>ERZ1030962.4-NODE-4-length-96098-cov-17.670502_pt1 | contig 96098 bp, 93 predicted proteins | sample MGYA00518597_ERZ1030962 | MGnify/ENA primary metagenome ERZ1030962 (study PRJEB33718, sample SAMN03159703) | human skin metagenome | collected 2014-05-20 | study: EMG produced TPA metagenomics assembly of the PRJNA266117 data set (Human skin bacterial metagenome and... | reverse complement strand
GATCCTCGGGCCGAAAGGCGCGTTTAAGAACCGGACATCTGCATATCGGACGTTGGAAGGGATGGAGGCGATGCACTCATTGCGGAAAGGGCAAGGCACGATGTTTGCCTACGGGCAACCGAACCCGGACGCGGTGATCGTCAACCGAGTCTTCCAGAATATCTAAGCAGGCTGGACCATAATGCTGGCCAGGCGACGAAGAAAAGAGTGTTCGCGGTTCTCCACCCAACTTTGCAACAGCACCGCACAAGATGGTCACGTCGTACAAGATAAATGCGCCTGGCCCAATACCTGCATGATGGGCCAACGCTTGGGTTTGTATCTCCCCGAACGATTCGGTGGCGAAGGAGGAAAGACGCCTCTGGATGGTGCGGTAGCTTGCGCTGATGATGCCAACCTCGGCAAGAGTCTCGATGAAATCCAGCTTTGAGCTGGGATGGATGATCCGGGCACGCACCAGAACACGAAGCACCGGATCATCGCCACTTGCTGCAGCAAGGCCTAACTCGTTGAAACACGCATCAATACAGTCCAGCAAGTATCCAGCCCGCTGACCGGCTACCGCAGCGGGTTGGAAACGCTGCCTGTTGCCGGTGGGGTGTGTGTAACCTCGCCGAAGTCCATTGCGAGTTGGTCACCATCGACGATGCGTTGAGCCTCAGCCCGCAAAGGCGCAAGCTCAGACTCTGAATGCGCTGAGCCGATATGCTTCATCCTTTTCGCACTTTTGCCCTCGGAGATCACCACGTGCACCGCTATCGTCCTGAGGCGGTCTTGACGGTGCAAATATAAGGACTCACCAAAATCAGACTACTGAACACCCCGGAACTGCCCACTTAGTGCGGAAAAATCCCACCCCACAAACAAAACCACCAGGTAACAGTGTCAAGAGTGACGTTACTCACCCGCCCATGACCTAAGTCAGGTTAGACTAAGGGCTTATGGGATTAAAAGACGCCCTCGCCCGACTTACCGGCGCGCAGCCCCCGCGCTTAGCTCACCCCGATTTCACCGCCCCCACCGCACGGGTAGAAAAACTGGAAATCCACACCGCTGGCCCGCTTATCATTGTGGTCACTAATCAGCCCGGCGCGGAAGTGCTCTGCGAATTAGCCCGCGCCCGTGAATCCGCTACCTTGGTCTCTCCCGCTGCCACGGTTCATTTTGCCGCCACAAACAAGGAAGCCCTGCCCATCAAAGATCCCCGGCGCGGCTGGGTCATTCCGCTTACGCCCGCGCTTGCCGACGCCCTCGTAGACAACCTCCCCTACCCCGGCGACTACGAGCTTTCCCCCGCCGTCGCCGTGGTGGTGGAATAGTTTCCTCGAAAGGACTGACATGCTGCTTTTGCCTTGTGCGGGAAAGAAGCCACGCATCCACCGCAGTGCGTGGATTGCGCCCAATGCCACCATCATCGGCGATGTAGAAATCGGCCCGGATTCCTCCGTGTTTTATGGCAGTGTCCTGCGCGGCGACGTGGGCGCAATTCGCATTGGCGCTAGGTGCAATATCCAGGACAATTGCGTCTTCCACGTAGAAGAAGACACGCCGTGCGTACTAGAAGATGATGTCACGGTGGGACACATGGCAATGGTCCATGCCGCGCATGTGGAGGCCGGTTCCCTGGTGGGAATGTCCTCTTCGCTGCTCTCGCGCTGCACTATTGGTGCCGGCTCGCTCATCGCGGCAGGCGCCGTGGTACTGGAAGGAACCACCATTGCGCCGCGGAGCCTTTCCGCCGGCGTGCCGGCCAAGGTGCGCCGCGAGCTCAGCCCGCAGGAATCACAGGCCTTCATTGCGCATGCTGCCCGCTACGTGGACTGCGCGCGCAGCCAATCCGATGTGGCGTTGAGCCTGGATGAGGTCACCTTTGATTAAAGGGAAAGCACGCCCATAAGGATGAGGAAGACCGCCACGAGGTAGCCGCCGAAGAGCGCCACCTGGGTGCTATTGGCGCGCGCCGCGGCAAAAAGACGGCCGGCGACCGATTCGGGATGGGCGCGCACCACCGCAATAAAAAGACCACAGATAGTGGGCAGGGATAGCGCCAAGCTGGCGTACCACACCAAGCCGCCGTACTGAGCGGCCGGAGCGACGTCTTCGGTAGCCAGGTGCATGAGCCCGTAATAAAACGGCACCGAGGTCAGCGATTGCACCACGCCCATGATGAAACCGATGATCGCGGTAAACAGCGATGGAGTACGCAACGGCTCGAGCAGTCGATTTACTAAGGCATTGGGCTGGCCTTGAGAGCGCCACGAGCCAAACCCCACCGCGATGCCCACTGCGACAAGTACCCAGCCGGCAACGGGCGAGCTCAAAATGGCCTCGATCTGATCTTTTACTCCCAGCAGCACAAACATCACCACGGCCGCTGCGGCGAGGACGCCAATCCAGTCTCCTACCACCACTAATGCGGCAATGCGCCGGTACTTGCCGCGGGGCAAGATGATGCCAATGGCCACGAGGATTCCGATGAGTAAGGCATTGACGGAATCCAGGAGGGCAAAACTAACGGCGTGGAGCATGCCGGTCAGTCTACCGCCCCATGCCGCCATCGCCGATACGCCCGAGGGCACAAGCCCCATCTTTCACGCGCAGCTTCCTATGGTCCACCGCACCGGTCTTTGCGCACGTTCTGCAATTTTGTCTACACTATGCAATGTTTCGCACGGGGTGAAAACTTCTCCCCGCGGATTCCATAGTCGCTGTTACCTGCGCGCAGAGCATTGCACGCATACTGCACAAGAAAGCACATTTTTATGTCTAAATTCCTCTACCGGCTAGGTAGCTGGTCCTACCGCAAGGTGTGGCCATTCCTAGCGTTTTGGCTCATCGTCTTGGTGGCCATGGCGGGACTTACCGCCGGCTTTGCCAAGGCCCCCAACCCTAATTTCTCCATGCCGGAAATGGACTCCACCACCACCCAAGACAAGATGATGGAGCGCTTCGGCCAAGACACCGATGCCATGAGCTCTCCCGAGGGCACCGTGGTCATCCAAGCGCCGGAGGGGAAAAACCTCACCGATAAGCAGGTGGCCAGCGAGGTAGATGACCTCCTTGGTGAGCTCAAGGACACTGGCGCGCTCAAGGACCAGGAAAAACTGGTCAGCCCAGTGATGGCTGCAGCCGGTATGGAGAAACAAATGGGCGAAAAGATGAAGGCCCAGCACATGCCAGACAAGCAGATTCACAAGAATCTGCAGCAGCTCTCCCCTCTGAGCGAGGATAAGTCCACCGGCACCGTCACCATCACCTTTGATGCGGAAACCGTCATGGACATCCCAGAAGAGGACATGACCAAGGTCACGGACGTACTCCACAAGTACGACGAGGGCGACCTCACGGTGAAGTACCAGGGCAATGCCTTTAGCTCCGCTGGCCAAGAGACGGGTGGCAGCGCCGAGATTATCGGCCTCATCGTCGCCGCAATCGTGCTGCTGATTACCTTCGGTTCCTTCGTGGCCGCTGGCATGCCGTTGATTTCCGCCATCATCGGCGTGGGCATCGGCATCCTCGGCGTACAGGTATCCACGGTCTTTACGGATACCGTTTCCGATATGACCCCGACGTTGGCCTCCATGATTGGCCTGGCCGTCGGCATCGATTACGCGCTGTTTATTGTCAACCGCTTCCGCAACGAGCTCATCACCTCCTCTGGCCTCAACGATCTTTCGCCAAAGGAACTGGCCCAAGAGCTCAAGAAGATGGATAAGGCCACCCGTGCCCACGCCATGGGCATGGCGCTGGGCACCGCGGGCGGTTCCGTTGTCTTCGCCGGCACCACCGTGGTCATCGCCTTGGCCGCGCTGACCATTATCGGCATCCCGTTCCTGGGCACCATGGCCATCGCCGCCGCGGCAACAGTGATCATCGCCGTATTGGTTGCCAATACTTTCATTCCCGCCCTGCTGGGACTTTTGGGCACCAAGATCTTCGCCGGCCGCGTGCCTGGCCCCAAGGTTCCAGACCCAGAGGACGAAAAACCCACCATGGGCCTGCGCTGGGTACGCCGTGTGCGTGCCCACCCGTGGCTGCACCTTATCGCGGGCGTCGTATTGCTGGGCATCCTGGCCGTACCATTTGCCCAGCTGCGCCTAGCCATGCCTACCGATGGCACCGCAAAGCCCGGCACCCCGCAGCGCGAGGCTTATGAAATCACGGCAAACGCCTTTGGCCCTGGCCGCAATGCGCCGATGATCGCGTTCGTTGATGTGGCCGACGTTCCCGAGCAGGACCGCATGCCGGCCTTCCAAGATCTCCTGCAGGAGATCAACGGCAACGACGGCGTGGAAAACGCCCAGATCGTGCAGACCACTGACAACGGTGATGCTGCGCAAATCATGATTACGCCTACCACTGGCGCGACCGACGAAGAGACCACAGAAACCCTTAACCACCTGCGCGATTACCAGGGTGAGTTTGAAAAGACCGGTGGTTCCTACGGCATTACCGGTATCACCCCGATCTTCGATGACATTTCTGAGCGCCTCAATAACGTGCTCATCCCATACGTAGCCATCGTGCTGGGACTGGCCTTCATCGTCTTGATGCTGGTCTTCCGCTCCATCTGGGTGCCGCTCATCGCCGCGGCCGGCTTCGCTTTGTCGATGGCCGCAACCTTCGGCATCACCGTGGCCATTTGGCAAGAAGGCATGTTCGGCATCGTCGACGACCCGCAGCCGCTGCTTTCCTTCCTGCCCATCATGCTCATCGGTCTTACCTTCGGCCTAGCCATGGACTATCAGGTCTTCTTGGTGACCCGCATGCGTGAGGGATTTGTCAATGGCAAGACGGCCGGCAACGCCACCTCGAATGGCTTTAAGCACGGCGCCCGCGTGGTCACGGCCGCAGCACTGATTATGATTTCCGTCTTTGCCGCCTTCATCTTGATGGACGAGCCGTTCATTAAGACCATGGGCTTTGCCCTGGCTGCGGGCGTGCTTATCGACGCCTTCGTGGTCCGCATGATGATCATCCCCGCCACCATGTTTGTGCTGGACAAAAAGGCATGGTGGTTCCCGCGCTGGTTGGATAAGATCACGCCAAACATGGATATTGAAGGCGAGGCCTTGCACTCCGACCGCGAGGAACTCCTGCGCACCCAACGAGAAAAGGTAGGCGAGACACACCGTGACTAGTCTGCGCGAAGAAAAGAAGCGAGCTACGCGTCAGGCCATGGCCGATGCGGCAGCGCGCCTCGTCCTCGACGGCGGTGCCGAAGCCGCCACGATCTCCGGCATCACCGCGGCCGTCGGGGTTTCCCCGCGCACCTTTCACAACTACTTCTCCTCGGTGGCTGATGCGCTACTGTCCTTTAGCACCGATGTGCTTGCCAAGTTTTCCAAGGAAGTACCCACTGTCTTTCCTAATTCATCCATTTCTGAATTCCTCGAACAAGTAACGCTCGATGCCGCCGAAAACGAGGGCAAAGAGCTACATTCTTTTACCTCTCTTTTCACCATTGGCGAGGCTTTAGAAAACTTGAGCCATACCTCGAAAGAGCGCCAACAATTCCAAGTCGTAGCTGACCAAGTTTTGGAAGCTTTCCACCAACGCGCCCCGGATAAGTCGCGCTTTGAAATCGCGGTCATTCTCCAAGCGTGTGCGGGTGCCAGTGCGATGAGCATGAAAGAAATCCACCGCCGCTCCCAGGCCGAAGAATCACTGGACGCTCACACAAAGCATGAGATAGTTCGCACAGCCTTTGCCACCGTGCGTGCCATCGACTACCTAGCCTAATGGGCGCTTTAATCCGTATGCTCGGCAATAGTTATGGATAAGACAGCCCCTATATCGAGCACCGCGCAAGACGCCCGCTTCATTCAAGCGGGCGTTAATGCCGCATTTCAAGACCGCATCGGGGAGGCGACCGATGTGGAATTTAATTTCCTCGGGCCCTCGGATGGCGATAGCGAAGGAAGCTACGCCACCGACCAACTCGTGGAGGTACGGGTAAGCTCCGCGCAGCACGTGGCGGATTTTCGTGGCGTGCGCCTAGCCGTCATCGGCGCAGACACCTGGCACTGGACTACCTCTGCGACCGAGCATTTTGCTGACCTTCCGCAGTCAGGTACGGCCAGCGCAGACATTGACCGCATGGTTGCTTATGCCTCCCTCATCGTGGGCACTATGCCGGTGCTGCGCGCCCAGCAGGGCGATCACGTGGCCATCGTTGCGGTAGATTTCCACCCCTACCTGGACTTTCGCCAGACCTTGCTGCACGGTCTCCAGCACAGCAGCGCGGAGATGGACGAGAAGGGGCCGGCCCTAGCACTCGCCCGCTACCTGGATATGGAGTCCACCGAGGAAGAGCCCTACCTGCATTTTTCTGATGGCACCACGGTGCGTTTTGAGCAGGCAAGCCCCGAGGTACACAAGATTTCCGGCATCACCCCGGGCTTGGCGGCCGCGCGCGTCTTGGAGGATGCTTTTTACTTAAGCACCGAAAACCAAATGTTTTTCCAAGGCAGCTTCCCAGATGCCACGGTAGAACTCGATGTGGATAAGGCCACCGCCACGGTGTCCTATAGCGGGGGTCAGCTTACGGCTAACGCGGTCCTTATCGCGACCATTTCGGACGAGGAATTCACATGGGCTTGGGCGGATCCGCAGCTCAAGGACACCGCGGCGGCGCGGTTGGCAGGAAACCTAGCGCGCTTCGGTATCGACGAGGCCGTGCCTGAATTGGTACGCCCGCACCTTCCGCTTGAGCTGGCGCGCGGGCACCAGCTGCCGCACCTAGCTTTGCCCATATTGGGGATCTGGACGCTGGCGGGCACTACGCTTGCCGACGCCCGCGTGGGCCTCGTCCTCCTCGATGCCCCACAGCTGCACCTTCCGGAGCCGACCCCAGCCGCCACCGAAGCTACTTTGGCGGTTCCCCCTCCCTCATGGATCAACGCCGATCGCGCCCGCGCCGCCTATGGATCATTTCGCGGGGTGGAGGTGTAGGGCGCTGCGGAGGGCGTCCACGTCGACGTCGGCAAGCGCGGCAGGCTCAAATGCCGCATCGTTGGTTTTATCCACCAAGACCGCTCGCACGCCCTCGGCAAAGTCCCCACGCCGGTACATATAAGCGCCCAGGTTGGTCTCCATATCTAGGGCCTCGCGGATGCTGCTGCACTCCTGCTCGGCGCGGAATAGCTCCATGGCCGCCACGATGGAGGTGGGGCACGCCTGCGCGGTCAGCTTTTCTACCTGTTGCTTTAGTTCTGGGTACTTTTCCAGGGCTGCAGAAATGTCTTGCCAGGTGTCGTGGGAAAAGGCGGCCTCGATGGCGTCGATAAGCTCGGCCAAGGGGGCCTCGCCGCTAGGTGCGGTGGCGTGCTGGGCTAGCGCCGTGGCTAGTCCCTGCTCAATAACCGCACTTGCAAAGGCCTCGCCGTCCGCGACATAGTGGGTGGCCAGCCCGCTCCACACAAGGTCTGCGGCATACATGCGGTAGCCGGTAATCCCCCAGAACTTCGCCAACTCGGCCGAGGCCTTCCCGCGCGTTCCCACCGCACGCTGGGCGGCATAGGCCATGCCCACGTCGGTGACATAGCCAATATTCATCTCTGGCATGGAGGCAAAGGTTTTCTCCGTAACCACGCGGTGGGACCCATGGGCAGAAATGCCGAGACCGCCGCCCATAGCGATGCCATCGATAAGCGCCACGATGGGCTTGGGATACTCCGCAATATCACCGTTCAACGTGTATTCGGTGGCGAAGAAAGCATCGACCTCATCCACCTTGCCCTCCTTGACCCCTTCGCGGGCGTAGCGAACATCGCCGCCGGCGCAATATGCCTTGGGACTAGTCGAGGTAAACAACACCTGTTCCACCTCATCGTTGTCGCGCCACTGCGCCAGCGACTCCGCAATGAGGTCGATCATTTCCGGGGTGAGGGAATTGAGAGCCTTGGGGCGGTTGAGCTCAATGACTCCGGTATGGTTACGGATTGAGGAAACGATAGGTGCAGTATTAGTCATAACCCCTAGTGTGACACAAAACGCATGCACCTATCCACCATCAGCCAATTCACAGATAGGTTCGGAATTTTGCTCCCACAGCTCATCGCCCTGGATATGGACGGCACCCTACTGGACGGCAACGGCCAGCTTCCACCAGATTTCGCCGCGATCAGCACCCGTGCCCACCAGCTCGGCGTCACCCTAGTACCCGCCTCGGGACGCCAGCTCGCCACCCTGCAAGAGATGTTTCCGCACGAAGACACCTTCATCGCCGAAAACGGATCCGTGGTCGTCCACGACAATCGCGTCATTAGCGCCACTACCCTGCCCAGCGCAGCCGTGCGCGCCGCCATGGCCGCACTCCAGTCTGTCGAGACCCCGCATACCGTAGTGCTATGCACGCCGGATACCGCCTATGTACACAAAGGCGCCGATGAACAGGCCCGTGCTGAGATTGCCAAGTACTACAGGTCAGTGGAATGGGTAGATGACCTCGATGCGTTACTGGATGCGGACATCATCAAAATCGCCGCTTACTGCGCCGACGGCAGCGAAAAGCACCTCCACCAGCCCCTTCTTGCGGCCGTACCGGAACACAATATCGCCATCTCTGGTGCCGTATGGCTCGATGTCATGGCCGCTGGCGTCAACAAGGGCGTAGCACTACAAACCATGGCCGAGCTCCTCTCGGTTCCCATGTCCCGCACCGCCGCTTTTGGCGATTTCCTCAATGACTACGAGCTCCTCCGCGAGGCGGGCACCGCTATCGCAATGGAAAATGCGCACCCAAAGTTGAAGGAAATCGCCGATCGCATTGCCCCACCCAATACCGAATATGGGGTCATGACAGTTCTGCGTCAGCTTTTTGACAGCGAAGAGTCTTAGACTCGAATTTTCGCCTCCGCCCCGCGCGCCGCACCTTAACTCCCCCGCATGGGGAGAAGTGCTGGTGCGCAGGCTAAAATAGTCCGTTTAGAAAATATACGTAGTGCTTTGGGAGTTTTTGTGAAGCAAATTTTGCGCTCACTGCTGGGGAAGAAGAAACCTGGGCGTTCGAACGAACCACGCACACCGGTCTATCAGCCAGTACAGCCCAAAGCTGGCTCTACCAGTGCGCCCCAGACCCCTAATAAAAAGGATTCTGCACCCCAGAAATCGGCCAACACCGAATCCACCACGGGTGCACAATCCACCGAGCCGAAGGGCAAGCCCCAGGACCGCACCGCTAAGGACAGCGAGTCCAAGAACCAGGCTAAGCAGGCACCCGCGCGCAAGCCCACCCCGGCGAAGGCTGCACAGGCTTCCGAATCCAAGCCTGCTACTGCGAAGCCTAAGGATGCGAAGCCTGCCGTCAAGCCCGCAGCTAAGGGCACCACTCGCCCCAGCACTGAAAAACCACAGGCAAGCAAGGCCACTCCTGCAAAGCCGCAGCAGCCTAAGTCCACCTCGCCATCGTCTGCAGCCAAGGCGCCGAAAGCCAAGCCTGCAGCCCAAGAATCTGCCGCTAAGCCAACCGCCGCACAACAAAACAAGGCAGAATCCTCCCCCAAAGCAGCTGTTAGAAAGCAACAAGACTCGCCCGCTCAAGACAAGAATCCGCAGCGCAAAGCGCACGAACCGGTTCAGCGACCGCGCCGCGGTGCAAGCTTTAGCACTACCCCGTCTAAGAACTCCCCAAAGACCCCTTCTGCCCGCAGTACTTCCCCGAAGCCGGCCGCGAAGCCTGTCACCCAACCGTCTCAGAAAGACGCGGTAAAGCCCGCACAGCAGGCTCACTCCACCACCCAGAAGCCGAAGCAGACGCCCAAGCCATCCTCTTCTTCCAGCGCGAAGAAGGCTTCCCCACAACCGGCACAGCCGCAAAAATCCCAGCCGGCTAATTCGAAGCCGGACACAGGCCAGCAGCAAGCGCAGAAGCCTGACTCCCCTAAGCGCGTGCCCGCAAACTCGGCAAAGAAGAAGCCACAGCCGCAACCTACACCGAAGAAGGATGCGCAGCCGTCTAAGCCTTCGCAACCGTCCAAGGACCAAGACTCAGCGCGTACTCCGGAAACTGCAAAGCAAAAGGCTGGCCCACAGGCCTCGACGCCTAGCTCTCCAAAGCCGAAGAAGGGCACCACTGCCCCCAAGCCGAAGGTGACTGCGCCAAAGACTGCAGCCGATGCTTCTCAGCAGAAAGCTCGGTCGACGCAGAACAAGACTGCCCAAGATGGAAACAAGGTAGTCCCACCGAAATCGAAGCAGGGCACCTCCTCTAAGGACGAAAAACCTAAGCAAGAGGCGAAGAAGCAACAGCCGCAGCCGAAGGCAAAGGAAGCGACGCCTGAGAACAAGGCCAAGAAGGTAGCCGGGCGCCGCCCGCAGGTTAAGCCCTCCGATATCAGTCGCGGTTTGGCACGCAAATCGCAGCAGGTGGGCACTCCTACCCCAGCGCAGCAAGAGCCGTCCCGAGCTACCCCAAAGCCCAAGGCAAAGCAGCAGCCTGAACAGCCCCAGCCGAAGAAGGCCGAGCCTCAAGCAGCTCCAAAGACGCCGCCTGCGCAGAAGGGAAAGTCCGCTGCTACAGGCGCTGTAGCAGCCGGAGCGGGTTCAGCCGCTGCCGCTGCCGCTGCTGAGCAGAAGCGGAATAAGGCACAGCCGTCTAAATCTCCACAGCAAGCGCCCGAAAAGCCACAGGAAAAGGCCGCACCGAGCCAGCCACAACAAGCTGCGCAGAAGCCAGCATCACAGAAGACCTCGGCAACGCAGGTAGATACTAAATCTAAGTATCCGCTACAAAAACAGGCCAAGGACCCTGAAGCGCTGGCTACGCCGCCAGAGAGCAAGGTCGTTAAGAAGAAGCGCCACGCCCGCCTGCGCCAGGTCAAGGGGCTGGATGGTCTTCGCGGCCTCGCGGTTATTGCCGTGGTGCTGTACCACTTCTTCCCTTCCCTGCTTCCTGGTGGTTACTTGGGCGTTGACCTCTTCTTCGTCCTCTCCGGCTTCCTCATCACCTCTTTGCTGGTGCGCGAATTCCGCACCTCCGGCACAATCAGCCTGAAGGACTTCTGGGTGCGCCGATTCCGACGCATCCTCCCGGCCGCAGTATCCGTCCTGGTCATGTGTACCGCTTTGGTGGCATGGATAGGCGGGGACCTCGCGGTCGGCTTGCGCCAGCAGTTCTTGGGAACTCTGTTCTTTGTCAATAACTGGACCCAGATCGCCACCTCCCAGTCCTACTTTGCGGACAATGAGATTCAGGTCTTTGCTCACTATTGGTCGTTGGCCGTGGAGGAGCAGTTCTATGTCATCTGGCCGCTTCTTATCACCGGCGTTTTCCTGATTTCTCGCCGCAAGCCGCGCCGGCTTCCCATCCTCGTAGCCGCAGTCTTAGCTATCGGTTCCGCCGTGGCCATGGCGCTTCTTTACGTGCCGGGTGAAGACCCGACGCGCGTCTACTACGGCACCGATACCCATGCTTTCGGCCTGCTCACTGGCGCCGTGCTGTCGCTGCTGATGACCTCTACCAAGTCCGATCCACAGGCGGACTCGTGGGCGGCGGCAGGCAAAGCCGAATCGCGCATCGCCGGAATCATCGGCACTTTGGCGCTCATCGGCTACGGTGCCCAGCTATTCCTCATGCCGGATGACGCGGAGATCACCTACCGGGGTGGACTCTTCCTCACCAGCGTGCTTGGTGTCCTGATGGTGTGGGGCGTGGTTCGCGAATACGGCCCGATGACCCCGCTCTTTAGGACCAAGGTCATGCGCTGGTTTGGCCAGCGATCCTTCTCGCTGTATCTCTGGCACTGGCCGGTCATCATGATGCTCAAGGCGCTTTTCGAGGGCAACCAGAACTCCGATAAATCCTGGATCCTGGGCCTTGTAGCCGTGCCTATTTCGCTGCTTCTGTCCGAGATTTCCTATCAGTTCATTGAGAATCCTTTCCGCCGCGGCGGCTATAAAAGGACGTGGAAGACCTATTGGTCCTCCCGCCCAGGATTTAGCGAATTGCGCGATGGCTTTGGCAAGACCATGTGGCCGGTAGTCCCATTCCTGGTCATTGCCTCTATAGCCGGCGTAGTCTACGGCGTTGTTAATTCCAGCGATAAGACCGAGTTGGAGCAGCAGCTGGAGCAGCTCCAGCAGCAGAACCAGAGCAGCAACAATGCCCCGGCGCAGCCGAATGATACTGCCCCACAGCCGCCTGCTGAGGACAACGACGATAAGGCTGCCGCGAAGGATAAGAAGACCCGCCCGATGCCGCAGGGCAAAGACATCACCGCCATCGGCGACTCCGTGATGCTGGGTTCTAGTGGCGCCCTCAAGCAGCGCTTCCCGCAGATTTACGTCGATGCAGATGTATCCCGCCACTACACTGCGGGTATCCAGATTCTGCAGCAGCTCAAGGATTCCGGCCAGCTGCGCGATACCGTCTTCCTCGGGTTTGGTACTAACGGCCCTGCCTTCCCGGACCAGATCAAGGAAGCTCTAGACATCATCGGCGAAGACCACACCGTTGTCATGGCTGTCCCCTATGGTGACCGCGAATGGATGGCCCAGTCCCAACAGGATGTTCTCGACGCAGCCAAGGAACACGACAACGTATATGTCGCGGACTGGTGCGGACACGCACAGAGCGACCCCTCAATCCTCTATTCCGATGGTGTTCACCCGATTCCGGAACGCGCTGGCGAGTACTCGGATGCCTTCTACGATGCTCTAAAGCAGTACTCGAATGGCGACAAGACCGTGTCTTCGCAGTGCGTGCCGCAGTAAAGGAACGGCGGGTGCGAGGAGGGTCGTCGGAAAGCGCTTAGCTCCCTCCCCTCCCCTCCCTTCGCGCTCACCGGAAGGTGTGCTCCGCTGACAGTAGCATCCGCTGTGAGCGCGAAGGGCGCTGGTGCGCCTAGGCATAGAAAAAGCTCGCCCTCTACATCGCGGTAGAGGGCGAGCTTTATTCGTTGGGATTAATCGACGGAGAATTCGCCCATCTTGTCCCAGCCGGTGCGGCCTTCGATGTGAACGTTAATGATGTCCGGGGTCTCCACGAGGTACTTCGGGAATTCCTCGCAGGAGCGCTGGAAGTGCTCGCTCTGGACATGCTCTACGTCCTTGCCGTCTGCGTAGGACTCCAGCAGCAAGAAGCGCTGGCGATCTTCTGGATCGCGGAACCACTTGAAGTCGATGCAGCCCGGCTCTGCATTGCAGGCCTCGGTGTACCAATTGATTTCATCGAGGAAGGTCTCTGCGTATTCGGGCTTAACGTGGAACTGTACGTTGATCAAAATCATGCCCCGATTCTACCGGCACCGTGCGGCTTCATCATCGTTGCAGATGAAGGCCACGAATGCGGTGAAATCGGGGCTAGTAGAAAAGGCTTAGTTGAGGAAGAACTCCGCAACGTAGATGTAGGTTCCGTCATAAGCAGTTGCTACGCCGAAGCCGTGTGGGGAACCAGCGTTGACTGGTACATCGCGGTTGAACCAGTTCAGGCGGTCTTGCGCTTGCTGCTCGGTGAGGCGGTGAACAGAACCCTGTCCTTCGTCCTTGTGATTCAGGCCGTGGGCTACCCCGCCCTTGTAGTCGAGCTTGCCGGCGGCACCCTGGTTGGCCCATTCCTGGGCGATGGCGGTCGCGTGGGAATCCTTGCGGTGCCCAGCCTTCTCGAGATGGGCGGTGGTGGCGGCCCCCAACTCACCAGCCACCTTGGGCGCGTGGCCCACTGGCTTGGCCAGGAATTCTGGCAGCGAGATATTGTACTTCTCGGCCAGTTCATAGGCCTGCGGTGGCAAGGTGAGGCGGAAATCCTGCAAAGCAGCGAAAGGATCAGAAGAAAGCTGCTGAGCCTGCGAAGAAGCCTGCTGAATCTGCGGTGGCAAGGCCGGCTGAGCAGAGGCCACGGTGGAAGTACCAGTAATGACAAGAGCGGTGGACAGGGCGGCTACGGTTGCACGGTGAGAAAGCTTCATGCCCTCCACCGTGCCATAAGTAGCCGGCAGTCTGGAAGGAGTTTCCGGGCTGCGCAGGAGATTCGATACCACTTTGTTATGGTCCCCGTGTTCTTGAGGAAATACGGATGGTGGGACAATATCCTCACCGCGCTTTTTGGAGTACTGCGAAAGGTTGTTGACTGTTGCTGGACGTATTGACCGGGTTTGCGATTATTTTCGTAGTCATCGGCGTCGGGTTTGTGCTGGCCCACAGGGGCGTTATTGGCAAGGGCGAGGCGCGCTTGCAATTCAATCGCACGGCCTTTTGGGCGGCCACGCCGGCACTTATCTTCTCCAGCGTGGCTACATCCGATACCTCCGCGTTTGCGTCCCCAGTGGTGGCCGTCATTGCCGCTGCGTCCGTCGCCACCATGGCGGTGTACTGGCTGTGCAGCCGGCTACTCTTTCCACGCAGCGGCGCCGAAACCATGGCGGGTGCCGCGGCGGCGAGCTATTACAACTCGGTCAATATTGGCCTGCCCATTGCCACCTATGTCATCGGTGATGCCACCTACGTCATTCCGGCATTGGTTCTCCAGATGGCGGTGCTCTCCCCTTTTATCATTGCAGGGCTCAATGCGCAGGGAACGAGCCTGCGATCGATATGGAGCTCCGTTGTCTCGGGGGTTACCGCGCCGGTGGTGTTAGCTGCGGTGGCGGGATTTATTGTCTCCGCAGCGCAGTGGCAGGTACCGGATGTGGTGATGAAGCCGCTGGAGATTTTGGGTGGCGCTTCCATTCCTATGATCCTGATGAGCTTTGGTGCCTCGTTAAAGGGCGACGGGCTATTGGAAGAAGACCGTCTGCCCACCATTACCGCGACGGTATTGAAGTTGGTGGGCATGCCTGCAATCGCGCTGGCCGTGGGCGCAGCGCTGGGCCTTAATGGCGCGGAGCTATACGCGGCGTTGATTTTGGCGGCCTTGCCCACGGCGCAGAATGTGTATAACTATGCCGCTACCTATGAGGTAGGAGAAACCGTGGCCCGAGATACGGTCTTTCTCACTACCTTCCTGTCGCTTCCTGCGATGCTGGCCATCGCTGCCTTATTTGGCTAAAGCGCACTTAATATATGCCGACGTCGAGCGCGGCAAATTCGCGCTGCAGCGCATCGGGGTCAATGGCTCCCGCCACGTCTGGACCAGCGATGGCGGCAAAGCCGTCGAGCACCGATGCCCCGTAGTTATGACCGTGTCCATCGGGTACCTCCTTTGCGCCGGGCAGATCGGCGGCTACTTGGAGGGAGGAGATGATGGGTATCCACTGCATCACGCGCTCGGCAGAATACGGGGTCCGCTCGCGCATCCAATCCGGCTCCTTAAAGGCCATCTGTGGCGACCACCAGGCCACCGGGTCCGAGGGGTGTTGGATATAGAGCATGCGGGTGCGTCCCCACTCCTCTTCTGGCACCGTGCCCCATTGGCGCACCTGCGCATCATCGTTGGCAAAGCGCACGACGAGGCCGCCGGCGTATTCAGGGGAAATCTCAGAGGAGCCAGGGTCGCGGCGCTCCACAAACTGGGTACGCAAGCGATTAAAGTGCGGCGGCCCCGTCAATAGGATGCCGTCGACGGAATTGGCGATATCGCGCACCCCGGAAAAGGCCGCTTCAATGCCCGTGGTGCCCAAGGATTCGCCGTACAGGTAGAGCTTCGGGCGCTTCTCCTCCGGCAGTCCGTTCCACCAGTCCACGATGGGATTGATGAACTCCTGCCCGGCGCGTTCTACCTGACCACCGCCGGACAGGAAATGCAGGGCTGAGGGCATGGCGGAGTATTGGGCGGCCGCGATGGCGGTGTCGCCGCCGTAGAGCAGCTCGAAGGCCTGGGCGGAATAGGACGACACCCATCCCGTTCCGGTGGTCATAATGAGAAGCAGGGCCTTGCGGTCTTGGGCGTGGGTGCGCTCGAGTTCGTCGATAAGCAGCTGCGCTCGCTCCTCATTGGAGGCGCGATTGCCCAGGCCGGCATAGGCGCGGATGGGTTCCTTGGCGGGCTTTCCGGTTACCTCTTCCAATTCCGCGCGGTGCGCACCGGAGGAGAGGAAACGTGAGCCCTGCAGCCCCACCCCATTCCAGTCCACGCGGGAGTCTGGGGAGCCACTGCGCTCAGCAGACGTGGGACGCTGCGTTGCGGGATCGGGCTCGGCATTTTGGGCGGTAAAGATTCTCTCGCCCACACCCACAATGGCGCCGGGGATGAGGTTTTCCACGGTGTACGTACCCACCAAGGCCACGATGATTACCGCACCCACAACGCGGTAGGCGGCGCGGAAGCGCTGGGGGAAGTGACTAGAAAGCCAGCGCACGCAAAAGCGCAGCACGCGCAGGATGAAAAGGAAGGCGGTAAATACCGCAAGCGCCAACGGAACCACCAGCACATAGCTGGCAATGGTGGGTGCCGGTGCGGACAGGGCGTCTGCAAGTTGGCGCTGCCACCGCACGGCAAAGATCGCGAAGCCTATCATCCACACCACAAAAGCGGCGGTGGCGATGCGGGAGGCTAGGCGGTAGCGCCGAGCTGGCCACGTGGTGGCATCAAGCCAGGCATGCCGAGGCGCCACATAGCGCACCACCAGCCGGTACCACACGAGCTTGAGGGCGATGCCCAGCGTATAGCCGAGCCCTGCGGCAATGCCGGAAACGAGCCCTTGGTAGAGCCAATCGCGCGGCAGAATGGATGGGGTAAGCCCCAGGGTAAATAGCGCTGCGGCGCCGATAATGCCCCACAGGTCGAGGTGGCTGACAATATCGGCGATGCGGGCTTCTACCCTTCGAGCTTCTCCCCCAACTCCAGCCATTCCATCTCCAATTCCTCGTAGGCGCTGCGGTTTTCCTTTAGTTCTCCGTCCAATTCGGTCAAGGCCTGGGTATCAACCTTTTCCGCGGCGGTGGCCATCTTCTCATTGATCTGCGCGGCCGCCTTTTCCAGCTTCTGCATCTTGCGCTCGAGCGCGTTCATCTTCTTGGTGATTTCGCGCTCTTGCTGGGACGAAAGCTTCTTTTCTGGTTTCGGTGCAGCGTTGTCTGTCTTCTTTTCTCCCAGGTTGAGCACTCCGGAGCTCTGCTGGGCCTCAAGTGCGGCGCGCTTGCGCAGGTACTCGTCGATGCCGCCGGGAAGGTTGGTGAGCTTGCCATCGCCAAAGAGCGCGTAGGTGTTATCCGCGATGCGCTCAATGAGGTAGCGATCGTGCGAAATGACCACCAGGGTGCCGGGCCAGGAGTCCAGGAGGGACTCTAGCTCCTGCAGGGTATCGATATCGAGATCGTTGGTGGGCTCGTCCAGCAGCAATACATTGGGCTCGGCCATCAGTACGCGGGTCAGCTGCAAGCGGCGGCGCTCGCCGCCGGAAAGATCTCCTACTGGGGTGCGCTGACGCTTAGCGGAAAATCCCAGGCGCTCGGCCAACTGGGAGGCGGAAAGCTCCTTTTTGCCGAGTTGGACGTAGGTGGCGACGTCCTCGACGGCGTCGATAAGCCGGCGCTGCGGATCTAGGTCATCGAGTTCCTGGCGCAGCCAACCCAGGCGCACGGTTTGGCCCTCGATGCATTTGCCGGCCGCCAGCTCATACTCGCCAGCCAGGGTGCGCAGCAGGGTGGTCTTGCCGGAGCCATTAACACCCACCAAACCGATGCGCTCGCCGGGGGCTAGGCGCCAAGTGAGGTGATCTACCAAGGTGCGACCGTCCGGGGACTGCACGGTGGCATCCTCTAGCTCGATAACCACGCGGCCTTGGCGCTGCTTAGAAAAGGCCATGAGCTCGACCTTATTGCGCGGCTCCGGTACGTCAGAGATCAGCGCCTCGGCGGCCTCGATGCGGTAGCGCGGCTTGGAGGTACGCGCCGGTGCGCCGCGGCGCAGCCAGGCCAGCTCCTTGCGGGCGAGGTTCTTGCGGCGCTGCTCCATGGCATCGGCCTGGCGGGCACGCTCGGCGCGGGCAAAGGTCCAGTCGTTGTAGCCACCCTCGTAGGTATCGACCACGCCATCGTGTACCTCCCAGGTCCACGTAGCCACGGTATCGAGGAACCAGCGATCGTGAGTAACCACGACCACGGCCAGGTTGCGCTTGAGCAGGTGGTCTGCGAGCCACTGCACGCCTTCCACGTCGAGGTGGTTGGTCGGCTCATCGAGCACCACAAGGTCCAAATCCTGCACCAGCGCGGCAGCCAGGTTCACGCGGCGGCGCTCGCCACCGGAGAGCGAACCCACCGGAGTATCGAGCCCAAGATCTACAATGCCCAGCCCGCCTAAGACATCGCGCACCTTGGCATTGGAGGCCCACTCATAGGTCTCCAATGCCAGCGGCTCAATAATCACCTGCGCGATGGTCAGCTCATCGGGCAGGTCAAAGCGCTGCGTGACCACAGCCATGCGCAAATCAGAAGTATGGGATACGCGGCCGGCGTCGGGCGGCTCGATGCCTGTGAGCACCTCCAGCAGGGTGGTTTTGCCACCGCCATTAACGCCGACGATGCCGATGCGATCGCCGCTTTGCACACCTAGGGATACCCCGTCTAGGAGGGTTTTTAATCCATAAGTTTTGCTGACTTGCTCGAGGTTAATCAGGTTTGCCATAACGAGTGTCCATCTTAATACCTCCCTGCACATACCCCCGCATTTCTCCAAACTATTGCTCTTGATTTTCACGTCCAATAGTGTGCTTATGTATGAAGCACTACACACTTTCTCTCTGCGCGGTGCTCTCTGCCGCGGCAGTAGCCATTGCCTCCTGTTCCGCCCCCACCGAAGAGGAAAAGGACTCCCTTCACTCCCACGACCACGCGCACAGCGAGGAGGACCACGCTCACGAGCACGCCCATGACCATGAGCATGAGCACGGCCATGACCACGCCGGGCACTCGCACGAAGGCTTCGAAGCCGAGGAGGGCGAGACCGAGGTAGCCCAGATGCCCACCCGCATTGTCATTTCCCACGCGGACGGACTGCGCGCCTATGACGCCAAGACCGGCAAGGTAATCGGCGAGGACACAATGAATGCCTTCCTGCGCCTGAGCGATGCCGGCGATAACCGCCATGTCATGGTCACCAAAGGCGATAGCTTCCTTACCTACGACACCGGGCGCATTACCAAGGGCCACGGCGATCACAACCACTACTACACCGCTGAGCCCTCGCTTGGCGACGCCCCTATCAAGGCCCCGCACGCCGGCCACGTGGTCCACCACGACGGCTTTACCGCACTATTTTCCGATGGCGATGGTGTAGCGAAAATTTACAAGACCGAAGACATGGGCAACGACGATGCCCAGCCGGTCAATACCGTAGATACGGGGGCTGCACACCACGGCGTAGCCGTACCACTGAAGGATGGCTCAGTAGTCGTTACCAAGGGGACCGAGGACGAGCGCCACACCATCCAGCATCTGGATAAGGAGGGCAAGGTCCTTACTGAAACCACCAAGTGCCCTGGCGTGCACGGCGAGGCCGCCGCGGGTAACGGCAATATCTTCTTCGGCTGCGAGGACGGCCCTGTAGTCTTCGATGGCACCAAATTCCACAAGGTAGATGCCTCCGCCTATGCCGGCGCGGGCGGCTACCAGCGCTCCGGCAATGCTGCCGGTTCGGAGGAATCCGATGTCATTCTGGCCGATAATAAGACCGACAAGGACGCAGAGCTCGAGCGCCCCACCTCCGTGACCTTGGTAGATACCAAGGATTTTTCCGCGAAGAAGGTTGACCTCGATGCTTCCTATTGGTTCCGCTCCCTGGCCCGCGGCCCGCTGGGCGAGGCGCTGGTGCTCACTACCGACGGCAAGCTAAATGTCATCGACCCAGATTCCGGCGAAATCACCTCGCAGATCGATGCCATCTCCAAGTGGAAGGAAAATAAGGAGTGGCAGCAGCCAGGGCCCATCCTGCAGGCTGCCGATGGCTACGCCTTTATTACCGACGCCCAAAAGAAGCAGCTCGTGGTCATTGACCTCCTCCAAGAAAAGGAGGTCAACCGCTTCGACCTCGACATCGAGCCCACCGAGATGACGGTGCTCTAGCTACAGCACCACGGCGCCGCTAGCGGGTCCATGGGTAGCCACGCCCTTGGTTCCGGGAATTTCCACCGTCACTTGGGAGACCACTTCCCTAGCCTCCTCTACCCCGGCGCAGAGGAAGGCACAGGTCGGACCACTACCGGAGACGATGCCCGCGAGGGCTCCGGCGGCCACACCCGCCTCCAGCGTCTTGCGCAGGTCCGGGCGCAGGGAAAGCGCCGCCGGCTGCAGGTCATTATGCAAGTGCTCTGCCACCCGGTGCGGGTCGCCCGAGATCAGTGCCTGCGATACCGCCGCGGTATCCATGTGCGGTTCGCCGCCGCGACCCTTTTCTCGCATCTCATCCAGCTTGTGAAAGACCTGCGGGGTAGAGAGCCCGCGGTCCGAGGCGATAAGCGCCCAATGGTAGGTACCGCGCGCCATCATCGGGGTAAGCTGCTCGCCGCGCCCCGTTCCGAGCGCGGTGCCACCCAGCAAGGTAAAGGGAACATCCGAGCCCAACGCCGCGCCCAGCGCGTCCAGAATCGGCTCGCCCACCGAGTCGATGCCGTAGTAGCCGCCATAGCAGCGCTCAGCAAGGCGCAGCGCGGCGGCCGCATCAGCAGAGCCACCTGCCATACCTCCGGCGGTAGGGATAGCTTTGTGGATTTCCAGCGCTACCTCCGGCAGCGCCTTCGGCCCATGGGTGGTGTATAGGTACTGCATGATGCGGTTAACCGCGGTCCACGCCAGGTTTGTGTAGTCTTCTGGCACGCCCTGTGCGTGAGGGCCCGTAACCTTTAAGCCTTGAATGCGGGGCTTATCCACCTCGGGATTACCCAAGTCCGTGAGCGTCACGGTGTCATGCAGCTCCAAAGACTGAAAGACACTGGCAAGCTCATGGAACCCATCCTCGCGCGGTTCCTCCACGCCGAGGTGAATATTGACCTTGGAGTGAGCGCGCGCGGTGTAGACGAATGGTTCGTTATCTAGTGGTGCACTCATTTAGATTCCTGCCAATCGTACGAAGTCCTCTACTGCGAGCTTTTCGCCTCGCTGCTTCGGATCGATGTCCGCCGCTCGCAGGGCCTCCTCAGCGGCGGCACCCGAACCAAAGTGGCCGGACAATGCCGCGCGCAGGGTCTTGCGGCGTTGGGCAAAGGCGGCGTCGATAACCGGCCAGACCTTAGCCCGCGACTCATCGGTGATCGGCCAAGGAGCATCTTCAAAGACGTCGATGCGCACCAGCCCGGATTCAATATTGGGCGCCGGCCAAAAGACGTTCTTGCCAATCGTGCCGGCCTTGGAGACCTTGCCGTAAAAGCCCGCCTTGACCGAGGGCACGCCATAGACCTTACTGCCGGGCTGGGCGGCGAGACGGTCCGCCACCTCCAGCTGGACCATCACCAGCACGCGGCGAATGGAGGGGAAGGTCTCCAGCAAGTGCAGCAAAACCGGCACAGCGACGTTATACGGCAGGTTGGCCACGAGGGCAGTCGGCTCCGTGACGTCAGAATCCGTCACGCGCAACGCGTCCTTTTCCACTACGCGCAGGCGCTGCGCATACTCAGGGGCGCGCTCGGCCACGGTATCGGGCAGCTGCGCCGCCAAGCGGGAATCGATCTCTACCGCGGTCACGTCCCCCACAGCCTCTACGAGGCCAAGGGTCAGCGATCCCAGTCCGGGGCCTACCTCGAGGACGCGATCCGTGGGATCCAACTCCGCCGCGGCGACGATGCGCCGGATGGTATTCGGGTCATGCAGAAAGTTCTGCCCCAGCTTCTTGGTGGGCACGATGTCGAGCTTCTCCGCGAGGGCGCGGATCTCTACGGGACCCAAAAGCGCGGCGCCGGTGGAATCAGTCATGCCTTCTAACTTAGTAGAAGAGACAAAAAAGCCGCACACCACAGTGGGTGTGCGGCCAAGAAGCGCTGCGGTTTAGCGCAGGCCCAGCTTGGAAGTACATGCCGGCCAAGCGCCCCAGCCCTGCGCTGCCTGCACCTTTTCTGCCACGGCAATCTGCTGCTCGCGGGAAGCCTGCCATGCCTCCGGTGCGTACTCGGTGCCGCCGAATGCCGCCCAAGTGGATGGGGTGAACTGCAGGCCGCCGGAGAAGCCGTTGCCGGTATTAATGGCCCAGTTACCGGTGGCCTCACACTGTGCAATGGAATCCCAGACGGAGCCATCGGCCACCGCCGGAGCAGCAGCACCGGAGTTGCCGCCCTCCTCCGGCTTTTCTTCCTCGGCCTTCTTGGTGCCGCGGGCGATGGTGGCAGCCTTAGGCTCGACGGTCACCTTTTCCTTGATGACGTCATTGGATTCTTTCGCGCCGTCCTTCATTACCAGCTTGTGGGTAATAACGCGCTTGCCCTTAACGCCTTCCTCGCGGACTTCTTCGGTGCCCTCTTCCAGCTCCGGGTCATCGACAAAGTTGGGCTCAGCGTCAAACTCTTCTTCCGAGTCATAGGTAGTGGTGGACACCTGGTCCACCTTGATGGACATGCCCTCGGTAACCTTGGTCTCCTTGGACGGGAAGACGCGGTCATCGTCATCAACGTCGATATTGCGGGCCTTGAGGACGTCCTCAACGGTCTTAGCGGCAATCTTGGTGTAGGTTACCTTGCCGCCATCATTAATCTTGACGATCTTCGGGGACACAACCTCAAGGTCCATGCCCTCTTCCAGCTGGGCGTCCTCGTCCACGTCAGCATCACCGGACTTCACAGAAGCACCCTTGACTACGCCGTCGAGGTTACCCAGCAGGTCAGAAACGGTGAGGTCGGTGGTGGACAGCTGCTGCTGCACGCCATCGATGGTCACGGCTACTGGCTTGGCGGTGCGCACGGAGATCTCATCGCCATCACCCACGGACTCGGACGGGGCCGGGGAGACGATGTCCTCCTCGCTCACCTGCACGCCGGCTGCCTCCAGCGCGCCGTCGACATCCTTGGCAAAGGTAGCCAACTCCACCTTGTCGCCGTTGATGTCCACGGTGACGTCCTTTTGTGCCGCAACGGCTACCACGCCGCCGACGGCCAGGGTGCCCAATACGCCACCCGTTGCCAGACGCAGTGGCAGCGAGCGGGAGTTATTGAGGCGCTTGATCTGATGAGGTGACATGCTGAATGAATCTCCGGTAGTGCAGGTTTCAACAATTACAAGAGTTTAGGCCAGCAGAGTTGTCCACGCAGGCGTTTGCCCTACTAAGATCCGCTGCTGCCGCACCGAGGGTGGCGCTGCAGGATCCCAAAACCTAAACGAACGATTAATAACGATACGATAACAGCACCACAAAGTCGAGGACCAATCCACCACACGCCTCACTGGACACACAACCGCCACACTAAGCACCCCCGCAACTTCTGACCAGCGGGTTTTATTTTTGTGAAAACCGTCACCTAGGCATTAGCGCAGGCCGTAAACGCGATCAAAAGTGTCGTTTACCTCCGCTGCTAGCGCCTGCACCGTCTGGTGGCGCACGCGAGCGATGCATTCATATGTGTGCCCGATAAGAGCCGGTTCATTGCGCTGGCCCCGGTAAGGCTCTGGCGTCATATATGGCGCATCGGTTTCCACCAGAAGCTGGCCGGCCGGTGCCTTCGCCGCCGCCTGCCGCAGCTCGGCGTTGCGCTTGAAGGTGACGTTGCCGGCAAAGGACAATACGTAGCCGCGCTCCAAGGCTTCCTCGGCGACTTTCAGCGGCGAGGAAAAGCAGTGCAGCATAACGGTGTCGGGTGAGGGGGCGTCGGCAAGAATGCGCAGCAGGTCCGCATCCGCCTCGCGGTTGTGGATCATCAGCGTCTTGCCATGGCGCACCGCAAGGTCAATATGCCAGCGCAGGGATTCCTCCTGCTGGGCCATGGTCGCGGTGGTCTCCGGCTCGTGGTGGACCCAATAGGCATCGAGGCCGGTCTCTCCCACTGCTACGCAGCGCGGATCCGCCACCATCTCCTCCAGCGCCACCTTCGTGGGTGCATCCAACTCATTGGCGCGTACCGGGTGGATGGCACAGGCGGCATAGACATCCGGAAAGACATGCGCGGTAGCCAGCGCCGCTGCTGATTCACGGCGGTCATCGCCCACCGTCACCATGCGGCTAATACCGGCGGTGCGCGCGCGATTAACCAGAACCTCATCGGTGTCCTTGTGAGAAAACAGGTGCGTGTGCGCATCGATGAGGCCGCTTAGGCCCGGTGCCGGAACGGGAGTGGGACGTCGCTTCTTTTTAGCCATACGGGCAATTGTAATATTGGCTGCCATGTTGATCAGACCCGCCGGCCTTGCGGATGTGCCCGCCATGACCGAGACCCTCAACTGGGCCATCGAGCACACCGACGTCATCTTCCGCACTACCCCGGCCAGCATCGCAGAACGCGAGGCCTACCTGCGCCACATCTGGGAAGAGGGCTGCCCGTGCTTCATCGCGGAGTCCGATTCCGGTGCCTACCTAGGGTGGGCTCTCTACCATCCTTATCGCGATCCGCAGGTGTGGACCGGCTGCTATGAGACGACCATCTATCTCTCCCCCGCCGCTCAGGGCCAGGGCGTGGGCACCGCGTTGCTGGGTGCTTTGGTAGATGCGGCCCGCGCCGATACAAAGGTTCATTCCCTGCTCGCCCTCATCGTTTCCACCAATGCGGCATCGCTAAAGTTGCATGAAAAGTTCGGGTTTGAAAACGTGGGTACTCTTAAAGAGGTTTGCTACAAGTTCGATCACTGGTTGAGCCTCACCCACCTACAACTTCTGGTGTAAAGGAATTTCTATGCATATCCGTCCTGCTGAGCTTGCCGACGCCCCCGCACTCACCGCTATCTACAACGCCGGCTCCGCAGCGAAACCCGCCGCTAACCTGGTCACATGGCAAGAAGATGTGTCTGACCGCGAAGAGTGGCTCAAGGAGATGTTTAAGGCTGGCTCCCCAGTCTTTGTAGCCGTGCACGACGATGAGGTCATTGGCTGGGCGGCCTACTTCCAGTTCGTCACCCCCGCCATCTATTACGGCACTGTGGAAGATTCCGTCTACATTGCGCCCTCCGCTCAGGGTAAAGGCGTGGGCTCCGAGCTTCTCGACGCCCTCATGGACGTCGCCGCCGACGATACCTACGTGCAGACGATGATCACCTATATCGTCGATACCAACGAGGGTTCTATCGCCCTGCACAAGAAGTTCGGCTTCACCGAGACCGGCCGCATGCCAAATATCCATACCAAGGATGGCGTCCGCCTCGGCCTGGTGCACCTCCAGCGCGATTTCGAGCGCTAAACCACCCTTCCTGGCAAGGATTCGGGTATTTCGTACTCCTTCCTTCCAGACCGGAATACAGAAACGGCCGCGTTACGCCCTTTTCTCTGTTGGAAAAGAGGCAATAACGCGGCCGTTTTAGGTGCTATTACTTAGTAACAGGCGCCCACTCCGGGCCAGTCTCGCCCAGCTCTGGGTCAAGCTTAGAGATGAGCGGCTTCGGCTTGGCCAAGGCGGTGCCCGGCTCTACCTGGATGCGCTCCCACTTTGCCTGCTGCTGGGTGTAGTCACCCATGATGACCGGATACTCGTGGCCCTCTGGCGGCAAGCCAGCACCGACGAGCTCTACCGGGATATCGTCCTTGACATCATGGACCTCCGGCTGGGCCGCCCACACGCCCTCGCGGCCCAAGGTTTCATGGACCTTCTGCGCGGTAAACGGCAGGTACGGCGTGAGCATGACATTGCAGTCAGAAACCACTTGGAGAGCAGTCCACAGCACGGTAGCTAGGCGCTCGCGCTGGGCCTCATCCTTGGCCAACTTCCATGGCTCTTGGTCTGCAATATAAGCGTTGGCTTCGCCGACGACGTGCATGATAGCGGTAATTGCCTGCTTGAACTTGGACTGTTCCAGCAAAGAACCGGCGGTCTCGAAGGTCTCTTCCGCCAGCTGCAGGATTTCCTTATCCTTTTCTTCCAGCGCTGCTGGTGCTGGAACCTCACCGAAGTTCTTAAACGCCATAGAAACGGTGCGGTTGACCAGGTTGCCCCAGCCATTGGCCAGCTCATTATTGATACGGCGGACAAATTCATCCCAGGTAAAGTCCGTGTCGTTGTTTTCCGGACCAGCCACGGCAATGAAGTAACGCAGGGCATCTGGGCCAAACTCTGCCAAGAAGTCCTTGACGTAGATGACAACGCCCTTGGAGGAGGAGAACTTGGAACCAGACATGGTCAAGTACTCAGAGGAGACGATTTCCGTAGGAAGATTCAGCTCGCCGTACTGGTGAAGCTCACCGCCCTTGTTGCCCTTGCCGGCATAGCCCAAAAGCTCGGCCGGCCAGATCTGGGAGTGGAAGGTGATGTTGTCCTTGCCCTGGAAGTAATAGTGGCGGGCCTCCGGGTTCTGCCAGAAGTCCTTCCAGGCTTCAGGCTGACCAGTGCGGTATGCCCACTCGATAGAGGAAGACAAGTAACCGATGACCGCATCGAACCACACGTAGAGCTTCTTGGCATTATTGTCCTGCCAGCCCTCAACCGGGATCGGAATGCCCCAGTCAATATCGCGCGTCATGGTGCGCGGGCGCATATCCTCCAGCAGGTTCAGGGAGAACTTCAAGACGTTCGGGCGCCAGTCCTCGCGGGTGGACAGCCACTTTTGTAGCTCCTCCTTGATGGCGGGCAGATCCAGCAGGAAGTGCTCGGTTTCAATGAACTTCGGGGTCTCGCCGTTGATCTTGGATACGGGGTTGATCAGGTCCACCGGGTCGAGCTGGTTGCCGCACTCATCGCACTGGTCACCGCGGGCGCCATCCGCGCCGCAGATAGGACAGGTGCCCTCAATATAGCGGTCCGGCAGGGTGCGTCCGGTAGACGGAGAAATAGCGCCCTGGGTGGTCTCTTTGAGCATGTAGCCATTGGCATACAGGCCCTTGAAGAGTTCCTGTACCACGGAGTAGTGGTTACGGGTGGTGGTACGAGTAAAGAGATCGTAGGACAGGCCGAGGTTGGCTAGGTCAGTGACGATCTGGCGGTTGTAGCGGTCTGCGAGCTCGCGAACGGACACGCCTTCTTTGTCCGCTTGAACCAATAGCGGAGTGCCGTGCTCGTCCGTACCGGAGACCATGAGTACGTTGCGGCCACGCATTCGCTGGAAACGTGCAAAGACGTCAGAAGGAACACCAAAGCCGGCCACATGACCGATGTGGCGCGGGCCGTTGGCATAGGGCCAGGCAACATTTACTACTACAGACTCAGTCATGGGTTCTACTGTATCGAAGCCGGCTCTTGTCCACACGATCAGGGCAGACATTTACTCCGCAGGTGAACCGTATTTTCAGAACAAAGCGCCCACCGCTTCCCCACTGCTGAGGAAACGATGGGCGCTATGAAAGCAACCGCAAAGGGCTCGTATTACTTGCGCTTCATCGGGTGCTTGAGACGCTCGTTGCGGCGCTTCTTAAGGACCTGCGTGCGCTGGTACTCGCGGTGCAAGCGGCGCTCGCGGGCCATCTTGCGCTGGAACTGCTGTGCCTCGCGGTACTCGAGGTAAATAACATCCTCGCTCAGTGCCTTGTAGATGGCGAACATCAGGCCAACGACAATGAACAAGAATGGCAGTGCAGCAACGATGGTGACGTTCTGCAGGTTAGACAGTGCGTCCTCATTAGCCAGAAGCAGGGTCAGGCCTACCAAGGCAGTCAGTGCGCCCCATGCCGCGGATAGCCACGGCTTAGCGGTAGAAGCACCATTTTGGGACATGGAGCCCATCACCGTGGATGCGGAGTCCGCAGAGGTGACGAAGAAGGTAGCCAGAAGAATTGCTGCAACAATACCGGCAATGAAGCCGCCGGGCATGGACTGCAGGAGATTGAACAGCTCTTCCTCAGCAGACTCGCCGGTGATGGATTCGCCGTTTTGCTCCATGTGGATAGCGGTGCCGCCGAAGATAGCGAACCACAGGGTGGATACGCCGGCTGGAATAAGCAGGACGCCGAGGCAGAACTCGCGGACGGAACGACCGCGGGAGATGCGTGCCAGGAACATGCCCACGAATGGGGACCAGGAAACCCACCATGCCCAGTAGAAGATGGTGTAGCCGGACAGCCACTCACCGGCGGCGCCGTTTTCGGACTCGGCCGTGCGGCCAATCATCTCGGTGAAGTAGTTGAGGTAGTTACCGATGGAGCCAGGAATCTGGTTGAGGATGGTAACGGTCGGGCCCAAGATGAACACGAAGATGGCCAGCACTGCGGCGAGGACCATGTTTGCGTTGGAAATGTACTGAATGCCCTTGCCCACGCCGGACATCGCAGACAGGAGGAATGCGAGGGTAAGGACCAGAACGATGCCAATAACCACGGAATTGGTGGGGTTATCGATGATTCCGGATGCCTTCAAGCCGGCCTGAATCTGCAGGGCACCCAGGCCCAGGGAGCAGGCGGTACCGAAGACGGTGGCGAAGATGGACAGGATATCGATGAACTTGCCCACCGCACCGTTGGCGTTACGCTCGCCGATGAGCGGCACGAAGGCCTGGCTCAATAGCTGCTTGCGGCCAATGCGGAAGGTGGAGTACGCGATGGCCAAGCCAACGATGGCGTAGACCGCCCAGGGATGCAGCGTCCAGTGGAACATGGCATAGGCCATGGACGAACCCACGTTGCCAGTGCCCTGGCCTGGGGTGCCGTCACGGTAGTTAGCCAGCGGCTCGGAAGCGCCGTAGAACATCAGGCCAATGCCCATACCGGCGGCGAACATCATGGCAATCCACGATGGCGTGGAAAATTCCGGCTCCTCATTGATGTGGCCCAACTTGATGGAGCCGAACTTGGAGGCGGCAATAAAGACAACGAACACCACGAAGACGGTGCCGAAGAGGATATAGGCCCAACCGAAGTTGTCTACGACCCAGGTCAGGGCCGAAGAGGAGAAGTTGGCAAAGTTGTCTGGGGCGGCCAAGCCCCACACAACGATCGCGGCAATCAGCACGCCGGCGATGCCCACGATGGACCAATCGATAGGCATATTGTCACGATCGGCCGCGATTTCCACCTCAGGATCGTCATAGCGCTCCGGGTGGAAACCATCGGAGTGAATCATATCCTGAAGCTGGCCGGTGGCAGATTGTGCGTCCAGCTGTTCGTCTACAGTCTGATAATTCTCAATAGGCTGCCCGCTCGAAGAAGCAGAGGCCGGCTGCGCCTGAGCGCCGACCGGTTCCTTTCCTTCTTCTGGCACGCCTGTGCCCATGTTTTCCGAGTTTGTCATGAGCTATACAGTGGTGCGGAACTACTCAATTATCAAACGAAGCACGTAGAAACTTCGCTGCTCAACGCCGTTTCCCAGGGATTTTCCACGATAATTTAAAAGGTTTTTACGCTTCATTTCCCCATGTAAATACCGCTTTAAGCCGCCTACACGCCCGAGCACTATAACAATTCAATTACAAAGCCCCGTTAGTGAAACCGTCTAGGAACGATGCGGGGTGTGACGTAATCGAAACGACCGGTGAGGCTAGGCCTTGCGTGCGTCCAAGGCGGCGTCGTAAAGCTCGCGGTTGGAAACCTCAGTACCTTTGGCTACCTGCTTGCACGCGTCCTTCAGCCGCATCCCCGCCTCCGCTAGCTCGAGCGCCTTGGGTACCAAGTCTGCGGCGGTAGCGGCAGCGGCCGTACCGCCCTCGATCACCACGGTGATCTCTCCCCGAGCACCGTCTACTGCCCACTCGGCAAGCTCACCTAAAGTGCCGCGGCGGATTTCCTCATAGGTCTTGGTCAGCTCCCGGCACACCGCGGCCGGGCGGTCGGCGCCGAGAATATCCGCTGCCTCGGCCAGGGTTTCGGCCACGCGGTGAGGAGATTCGAAGAAGACGATGGCTCGCTTTTCGTTGCGCAGTGACTCCAGCCACGCCTTGCGGGGACCGGGTTTGCGAGGAGGAAAGGCGTCAAAAAGGAAGTGCCCCACGCCCAGGCCCGAAAGCGCCAGGGCCGTCGGCACGGCGGAGGGGCCGGGAAAACAGGTCACGGGAATATCGCGCTCGGCTGCAGCGGACACAAGGGACAGGCCCGGATCAGAAATAATCGGCATTCCGGCATCGGTGACGACGAGGACGGTGCCAGCCGCGGCGGCGTCGATAAGCTGCTGGGCTCGGTCCTTTTCATTGTGGTCAAAATTGGACACCACTCGCCCGGAAATCTCGATCCCTAAGGCCTGGGCCAGATTGCGCACGCGCCGGGTATCTTCGGCCGCGATGACGTCCGCATGCTGCAAGGCATGCATTAAACGCGCGGAGGCATCTCCTACGTTTCCCAACGGCGTGGCGGCGAGGATTACCCCGCGCGGTAGTGGATCCAGACCTAAAACAGACATGCCTCTAGCATTCCATACTCTCTAATGCGCGGTTGCGCTACGTTGTCGCCTAGACTCAACCAAGTGACTATTGCTACCGCTGCCCCATCGCGCCCCACGCACGACACCGTGGCTCCGCCAGCACCCCGCGCCTATCAGTGGGGCAAGGCTGACTGGATAAGCACTAGCGTCGTCGGCGTCCTTGCGCTCATTACCCGTTTTGTCGGACTTACTGCGCCCGTTTCCAAGGGCACGCCCGTCTTTGATGAAAAGCACTATGTTCCCCAAGCCTGGGACATGGTGCGAAGCTGGGATAACCTTTTTATCGGCGGCATTGAAACCAACCCCGGCTACGGGCTGGTGGTTCACCCACCGCTGGGCAAGCAGATCGTGGCACTTGCCGAATGGGTCTTTGGTTATTCCCCAATGGGCTGGCGTTTTATGACGGCGCTTTTCGGAGCAGCCACCGTGCTCTTGACGATGTCCCTGGCCCGCCGGGTCTCCTTATCCTGGCAGGTAGCAACCCTAGCCGGCCTCATCGCCGTATTTGATGGCGTGCTCTTGGTCTCCTCCAAGTTCGGCATGCTGGATATCTTCCAAGTCTTTTTCGTGGTAGCCGCCGCCTGGGCGCTCGCCCGCGATCACAATCAGATGCGCGAGCGCCTCCACAACGCATTTGTGAAGGACCGGATGGGCTCTTCCGCTTTTGGCCCGCGCTTTGGATTCCGCTGGTGGCGCCTCCTCGCAGGTGTTTGCCTTGGACTTTCCCTGGGCGTGAAGTGGTCCGGCCTGTACTTCATTATGTTCTTTGGCCTGATGTCCGTCTTTAGCGACCTTGCCCTGCGCAAGCGCTATGGGGTACGCCGCTATATCCTCGGCACCCTGGTGCGCGATACCCCTGCTGCCCTGGCCTCCCTCGTGCTCGTGCCGGTACTGCTCTACGCCTGGACCTGGCGGGCTTGGTTTGCCTCCGAAACCGCCGTATACCGCCATGCCAAGGTGGATGGCACCATCGAGGATGGATCGTGGCTGCTGAACCTGCCCGATTCCTTGGCCGGCTGGTTCTACTACCACTCCTCTGTCTTGGAATTCCATGCCAGCCTAACCTCCTCCGGCGGCCATCATCACCCGTGGGATTCCAAGCCCTGGGCCTGGCTCGTTGCCGCCCGCCCCATCTTGTACTACTCCTCCACCGACCTGCAGTGCGGTGATGGCAGTAACGAATGCCGCAAGATGCTCTACCTCTTTGGCACCCCGGCCATCTGGTGGCTAGTCATCCCGGCCGTGCTGTGGGGCCTGTGGTCGCTCATTATTCGCCGCAACCGCGCCTTCCTTATCCCCTTGGTGGGCTTTGCGGCAGGCTTCTTCCCATGGCTCGCGGCCTTCGACCGCCAGATGTACTTCTTTTACGCCACGGCTTTCATCCCCTTTGTCATCGTGCTTATCGCGTTAGCTTTAGGCCAGCTCATCGGGCATGGCAGGCCTGTGCGGTGGGGATGGCTGAAGAGCTTGGCCGGCGGCCCCGTACGTTGGGGTACCATCGCCGCCGTGTTCTACCTAGCCCTAGTAGTGGCGATGTTCTTCTACTTCTCCCCCATTTTGTACGGCTACAAGATTCCAGATTCCTGGTACCACTCCATGATGTGGCTGCCGAGCTGGACCTAACCGCAACTGAACGAAGCTTATTGCGGCTGCGCGTTGAGGGACTTCCACCACGCGCGCACCAGATAGCCCTTTTCTGCCGCCCAGGCCCACGCCAAGCTCAGAGTCGCCAGGGCGGTGGCGATAAGGAAATACACCTGCTCAATGGTTACGGTACCCAGCGCTATATCGCGCATGCCAAAGCCGAAGAGGAAGGCAAACATCGTGGCCGATACCGGAAGCAGTCCGGTGACCGCCGCGGGGCGCCAGGCGCTGAAGAATAAACCACAGGCCATGCCGAAGCGCACTGCCGCGCCCTCCATCAGCAGGTTGGCTCGCTCCGGATCCGCAGTGGGATCCAAAACCTTTCCTTCCTCGCCCAACGGGACGAGACCGGAGGCGTGCACGATGAGCACCACTGCCCAGATCGCAAAGATGACCCCCATAAGAACCATGGCGGCACGCGCAACCGTGAGGTTGGCTTGGCGAGCGCTGGAGGTACGCCGCCATTCCGGCTCCACACCGGCCAAGATGACATCAGAAAGATCCGTGGGCGGCGCCATGCCGGAATCCGCAGGCTCCACAAAGCTCAATGAACGCGATAGCGCGGCCGCCTTGTCGCGGAAAGCGCGGCATTCGGTGCAGCTTTCCAGGTGGGTATCAATGACGTCCTGAGATAGATCGGAGTGCTCTCCATCCATGTGCGCGGAGATAGCCGCTTGGACCTGGCTATGCGTCAACATTGCTGAGCACCCCGTCCATGCTGGCTCTGCCGGAGCCAAAAACTACGATCATCAGCAGGGATAACAGCAATACCAGTGGGTATTCGATTCCACCATCGGCAGCAAAAAGCCCGTGGCCCAAATGCACGAAATACAGGGCACACCCCATAAGCAAAGCCAGTGCCCCGGCGACAAAGGTGGTGAGCAGACCGACAACGAGGAATGCACCACCGGCCATCTCCCCGATGGCGGCGATATAGCCGGAAAGTTGTGGCTGCGGCACCCCCAGGGCGGAAAATTGCCCCACGGTTTCATCCATGCCGGTCATAAACATCTTGTCCACGCCGTGTGCGATAAAGATTAATCCGAGGACCGCTCGAAAAATAAGCAGTGCGGCATCGCGTACGGCAGGTCTATTCATGCTGAACAGATTACCCTGAACCCCTCACCCGATGCGAAGGCAATGGACTACACCCATACTCCTGGGAAATTCGCCCTTTGGCGGGGGAAGGAAAAGAACACGGCCGCGCGGGCTGTTTCAATGGGAACCACGCACAAAAGATAAAAGGAGAACACACCATGAGCGAACCAACTACGCAGTCCGAAGAGCGCACCACCTTGGTCTATGACGATGATGGCCTGGGCCGCCCGCCTTGGGCGATGTCCTCGCCGATGTTGAAGGAGTATTACGACACCGAATGGGGCCTGCCCATTTTCGATGAAGCTGGACTCTACGAGCGTTTGAGCCTCGAGTCTTTCCAGTCCGGTCTGTCCTGGGCGGTGGTGCTCAAGAAGCGCGAGGCTTTCCGTGCGGCCTTTTGTAACTTCGATCCGGACAAGGTCGCCCAATTCGGCGAGGCAGACGTGGAGCGTTTGCTTGGCGACGCCTCCATTATCCGCAACGAAACCAAAATCCGCGCAGCGATTAATAACGCCAAGGCGACCATCGCTCTGCGCGAGGAAGGCGGGCTGGCGGAGTTCATCTGGGCCTACCAGCCTCCGGAGAACCTCTACCCCACCGTGATGGAAGATATTCCGAAAAAGAGCTACGAGTCCAAGCTCATGTCCCGCGAACTCAAGAAGAAGGGCTTTCGCTTCGTTGGCCCGGTTACCTGTTTCGCACTCATGGAGGCCATCGGCATGATTGATACACACCTTATCGGCTCCCATCGCCGCGGTACCTCCGGGGTGTGGCTGGAGAGCGGCGTGCCGAATTATGGCCTAGCGCAGGAATACAACGCGCTCGCGAACTCGCAGACCGCGAGCGCCGACGAGCTTCACGGTGCTGCTAGCTAGGCCGCCACATGCGCTTATCCAGCGCGGCGGGCCGCTAGGTCATCGCGACGGCCATAACCATCGGGCCCGGCGTGCGGGCCGTCAAAGTCGCCGTCCTCACCATCGCTATAGCTCAGCGGAAGGTGCACGAAGTCCGGGCTCTCATCGTCGATTTCCACAACCACGGCGCCTGGGCGGCGCAGATTGCGCGGAATCTTTAGCTCTTCGTCCTCGGCGTTGCGCACGCCCAAACGGGCGCGGCGCAGGTGGCGCACGCGGCGGCGCATTAGTGCCTGTTCCTGGCGTACCTGAGAGCGAAGGGCGATCAAGTAGGTCACGGTGAGCACGCCGGCGACGGCAGCCAACCACCAGGTCCAGCCACCGACCACGATTCCTAGGGCTACCGTGAGTACCACGGCCACGGCTAGCCCCAGCAGGGTACGCTGACGGCGCTGGTAGCGCGTTGCAGACTTTTCCTTTTCTGCTACCGGGTCCCAGCCACCGCGGCCCAAGCGACGCTGGGCGAACTCGACCTCGTCCTCGGACAAGTCGGTATCCATGCCGGTTTCGTCTGCTTCCGCGGCCGCGGCTTCGTTCTCGGAGCCCTCGGCCTCGTCTACCTCGTCCGCGCTGGCAGGATCTACGGAGTCATCCTCATCGACCTCGGCCTTGTCAACGGCCCCCGGATACATGAGGTCTACCGGTGAGGTATAGGTTTCGTCGTAGGCATAGGCATCGTTCGCCACGCTAGAGACTGCCGGGGCACTAAATACCTCAGCCTCGGACGCAGCAACATCGGAGGCATTGTCCTTAGTGGCCTCGTCCGCGGCGTCGTCCTCGTCCTCCAGGAGCACGTCATCGACATCGTCCGCCTCTGCGGTGTTGGCTTCCTTGTCCGCATCAGCCTGCTGGGAGGCAGGAACCGCAGCTGCCTGTGGCTCGACTGCAGACTCGCTTTCTTCTGCAACCGCTTCTTCCACCAATTCGCCGTCGATGGTTTCTGCCCGCTCCGTGGAATCTTCACCAGCGGTGGAGGCGGAAGCGCCGGTAAACGCTCGGCTACCGCTGCCGAAGGGCTGGGACTTGGCCCGGCGTGCGGCACCGGCAATCGTTACGGAGCGCGACGAGGACTTGGTGGCCTCGGTATCGGATTCACTGTCGGCAGCGTCTGCAGCCTCGACGACTTCATAGTCCGCCTCGTCCTCATCGTCGCGGCGGTGGACATCGCCGGCACGCAGGCGCGGACGACGCCGGCCGGCGACCTTGCCGGAATCTCCTTCAAAGAGGACCCGGGTATCTTCAAAGGCCTCACCGGTATGGCTCATTGGGCGGTTATTCCTACCCAGTAGCCACGGTGCGAGCACGAAGAGCCACACCACGATGATCGCGATAATCGGCACAGCTGTCGACACGAAAAGGACCTTCCCCTTGAATACAGATGATTACTCCACCTTAAACGGTGAAACCGCACCGTAGCACCCCAAATTCGCGCAAATTACAATGTTGTGACTTATGTGAAAAATGAGGTCGGATTCCCAGCGATTGGGACACTATTTCACGCCAACCGTCCAGCTTGGCGGAGGCGCTCCACCGCCGTAGAGGCAAAGTCTTCTTTCACCAACGCCACGTAGTGGTGGTCCTGCCATGCGCCGTCGATATGCAGATTGCGCCGCAAATACCCCTCATGCCGGAACCCGTTGGCGGCCAAGACGCGGCCCGAGGCGGGGTTGTGCTCCAGATAGGTGGCGGTCACGCGGTGCAAACCCACTCGCCCAAAGGCGTGGTCCACGCCCAAGGCAGTGGCGGCCGTAGCCACCCCGGCGCCGTGAACTGCGGAATAGACCCAGTAGCCAATCCAGCAATCGCGAATGCTGCCATGCTGAATGTTTCCCAGGGTCACCTGCCCAGCGAATTTCCCCTCCACCTCAATGACGAGCGGGACCACTAGCGCCTCACGCGCGGCGGTGCGCAGGTACATCAGGTGATTCCACCACGCCTGCTGGCTATGCGCCGCCGCCCACGGTGCGGCTTGGGTCGGCTCGACCGGGCGGAGGAAGCATTCATCGTCGATGCGCTGACGCCGCCACTCGTGGCCGTCGGAACGCAGCAGGGGGCGCAAACGCATCCGCGCCCCCGAGGGAAAGACAGAAGAGGAGGGAAGCTGGACAATAGGAGTGGATTCCGGCCACCCTGGATGCATGTCATCGGCGGGGCCGGTAGCAGGATGGCGGAACCTATCCGCCGCGTTGCCGAAGGGATCGAGCATTAGCTGCGCTGGGTCAAAAACAACACATCAACCACATCGCCCGGGCGGATTTCGGTGACCTCTTCCGGCACGCGAATCATGGCGTTGGCCTCTGAGAGGCCGGCCAAGAGGTGGGCTGGGGCACCTGCAGCACCGCCGAGGCCTTCCACCAAGTAATCCGCGGTTTCGGCATCGCGCATCAGGCGAGCACGGATAAAGCCGCGCCGGCCGGGGCGGGAATCGATGTGGTTCAACGCGCGGGCACGCACCACGCGGCGGTGCGCATTGCGCTTGCCCAGCGCCAAGCGGATGAGCGGGCGGATATACACCTCAAAGACCACAAGCGCGGACACCGGATTGGACGGCAGCAAGAAGGTAGGAATGCGCTCCTCGCCCACCAGTCCAAAACCTTGGACGGAGCCGGGATGCATGGCCACGCGGGAGGTATCGACATCACCAAGATCGTCGAGGATCTCGCGGATGGCCTCGGCGCCAGCACCGCCCACTGCGCCGGAGATAACCAGCACCTCGCTGCGGGCAATGTGCTTTTCCAACGCCTCGCGGATGCGGCGCGGCTCGCCCTCGGCAATGCCCACGCGGTGCACCTCCGCCCCGGCTTCGCGGGCCGCGGCGGCCAAGGAATAAGAGTTCACGTCAAAGACCTGGCCCAGCGCCGGTTCCTGATCCAAGTCCACCAGTTCTCGGCCAAAGGAGATGATGGTGATGCGCGGGCGCGGATACACCAGCACCTTTGAGCGGCCTACCGCGGCTAGAAGGCCAATCTGGGCCGGCCCTAAAACGGTGCCAGAAGATACGGCGACATCGCCAGGCTGGATATCGTCGCCCACCCGGCGCACAAAGTCGCCAGAACGCACCGGGCGGTGGGCGGTGACACGCTTGCGGCCGCGGTCGGTCCACTCGAGGGGCAGGACGGCGTCGGCAAGCGTGGGCAAAGGCGCACCCGTATATACGCGCACCGCTTGCTTAGGCTGCAGGCGCAGCGGCTGCTTGGAACCCGCCGGAACTTCGCCCACCACGGGCAGGGAACGCTCTACCTCCGGCTGCGGGGAATCCGCATCCTCTTCGCCCTCGGCGGACTGTTCTCCCTGGTCCTTGTGGCGGCGCACCCGCAGGCCCCGCTCGCCGCCAATATCCACGGCGCGCACCGCGTAGCCGTCGATGGCCGCTTGTGGAAAGCCCGGCAGGGGCTGGTTAGCCTGAACCTGCTCGGCGCACATCAAACCCAGCGCGTTGGAAATACCGATGCGCACCGGCTCCGGCGTCGTCGCCGCATCCGTTACCAGCGCCAACTGGTCATCAACTGAACGCATAAGGTCTATGCCCGCCCTTTCTTCGCTTCCACGCCCTTGGCCACTGGGAAAATCCCTAGGCTAGGCCGTGCTCGTCCTCATACTCGGCCATGATTTTCTTAATCGCTTTATACAGCGTGGGACCATACTTTTCATCGCGCAGGCCAAAGTCCACGTTGGCGGGGATATAGCCGCCGGGATTGCCCAAATCATGGCGCTTTCCTTGGTGGACTACCACGTGGACGGGCTCGCCTTCCTCGATGAGGAGCTCGATGGCGTCAGTAAGCTGCAGCTCGCCGCCCTTGCCCGGCTTAATGCGGCGCAGGGCATCAAAGATCTTGCGGTCCAAAAGGTAGCGGCCGGTGGCCACGAGGTTGGAAGGAGCATCCTCTACCGCCGGCTTTTCCACCATGCCCACGACCTTCTTCACGCCAGGGGCATCGGTATCTTCCACGTCGAAGACGCCGTAGTTGTAGGTCTGCTCGCGCGGGACCTCGAAGGCGCACAGCACGCTGCCGCCCAACGCCGCGCGCACGCGCGCCATATCCGCCATGACGGTAGCAGGCAGCACAATGTCATCGGGGAGCATGACGGCGAAGGAATCCTCGTCTTCCCCAAGGACCTCTTCGGCAAGGCCCACCGCGTGACCCAACCCCAGGGGCTTTTCCTGCTCCACCGCAACAGGGTGAATGAGCTGGTTAGCGCGCTTAACCTTGGCCACCTGCTCATCCTTGCCACGGGATTCAAGGGTCTCTACTAGCTCGGGAAAAGCCTCGAAGTGGCGCATGACTTCTTGCTTATCGGGCGCGGTAATCACCGCTAGGCGGCGCGCACCTACAGAGGCAGCCTCCTCTGCGATGAGTTCGATACCGGGAGTATCAACAACGGGCAGTAGTTCCTTGGGAACCGTTTTGGTGGCGGGCAAAAATCGGGTGCCCATACCTGCCGCTGGAACTACAACCGTGGTGATTCCGCGGGCGGAATCTTCGCGTTCTATAGCCATGCACAATAGCGTACAACGCCACATTATTTTCCCGTGCACCGCTACGCCGCGGGGTTATGATTTATTTATGACCTCTTCCATCACCGCCAAAAACGAGCTGCGCGCCCGCTTGGTCCAGGCCCGCCGCGAACTTTCCTCCGAGGACCACGATGCTTTCACCGCCGCCGTGCGCAAGCATCTCGAATCCGAGCTCACCGAGTCCATGACCGTGGCCGCCTACTGGCCTTTGGGCTCCGAGCCCGGCGGTGCGGACTTTGTGCCGTGGCTCAAGGCGCATGTCTCCCGCGTCCTCCTGCCAATTTCCGGCGAGAATGGCACGTTGACCTTTGCCGAATACCGCGGCAAGGAAGCCATGCACACCAGCCCACTGGGATTGAATGAGCCCCAGGGCCCAAGCTTTGATAGCAGCGTGCTGGCCGAGTGCGACCTGGTGCTCGCCCCTGCCATGGCAGTAGATGCCAAGGGCAACCGCATGGGCAAGGGCGGCGGCTACTATGACCGCGCGCTAGAGCCGCTTCCCCACGGCAAGCCGCCGGTTTTCGCCATGGTCTACCCCTCCGAATTCCTAGACGAGCTGCCTACCGAGGACCATGACCGCAAGGTTGATGCCGCCGTCACCGCAGAGGGCATCACCCGCTTCTAGTTTTTAGGGTGCGGGAACCATGCGCGGTTTCGGGCAGTCTAAAAGAGTATGCCCACTTCGCGTATGCCCCACCTCGTTTCCACCCTTCGTACCCCTGGCCACCGCCGCGGCGTTGTAGTGCGCCGCGCCATTGCGGTGGCCCTTCTTATTGCCGCGCTGGCTTCGGCCTTATCTGCGGCTAAGGAACTGCCGCGCGTTCCCGTCTTTAGCCGCGATCTGCCTGCAGGGGCGGAGCTGGCGCTTGCCGACGTCGACTTGGCCCGCCTTCCTGCCTCCTCCATCCCCGATTCCGCAGTAGCGGCAAAGCCAGAAGAACTCACCGGCCGCGTTATTACCGCCGCAGCCGGCAAGGGTGAGGTGGTCACCGATGCGCGCCTTCTGGGAGAAGACCTCGTCTCCAGCTTGGTCGGCGGCTCCGAAGCCGCGGCCGCGCGGATGATCCCAGTCAAGCTCGCCGAGCCCGATATCATCCCCCACCTGCACCATGGCGATACCGTGGACGTGGTAACCGCCGTCGATGCCGCCTCCTCCCCTTCTGATGTTGGAGAGGGCGAGGCGCCCACCGCACCCACCGCGCGCGTTATCGCCACCGGCGGGCGCGTGGTGTCAACCTCCAGCGCCGAAGGCGAGGCCTCTTCCTCGACCGTTTTGCTCGCGCTGCCCCATGACCACGCCAATGATGTAGCCGCGGCGTCGTTAAGCCAACCACTCACAGTCGTTATTGTGGGTGACCGCGCCCACCCACAGCAGAGCTAGACCTTTTCAGACACAGCAGTTGTGGTTGGTTACCGGCTGCACTAATGTTTCGCGGTGTCCATGGTTTTTAACTACCCTTAGTTATTCCCAGAAAGGTTTGTGCATATCACCATGCTCAAGGGTTTCAAAGACTTCATCATGCGCGGCAACGTCATCGAACTTGCCACCGCAGTCATCATTGGTTCTGCCTTCACCGCAATCGTCAAGTCCGTCACGGACTCCATCATCCAGCCGATCATTAACTCCCTCGGCTCCGCTGAGGTTGGTGCCGTTGGCTTCCACATCACAGATGCCGAAAACACCTTCGTGGACTTCGGCGCCGTCATCTCCGCAGCGATTAACTTCCTCATCATCGCCGCAGTGGTCTACTTCCTCATCGTCATGCCGATCAACAAGCTCACCGAGGCCGCTAAGCGCCGCCACGGTGTGGACCCTGAGGCCCCTGCCCCAACCTCCGAGGAACTGCTCGCGGAAATCCGCGACCTGCTCGAGGCCCAGAATGTCTCCGATAAGGACATCCCGGGTACCGGCATCGACGGTTCCGCCCGCGGCGCTACCGACGCCGATTCCGGTTCTACCGGCGGCGGCCGCCACCAGGCCTAGTTCCCTTCGCTGCTTGCGCAGCACAGAGCCCGTGGTTTCACTTCTTCGGAAGCGAAACCGCGGGCTTTTTAAGTACCTCTGTGGCTGCAGACCTGCAGCCTGTCTTAGGCACTAGCCGCCGTAGTGTGGGGGCTGATTTTCTCGGTAGAACTGTTCATCGCGCTGGCCAGACTCCCCCTCTGCCGCCACCGAATCCGCGTCATCGACGGTAACGATTCTCTCTTCATCAACACCGTGGGAAGCGGGTACGCCGGGCTTATCAGCACTACGGTCATAGCCGGCAGCATCGGATTGGCGGAATACTCGCCGGCGATTTCTCCGCGACGTCATAGAAAATGCCCTGCTATTACTGGACGCTCGATTGCTGCAGCTGATCAATCAGGTGGTGCACCAGAGGCGCCAAGGTAGCCATGCCATCACGGACCGCAGCACGCGAGGAAGCGAGGTTGACCACGACGGTAGAGCCCGAAACACCCGATAGGCCGCGGGACGTGCAGGCATCCACCGCGCCACAGGCTTGGCCAGAAGAACGCAAAGCTTGAGCCACGCCCGGGACCATCTTGTCAATGACGGATCCGGTAGCCTCCGGAGTCTTATCGCGCGGGCCTACGCCGGTGCCGCCGACGGTGAGGACCACGTCCACGCCACCGACCACGGCGGTCTCAATGGCCTGGCGAATCTTGGATTTCTTGGAACGCACCACGATGGCGCCATCAACGCGGAAATTGGCCTCCGCGAGCAGCTCGCTTACCAGCTGCGAAGTGCTATCGGATTGCTCACCAGGATGATCGGTGACAATAACGATGAGCCCGCGGCGCGGGGCGGCAAGGCTATCCTCCTGCTCGCTCGCCAGCAGGAAGGCATCATCGGGTTCGGCAACATCCATCAAGGAATCGCGCTTATTCGCGCTGTCGGGCTGCGCGGAGTCGGTCACATCGTGCTGCGAATCTGGCATTTTTCTCCTTAAGTTAAGGCAGTACGGCCTTATGGCGGGGTGAGGTACGGCGCATTCAGCACCTAATGAGGTCTTGCACAGTAATTTACTCGCCTGAGAGGGTTACCTCTACCTGACGAGAATCACCCGAGTCTTCGCGGGTAACCTCCAAGGTCACCGTCGCGCCAAAGTCCTGCGATCGCGCCGCCGCGATGAGCGCATCAGCGTTTTCAATCAGGCGATCGTTGACGCGGGTGACAATGTCGCCATCCTTCAAGCCCGCCTTATCTGCTGGACCGCCCGGCTCTACCTCGGCGATGCGGGCACCATTGCCGTCGTCGCGCGCTAGCACCTTCACGCCAAGGGTTGGGTGGGAAACTTTGCCGTCATTGATGAGCTCATCTGCCATGCGCTTGGCAAAGTTGGATGGAATTGCAAAGCCCAAGCCAATGGAGCCGCCCTCGCCGGAGGAGTCATTAGACAGCGAAGCAATCATGGAGTTCATGCCCACGATATTGCCGTCTCGATCCACCAGCGGGCCACCGGAGTTGCCAGGGTTTACCGCAGCATCGGTCTGAATGGCGTCAATCAATGAGGACTCGCCACCCTCCTGGGACGCGCGCACGGGACGGTTCTTTGCCGACACGATGCCCGAGGTCACGGTAGCATTCAGCCCCAAAGGAGACCCCACGGCCACCACCTCTTGGCCCACGGCGACGGAATTGGAGTCGCCGAACTGCAAGAAGGGCAAGTCCTTGACGTCCTTGATCTTCACGATGGCAACATCCGTATTCGCATCCGAGGCCACCACGTTAGCTTCATGCTTGCTGCCGTCATTCATGGTCACCTGCATCATGCCACCGTGCTCAGCACCGGCAACCACGTGGTGGTTGGTCAGTACATAACCATCTGGGGAGATGACTGAACCGGAGCCTTCAGCCCCACCAGCACGAGTCATCGTCTGGATAGAAACCACCGCCGGCAAAACCTTGGAGGCTACTTCTTCCACAGAACCCTGTGCCGGTTCCTTACCGGTGCTATTATTGCTCGGCTCAGCCTTGAGGGCTTCATTGACCACGGAGGTATCGTTATTGCCTCCCCCAGAGCTCATGCCGACCACGGCGCCGGCAATCGAGCCTGCGGCGATGGCAGCGACGGCCGCCAATGCGGTGGCGGCGCCCAAGCCGATTTTCTTCTTCTGCTCCGGCTGCGGAGGCAGCGGGGTGACCATCGGGCCTTCCTGCCCCTGACCGCTAAAGCTGTGGGTCTCCGGTGCATTAGGATAGGGGCCCAGCGAACCTAGCGTTCGCGGGTCATCACCTTCAGCACCGCCGCGCGGCTGATTCCAGCCCTGCGAATAGGAACCGGTCTCATATGCCTGCGCACTGACGCCACCATAAGGACCAGCGCCATCGCTGTAGGGGCGAGCATTTCCGGCACCCGCATCCGGCTGTCCGGTCTCCCCAAAGTTCGGACCACCCTGAACCGGCTCGGCCCTACCCGGACCTTTCTGGGATTCTCCCTCTGGGGAGTTTCCATCAAAGCCGCGGTAATCGTCATTCCTCATGTTCATGAGAAAACTATGCCTCACTTCGCTTGGTCAAGACTGATACTAATCTGCCAACCTACTAGGAATTCCTGAAAGGTTGCTGTATTACCTCACCAGTATAAACGCTTGTACGCTAGCCCTGGTTAAACCAACGCTGCGCAAAGATTTCACCCCGGTCGCTTGGGTCATCCTTGCCACCCGGTAGCCCCTCATGCGGGTCTGCCAAACCGTCCACGTAAATCTCACCCGGCACAGGCTTGCCCGGCAAGATGACTTCCATGCGGGTGCCACCATCATTAGACTCGCGGATCTTGATCGTGCCATCGTGGCGTTCAATTACCGATTTCACAATGGCCAAGCCCAAGCCCGAGCCCGGCATGGAACGCGCTTCCGCCGAACGGTAGAAGCGTTCAAAGACCTTCTCCCGCTCCTCCGGCGCAATGCCAGGCCCAGAGTCATCAAAGCGCAGGCGCACCTCGTGGGAGGATAGCTGCTCCATGGATACGCGCACCGTGCCAGTTGCCGGCGACCACTTAGCCGCATTGTCCATGAGGTTAAGCGTTGCACGGCCCAATGCGAAGGGGTCGCCGTCCAGCTCCCACGGGATAAAGCGCACCAAGAACTCCACATCGGGACGGCGGCGGCGCGCGCGCTCCAGCGAAGCCATCATGACTTCACAAAGGTCAACCGGTTCCGGTTCGCGCTCATTGCCGTCCTCGCGCGCCAAATCAACGAGGTCTCCAATCAAGGTGGAGAGCTCATTCATCTGGGACATGACGTCATCTTCGAGGTCCTTGCGGTCCTCATCGCTCATGCCAAAGCCACCACCGGCGCGATTGAGCATCATCAAAAGCTCAATATTGGTACGCATAGAGGTCAGCGGGGTCTTCAACTCGTGGCCAGCATCGGCTACGAACTGAGACTGCTGCGAACGGGATTCCTGCAGTGCCTCCAGCATCTGGTTAAAGGAGGTGGTCAACTGCGCCATCTCGTCGTTATTGGAGACCTCAATAAGACGCAGGTCGTTGGTCTGCGTCACGTAATCCACCGCTCGTTTCAGCCGGGCAATGGGCTGCATACCGGTTTTGGACACGATGAGTCCAGCAAAGATGGCGAGCACGATGCCAAGGGCAACGATGATCAGCAGTACCGTTCCCAGGATGGCAATAAGCTCTTGCGTAGGGGCGAGGGACTGCGCGACGACCACGGTAGAGCCCAGATCATGGCGCTTGGCCAACACCCGCTCGCCACCGACGGTACGCACGGAAGTTTCCGTGTAATCCTCCGTCCGGTGGAAGTCCCCGCCCACAGGAATGGTGTCGCCGTAGGAAAAGCTCATGGAGGGCGGTGATAGGGCTACACGGGTGCCAGGGTTATAGGACTTAAAGTCCTCGATTTCCTGGTCCACGTTATCCATGAACCGCGGGTCTTGGCTTTGCCGCAATAAGACATCGGCCTTGGCCTCCAAGCGGTCATCGAGGGAGGCAGTAAGGGACATAGAAACTACCCAATACGTTGCCAACGTCATCAAGGCAACGGCTACGGCCACCACAAGGCCGGTAACAGTAGCAAGGCGCCACCGCAGTGGCGCCCGTGAAGCCCAACTCCCCTGACGATCAGAGAACTCGGCAAGAGGGGTGGACTGTATTTTCCCGGAAGCCACCGTAGGGGAAGCGGGCTTCCTTAAAATCACGAATTAGACTCCCTCAAAACATAGCCCACGCCACGGACGGTGTGGATAAGGCGAGCATCGCTCTCGCCTTCCGTCTTCTTACGCAGGTAGCCGATATAGACCTCGAGAGCATTGCCGGAGGTAGGGAAATCGTATCCCCATACTTCTTCCAAGATCTTGCTGCGCGAGAGAACCTTGCGGGGATTTTCCATCAGCAATTGCAGCAGCGCGAACTCGGTACGCGTCAAGGAAATGGCTCGGCCACCGCGGCTTACTTCGCGGGTATCGGCATCAAGTTCAAGGTCCTCGAAGCTCAGCTTGCTTTCCACCGGAGCTTCAGCAGCGATGGAATCTGCAGAGGCACGCCGTACCAAGGAGCGCACGCGGGCCAAGAGCTCTTCCAATGCGAACGGCTTTGGCAGGTAATCATCCGCGCCGGCATCAAGGCCAGCCACGCGATCCGAGACGCCATCGCGCGCGGTCAGAACGAGAATTGGACGGTCCCAACCCTCACTGCGCAGGGTGCGGCATACCTCAAGGCCATCCATGTTGGGCATCATAAGGTCCAGAATCAACAATTCTGGATTCTCAGCGCGCACCGTCTCCACGGCTTCCAAGCCGTCGTTAGCGGTCAGCACTTCGTAGCCGTTAAAACGTAGGGAACGGCGTAGCGATTCGCGGACGGCTTGTTCATCATCCACCACAAGGATTTTCATAGTCCTAATTATTACTGATGGCAGTCAACTTCATGAAGTTAAGAGAAATATTTACCCCCCATAGCCCCCCAAATACGGTTAAAACATACTTATAGGAGGCTTCTAAAGCTAAAAAATCCCCGCCCAGCCCTCTAAAGAGAGCGGACGGGGAGATTTAAGAGCGAGCTTAGAACTGCTCTACGTCAACCAGGCCCAGCTTGGCAGCCTTAACCAGGCGGCGCGGGATGCGAACGGTCTGGCCGTCGATGGTGACTTCCTGGAGGGCTACGTTGTCAGCCTTCCACTGGGAACGGCGTGCGTGGGTGTTCGCACGGGACTTCTTAAACTTAGGAGTTGCCATTTTCTACTCTCCTCCTTACGCGTTCTTCTTCTTGCGGCGTGCCATGCCACCGAAGCGCTGGTTGAAGCGCTCGACGCGGCCGGCGGTATCCATAACGCGCTGTGCACCAGTCCAGAACGGGTGGGACTCAGCGGTAACGTCAACGACGATCAGGGGGTACTCGTTGCCGTCTTCCCACTCAACGGTGCGGTCGGAGGAAGCGGTGGACTTGGTCAAAAAGGAGTGACCGGTACCAGCATCGCGGAAGACTACCGGGTGGTAATCCGGGTGAATATCTTTCTTCATATATATTCCCTCAGGGTTGGACTACGGGTCGGTTCCACACGCTTAGTGAGGATCGTGCCCGAGTTGGGACGTACAAATTTCACTCTGTTAACCGCGCGCCGCGCGGCACGGGTCAACAACCTGAATTATCCTACAGTCAACTAACCCATATACGAAATCCCCAACCAGCAGCGACCACTCATTTCACTCACGTTTCTTGCGCCACGCCTAGCGGTACCCCCACAAGCAAACACCACCCCAGCACGGCAAACGGCTCACTTGCCACAGCAAGATAGCGATTAGGTAATTCGCGCCCAAGGCTGTAAGATTTTCCCTTGCTGTTGTCAAAATATACGTTTTACGCCCCGTCTACTGGTGTTTGACGATGGCGCCGCACCCGCTCACACCTCACTTTTGAGCACTGCCACCCTCACACGGCAGTCGGCGCTTCATTGTCTATAGCCATGATGTGGGCGGCTAGGAGAAAGAAGACCCATGTCGGCTATTTGCCAGGTAACGGGCCGCAAGCCGGAATTCGGCAAGCAGGTCTCGCACTCGCACCGCCGCACTTCGCGCCGTTGGAACCCCAACGTGCAGCGTCGTCGCTACTACCTGCCCTCTGAGGGCCGTACCATCACCCTGAATGTTTCCACCAAGGGCATGAAGATCATCGACCGCGATGGCATCGAGTCCGTTGTGGCTAAGATTCGCGCACGTGGGGAGAAGATTTAAGTATGGCACGTAACGATATCCGCCCAATCATCAAGCTTAAGTCCACTGCGGGCACCGGTTACACCTACGTGACCCGTAAGAACAAGCGCAACAACCCGGATCGCATCACCTTGAAGAAGTTCGATCCGATTGCCCGCAAGCACGTCGAATTCCGCGAGGAGCGATAATCAATGGCTAAGAAGTCCAAGATCGCTAAGAACGAGCAGCGCAAGGAAATCGTCGCCCGCTACGCGGAGCGTCGCGCTGAGCTCAAGAAGATCATCAAGAACCCGAACACCCCGGATGAGGAGCGCCTGGAGGCTCAGTTCGAGCTGAACCGCCAGCCTCGTGACGCTTCCCCAGCCCGCGTACGTAACCGTGACGCTGCCGATGGCCGCCCACGCGGTTACCTCCGCAAGTTCGGCCTGTCCCGTGTCCGTATGCGCGGCATGGCTCACCGTGGTGAGCTGCCGGGCGTTCGTAAGTCCAGCTGGTAAAGGGGTAATTGCACAATGGCTAATAAGCGCAATAACCAAAAGAAGTTCCGTATGGAGCAGAGCCGTCGCCCAAAGAAGAACCCTTTGAAGGCTGAGGGCATCGAGAAGGTGGACTACAAGGACACCAAGACTCTGCGTCTGTTCATCTCGGATCGTCACAAGATCCGTTCCCGTCGCGTCACCGGTCTGACCCCGCAGCAGCAGCGTCAGGTTGCTACCGCAGTCAAGAACGCACGCGAAATGGCTCTCCTGCCGTTCACCACCCGCTAAACAGTAGCTGGGTATCAACAGCGCACTTTTGCCGCTGGCAAGTGTGACACGGTAAAAGAACCATAAACTTTCGCCGCCTCCCTCCTCGAGGGCAGGCGGCGAAAGTCGTTTTGGCCTCCCACTCCTTCCACCCGGCCCACATGCCCGGATCACAGAACTGAAGTGTTAGATTGAAAGCATTCGTGCACCCCGCAGCCGGCGGGGAAGCACCGGCCCCGCACTAGTGAAAGGCAGTGAGCAATGGCCCTGCACCAATCCCTACTCGATCTTTCCGAGCTCGCCCCGCACTGCCAGTCCCGCGCTACGGCCCGCGGACTGCTCGCAGAGGCCCAAGATATCTTGCGCAACGCGGTCGCCCACCAGGACAATGAGATTGAATTGGCCCACTGGTATTCCCGGCTGATTACGGATATTGTTCGCTCCCCTGGGGTCAACTCTCCCGTCCGCCTTACCGGCGCCTCCGCCCGCGGCGACCAGCTGCCGTCCATGCCCGTGGAGTGGATGGGCGAAGATGCCGATCTTCAGCAGGTCTTCGCCGATGTTGGCCTCCAAGCTCAGGTAGCCCCCGATTCCATCGCCGCGCGCGTCGACGCCGGCCTGCCCCTCGGAAACGGCGGAGAACAAGCGCTGCTAGAAGAAGCCTTGGCCCAGCGCCCGCCTGCCCTCACGATGGTCGATGGCCTGCCGGACCGCGATGCAGCGGTCGATATTAAGGCCACGCTGCTCTCCCCCATCGCAGCTATCGCGCGCTGGGCGGCACCGGGGCCGCGCCCGACGGTGGATCGCCTGGCGATTGGCGTGGAACGCGATCTCCTCAGCGCCGCAGACGCAGAGTCTTTGGACCTAGCGTGGCGCACCGGTTATGCGTTAGAGTTGCGCCGTTGGTATGAGGGCGTTAGCGATCGCCCGGCCACGCTGCGCGATCTCCCCCCGTTGGACCGCACTGCTTATGGCTCCGCGTGCCGCATTGTCTCGGCGGCGTTTGAGTCTATTTCCCGGCGGGCGGAAGAATATAAATAGTCTCTACGGTGCGGATTCGGAAGCAGTACCTAGTCGGGCATAAGATTGTACAGTTGATTATTAAAAGCGATTTCTCTTTTGTGAAAGGAGGCGTCCCACCGCATGGCAGGCAATGTCGGTAGGCCGCGTAAACACAGCCCGCGGCGCAGGGGCAATAGCGCCCGTGAGGAGATTTTGGACGCCTCCTCCGAGCTTTTCACTACTCAGGGTTTTGCTACCACGTCCACGCACCAGATCGCAGACGCGGTAGGCATCCGTCAGGCGTCGCTGTACTATCACTTTCCGTCCAAGACGGAGATTTTCCTGACGCTGCTCAATTCCACCATCGAGCCTTCCTTGGAGTTGGCCGATGAGTTGGCGGGCACCGACGCGGACCCGGCACAGCGCCTGTGGTCTTTGGTCGCCGCGGAATCGCGCCTACTGCTCACCAGCGGCTGGAACGTGGGCCGCCTGTATCAGTTGCCGGTGGCCAATTCCCCGGAGTTCTCCGAGTATCACGAGTCACGCGACCGCCTGCAGAACCATTTCCGCTCCACCGCCGCCGCCATCGTGGGCGAGGATGACCCCCGCGTGGAGCTGCCCTTCCACATCGCGCTGTCCGTTATTGAAATGCGCCCCAATAACGGCACCCCTCCGTTCGACGCTTCCCAGTCGGTTCCGGAGACTGCCGCCATGCTTGCCGACGCCGCCTTGGCCGTCCTCGGCGCCTCCGTCCCCGAAAACGCCGAGGAAACCACCTTGGAGCTGCTGAAGAATCGCAACGACTCCATCTCTGCGGCCGCCGCAGCGGCGGCCGACCGCAAGAAGAAGTCGCGCTAGCCCCTCGCTTTCCGCGTTAGCGCTGCCACGACTCCGTGAACTCGCCCGTGGCGGCCAATCCGCCACCCTCGCGCACGCTTACGCCACTCGGCGTCACCACAATGATCGACGGATCCGCATTGACGTAGTAGTTGTTGCCGTCTTGGGTAACGTCACCCGATTCAAACTGGCCATCAAACATCGACGAGCGATAGAACTTGTAGCCACCTCCGGTCTCGCAAATGATAACCCTGCCGTCAGGACCAGACCCAGCGAACAAAGCACGCTCAAAGCGCTGACAGTTGGCGTAGCCGCCATCGAGCCATCCGTACTCGTTGAAATCAGAAATGTAGTTTCCCACACCAGTCTTCTGACCACCACCGGTGGAAGACGGGGCCTCCTGCTTTTCCGTCTGCGTGACCGTGACTACCGGCGGTTCCTCCGGGGCTTCCTCTTCCTTGGTTACGGTCTTTTGGGCGGCCGTGGTCTCCTCGGCGTTTTCTTCTTCTTTGTCGGAGTTATTGACCGTGGTCATTCCGCTGCCCTTCCCTTTGAAGCTCGGGGCAGCGTCGTCCGTGGAGTCACTGCAACTGCTCAGCGCGAGGCTGGCGGCCACGAGCGGGACGAAGCCTGCGGCGAAAAGCGAGCGGAGGCTTAAGCGAGAAGTCATGAGTTTTCCTTTCTACTGACTGGCTTAGCAGGCGGGGCTGGGCCACTGGGTTTCGGCCTGCGCTAGGGCTTCGGCCATAGAGGTAAGCACGGTTTGGGTGGAGGCGTACTGGCCATCAGGGGACGAGGCGATTAGTGCCACGGCGACGTCGTGACCGCCCAGCTGCACGATGCCCATTTGCCGCACATCGTAGGAACCGGCGGGGCTCGGGCCCCAGCCGCCCTTCATAAAGGTGCCCGGCAGGGTGCGCAGGCCGTAGCCTTGGGCGGGATCGGTAACACCCATGACGTCGATAATCGGCTGGGCACCTTCAACGCAGCGCAGCCCGGCCATGAACTTTGCTTGGTTGCCCACGCTCCACATGGTTTGGCCAAAGGCCGTGAATTCCGGGCGGGTGACCTGGGATTGGACTTGGGTGGCGGTATCACCCGCCTCCGCAATGACGCTTTGTGCGGCCTGCGCGGCGGCGGTGCCCTCCCCTAGCCCCGCCCACGCGGCCTTGGCGGCCTCGTTATCGGAGTAGGTGATTGCAGAGGACACTAGCTGGCTATCGGCCACACCCGTGCGATTCGCCGCGATGAGCACCGGCACCTTGGAGGTTGACCACGCGGCTTCGGGAGCGGTGCGCCCCGCTTCAATGGTGGTGGTGCCATCGGATACGGCGATGCCCACATCGCCGTGTTCGGCCACGATGCGGTCAAGCACGGCTTGGACGTCACCGGAAGCGGCCGATGGCTCCGTAGAAACGGCCGGCGCAGACGAGGCGGCCGTTGCTGCGGATGAGGCCGCGGGCGCTGCGGACGTGGTCTCTTTTCCGTAGAGGGGATCTGCCGTGCCGCGGGCCTCGGTGTTGACAAAGGTAGGGGAATTATTCGCCGCGTCCTCGTCGCCGCAGGCGCTTAGGGTGAGTGCGCAGGCGATAAGGGCGGCTGCCGGGCGCAGGGCCCGGCGGATAGGGAATGTCATGGCGTCTAGCTTAGGCTAGTGCGCGAAGTGGCGGGTACCGGTCAGGTACAGGGTAACGCCGGCTTCCTTTGCGGCAGCGATGACTTCTTCGTCGCGGATGGAGCCGCCGGGCTGGACAACGGCCTTAACGCCGGCGTCGAGAAGCACCTGCAAACCATCGGCGAATGGGAAGAAAGCGTCAGAAGCGGCGAAGGAGCCCTCGGTGCGGTTGGCACCATCGGCCAAGGTGTTGGCGCGCTCGACGGCCAGCTTGGCGGAGTCAACGCGGTTGACCTGGCCCATGCCCACGCCCACGGTGGCATTGTCCTTGGCCAGCAAGATGGCGTTGGACTTCACCGCACGCACGGCGCGCCAGGCGAACTCGAGCTCAGCCAAGTCGGACTCGTTGAGGGCCTCGCCCGCAGCCAGGGTCCAGTTGGCCGGGTTATCACCCTCGGCCTGGTAGGTGTCTGGCTCTTGGGTGAGCACACCGCCGGAGATGTACTTGCGCTCCTCGTGCTGGTCTTCGTGCTCTGCCTGCAGCACGCGCAGGTTCTTCTTGGCCTTAAGCACCTCGATGGCGCCGTCCTCATAGGAAGGCGCGACGATGACCTCGGTAAAGATCTCCTTAACCTGCTCGGCCATCTCTACGGTGACCTCGCGGTTGACGGCAATCACGCCGCCGAAGGCGGACATTGGGTCGCACGCGTGCGCCGCGCGGTGGGCCGCGGCAATGGACTCCTCAGATACGGCAATGCCGCATGGGTTGGTGTGCTTGATAATCGCAACGCAGGGGCGCTCGTGATCCCACGCTGCGCGCCACGCGGCATCCGCATCCTGGTAGTTGTTGTAGCTCATCTCCTTGCCATTGAACTGGGTGGCGTTGGCAAGGCCCTTGGAACCGATGCGGGTGACGGTCGCCGCTTGGTGAGAGTTCTCGCCGTAGCGCAGCGGGGTGGTTTGGCCCTCCTCGCTGAGCTGGTCCACGAACCACGCGGAGACGGCCGCATCATAATCCGCGGTGTGCAGGAAGGCATCGCGGGCCAGGCCACGGCGCTGCTCCAAGGTAAAGCCACCGTTGTTCACGGCTTCCACGGCCTCGTCGTAGCGGGAAGGATCCACGACGACGGCAACAGACGGGTGGTTCTTGGCGGCCGCACGCACCATGGATGGGCCGCCGATATCGATCTGTTCCACGCAGCCATCAAAGTCCGCGCCAGAAGCTACAGTCTCGCGGAAGGGGTACAGGTTGACCACGACGAGCTGGAAAGGCTCTACCTCGAGCTCGGAGAGCTGGTTGAGGTGATCTTCCTTGCGGGTATCGGCCAGGATGCCGGCATGCACGCGCGGGTGCAGCGTCTTGACGCGGCCTTCCAAGCACTCCGGGAAGCCGGTGAGCTTTTCTACCGGAGTGACCTCGATTCCAAGGTCCGCGATTTTCTTCGCGGTGGAGCCGGTGGAGACGATTTCCACGCCTGTCTTATCGAGGGCGCGGGCTAGATCCTCCAGCCCGGTCTTGTCGTACACGCTGATAAGGGCGCGCTTTACCTGCTTGCGGTCTTCGCTCATGAGGAGGATTAAGCCTTTCGAAAAGTCTTAGTCTGCGAGTTGAATAGTTAGTTTCTCGTCGTGGACGTTAGCTGCACGCAGCACCTCCACGATGAGATCGCGCTCTACTTGTTTAATGCGCTCGTGGAGGGTGGACTCGTCATCGTCGGCGTTAATGGCAACGGGGCGCTGCGCGATGATGGGGCCGGTATCCACGCCCGCGTCCACAAAGTGGACGGTAGAGCCAGTGATCTTCACGCCATAATCCAGGGCGTCGCGCACCGCGTGCGCTCCCTTGAAGGCAGGCAGCAGCGCCGGGTGGGTATTGATGGTGCGGCCTTCGAAGCGGCCCAGGAATTCCTGGCCCAGGATCTTCATAAAGCCCGCAGAAACAACAACGTCTGGCTGCGCAGCATCTACTGCGTCAACCAGACGTTGATTCCATTCGGCGCGATCCGCACCCAGCGCCACAACCTCGGTATCAATACCGTGGTCCTGTGCGCGCGAAATACCGTGGCATTCCTTATCCGCCACCACCTTGACTACCTGGTAGTGCCCGGCCTGGGCATCCACGATGGCTTGCAGCAAGGAACCCGTTCCAGAAACGAGCACCACCACTCGGAGGCGTTCAGGGTCAGCGGTATAGCGCGGAGGCATCGGTGAAGTCACGCGCTATAGCCTAGCCCCTCTCCCCCTCCTCGGGGGAATCTTCGCCCGCGGAGTCCTGCTCGCTCTCCCCCATTTGGTCTTTGAGCTGTTGGCTCAGCGGCTTGGCGACGCCCCTTTCATCGCCCTCCTCAGCCTCTTTTTCCGGTTCCTCTTCCGGCTCCTCCGCTATTTCGTCGGCCGGAGTGTCCTCTTCTTTCTGCTCTTCTTCCGGTTCCTCTGCGGCCTCGCCAGGTGCGGAATCCTGGGGCTCGTCCTCAACTACCTCGGCGTCAACGATTTCCGGATCGGTGATGGGCTCGCGCTCCGGCTCGACGGGGGCGTCGTCAGTTTCGGCGGCGGCTACATCGGTTGCCTCGGTAGTGACATCATCGGCGGGGTCCGCACCAGGTGCCGTGCGGGCCGCGCGCCAGGCTACGAAGGCGAAGCCTGCGGCAACGGCGCAACCAACGACGGCCATCCACAGGGCGGTAAGACCTGCGGCAGTCCACAGCTGCGGGCCGGTCGCGCCATAGTAGCCAAGGTCACCGCTGACGAGGTAGCAGGCAGCCAGCATGATTACTGCGGCGGCCACCGTAGCTACTAGTACGTCCTGAAAGTTCGGACGCTTCTTATACAACGAGTAGATTGCAGCGCCGAGGGGGACGATTAATAGCGCCACCGCCCAGCTGGGCGCGGATGCTGGAATGCCGCCGGTAATGGGCAGCGGCGGCAGCGGCACGAGGTGGGCGCTAAAGAGGCTTACCGAGCCTTCACCTACGGAAAACTCCGAGCCCACCAATACCGCCGCGGTGCTCACGATGGCATTGGGAATGTAGAGAACGCTCAGCAGCACGAGTCCGGCAATGCCTAAACCGGAGATCGTGGGATAGTCATTCATCATCTCGCCCTGGCGGGAAACATTGACAAGGAATACCACCGCGAAGACTGCGGCTGCACCAATGGCCAGGTAGGCGAGGTAGCGAAGGGCGATCTGGGTGGCGTCGACAAGCGGGCGCGGCACTCCATAACGCTTGGCCAACGCCCGCCACAAGCGCCAACCCATACCGGCCGCCATGGCTGCCAGATGCAGAACAATAACGCGCAACAATGCCTGCGCCAGGTTTGGCGGGGAGACGTCATAGACCTTGCCCGCATCCCACAGCATCAGCCACGCGATGATGGTAAAGACCACTGGGACCCCGAGCACACAGGCCAAGAGAGTCAGCAGGTCCTTGACGCTGACCTTGTGTTTGACCGCGCTGCGCACACGAACCGCCACCACCGCGGCGAGGATGAGCGCTGGCAAGGCCGGCAGGAAGGAAATATGCACATCGGCCGCAGAGACTGGGGCGAGGTTAAAGACCATCCAGGCCTCCGCCACGATGGTGTACCACCACGCCATGGGAGAGCCGGCGAGCATGAGACCACCCAGCGCGATGGCCATAATGATAAGGACAATAACCACGTTGGGCACTGCCGCCGTAATGAGCATGCGGCGAATACGCCCGGCTTTGGTCAACGGCGCGGGGGTGCGGCGCGCCTTGGCCTTGGAGCCGGCCTTACGAGCGACGCGCTGCGCCGATCCAGAGGACTGGCGTGACCCACTGGGATGAGGCGCGCGTGGGGTGCGCTCCGTGCGCACTGTACGGCCCCGCGCCTGGCTACGCGGGCGGGGCGTTGACCGAGATTGGGGGCTGGTGTTTTTGTTCATCGGCGTCCACTTTGCCACCTTCCGGAAGTGAAATCGGGGTGGCGCGACGAGGCGCTCGCAAAATCACCGGGGCAACCCCTGTACCTGGGATATACAGATATATAAGGAGTATAAAATCTACCCTGGTTTCACACCTTTAACTCTGGCTGTAATACCATGAAGGAAAAGGCCGCTAGTTTTGCGTGACGCACGCGGCGATCGCGTGGGATCTTTATCGCACTAATGATATTCCACGTCCCACATCTTGCCTGCTCGTGGACAATTTCCCCGAAGCGAGCCTGAAAATTCCTTAATTTGGGTTGCTGTTATCTTTTCGAGACGCTACTGTTACATCTCGTTGGTAACAAGAAGGTCACAATCTCGTAACTAACTCGGTGGGGACGTAACACTCGTTCTGCGCAGATTGTGAAAATGACGAAAGAAGACCTAATGCGAAGCAAAGTTCAGCGTGGCGTCGGCCGCCATCGCAAGATTGTCACCTCGCAGACCGCGAAGGGCCGCATTGCCGTAATGACGGTTGCAGCAGGTGCAGTTTCCACCGCCGGCGTTGGTGGCGCAGCCGCCGCAAACATCCAGTCCGATGACGCGGCCACCACTAAGACGCAGTCCGTTGACTTCGAGCTCGCCTCTGACTCCACCCAGGTTGAGGACACCGCTGCGACTCCGGTTGATACCACCCCGCAGATCCTCAACGTTGCTGAGGCTAAGCCAGTTGCCGATCTGACCGATCAGCTCAACAAGGCTATCCAGGCTTCTGAAGAGCGCGCCGCTGCCGACGAGGCTGCTCGCGCACCTTCCGTTGCCCGCCCTGCAGAAGGCGCATTCACCTCCCCATTCGCCATGCGCTGGGGCACCTTCCACAAGGGCGTCGACATCGCCAACTCTCCCGGCACCCCAATCCTTGCCGTCATGGATGGTACGGTCATCGACTCCGGTCCTGCCTCCGGCTTTGGCCAGTGGATCCGCATCATGCACGACGACGGCACCATGACCGTTTATGGTCACATGCAAACTCTTGACGTTGCCGTTGGCGAGCATGTGCACGCCGGCCAGAAGATTGCTGGCATGGGCTCGATGGGCTTTTCCACCGGCTCCCACCTCCACTTCGAAGTTCACCCGAACGGTGGCGAGGCAATCGATCCGCAGCCTTGGCTGGCTGAGCGAGGCATCGACCTCTAAGGCCCACCCCCAATACCTTCTTGTTAAGCGCCGCAGTGGCTTTCCCTGCGGCGCTTTTTCATGTCCACAATTTCGCTCAAGGCACCAGCGACAGCTCCCGACCACCTAGGCTACAGCCAGCCTTTCCCAAGACTCCTCAGGGGCGTCCCGGCATTCCCATTGCGCCGCCCACAAAAGGCAAGCCCCGCCAAGGCAAGCGCCCCACCACCGGGCTCACAGCACATATTGCGCCACACAGGCAAGTCCAGTACACAGGCTTGTCGCAGGTAAATGCACATTTTTCGCCAATCACTACCCTGAACACGACACGCTATTCCCAGAGCGACACAGCCACCCCCGAAGTCTACCCCCAGACCCTAAACCAATACTTTACAGAAGCCCCTTCAGTCACATTCGTAACACGCGCAACAAGCTGGCATGTTCGAATGATTTCGAAATATTTCCGCCGCTACCAGCGTTTTTTAAGATTGCGCGGGCCGTTGGAGCGGGCTAACTTTTAACTCGTTGCCACGAGCGATTACGAGCGCAAGCATTTCGGCTTTCGGCGTGTCGCGGTTGGCAGTTAAAAACGCCGCCCCCTCCAGAGTGCGGGCGTCCCGAGACCATGCACAGCCATGAAAAGGACTTTAACTATGAAGCGCATGAACCGCGCACGCAAGAACGTGGCGCTGAGCATCGTTACGCTTGGCACCGTACTTGCTACCGGCACCACCGCTTTTGCTGCAGAGCCAGTGGCTAGCGTGGACGTATCGGACGGCTCCTCCGAGCCCACCGCTACCAATGTAGATAACGCCGGCGTCGTCGACGCCCTTGTTGGCCTGGCCACCACCACCGTTGGCGTATTGAACGGCGAGGCTACCCCGCAGGTAGATGGAAACGAATCCGGCGGCGTCAATATCGTCTTGGATCCGGGTTCTGTACCGGGATTGAAGGAAGCCTTTGCCCCGCAAGGAAACCACTCCGGTCTCACCACCAAGCGCGGCAAGGACTCCGCGGGCAATACCGTGGTCTTTCCTACCTCCGGCACACTTACTTCTGGCTTTGGCCAGCGTTGGGGCACGATGCACAACGGCATCGACGTAGCCAACTCCGTGGGCACCCCGATTCACGCGGTCATGGACGGCACCGTCATCAACTCCGGCCCGGCTCAGGGCTTTGGCAACTGGATCCGCATCCAGCACGATGACGGCACCATCTCCGTCTACGGTCACATGCCGGCAGACCAGCTCAAGGTAAATGTGGGCGAGCGCGTGACCGCGGGCCAGGAAATCGCCGGCATTGGCAGCGAGGGCCACTCCACTGGCCCGCACCTCCACTTTGAGATTCACCCAGGCGGAGGCGCCCCCGTTGACCCAGTTTCCTGGTTCAACGAGCGCGGCATTTCGGTCTAAAGCTTTTCCATCGGCACTCCGCCGATGAGCATCAGCCGGACCTTACCGGAAGAACCAAAGTCCACGGTGACCGTGGCGCGCTTGCCGGAGCCGGACGTCTCAATGACAGTTCCGAGCCCGTACTTGGCGTGATTGACACGGTCACCCACGGCTAGGTTGAGGTTATTGTTCTTAGGCATCGAGGTCGCCGCCGGCTTGCTGGTGCGCTGCGATGGGGAAGACGCAGCGCGCCCTCCACCGCGCGACCCGGACCGGGAACCACCGCTGCCCCACCCGGACCAATCGCGGCCGTAGGAACGACCATATTGGTAGTCGTCCTCGCCCCACGCGCCGGTCAGGGAACTATCGGAGTCTTCGCGCCGCCAGTTGATGAGGTCTTCTGGGACCTCGCCGAGGAAGCGGCTGGCGGGATTAGTCACCGGATTGCCCCACGCCGAGCGCAAAATAGCGCGGGTAAGATACAACTGCTCGCGAGCGCGGGTAATGCCCACATAGGCGAGGCGGCGCTCCTCGCTTAGTTCCTTCGGGTCACCCAGTGAACGCATATGCGGGAATTGGCCATCCTCCCAGCCGGTCAAAAAGACCACGGGGAACTCGAGGCCCTTGGCCGTGTGCAGAGTCATCATGGTGACCACACCGGTCTCAGAATCTGGGATCTGGTCAGCATCGGCCACCAGCGACACCTTTTCCAAGAATGCCTGCAGCGAACCGGGCGCAGCTTCGCCCTCCTCAACTAGCTCGGAGGGGTCCACTGCATCCGCACCGGATGCGGCAAGCTGGTTGGCCGCCTCCGAGGTGAATTCGCGCGCCACCGATACCAACTCGTTGAGGTTATCTAGGCGCGCTCCGTCCTGCGGATCATTCGAATTTTCCAATTCCGCCTTGTATCCCGTGGCATCCAAAATGGTGGAAAGCAGCTCGCCCAAATCCGGTTGGCCGGTAACCTCATCGCGCATGGACGGAATCTGATTGCGGATACCCTCCATCATGTCGTTGAATTTGGTGACTGCATTAATAGCCCGAGTGCCAAGGCCTGGAACGTCGCCTCGGGGGACATCGGCAAGCGCCTTGCCAAAGCTAATACCGTGGTTTTCCGCATGGAGGGCAATATGCCCCTGCGCCTTGTCACCAATGGCACGCTTGGGCACGTTGATGATGCGGCGCAGGCTTACCGTATCGTCCGGGTTATCCAAGATGCGCAGGTAGGCCACCATATCGCGGATTTCGCGCCGCTCATAAAAGCGCGTACCACCCACCACCTTGTACGGAATTCCGGAGCGAATGAAGATATCTTCCAGCGCACGGGAGGCGTTATTGGTGCGGTACATGACCGCGATATCGGAATAGCTGCGGCCCTTATCCGCCAAGGAGTCGATTTCAGAGGCGATGAACCGCGCCTCATCGTGCTCATTATCGGCAACATAGCCTACGATCTGCTCGCCCTCACCGTGGGCGGTCCACAGGTTCTTCTCGCGGCGATTCTCATTCTTGGCGATCACGGCATTGGCCGCATTGAGAATGGTCTGTGTAGAGCGATAATTTTGTTCCAGCAAGATCGTGTGCGCCTGGGGGTAGTCGCGCTCGAATTCCTGAATGTTGCGGATGGTGGCCCCGCGGAAGGCGTAAATGGACTGATCGGAATCGCCCACTACGCACAGCTCGGGGGCATCGGGGCCGAGCTCTCCCCTGCCCACGAGCGCGGCAACCAGGGCGTACTGGGCGTGGTTGGTGTCCTGGTACTCGTCGATAAGCACGTGCTTGAAGCGCCGGCGATAGAACTCCACCACCTGCTGGTGCTGGGTGAAGATCCGCACCACCTCACCGATGAGATCATCAAAGTCCACGGCATTGGCCGCGCGCAGGCGGCGCTGGTATTCGGCATAGACCTGGGCCACGGTGGTCTCAAATGGGTTCTTGGTCTGCTGCGCCTTCTCCAGCGCGGATTTGGGGCCGATGAGCTCGTTTTTGTGATTGGAAATCTGATTGGCCAGCACGCGAGGGGTGTACTTCTTCAGATCCAGCTGCATGTCCTTGGCAATCATGGACAATAGCCGGCGGGCATCATCGCCATCATAAATGGTGAAGTTGGTATTAAGACCCGGCACCAGCTGGGCGTTTTGGCGCAGGATGCGCACGCAGATGGAGTGGAAGGTAGATACCCACATCCGCTCTGCCACGGGGCCTACCAGCCCGCCCACGCGCTCCTTCATTTCCGCGGCGGCCTTATTAGTAAAGGTAATGGCGAGGATCTCCCACGGATTTACCCCGCGATGGCGCATGAGATAGGCAATGCGGCGGGTAAGCACGGCAGTCTTGCCGGAACCAGCGCCGGCCACGATGAGCAGCGGGCTGCCCGTGTGGGTAACGGCCTCAAGCTGCTGTGGGTTGAGGCCCTCGGTCAAGGCATCGGGGGATTCGGATTCCGGGCTCGCTGCGCGCGGTGTGCCGAAGCCGCCAAAGGGGATTGGTGTGGGTGCGCCGCCGGTGGACGGGGAAGGGCTAAAAGGAGAGTTTTCGTTCATAGTGCCTTCCAACCTACTAGCCCCACCGGACACGACCCGTTTCCGCCGTGCGAGCTGCTATTTCCTTTTGCGCGGGCGGGTGGCACAATATGGTCTTATGACCGCAGAAGATAAGAAGGACATCGTCGATAACGGCCTGGACATCCGCACGCCTTCGGGTACGGATGATCCCCTTTCTGATGCGGAGATCCAACAGTATCGCGAAGAAATCAACCGCATGGACCGCATCATCTTAGACGCCGCCAAGCGCCGCACGGAAGTCTCACAGGCCATCGGCCGCACCCGCATGAGCTCCGGCGGCACCCGCCTCGTCCACACGCGCGAGATCGCCATTTTGAATCAGTTCCGCGATGAACTCGGCGAGGAAGGCCCCACTATTGCCTCGGCGCTGCTGCGCATGGGCCGCGGGCGGTTGGGCTAGCCGAATAATTACTGGCCAGCCGATACTATGCAGTACCCTGAATTAGCATGAATGCAGTTCTCATCGCCGTCATAGTCATGCTCGTGCTCGCCCTCCTGCGCGTGCATGTGGTGGTAGCGCTCTTCCTAGGCGCCATCGTCGGCGGGCTCCTTTCCGGCATGGGCCTCGATGCCACCATGGTCGCCTTCCAAGACGGCTTGGGCGGCGGTGCCAAGATTGCCCTCAGCTATGCGCTCTTGGGCGCTTTTGCCATGGGCGTAGCCTCGGCCGGGCTGCCACAGGTCCTGGCTAATTTCCTCATTCGCAAGCTCGGCGGCAGCGGCGAAGCGGATCCCAAGGCGGCCCTAGCCACCAAGTGGATGCTCATCCTCGGCCTCATCGCCATGTCCGTGATGAGCCAAAACCTCATCCCGGTTCACATTGCTTTCATTCCACTTATCGTTCCGCCGCTGCTTAAGGTGATGAATAAGCTGCGCCTAGACCGCCGGCTCATTACCACCTGCCTGACCTTTGGCCTTATTACCACCTACATGTTCATCCCGGTGGGCTTTGGCTCCATCTACTTAAACGACATCCTGTTATTTAATATCCAGCAGGCAGGGTTGGATACCTCGGATATCAATATCATGCAGGTTATGGGTGTGCCGGCGCTCGGTATGCTCGCAGGCCTGCTCATCGCTATTTTCTTTAGCTACCGCAAGCCGCGTGACTATAAGGACCTACCCATCGCCGCTGCGGAGCACCAAGAGGCCCCTTCTACCTATAAGGTCTGGGTTTCCGTCGTGGCCATCATTGCCACCTTTGCGGTGCAGATTGTCATGCAGGCGCTCGATTTCGAATCCGATGGCCTCATGGTGGGTGCGCTTACCGGCCTGGGTATTTTGCTGCTTACCGGCGCGGTAGATTGGAAGCACGCGGACGATGTCTTTACCAATGGCATGAAGATGATGGCGCTCATCGGCTTCATCATGATCACTGCCCAAGGCTTTGCCTCGGTCATGACGGCCACCAATGAGGTCGGCTCACTGGTGGATGCCACCGCTAGCCTCTTTGGCACCAATAAGGTCCTCTCCGCCGGCGCGATGCTGGTGGTAGGCCTCGTGGTCACCATGGGCATCGGCTCGTCCTTTTCCACCCTGCCCATTATTTCCGTTATCTATGTGCCGCTGTGCATGTCGTTGGGCTTTAGCCCCGCGGCCACCGTGGCGCTCATTGGCACTGCAGGCGCGCTTGGCGACGCCGGCTCTCCCGCCTCCGATTCCACCCTCGGCCCCACCGCGGGCCTCGGCGCGGACGGCCAGCACGACCACATCCGCGACTCGGTCATTCCCACCTTTATCCACTTCAATATTCCGCTGCTCATCGCCGGCTGGGCAGGCGCACTCATCCTCTAGAAGGGTCCGACGCGGGTGCCCTTTCTGGACTACGGTGGGAGGGGTACATGTTGCCAATGCGCTAGTTGCCAGAAAGGCCTACCACCATGGATATCACCACATCTGCCCAGTGGAGCGAGCTCGCGAAGGTATATGAGGACAAGAAGGACCTCAACCTCCGCGAGCTTTTTGCCGCCGATGCAGACCGCGCCCGCAACTTCACCTTCGACGCCGCCGGGCTGCACGTCGACCTGTCGAAGAACCTGATCGACGGGGACATCGTCAAGCAGCTGGTGGAAGTAGCCAAGGCCGCTGACCTTGAGGCCCGCCGCGATGCCATGTTTGCCGGCGAGCACATCAATAACACCGAGGATCGCGCCGTGTTGCATACCGCGCTGCGCATCCCGGCCGAAGATGACTTGACCGTTGACGGCCAGGATGTTGCCGCCGATGTCCACGAGGTCTTGGGCCGCATGCGTGATTTTGCCACCGCGCTACGCTCCGGCGCTTGGCTGGGGCATACCGGCCACACCATTAAAAAGGTAGTCAACATCGGCATCGGCGGCTCTGACCTTGGTCCGGCCATGGCGGCCAAGGCACTGCGTTCCTATGAGGTCGCTGGCATCTCCGCTGAGTTCGTCTCCAACGTGGACCCGGCCGATATGGCCGCCACGCTCGATGGCCTGGATGCAGAATCTACCCTATTCATCATCGCCTCCAAGACCTTTACCACCCAGGAAACGCTAACCAATGCGCACGCCGCGCGCCGCTGGCTCATCGAGAAATTCGATGGTGATGAGTCCGCCGTGGCCAAGCACTTCGTCGCCGTGTCCACCAATGCGGAGAAGGTAGCCGAGTTCGGCATCGATACCGAGAACATGTTCCCGTTCTGGAATTGGGTCGGCGGCCGCTACTCCGTAGATTGCGCCATCGGCCTGTCCCTCATGTGCACCATCGGACCGATGGACTTCATGCGCTTCCTCGAAGGCTTCCACGCCATGGACGAGCACTTCCGCACCACCCCGCTGGAAGAAAACGTCCCGGCGCTCATGGGCCTCCTCGGTGTCTGGTACACCAACTTCTTCGGCGCCCAGACCCACGCCGTGCTGCCCTACTCGCAGGATCTCGGCCGCTTCCCGGCCTACCTGCAGCAGTTGACCATGGAATCCAACGGTAAGTCCGTGCGCCGCGATGGCACCGCGGTTACCGCCCCGTCCACTGGTGAAATCTACTGGGGCGAGCCGGGCACCAATGGCCAGCACGCCTTCTTCCAGCTCATGCACCAGGGCACCCGCCTCATCCCGGCGGACTTCATCGGCTTTGCTCGCCCGAAGCAGGACTTCCCCACCGCCGATGGCTCCGGCTCCATGCATGATCTGCTCATGGGCAACTTCTTTGCCCAGACCAAGGTGCTGGCCTTTGGCAAGACCGCAGAGGAAATCGCAGCCGAAGGCGTAGACGAGGCCGTCGTGCCGCACAAGGTCATGCCGGGCAACCGCCCGACCACCACCATCCTGGCTGAGGAGCTTACCCCTGCCGTGCTCGGCGCGCTCATCGCCCTCTATGAGCACATTGTGTTCACCCAAGGCGTTATCTGGGATATCAACTCCTTTGACCAGTGGGGCGTGGAGCTGGGCAAGCAGCAGGCCAATGACCTGGCCCCAGCCGTCTCCGGCGCTGAGGCCGCCAACTCCGGCGACCAGTCCACCGATGAGCTCATCGGTTGGTACCGCTCCAACCGCTAAAGGCCCACTTTTAGCCGCGCTATCCCCTCCCACACACTCGGCGGGGTGGATAACGCGGCCACTTTTTGGCCTTCTCGGCCCACCGCGATGCAAAACAAGCACGTTCTGCCCAAAATCAGCGCGACATCGGGTGGAACGTGCTTGTTTTGTCAGCGGAATACGGTTTAGAGCTTGACCATCGGCTCCCAGCCGAATGGAATGTGGTCAGAGTCCACAATCTTGCGGCCGAACGGGAAGCAGGTCACCGGGATCATCTTCAGGTTAGCCAGGGCGGCCGGGATGCCCACGATGGTCACTACCTGTGCCGCCGCGGTGGTGACGTGGCCAATGGCCAGCCACAGGCCGGCGACCACGAACCAGACGACGTTGGAGAAGGTGGACATGGAGCCGCTCCCCTTGACCGGCTGCACCACCGAGCGGCCGAACGGCCACAGGGCGAAATTAGCCATGCGGAACGACGCTACGCCCGCTGGAATGGTGACGATGAAGATGCAGGCGATAATGCCAAAGAGGAAGTAGGCCAAGGCTAGGAGGAACCCGCCGGTGATGAACCAAATGATATTGAGAAGGGTACGCATAGCCCCCACCCTAGCGGCCTACGCCGAGGAGTGAAGCGGCTGGCAATGCGGGCACCACCAGATGATGCGCTCGAGTTCGCCTTCGTCGCCGCCCTGGTCCACGCCGCCGAGCGCGCCCTTGGTAATGAACGTGCCGCAGCGGCGGCAGCGCTTGCGATTGCGGCCGAAGACATAGGTGGTCTCCCCGGCGCGGCGCACGCCGGTGGTCACGCGCACCGGGGAGGTGCGATTGGCCCACATGATCCGCCGGGAAATATCGAGGATGCGGGCGGTATCGACCTCGGCTACTGGAGTGGCTGGGTGCACGCCGGCCAAGAAACAGGCCTCGGCGCGGTATTCATTGCCGATGCCTGCAACGACCTTCTGATCGAGCAGCGCCGCGCCGATGGCGCGCTGCGGCCGGGAGTTGAGCCGGCGCAAGGCTTCCTCACGGTCCCAGTGGGGGTCGAGGATATCGGGACCGAGGTGCGCGATGCGCTGATGGTACTGGTCGGCGGGATAGATGTCCACGAAGCCCAGCTGGTGGCCGACGACCTCGATATCGCGCGGGGAATTGGCCAGCTGCAGCACGATGCGGGCAGTGTGGCCGGGCTTGCGCCAGCGATCGCCTGCGTAGTGGATGGCCCAGGTGCCCTCCATCTTGAGGTGGGTGTGCACGATGGTCTGGTCGAATTGCATGAACAGGTGCTTGCCATAGGGCCAGACGCGCTCGCACACCATGCCATCGAGATGGACAGTGGCATAGCGCGGCACGCGCACGGAGCAGCCGGTGACCTCGCGGCCGGCCATGAACTGCAACCGGTTGGATAGCTGCAGGACGGAATCGCCTTCGGGCATGACACCTCCTGTGGATCTTTAGCGGCGGTACCCGCCGCGCGGACGGAAACCACCATTATTGCGCGGAGCCGACGGCGGATCATCAAAGCTGAGCTCTTCGATGGCCTCGGTGGCCCGGCGGCCTGCGCGTGGGGTGCGGGGAGCAGCGGCGCGAGCGGAGATGCGCACGCCCTTCGGCGTAATCCCGGCGCCGGCGTCGCGCAGGTGGGCCGCCACATCGGTTTTATGGATGGGGCTGCCATTGCACTTTTCGACGACCAACGGGGACAACGCTCCCCTCGCCACCATGTCCGTGAGCGCGGAAACCAAGCGGGGATATACCTCGGCGGGGTCGATGCCATCGGGAAGCGATTCGATAAAGGTAGTGAGGGTTTTGCCGCCGCGGGTGAGGTGGGCGATGGGTAGGCCGTCGATAAGCACTACCAGCGCACCGGCCGAACGGGTGGGGCCGCCAGTAGCCTTGCCGTCGGCGTCGTCGCGCTGCGGCCAGGGCAGGGCCGCACCGTAGGGATTGGCCGGGTCGCAGGCGGCGAGGACAAAGGTCTCGGGCTCGGTGGTACCAGACGGCCAGCCGGTAACATCCGGGGAATCGGCCAGGCCGCGCAGGCGGTCGATGATGGCGGGGGTAGAAAATTGGGCGGCGCCCAGCCCATCGATGACGTAGCCGCGCATGGCCTTGCCGGATTCCTCAAAGCCGGAGAGCACCTTATAGGCCAGTGCAAAACCTCCCAGCACGTCTTCGGCCACAACGGAGCCGCGGGTGAGCACTCCGTAGCGGTCGAGCCAAGCCTCGCCGTGTGCCACAGACCGAGAGGTAGCATCAGTGGCGGCGGAAACCGCCAGCGACCACCGGCCCATGACATCGGGCGGGGTCCCCGCACCCGCGGCGTTCTGAGCTTGGGCAAAAGAGGTACGCCCCATACGCAGGCGGGAACGGGTGGGGCGCCGCTTCGAGCGATGCGCGGTGCGGCCTGAGCGCGAGCCGCCGGAAGACAGTCGGGTGCGAATAGGCGCGAAGGAATCGGGACTCACCAAGCCCATCTCCACCAGCCCCCAGAGGGCCTCGCGGGTTTCCTCGGTAGTGCCGGGGACCTCGGCGGCGATATCGGCAAAGAGGAAGCCGCCGCCGCGACCAAGGACGTCGAGGATGGCGCGCTGCACCATGCTGACCCCCTCGGCATCCGTTTCCGGGGCGAGTTGAGCAGCATAGTCTGAGGGCAACAGCATGATCCAGGGGTCGGCCGCGCCGGCCTTGCCAGCACCCACAATGAGCACCTCGCCATTGGAGGTGAGCTCATCGAGCATGGTGGGTGAATAATCTCCCACCCGGGCGGGCAGGATGAGCGATTCCCACGCAGAGGCGGGCAGGCGCACCCCGGCGAGCTGCTCGATGACGGAAAAGACGCCATCGGCACCGCGCAGGGCCGGGCGCTTTCCGGCCGGTGCGATGCTATGCCACTCCGGCAAGAAACGGGCGAAGGTAGCGCCCGAGACCGGCTCGGTAGCAGCCCTAGCTGCAGCGAGCGAGCGCGAGCGAATGGTCTTCAGCACCGCGGCGGCGCAGTACTCCTGCTCCTGCACTCCCTGGCGGTAGCGGCCTTCTACTACCCCATCGAGCGCGCCGAGGACGGTGTGCGCGGCGGAGACGGAAATGCCGAAAGCTTCGGTGAGATCGCGCAGCACAAACGGACCGCGAGTGCGCGCCCACCGCGAGACCAGCTGTGGCAAGGCATCAGAAATGGTGGCCACTTGGGCAGGGATGCCGGGAGGAATGGGGATACCTAGGGCGTCGCGAAGCAGGGGTGCATCCTGTGCCTGGGCTAGGTGCTCGCGCCCGCCAATGCGCACGCGCATAATCCGCGTGCCCAGCTTGTCCAGGGCGGATAACGGCACGTCGGTGTGCTCGCCCAACTCGTCGACGGGAATCGGCCCGAGCACGCGAAGCAGGTCCGCAACCTCCTCGGTGGTGCGGGCCCGGCGCGCGGGATCGGTGCGCTGGAGCTGGGCATGGACCTCGGCGATGATCTCCGGATCCAGCAGCTCGCGTAGCTCCACCGTACCCAGCAGCTTGGCTAAAAGCGCTGGGTCGAGAGCCAGGGCGGCCGCGCGCTTTTCCGCCAGCGGGGAATCGCCCTCGTACATAAACGCGCCGGTGTAGTTAAACAGCAGTGAGGAGGCAAAGGGAGAAGGCTGTTCGGTGGTGACCTCCGCGATGCGGATGCGGCGGTGGCCGAGCTCCCGCATGACCTCCGTGAGCGCAGGAACGTCGTAGACGTCCTGGACGCACTCGCGCACCGTCTCCAAGATGATGGGGAAGGACGGATACTTGCGGGCAACGTCCAAAAGCTGCTCGGCGCGCTGGCGCTGCTGCCACAGCGGCGCGCGCTTGCCGGGATTGCGCCTGGGCAAAAGCAGCGCGCGGGCGGCGCACTCGCGGAAGCGGGAGGCAAAGAGCGCGGAATTGCCCACTTGCTCGGCCACGATATCGGCAATCTCATCGGCGTCGAAGGCAAAGATGGATCCATCGGGCTCGGATTCGGCCTCCGGCAGGCGCAGCACGATGCCGTCATCGCCGGCCACCGCCTGCGGGTCCATGCCGGTGCGCTCGCCTACCCGGGCGCCCACGGCAAGTGCCCACGCGGAGTTCACCGGCCGTCCAAACGGGGTATGCAGCACCACGCGCCAATCGCCCAGCTCATCGCGAAAGCGCTCGAGCACCAGAGTCTTTTCATCCGGGATAACACCGGTGGCCTCATTTTGCTCCTGCAGGTAGGCCACGATATTGGAGCGCGCATTATCATCGGCATCCGCAATAGCTTCCGGCGAGCTATAGACCTCGCGGCGGTACTCGCCCAGTGCCTTGCCCAGCTCATAGGGACGGCCCGCACCATCGCCATTCCAGAAGGGCAGGCGGCCGGTATGCCCCGGCGCGGGGGTCACCAGTACCTGGTCGCGCGTGATGTCCTCAATGCGCCAACTGGTCGCGCCCAAGGTGAAAACATCGCCCACCCGGGACTCGTAGACCATCTCCTCATCCAGCTCGCCTACCCGGCGCGGGGCACCACCGGAGCCCTCACCGGCACCGGTATAGAGGAATACGCCGAACATGCCCCTATCCGGAATCGTGCCGCCGCTGGTCACGGCCACGCGCTGGGCACCTGGCCGCGCGGTCATCACTCCCGTCACGCGGTCATAGACCACGCGGGGCTTGAGCTCGGCAAAGTCCGTGGACGGGTACACGCCGCTGACCAGGTCCAGCACGGAGTCATAGACCTCGCGCGCCAGATCGCGGTAGGGCCAGGCCCGGCGGACCATCTCGTACCACTCATCGGCATCGAGCCCATCGTCCCCGGCCGCGGCCACCGCCGCCACCGTCTGTTGCGCCAGCACGTCCAGCGGGTTGCGCGGGGTATGCATTTCCTCGATGAGCCCGGCGCGCATGCGCGCTACCGTCAGCGTGGACTGCACCAGATCCGCGCGGTGCTTGGGATAAAAGGAGCCATGCGATACCGCGCCCACGAAGTGCCCGGCGCGGCCCACGCGCTGCAGGCCGGAGGCCACGGAGGGCGGCGATTCCACTTGCACCACCAGCTCCACGGCACCCATATCGATGCCCAGCTCCAGCGAGCTGGTGGCCACCACGGCCTTGAGCGTGCCCTCCTTCAGCATGGTCTCGGTCATCGCGCGCTCGTCCTTGGACACCGAGCCATGGTGGGCGCGGGCGATGACTGCCGGGGCCTTGCCGGCAACGTCGATCTGCTTCATCAGCTGGGCCGGGTCGCGCCGAGTCGCCGGCGAGAGCGATTCCGGATCGTGCTCGGCCGCATAGAGCTCATTGAGCCGGCTGGTCAGCCGCTCGGCGGTACGGCGGGAATTGACGAATACCAACGTGGAACGGTGCGCCATGATCTCCGCATAGAGGTCATCCTCTATATACGGCCAGATGGACTTGGCCGTGGGCAGCGCGGATTCATCCACGGAGGGCGCGCTAATCCCGATGGCATCATCCACTGTCATCTCCCCGATGGTGGAGCCTTGCTCCGGCGTGGGGAGATCGGACATATCCTCCACGGGCACGTGCACATCCAGCTGCCACTTCTTTTCCGCGTCCGGGGCCACGATCTCCACCGGCCGGTTGCCGCCCAAAAAATTCGATACCGCAGACAGCGGCCGCACGGTGGCGGAAAGTCCAATGCGCTGGAAGTCTCCTGCCACCTGCTGCAGGCGCTCCAAAGTCAGAGCCAGATGCACGCCGCGCTTGGTGCCAGCCAGGGCATGAATCTCATCGATGATGACGGTATCCACCGTCTTCAAAATGCCTGCCGCCTTGGAGGTCAGCATCAAGTAGGCCGACTCCGGGGTGGTGATCAAGATATCCGGCGGCTTGCGCACCTGCCGTGCACGCTCGGCAGACGGCGTATCGCCCGAGCGCACGCCCACCGATATATCCGGCACGTCCAGCCCCAGGTTCTCCGCGGTGCGCGCAATGCCGGTCAGCGGGGCGCGCAGGTTATTTTCCACATCTACGCCCAGCGCCTTGAGCGGCGAGATATACAGCACCTTCACCCCGGCGGCGGATCCGGCAGTCCCTGAGCCCACCGGCAGCGCCAGCTGGCCCTCGCGCTCGACCAAATTATTCAGCGCCCACAAGAACGCGGCGAGCGTCTTACCGGAGCCGGTAGGGGCTACCACAAGGGCGTGCTCACCGCGGGAAATCTTCTCCCAGGCCTGCTCCTGCACGGCGGTGGGGGCGGCAAATACATCCCTAAACCACTGCGCTACTTGGGGCCGGAAGCGGTCGAGGATGTTTTCTGGCATGCCCACACTCTAGTCCGCGTTGTAATGTGGGCACCATGACCGTCGAGATTTCTGATTCCCGCCTGACCAATTCCCTCGCCCAGGGCTGCGGTGAGATCCTGAAAGGCGTGCGCAACGGGGGCCTGCTACGGGGCCTTTCGCTTGGCGACGCCGGCGATGAAGCCGCCCAAGAATGGATCGCCCGCGTCCTCGAGCAGCACCGCCCCCAGGACGGCATGCTCTCTGAGGAAGCCTCCGATGACCTGGCCCGCCTGAAGAAGGACCGCGTATGGATCGTGGATCCGCTCGACGGCACCAAAGAATTTGCCACCGGCCGCCAGGACTGGGCCGTGCACATCGCCCTAGTAGAAAACGGTATCCCCATCCACGCGGCTGTGGGTCTGCCGGATCTCGGCGTTACCTTCAAGTCCTCGGATGTCAGGGCGGTCACCGGCCCGCTGTCTAAGAAGTTCGTTGTCTCCCGCAACCGCCCGCCCAAGGTAGCCGACTACATTGCGGAGAAAATGGGCTATGAAATCGTGGGCGTCGGCTCTGCTGGCGCCAAGGCCATGCACGTGCTGCTGGGCGATTATGACGGTTATATCCACGCCGGCGGCCAGTACGAGTGGGATCAGGCTGCCCCGGTGGGCGTCGCCCAGGCGGCCGGCCTGCACTGCTGCCGCCTCGACGGATCCGAAATCCACTTCAATAATGAGGACACCTTCATCCCGGATATCCTCATCTGCCGCCCCGAGCTCAAGGATGAGATCTTGGAGCATGCCCAGCCCTTTGCCGAGGAGCACGGCGGATTCTAAACTAGTGCGCATGATTGAGACCCCGTACGAGGATCTGCTGAAAAAGGTCCTAGAGACCGGCACGCCCAAAGGCGATCGCACCGGCACCGGAACGCGCTCCATCTTCGGCGCGCAGCTGCGCTATAACCTGGCCGAGTCCTTCCCACTGCTGACCACCAAGAAGGTCTACTTCCACGCAGTATTGGGCGAGCTGTTGTGGTTCCTCAAGGGCGAGTCCAATATAAAGTTCCTGCAGGAGAACAAGGTCCGCATCTGGAATGAGTGGGCGGATGACAATGGCGAGCTGGGCCCGGTCTACGGCGTGCAGTGGCGCTCCTGGCCCACCCCGGACGGCCAGCACATCGATCAGATCCAGCAGGCGCTCGATACCCTCAAGAACAACCCGGATTCTCGCCGCAACCTGGTCTCCGCGTGGAACGTCGCGGAGCTCGACCAGATGGCTCTGATGCCCTGCCACCTGCTCTTCCAGCTCTACGTGGCCGATGGCACCTTGTCCATGCAGGTCTACCAGCGCTCGGCCGATATGTTCCTCGGCGTGCCCTTTAATATCGCCTCCTACGCGGCGCTGACCCACATGTTTGCTCAACAGGCCGGACTCAAGGTGGGCGAGCTCATCTGGACCGGCGGCGATTGCCATATCTATAACGACCACGTGGAGCAGGTGAAAGAGCAGCTTTCGCGCGAGCCCCGCCCGTACCCGCAGCTCAACTTGCGCAAGGCGGAAGACATGTTCTCCTATGACTTCGCCGACTTTGAGATTGAGGGCTACGACCCCCACCCCACCATCAAGGCGCAGGTGTCCGTTTAATGTTGGGCGCAATCTGGGCACAGTCCTTGGACGGCATCATTGGCGATGGCGAGCAGATGCCTTGGCACGTGCCGGAGGATCTCAAGCACTTTAAGGACGTGACCATGGGCGCGCCGGTCATCATGGGCCGGAAAACCTGGGAGTCGCTGAACCCCAAGTTCCGCCCGCTTCCCGGCCGCGAGAACTACGTGCTCTCCTCCCGCACCCCCGGCCAGTGGTCCGCCGGCGCCCAAGTCCTCACCGCAATGCCCTCGCTTTCCGACGCCTGGGTTATCGGCGGTGGCCAAATCTACACCGCCACCTTGGACCAAGTGGACCGCATTGAGGTCACCCTTATGGGCGTCAATATCGGCAATGTTTATGGCGATAAATCCATCTATGCCCCCGACATCCCCGAGGAATTCGGCCTCGCCCACAGCACCGATTGGCTCACCTCCGCCAAGGGCCACTTGGCGCTGCCGAATCAAGAGGCCAGCGATCTCCCCATCAAATACCGCTTTTTAACCTACGACCGAAAGGATGCAGCCTAATGTCTGTTACTACCCCAGAAACCAACTCCGACGTCACCATCTTCTACGCCGACTGGTGCCCCTTCTGCGCCAAGCTGATCAAGAACCTGGACCGCACCGAAACCCCATACGAGCTTGTCGACGTCGAAGGTGACAACACCGAAGACATCAACGCCTGGATCGAATCCGTCAACGACGGCAACCGCATCATCCCCACCGTCCTCTACTCCGACGGCACCCACGAGACCAACCCGCCGGCTTCCTCCGTGCGCAATAAGCAGAAGGAATTGGCGGACAACTAAGCCATTTCGGGGCGCTCCTGCCCCACTGCTATGATTAGCCAAGTTGCACACGCAACCCCGCCCCAGTAGCTCAGGGGATAGAGCACGGCTCTCCTAAAGCCGGTGTCGGTGGTTCGAATCCACTCTGGGGCACCATTGTCATGAGTCGCGACATCGTTGACAAACCGGCATCTCAGTTGCTTTTTGTTCTGGGGTGCCGGTTTCTTCGATCGGGCGGTCAGTGTATGGGCTCACCGTTCCGAGCAGCAGTACCAGGACGTCGTAAAGAACACCTACGCGTGACGGGCGGAGCCATTTCCCTCTCGGGCTCGAGAAGGTGCCTTAAGTCCTAAATGGCCGCACTTTATTTCGACGCCACTGGATTGCGACCTTGATGGCGTACAGCTTTAACGATTCCCATATTGCGATTAAGACTGTTCATAGTGTCAAACATGTCCCGACTCACCAGTCAAGTATCACTCGACACGGTAAGGTAGCCCTAAGCGTCAAATATGTCGCGGCTGACCTGTCAAGCATCACGACGATTCCCTCAGGCACAGACTGTCAAATATGTCATGAACTCAGACACACTCTGGGGCACCATTGGGGGTTCGAAGAATTAGGTTTGATTGTTCAAACAACCCCCGAAAGCATGAAACAATGCCTCTTCCTACAAAAGTAGGTGGGCATTTCCTGTTATGCGCGGACTGCCATCCGAGACCTGTGCCCGAAAACGCAACTAGAGTTCGCTATCCGCTAATGGCGTCCAGCTGCTGCTCATTTCAAATCAGACACCATTTATTGGCTAAAGTTCTCGGAGGCGACTCTCGCGTAGATGAGGGTGTCGGTCCATTCGCCCTTGCTGAACCAGTCTTGGACGTGATGCGCTTCGAGCCGGAGTCCAACATGGTTAGCAAGTGCCGCGGAGGCGCTGTTGCGGGCATCCATCTGCGCGGTGATGCGGTGGAGATGGTAATGGTCAAACCCGAGAGCAAGTACCGCGCGAACAGCTTCGCTTGCGAATCCTTGCCCACCGTATGCCGAGTTCAAAACCCACCCGATCTCGCCCTGACGGTGCTCCTTATCTGTAAGCCACAGTGCGACGTCTCCTATGGGGGTGCCGTCATACTCGATGACTAGTGCAAGTGCAGCAGTCTCACCATCGAGGTCAGTTTTTGATTGCCGCTCCGTAAGCTTGTCACGGGTAACTTCCACAGTCCATGGCTCGTCCAACAGGAAACGAGCAACGTCAGGTTGCGAGTACAGCTTGTGAAGCCATGCGACATCGTCTGTCTCGTGCAGACGGAGTCGAAGTCGTTCTGTCACCAACGGTTACTGGGCGGCGGTCACGAGATCGCGCTGGTAGTGGAACAATTCCCCGCGCTGTCCTGCGGGCGTGGTCCCTACGCCTCGTCCGGTCTCGCGGAATCCCGCCGTCGTCAAGCAGTGCTGGGAGGCCTTGTTTTTCGGAAGCGTGCGTGCTGTCAAGGTTCTAAGTCCACTGTTGCGCGCGAAGCGTGATGCCAGCTCCAAGCCCCGATGGGCATGGCCTTCCCCTCGCGCACCGGGATGAATCCAGAACCCGACCTCGGCAGCCTCGGAGCAAACGTCAAAGAGAACCACGGAACCCACGAACCGGTCGGTCTCGGCGTCGGCAAGTGCGAGGACTGCCAACGTGCCGGACGAGAGGCCCGTCGCAACCTCGTCACAGATCATCCGTCGCACGGACTCGGGGGTGTAATCAGGTTCAGGCAGATGAGCAAAGCGCCGCACAGCTTCGTCTTTTGTGCCTGCTGCATACGCGTCTGCGTCCAGTTCGGAGAGAAGGCGTAGGCGAGTGTTCTCAAGAGCGATCGGAAGGTTGGTAGCATCCAGCATGTGCCAAAACTAACATAGTTTGGATAGGTGGTTCAAGCATGTTTGGTTAGGCTGGTGGGGTGAGCTACTGGGAACATCGGAAACCTGTGCAACGCCATCGCGCCGTGAATATTGCGGAAGTTGCAAGAGCATCGGGCAGACTGTTGGACGAAGGTGGTTTGAAGGCACTCACCATGAGGGCTGTGGCGCAACAGGTGGGCGTCGCCCCAGCTAGCCTGTACTCCCGTGTGGAGTCGGTAGACGACTTGTTCGACCTTGCTCTCGACGTAGTGCTTGCAGACGATCCCGTGATGTCCGAGTCGATCAACAACGCCGACCTGCCCGCCCTGATGCAAGCTTTCTTCACGCACCTCACGACCCACCGGTGGGCCGGTCAGGTCATCGGCATGCGTGCCCCCAGAGGCCCTGCTTACCTGGCCCTTTCTGAGCGCATGTGCGTGCTGCTTGAACGAGAGGGAGTCCCGGATCCGTTGGGAACTGCCTACCGGTTATCAAACCTAGTGATCGGCGCCGCCCTGACCGCGCCCATGGCGCCCGACGAAAAGCGTGTTGCCATCAACCCCGAACAAGCACCGACTTATGCGCGCCTCCACGCGGCGCACCACATTAGCCCACAAGAGATCCTCTCCGAGGGCATCAAGAAACTTTTGTCTTGACGGAACCATCCCATTTCGGGCAGCGGCAGTGTGAGGAATACTCGGAAATGGCGAGAGGAAGCTCAGCTGGGCCAGTAGTGGAGTAGCCGGGCTAGGGATTACTCGACTGCCACCATGTGAAGTCTCGAGACATCGTTCCGGTTGGTGTCTTGAGACTTTTGCTTTTCGAATGGTCGGAGTGGCAAGAATTTCGTAATCTAGGCCCATGAAACTTCTTCTCGCTTCATTCCTGCACCCAAACATCGGCGACTACGTTTCGGGACGAGTGCTATATATCGATGATGCCGCTTCAGAGATGCGCAGGGCACCATTTGCACAGGCAGAACTGAAGGCAATTGGAGAGGCAGCAGAAACCTTAGTCCCTCTCACCCTATCGCAATCAAAATCAAGCGATCTTCAAAATGAAATTGCATCAGCCAACTGCATTTATGTCGCAAGCGGCGACGTGTTCCACCTACTTGACGTACTGAAGAAAACGGGTGCCGACCGTGTACTGACTGAGGCAGTAAAGCAGGGCAAGCTTTACGCTGGAAGTTCTGCAGGAGCAGTTGTTGCCGGCCCATCAATTGAGCCTGCATCAATCATGGACGATTCCAAAACTGCACCGCAGCTCACCGACTACACAGCGCTAAACTTAACTTCCCATGTCATTGTTCCTCATGCACAGGGAACCACTGGACCCTATTCAATAGAGGTCATCAGTAAGACTGTCGAGACCTACGGCCGAGAATGGAACCTGCTGCTTTTGAGAGATGGGCAAGCCCTCTTTATGGAAGATGAAAAGTCCATTCTCATCTAATCTGCGATGACAAACACGCCAAGTAGACCAGGAAAGTTCATTTTTCGCCTCAACTACCAGCATTCCTTGTGACCGAGCAATTCCCTTAAAAATACTATGTAGGGACCATTAGGGTCATTTGTTTTGGCGAGCTCCCATCTCGCAGAGCCAACGTTGTGGCGCTTTGAGACAGTCTCACTCTTTGTTATTCACCTACTGCCTGGGACTTAGCTTCTTGGGACTCACCGATGGCATTACCAAGCGCTGCGATGAATGCGATTAGGCCTACCGTGATGAGGATGTGTCCAAGACCGGCGATACCAGAGATCATTGCAGAGGACTCCTCCCCCAGCACGGTCAAGCATCCGTGCCAGATCATGACGCCAACGGTGACGACCACGCCGACGTTATAGAGCCAGAAGAACGCATTGAACTGACCTCGGCTGCGCGACAAACCAAAGACTTTCTCCAATACCAAGAAGATAAGGCTCATCATGAAACCGAGGGCTAGCAAGTGAGTGTGCGCCACGCTTAGCTGAGTGAACTCGCCCGCGGGGAAATCATTGGCACGCGTGAATTCCCGGTAGAACACGCCAGCGCCCAAGCCCAACACGAGGTAGAAAATGGATGCCCAATACAAAGCTTTCATTGTCATTCTCCTTCCCAACCGCTGTCACGGCCGGAGTAGCGATGAATAAAACACTCTAAGGACTTATCCTTCTACATTCGTCATCGTTTTGAATCACAGGGCTAGTTGAAACTGCAATCAACCAGTTGGTTGACTATGAGGCCCGGTAGCTTAAAATTCATAGTCCTGCCGCGGGAAATAAAAGCGCTGACTGTCGGGCACCTTTGTTTTAGCAAAGCCCCGAATCGTTGAAGCAGTTTCGGGTAACTCCAGCTAGTTTGAACAGGCCCACGCCTGAACCTTATTCATATGTTCAACGAAGGCCGCTTCTGTTCTTTGCTCATGCAATTGAATCCAAGCGTCCACGACATCATCTGGGTAAACGCCCGCCGCGCGCAATACCGCCGCGGTGAATGGCACTGGAGCCAAGCCTGAAGCTGTAATCACTCCACCATCAAAAACCGCATCGTCTTCTTTATAGCCCTGAGTGTTGGCGTAGTTCACTGAGGCAAGAAAGCCTTGCGCATTTGAAGTGTGTTCGCAGTGGTCCAGCACCCCAGCACGAGCAAAAGCCAAAGTTCCACCACAGATTGCTGCCAAGAGCACTTCGTTCTCATTTAAGACCTTAATCGTCTCCAACAGCTGTTCGTGCCCGTCAAAGTATGTATCTGCTCCTGGCACCACGAACGCCGCAATATCAGTCCTATTCTGGATGTCCTGCAAGGTCAGGACCGGAACCACCTCGATTCCGCCCTTGGAGCGAACGGCTTCTAGAGATTCGCCAACAAACAAAACCTTAAAGCGACCCGGCACTTGGGCCTCAGCTTCAGCTACCTGCGTTGTGAGGTAGGCATACTCCCAATCAGACATGGTTTCCGTTGCGTAAATAGCAATGATCTTCATGGAATTCACAGTACGCAGGATTTCCAATAAATATTAGAAACTCGAACGACCTGCACCCTCGCCTTAAACTGGCCACATGTCTGAAGTAACGAAGCAATACGCCGTAGACCTCACCCGCCTCGACACCGCCGTATACCGAGCTACCAATTCCGCGGGATCCAGTATTGAGTTTGGCAGTGGCGAGGGACTCCTCTCCCCTGTTGAGCTTTTGCTAGCTGCCGTCGCGGGGTGTTCGGCGGTGGACGTGGATGTGGTGACATCTCGGCGCGCGGAGCCGGAATCTTTTGATGTGCATGTGGAAGGTGACCGCGTAAACGAAGATGGCACATCTCGTCTGTCCGAGGTTCGCGTGGGCTTTGATCTATCTTTCCCAGATACACCCGAGGGCAACCAAGCCCGCAGGATGGTGGACAACCTGATTCGCATCTCCCATGAGAAGGACTGCACGGTATCGCGCACGGTTGAGAACGCCACGCGGGTGAAGTTCAGCAACGACTCGAAATAGCTCCCCGGTGTAATTGCACGACATGCGGTTTCGCTCCGGGAATGACCCCAGCGCCGCTGATATGGTGCAGTTGTTAACTACTGTGACAAATGTGATTACTGCAGGAGCTCAACATGTCACCATCTTTCTCCCGTCGCGGTCTTTTTAAGGCTGGCGCTCTCGCCCTGACCGCAGGTGCTATCGGCGCTGCCGCACCGAATGCAGCGGCACTCGGACCGGTGCGCGGCACCATCATTGATTTCTCCGCCGGCGTACCTTCCCCGCAGGCAATTAAGAATGCCGGCCACATGGGCGCGATTCGCTACGTCTCCGACAAGCGCCCCGGCGCGAACTGGATGACCGGCAAGCCGGTAACCCTCAAGGAGACTAAGGCCAATGCAGCAGCAGGCCTGCCCACTGCGTCGGTATACCAATTCGGCCGTGCGGAAACTGCCGATTGGAAGCAGGGCGCAGCAGGTGCGGCAGTACACGCACCGAAGGCGATTGCGCTACACAAGAAGGCAGGCGGTCCTACCAAGCGCCCGATCTACATCGCGATCGACGATAACCCCACCCGCGAGCAGTACACCCGCCAAATCCGCCCATACCTGCAGGCATTCTCCAAGACGCTAGAGCTGGCCGGCTACCAGACGGGCATCTACGGCAACTACAACACCATCGAGTGGGCGATCCAGGATGGCATCGGCAAGTACTTCTGGATGCATGACTGGGGTTCCAACGGCAAGATTCACCCGCGCACCACTATTCACCAGCTGCCGCACGGCAAGCAGCAGACCATTGGAGGCGTCATCGTTGACGTCAATGAGGTCTATGCCGAAGACTGGGGACAGTGGACGCCTGGCAAGTCCGCGGCACCTGCACCGGCAAAGAAGCCGACCACCAAGAAACCACAGCCAAAGCCGCAGCCGCAGACCAAGGCCCCAAGCAATGGCTCGTCCGACCTAGTCAATCAGCTGAGCTCACAGCTACAGAGCAAGCACCCGGAGCTACCGAAACTTCCGCAGGTCACCGCCAATGGCGTGAACTTTAATGGCAAGACGTTGAGCAACGATCAGATTCGTCAGCTAGCGAAGATCGTCGCAGAAACGGTCTCTAAGGCGCGGTAGTACTACTTCTTGGAAGGCTCGGAGGTTTTCTCTGAGCTTTTCTTTTTATCTGTGGACTTCTTATCGGAGCTGCCTTTGTCCTTCTTTTTGGACGTAGTGGATTCGCTGGTGGGCTCCTTCGACGAGGTCTTATCCTTCTTGCCCTTGTCGGATTTCTCGTCCTTGTCCTTCTTAGTGGAGGAGGTAGTAGAAGTCTCCGAGGTGGAAGTCTCGATCGGTGGTACGTCTTCGCCGTCTTTGTACTTGAGGAAGCGCTCGGTGGCCTTGCCCAGATTCTTCCCCGTCACCTCATCCTTGACGTAGTCGGTGAGGTCATCGGATGAGCCGGTGATAGAGGCGGCGGCGACGAAGTTCTCGCCAAAGGAAACCGAGGAGTTAATGGACTTATCATTGGACCAGCCCCACTTGCTGCCTACTACGTTGGAGAGCTTGGCTGTGCCGTAGTTCTGAAGGTAGCCATCCTCCGAGATGGGATCGGCATGCGCCATGGCTACGAGCACTGGGTGGGTTTCATCGCGCTCAATGAGCTGCGAGATGAAGCTGGCGACGTCATACGTGGAGGTTTGCGAGTAGCCCCACTGCTCACCGGCCTTGGTGGATTCGAGGTGGAATTCATCGGCAATCGCGTCGATGGAATCCGGGTACTTGTCAAAGAGGTCTTCGGCGGACTTATCAGAGGAGCTAGCGATCATATCCAGCGCCTCATATTTGTCTTCGTACTCGCCCTTTTCCATGACGTAGGTGGCGATATAGAGCTTGATGAGGCTGAGCGCCGGGCGGGCCTCGTGTTCCGAGGCAGAGCCCATGTGCATGCCATCATGCAGGCGGATATAGGTAATTGAATGACCCTCATCGCCCTCCAGGAACTCATTGGTTTCCGGTGGGACGTCGCGGTTGGTGTCTGTTGCTTCCGAGGGGGCGTCGGCAAGCGCGTCGCTTTCACGCTCGCTATTGCTGCACGCGGTGGTGGTCAAGGCGAGCATGCATACGGCCAAAGCGGCACCAGCCTTAACTGATGCCGCCTTGCGGTTCAACGACGTTTTAAACACGTCGATATATGTTACCGGTTGAGTGCACTATCTAGGCAATTAATGCTGCACGGGTGCCTCCACGCCCACGCCGGTAAGGGAGCGAACTTCCATCTCTGCGGAAAGCTCCTCAAAGTTATCCGGCTTGGTCATGATGGATACCAACCAGCCAACGAAGAAGGACAGCGGAATGGAGACCAAACCCGGCGAGGAGAGCGGGAAGATGGCCCAGTCCGCGCCTGGGAACATGGAGGTCTCAGAACCGGAGACTGCCGGGGAGAAGAAGATGAGCACCAGGCAGGACACCACGCCGGTGTACATGGAGGCCACCGCGCCCGCGGTGTTGAACCGGCGCCAGTACAGGGAGTACAGGATGGTCGGCAGGTTGGCGGAGGCCGCCACCGCAAACGCGAGGGAGACCAGGAAGGCCACGTTCTGGGTCATGGCCAGGATGCCCAAGATGATGGAGACGATGCCAAGGACCACCACAGTGGCCTGGGAGACGCGGACCTGCTCGGCCTCGGTGGACTCGCCGTTGCGGATAACCGCGTGGTAGATATCGTGCGCAATGGATGCAGAGGCGGTAATGGCCAGGCCAGCCACCACGGCGAGCACGGTAGCGAAGGCCACGGCGGAAATAATCGCCATGAAGATGGAGCCGCCGATCTCGAGCGCGAGTAGTGGCGCTGCGGCATTGGCGCCGCCCGGGGCGTCGAGAATGCGGTCCGGACCCACCAGTGCTGCCGCACCGTAGCCCAGGACCAGGGTCATAAGGTAGAAGGCACCGATAATAACGATCGCCCAGGTAACGGAGCGGCGCGCCTCAGTCGCGGTGGGCACGGTGTAAAAGCGCATCAGCACGTGCGGCAGGCCGCCCACGCCGAGCACCAGGGAAATGCCCAAGGAAATAAAGTCCAGCTTGGTGGCGGTGGTGGCGCCGTACTTCAGGCCTGGGGCCATGATGTCTTTAGCCTCGTAGCCCTTCTCTTTAATCTGCTCGGAAGCGGCATGCATGTCGATGGCGTTATTAAACAAGGTGCTAAAGCCGCCGCGCAGGGCAATAAAGACCAAGAAACACATGATGACCACGCCGGCTACCAAGAGCACGGCCTTGATCATCTGCACGTAGGTGGTGCCTTTCATACCGCCGACCAGGACGTAGACAATCATGAGCACGCCCACGATGCCCACGACGAGGGCCTGCCACTTGAAGTCGTGGATATCCAACAGCACGGCCACCAGCGAGCCGGCGCCGGCCATCTGCGCGATGAGGTAGAAGAGCGTGACGAAGAGGGTGGCGATGGACGCCGCCACGCGCACGGGCTTTTGCTTCAGGCGGAAGGAGAGGACGTCCGCCATGGTGAAGCGGCCGACGTTACGCATGGGCTCGGCGACGAGCATGAGTGCTACCAGCCAGGCGACGAAGAAGCCCACCGAGTACAAGAAGCCGTCATAGCCGTTGAGCGCCACCGCGCCGACGATGCCTAGGAAGGATGCGGCGGAGAGGTAGTCACCGGAGATGGCCAGACCGTTCTGGCGTCCGGAGAAGCTGCCGCCACCGGTGTAGAAGTCCGAGGCTTCCTTGGTGGTTTTGCCGGCGCGCAGCACCACCGCCATGGTGACGATGAGGAACAGGGCGAAGATGGAAATATTCAGGATGGGGTTGCCGGCGGAAGACTCGGCGGCAAGGGTGGTGGTAGTCATTAGTTGCCCTCCAGTTCTGCACGGATGGCGGCCGACTTCGGCTCGATATTCTTATTGGCGTACTTCACGTAAATCCACGTGATGATGAAGGTGGTGAGGAACTGGGCGAGGCCGAAGACTAGGCCGATGTTCCAGCCGCCGCCGAGCTCGGTTGCCATGAAGCCTGGGGCGAACACGGCGGCAAGAACGTAGACCACGTACCACACGAAGAAGGCCACGGTCATAGGGAAGGTAAAACTCCGGTAGGTGCGGCGCAGCTCGCCGAATTTGGCGGAGTCGCGCATCGCGATGAACTCGCTACCGGTGGGTTCGCGGCGCGAGACAGGAGTTGCAGCTACGTCACTCATAGAGCATCGTCTCCTTGGGTGAGAGGGACTTGGGTCACACGAGATAGTGTGTCACTGCTCACTATCCACGTTGATCTGTAAGTTACAGAACATTTTCTGCAAGGTTGTAAACTCTGCCAAGAAAACCTTCCACTCCCCCACCCTTTCAACCCCATAGGCTTCACTGAACTGGAATAACATCTTCAGCAAACTACCCCCGAGGGAGGAATTTTTTACCCCTTGTAAAGATTGTTAACAGCCGCTTGGCAAAAGAAAAAGCCCCCGTGAGGGGGCCTAATCTGCGGTTGACGCTACTCTTCGTTGCCTGGGAATTCGCGCGGGTCATTGAACATACGGCCAAAGCCCTCCTGACCCTCAAGGGCGTCAATGGCGGATACTTCCTCCGCCGTGAGCTCCAGCTCGGTGGCGGCCAAGTTTTCCTTCAAGCGCTCGGTGTGCGCGGACTTCGGGATGACGGAGATGCCCTTAGACATAAGGTACGACAGTACTACCTGTCCCTCGGTGGCCTCGTGGTCAGCCGCAGCCTGCTCAATCACAGGGTTATTGAGCACAACGCCGCGCGCCAGCGGGGCCCATGCCTCGGTAACGATGTCATTATCGTGGTGGAAGGCGCGCAGGCTGGACTGGGTAAAGCCCGGGTGGATCTCCACCTGGTTGAGCACCGGAGAAATGCCAGTGGTGGAAATTAGGTCCTTGAGCACGTCCTCGTAGAAATTAGCCACGCCGATGGACGCAATCTGACCCATGCCCTGCAGGCGGGCGATAGCCTCAAAGGTCTCGTTGTACAGGCCACCCTGCGGCCACGGCCAGTGGATGAGGTAGAGGTCCAGGTAGTCCAGCCGCAGATCCTTCAGCGACTGCTGGAATGCCTCTTCCACCTTGTGCTCTCCCTGATGGGAGTGCCACACCTTGGAGGTAATAAAGAGCTCATCGCGGGTGACGTCGCCGGCATCCATTGCCTGCTTCAGGGCGGTGCCTACCGCCTCTTCGTTCTTGTAGAGCGTGGCGGTATCGAAGTGGCGGTAGCCCAAATCGATGGCCTCGCGGATGACGCGGATGCATTCCTCGTCATAGAGTTTGTACGTACCCAGGCCCAGCTGGGGCATGTCGCGGTCATCATTGAAAGTTACGGTTGGCACAGTCATGTTCTCCATTGTGCCGCAGTTTTTCTCACCGCGCCGAAAACGACGAAACCCCAGGGCTAACCCTGGGGTCGAGCGCTTTTAGTCCGCGCGGATGAGGTCAATAATGAAGACCAAGGTGCGGCCGGACAGCGGGTGCGCACCACCGGCGGGGCCGTAGGCCTTTTCCGGCGGGATGATGAGCTTGCGGCGACCGCCCACCTTCATTCCCGGAATGCCCTCTTGCCAGCCGGCGATGAGACCGGTCAGCGGGAACTGGATGGACTGGCCACGGTCCCACGAGGAATCGAATTCTTGGTTGGTCTCGTATTCAGCGCCGACGTAGTGGACCTCCACTACGGCACCAGGCTGAGCCTCAGCACCGTCGCCGACGACGATGTCTTCTACAACAAGGTCGGTCGGCGCTGGGCCAGACTGGGCTTCAATAACAGGCTTATCCATGGGGATTATTCTCCTTGGGAAATCTAGTTTGTTCGTGCGGTCGCATTAAAAACCGAACCGAGCTGCACCTATTATAGGTGCTACCACCCGATTCGGCTTAATTCGACAGACCCGCGAGACGCTTTAACGCTCGTTGCGCGGGGTAACCTTACGCAGGGACTCGCCGGTGTAAATCTGGCGCGGACGGTTGATCTTGGTGTTGATCTCCAGCTGCTCGCGGTACTGAGCAATCCAGCCCGGCAGGCGGCCGATGGCGAAGAGGACGGTAAAGAAGTCCGTCGGGAAGCCCATAGCGCGGTAGATCAGGCCGGTGTAGAAGTCCACGTTCGGGTAGAGCTTGCGGGAGACAAAGTAGTCATCGTTCAGCGCAATGTCTTCCAGCTTCATGGCCAGATCCAGCATCGGGTCGCCACCCAGGTGCTCGATAATTTCGTGTGCGGTGTCCTTCACAATAGCCGCGCGTGGGTCGTAGTTCTTGTAAACGCGGTGGCCAAAGCCCATGAGGCGAACGCCCTTTTCCTTATTCTTCACGCGGTTCATGAAGTCGGTAGCGTCACCATCGTGGTTGTTCTGGATATCTTCCAGCATCTCCAGAACGGCCTGGTTTGCGCCGCCGTGCAGCGGACCGGACAGGGCGTTAATGCCGCCGGCGATGGAGACAAACATATTAGCCTGAGCGGAACCAATCATGCGCACGGTGGAAGTGGAGCAGTTCTGCTCGTGGTCAGCGTGCAGGATAAGCAGCTTATCCAGCGCCTTAGCTACAACCGGGTCAACCCCGTACTCCTCGGTGGGGTAGCCGAACATCATGCGCAGGAAGTTCTCGCGGGCGTTCAGGCTATTATCCGGGTACATATAAGGCTTGCCCTGGGAAGCGCGGTAAGCATACGCAGCCAGCATTGGAACCTTAGCCAGCAGGCGGACGGTAGCCTTATCCAGCTGCTCCGGATCCAGCGGGTTGAGCTGGTCTTGGTAGTACGCAGAAAGAATGTTAAGGGAGGAAGCCAGCACGGCCATTGGGTGCGCGTTGCGCGGGAAGATATTGAACGCGGCCTTGAAGTCCTCATCCAACAGGGTGTGGTGGCGGATTTCGCGGTTGAAGTGGCTGAGCTCTTCCTCGTTAGGCAGATGACCCTTAATCAGCAGGTAAGAAACCTCGTTAAAGGAAGCGTTTTCCGCCAGGTCCGCGATATCGTAACCGCGGTGGCGCAGGATGCCCTCTTCACCGTTAATGAAGGTGATCTTGGACTCGGTGGAACCGGTGGAGGTATAACCAGGGTCGAAGGTAACGAGCCCGGTCTCGTTACGGAGCTTGGAAATGTCAAAGCCGGAGTCACCCTCGGTGGACTGCTTGATGTCCATCTCGTACTCGCCGCCTGGGTACTGGAGCACTACCTTGTTGTCTTCAGAAGCCACGGAAGTTCCTTTCTCTATGTGAAGAGTCACTATTAAGCACTAACTTAAGAAAGCTAGCTTGATACCTCTTCACACTTTAGCAAACTTTGTGACGCCGCCAACAGGATTTGGTCGACTAAAATAACTGCCGTTCGACCGAAACTGCTCTACACTGGCACACATGAGCACTCCAGAACTTACGCTGCCTGCCGACCTCCTGCCTGCCGACGGCCGCTTTGGCTGCGGCCCCTCCAAGGTTCGCCCCGACCAGCTTGCGGCCATTGACCCCGCGGTCATGGGCACCTCCCACCGCCAGCCGGCGGTAAAGAACCTCGTAGGTTCGGTGCGAGAAGGCTTAAGCGATCTCTTCTCCTTGCCAGAGGGCTACGAGATCGTTCTTTCCCTCGGCGGCGCCACCGCCTTCTGGGATGCTGCCACCTTCGGGCTCATCGAGCGCCACTCCGCCCACCTCACCTTTGGCGAGTTTTCCACTAAATTTGCCAAGGCCGCTGCGGGTGCACCCTGGCTCGATGCCCCCTCCATCGTGGAGTCCCCCGCGGGCACCGCGCCCGACCCACGCGAACTTTCTGCGGAAGCGGACGTCGTCGCTTGGGCACACAATGAAACCTCCACCGGCGCGATGGCAGAAGTCACCCGCCCGCACCCCCGCAATGATCAGCAGCTGGTGGTCGTGGACGCCACCTCGGGTGCAGGCGGCTTGCCCGTAAACATCTCCGATACGGACGTCTACTACTTCTCGCCGCAAAAGTGCTTTGCTTCCGACGGCGGCCTGTGGCTCGCCGCCATGTCCCCCGCCGCACTGGAGCGGATTGAGAAAATCAACGCCTCCGAGCGCTATATCCCCAACTTCCTCAACCTGCAGACGGCGGTAGAGAACTCGCGCAAGAACCAGACCTATAACACCCCGGCAATCGCCACCCTGCTCATGCTGGATAACCAGGTCCAGTGGATGAATGCCAACGGCGGCCTGGACGGCATGGTTGAGCGCACTACGGAATCCTCCACCGCGCTGTATAACTGGGCCGAATCCCGCCCGGAGGCCACTCCCTTCGTCGCGGAGCCCGCGTCCCGCTCTCTCGTGGTGGGCACCATCGACTTCGCCGAGTCCGTCGATGCCGCAGCACTCGCCGCCACCCTGCGTGCTAACGGCATCCTGGACGTGGAGCCGTACCGCAAGCTGGGCCGTAACCAACTGCGCATCGGCATGTTCCCGGCCATCGATCCGGCCGATATTGCCAAGCTGACCCGATGCATCGACTACGTCTTGGATGCGAATTAACGCATCTCACCCAACATGCCCCGCCGCCTCGCAGGCCGCGGGGCATTTTCACGTTATAGTTGAATGCATCACAGATTTGTCCGCCGTCGATAGGCAAAAGGAGCGCCCTATTATGCGCGAGTTGTTCCCAGTTGACAGCGAGTCGACCGAAACCTCTTTGGTGCTGCGCACCGAAGACGGCGAAGAGTTTTTCCTCTCCATCACCGATGAGCTGCGCGAGGCCCTGCAGGGCGAGCAGGAGGAAACCCCCGAAGAGGAACCGGCGGCTCCGGCCATCAGCCTGGCCAAGCCCACCAAACCAGAACCGGTGGAAGAGACAAAGATCCGCCCGGCGGAGATCCAAAACCGCATTCGCGCCGGTGCCTCCGCGGCGGAGCTGGCGGAAGAAATGGGCGTGACCGAATCTCGCATCGAGCCCTTCGCCTACCCGGTCATGCTGGAGCGCAACCGTATCGCGGAGATCGCCAAGCAGGCCCACCCGGTCCGCGAGGACGGGCCGGCCAAGCTCACCTTGTGGGAGGTTCTGGCCACCGCCTTTGCCGCCCGTGGACACTCGCTCTCCGAGTCCACCTGGGACGCCTACCGCCACCAGGGCGAGGCCTGGATCGTGCGCGTGACGTGGAAGGCCGGCCTGTCCGAGAACGAGGCCGAGTGGTACTTCAAGCAGTCCATGTCCTCGCCCGCCACGGTGGAAGCGCGCAACTCAGTGGCCGCGGACCTGACGGACCCGGATTTCGTCCAGCCGGTACGCTCGCTGACCTCGCTGGGCAGCGGCCGCTATGACGAAGCTATCGACGGCGACCAGCCCAGCAACGTCACGGACCTCACCGCGCCGACCACCCCTCCGGAAGAACCGGAGGAAGAGGAGTTCCTGCAGAACCCCTCGCCGGAAGAAAAGCCCACCAAGCGCCGCCGCAAGGCCGTCACCCCGCATTGGGAGGACGTGCTGCTCGGCGTTCGCTCCAATACCAAGCGCCCTAGGGACTAATCGTGGACATCTCTCACGCAGTACTTACTCTCTGGTACATCTCTCAGCCCAATGCGGAAGAGGTGTTGAAGACCGAGCCCAAGGCGGATCGCGGCTTTGGGCGGAAATTCCTCGCCCAGCTGGACCCGACCTTCCCGGTCACGCCGATTGGGCAATTCCCGCTCAACCGCTCCGCGCAGACGGATCCGAACGAGTACTACATCGGCGGCTACCCCGGCATCACCGTGGTGCAAACGGTCTGCGAGGGGGATTCTGTTCTCCTGTCCCAGCTGCCGGACACGCTCCTTAATGCGGTGCCCGCCCAGCGCGTCATTGCGCTGGCGAGCAATGAGAAAGAAGGCTACGCCGGCTTCGCCCTGTGGGAGGGCGGCGATCTCAAGCGCTGCCTGTGCGCTACCCGCGAGCACCTCTACGAGGACACCGGCCTGCCCGAGCCCTTCGAGGCGCCCTATTGGGCGGGCGAAAAATACGAGCCGCTGGGCGGAATCTCCCTGCCTTTCGAGCCGCAGGGCATCATGGAAGCGGCCCAGGAGTACTGGCTCGGCATCGAGGTGGGTCACGATGGCCCGGACCTAGACGTCGTGGGCTACGCGGTCGACGGCCGCCCGGAGCCCAAGATCGACCCGCCGAAGCCCAAGCGATCCGTGGGTGAGCTAGCCGCGCAGTCGGCCAATAAGCTGGGCCTGAACGACTATGACGACTACGAGGACCATAGCGCCGAGCCGGAATCCACCGGCGAGGAAATCATCTCCACCGCCAAGCACCTGAGCTCGCTCATTGGCAATTGGGGCGCTCAGACGTTTAAGTCGCTCAAGGAGCGCTGGCGCTCATAGAAGGAAATGGCGGCGGCGGTCGCCACATTAAGAGAATCGGTGCCAGGGGCCATCGGTATGCGTGCGCGTATATCGGTGGCCTTCATTGCGTGTTCGGTAAGGCCGGGGCCCTCCGCGCCGACGAGCATCGCCACCTTATCCAGGCCGTGCATGGCCTCGGCCAAGTGCACCGCCTGGGGGTTGGGGGTTAGGGAAATGAGGGTAAAGGAGGCGTCGGCAAGCGCCTGCAAGGAACGCTGCCAGGTAGTAAACCCGCCCTCTAAATGGGCAAAGGGCAAGCGCAGCACGTGCCCCATGGACACGCGCACCGAGCGCCGGTAGAGCGGATCCGCCGCACCGGAGCCCAGCAGCACCGCGTCCACGCCCATGCCGGCGGCATGGCGGAAGATGGCGCCGATATTTTCATGATCGCCCACGCCCTCGAGCACGGCGATGGTCTTGGCGGAGTCCACGATCTCGCTCACCTCCGGCTCAGGGGCGCGGTCCGCGGCGGCGACCAGCCCGCGGTGCATATCGAAGCCGGCCACCTCCGCTAGGGTCTCGCGAGAGACCTCGTAGATGGGGCACTCGGGCTCGCCATACTCAGAAATATAGGCCTCTACCTTCTTGGGAAAGCCCACGAGGCAGCGCATGGGGAACCGGGATTCGGCCAGCCGGGAGACCACCAGCGGGCCCTCAGCAATGACGAGACCCTCGCCGGATTTATCGGATTTGTTGAGGTTCCGAATATCGTCCAGGCGAGGGTCTGCGGGGTCAGTAATCAGCATGCCCTTAGGCTAGCCGATGGCATTGGAAATCGGATCCATGCCAAAGAAAATCACGAAGAGGCCAGCCAAGAGCCACATGATCCAGTGCACGTCCTTGGCCTTGCCGGCGAAGGTGGACATGAGCGCGAAGGAGATGAAGCCCACGCCGATGCCGTTGGCAATGGAATAGGTAAACGGCATGGTCACGATGGTGAGGAAGGCGGGGATGGCGATCTCCATCTTGGTCCAGCGGATCTCGGTCAGCTGCGCGGCCATCATTACGCCGACGATGACGAGTACCGGAGAGGCGGCCTCGATGGGCACGATCTCATAGAGCGGCGTTAAGAACATCGCGGCGAGGAACAGCACGCCGGTCATGAGGTTGGCCAGGCCCGTGCGGGCGCCATCGGCAATGCCGGCGGAGGAATCCGCAAAGACGGTATTGGAAGAAGCAGAGCCCAGGCCGCCGGCCACGGCGCCGAAGCCCTCGACGACGAGGGCCTTCTTCATGTCGGGGAGGTTGCCGTCGGCGTCGACAAGCTTGCCCTGCTTGCCCAGGCCGGTCATGGTACCCATCGCATCAAAGAAGTTGGTCAGCAGCAGGGTAAAAATCAGCAGCACCGTGGAGACCACGCCGATCTTGGTAAAGGCGCCCACCAGGTTCACATCGCCCACGATGGATAGATCCGGAATGCCGCCGAGCGCCTCCGGCTTCACGGGCGCGGCCATGCCCCAGTCCTCGGAGCCGGTAAACGCCTGGACGATGAACGCGATGATGGTGGTCAGCACGATGGCGATAAAAAGCCCGCCCGGCACGTTCCGGATGACCATGAAGGAACAGATAATGAGGCCGATGACAAAGACCAGCGCGGGCCAGGTAGAAATCGAACCATTGATGCCCAGGCCCACCGGCACGGTGGTGTGCGCGGCGTCCGGCACGCGGGTAACAAAGCCACCATCCACGAGGCCGATCATGGCGATAAACATGCCGATGCCCACGCCCATCGCCGCCTTCATGGACTGCGGGATGGCGTCAAAGACGGCGGTGCGGAAGCCGGAGATGGCCAGCAGGACGATGATGATGCCCTCGATGACCACCAGGCCCATGGATTCTTGCCACGTCAGCCCGCTGGTGGCGACCATGCTCACGCCCACGAAGGTATTCATACCCAGGCCGGCGGCCATGGCGAAGGGGTACTTGGCAATGGCGCCGAAGAGGATGGACATGACGCCGGCGACCAGCGCGGTGGCGGCGGCGACCTGTGGCACGCCCAGCGCGTAGCCCTCCGCGTCCTCGGTAGTACCGAGGATGAGCGGGTTCAAGAGGATGATATAGGCCATGGCGAAGAACGAGACCGTTCCCGCGCGTAGCTCGGTTCCAATGGAGGAACCACGTTCAGAGATATGGAAGTAGCGATCGAGAGTGGCTTTCAACGCCTGCGCCTTTCACGTACAGCGAGTCTTACGCCATAAGTGTGCTGCCTTAATCCTCGATTTCAAAATCCTGGAAGATGGGCTTTTCATCATCGAAAGCCACTTCCGGCGTCTTTTCTTCCCGCACGCGCGTCTGCGAATGTGCACCGCAGCCATAGCGCGTGTGCACCACCCGGCCGTCCGCCGAGTACTCATTGGCGCAGACGCCATAGTTGTCCAACAGCTGCACATAAAACGCGCAGGTGCGGCATTGCAGGCGCGCCTTGGCCGCCATATCCGTATTCGGGCCAAACTCGGTGCGCCAGCGCTTCTTGGCGTCTTCTAGGCCGGACGCTGATAGGTTATTGCCATCCAGGCGGGAATCATCCACGGCCGGTGGCATCAGGTCTCCAGGTCCAAGGTCGCCTGGCCGCACGCGGTCCTCATAGGGCACCCATTCCGGCGGCTGCAGGGCCTCCCCGCCCGGCACCAGCGCCACCTCATTGACGGTGACGTAGCGCGATCCCTCCGCGCAGGCGAGCACCGCCTGCCATTCCCAGCCGGGGTAGCCAGGCATCTCTGCTTCAAATCGGTGGGTAGCAACGTTTCGGCCCATCCCGGCGACGCCGATATGCTTGCCGACGCCCCCTTCCCCCACCTCATCCAGCGCCTCGCGCGCAATGCGCACGGCGCGGGAATCGATCAACGGATTTGCTTTTCGCTTACTCACGCCCCTCATTATTCATTATGAAGCGCACCCGGTGGTACATATGGTGCATGTCGTTTCTTTCCCGCGCCGCCTGCATTCTCCTCCCCTGCACGCTCGTCGCCTGTTCCTCTACCCCAGCAGAACCCGAAGTAGAACACCTCTCCGTCGAGGTTCTCGGCACCGCTTCCCTGCCGCCCAATTCCTTTACGCAGGGCCTCGAAACCGATCCGGACGGCAACCTGCTCCTGGGCACCGGCCAATGGGGCGAATCCCGCCTGGAGCGCTTCTCCCCCGAATCCGGCGAAACCTTGGCCGAAACGCGCCTGGATAGCCGCTACTTTGGCGAGGGCATCACCCAAGCCGGCGATTCCATCTGGCAGCTGACTTGGAAGTCCGGCCAAGCCCTGAAATACGACCGAGACCTACGCCAGGTAGATACCGCCACCTACTCGGGCGAGGGCTGGGGCCTGTGCAATACCGGCGAGGATCTCCTCATGTCCGATGGCTCCGCGACCCTGCGGCACATGGACCCCGAGACCTTCGCGGAGCGCTCCACTACCGGCGTCACCCTAGAGGGAAAGCCCCTCGAAGACATCAATGAACTCGAGTGCGTGGGCGATACCGTCTACGCCAATGTCTGGATGGATGACAACATCTACCGGATCGATCCATCCACCGGCCGCGTAACCGCCGTAATCTCCACAGACGCGATTGATAAGTCCCGCTATACCGACCCCGATGATGTCCTCAACGGCATCGCACACATCACAGGCGATGAGTTCTGGCTTACCGGCAAGCGGTGGGAAGAACTCTTCCACGTTCGAGTAAGGTAAAGGCCCATGGCAACCCGTAAGGAAGCAAGGAAAAAGTCGCTGCTGCAGATCTTGGCCCTCATCGTGGTCGTGGCGGTCATCGTCGCCGCCGTAGTGATCTTCCAAAACTGGTGGAACCAGCGCCCGGGTCCCGATCCCCGCGACATCAAGGTCACCGCCTCCGTGGGCGATAATTCCATCGACGTCGCCCCGTACATTGCATGCGAGCCCGGCACCGAATGCTCGGAAGGCGAGGTCCCGAACCTCACCGTGGGGGATGATGACACCCTCAAGCTCGATATTCCCGAAGAAATCTCCGACCACGAGTGGAAGATTCTTTCCATCTACGATGACCCCGCCGCCAACGATGAAACCGCACACGGCGCGAACGAGACCACCGAGGTATCGATCCCCGGCTCGGTAGAACCGATCAAGGCCTCTACCGGCAAGCGCCCCCGCCTCAAGGTGGTGGAGATTTCCTCCATGATGATCGGCACCGATGACAACGGTGACGAAACCCCCTTGGCCACCGTGTGGTCACTTACCACGATGACCGATAAAGAACGAGAAGCCTCCGCGGAGGAATCCACGAAGGCTTCTGATTAGCTATCCAAATCCTTCGCGATTGCGCGGAGGATTTCTGCTACCTGGCGCCCAGTCTTGCGCTCCGGGTAGCGGCCGGAATTGAGTACCGGCTGAATCTGCGACTCCAGCAAGGTCATCACGTCAGAGACCATGCTGCCGAGCTCTTCCGGCTTGCGGGCCGGGGTGCGGCGACGCGGCTTATCCAATACCTTGACCCGCAGCGCCTGCGGACCGCGGCGCCCGGCCGCGAAATCGAAGTCGATGCGCTGGCCGGGGAACAGTTCCTCTACTCCCTTGGGCAGCACGTTGCGGCCAACATAGACGTCTTCATCGCCAGGGTTGCTGACGAAACCGAAACCTTTCTCGGCGTCATACCACTTCACTTTGCCAATAGGCATAGGTACCCACCTCTTCTCTAGGGGAAAATCTTTATTTTAGCCGCCTGGTCAAAACAACAGAAGTCGCGCACTCTACCGCGACACACCCGCGTTACATGACACAGATCACAGATTATTGCTTACCTGGGAAAATGTCCCCTCACCCACCACATTTGTCCCTTTTCTTTCCCGTTTAGTGCCCATAACGTGACACTTTCGTTATAAACCGCTACGCTGTCCTCCAGACACTTAAGAGCCGTTAAGAAAGTTGCCCTCGCCCGCCCTTTCTTTTTGGTACATATTTTTTGCACTTAATGCGGGCACACAGAGAGGACTAACTACATGGGACGCCACTCCGCTAAGAACCGTATGGCCGCTAAGTTCACCGCCGGCACCGTCGCCTTCGGCGCCGCCGCTGCCATCATGGCACCGACCGCTTCCGCTGCTCCGGATTCCGACTGGGACCGTCTGGCACAGTGCGAGGCCGGCGGCAACTGGCACATCAACACTGGCAACGGCTACCAGGGCGGACTGCAGTTCAACCCACAGACCTGGCAGGCCAATGGTGGCGGCCAGTTCGCTGCCACCGCTGACCAGGCTACCCGCGAGCAGCAGATTGTCGTCGCTGAGCGCGTGCTCGCTTCCCAGGGCTGGGGCGCATGGCCGGCTTGCTCCGCTTCCCTCGGCCTGAATTCCGCTCCAACCCAGCGCACCGCTCCGTCCGCTGCCCCTAAGGCTCCGGCCCAGGCACCGGCTCCGGTCAAGCAGGCTGCCGCTCAGAAGTCCGACGAGCTGGCTGTTGATGCTCTGTACAACACCATCAAGAACGCCGCTGCCTCCTACGGCCTGGCACTGCCTGCGCAGTTCACCGAGCTGTACAAGGCTAACCGCCACGACTTCAACAACTTCTACTCTGCCAACCGCAACATCATCGACCCGATTGCGCAGATGATTGAGAACATCACCCGCTAAGACATAGCGATAAAGGGCCCATTGCAATAGCAATGGGCCCTTTTTGTATGAAAGAAAAATCCCCGCGCCAAGGCGGGGACATACTCTAGCGATTAATGCGAGTATAAGGGTGAACGTAGTTCAGCTTCTCTGCCGGCATCGGCAAGATCAGATCATCGCCGTAGGGGCTGGATGCACCAGCAAAAGGCGCAGAGATTTCGGTGATTGCGTGCTCGCGATTTTCGTTCTTCGGCCAAGCCGGGGAAACGTGACCCTTCTTCTCATTCGACATAGCCCTTATTATTTCAAACCTTGCGCAAAAACGTAACTCAAACGATAACTAAACTGGGGTGACATCATGACTCAGTCTTCCCACCTCCCGCATTTCCGCACGTGGCTCGCCTCCCTTGAGGAAGAAGAGCTCGCCACCATCCTCCGCAACCGGCCAGATGTGCTCAATCCGCTACCCCCGAGCATCACCGCGCTTGCCACTCGGTTACTGCTGCGCACCTCGATCGCGCGAACCCTCATGGACTGCTCCGCGGAGTTGCTCGCGGAAATCGAGGACATCGCGCGCCGTGGTGGAGAGCTCGAGGAGGTAGAAGACCTGCGTCCAGAGATCACCCGCCGGCTCAAGGAGCGCGGACTAGCGTACGGCAACGTCCTAATCCCGCCCGAGGTCATGCCAGCCCTTCCCACGGGCTGGTCCCTCCTCGACCAGGTTCAGGTCAGCCCGGAGGACATCGCCGAGCTGCCGGACGAAGAACGGAAGGTTCTCGAGACCTTGTCCCGCTCCAATGGCCTCGGGACCACGCGGGACGCGGCCATCGATGCGGATCCGACCCGGCCGATTCCGCGGCTCATCGCCAAGCAGCTGCTCCAGCGCGTGGATGCCACCACCGTCCGCCTGCCGCGCGCCGTGCACCTTGCGCTGAACGGCAAGCCCACCGCCCCAATCCCAGTAGAGGGAATCACCGAATCCCCCGCCCCGGATTCCAAGGCCGATGATGCCGGCACCGCGGCCGGCCTTTCCGCCGTGCGCGGCATGCAGCGCGTCATTGACGCCCTAGGCGCGCGGCCGATAGAACTGCTCAAGGACAAGACCGTCGGCGTTCGCCAGCTCACCAACCTGAGCAAAACCCTCGACATCGGCGAAGCGGAGCTACGCCGGCTCATCGAACTCGGCATGAGTGCCCGCCTACTAAGCCGCGGCGAGCCGAAAAACATGGAGGGCAATTTCCTCGCCCCAACGGAGCTCGCCCAAACCTGGCTCGACGCAAACCTCGCCGAAAAATGGCAATTTCTGCTCGAGGCTTGGACTGCCTCCCCATGGACAAAGGAAGGCCGCACGCTAGCGCACACCAATGACCGACTACCTAGCTTCAGGGACAAAGTCCTGCAGGTCTACCTGCGTGGGGCGAAACCCACCTTCGAAGAATCCCTACGCTTTCACTTTCCGCTCTTTGCCACCCACACTTCGGACGAGACCATCGCCGAACTCCGCGCGGAAGCCGAGTGGATCGGTGCCATTGCCCTCGAGCGCCCCACCAGCGTGCTTATCGACGCCCCCGACGCCGCCGCCCGCCTGACCCCCGACACGGTCGACTACTTCCTCATCCAAGCGGATATGACCGTATTGGTTCCCGGCCCGCTCGATCCGGAGACCCACCAGCGGCTCGAAGCAGTCGCTGACCTCGAATCCCCCGGACTGGCCAGCGTCTACCGCATCTCGGACGCTTCCCTGCGCCGCGGGCTCGATCGTGGCATGACTGGGGAGGAAATCCAGGCCTTCTTCGCAGCCCACGGGGAGGTACCGCAGACGCTGGAGTTCCACATCGGGGACGTCGCCAAGCGCCATGGCACCCTGCGCTCCGGCCCGGCGCTGTCCTACCTGCGCAGCGAGGACCCGGCTCTCCTCCAGATTGCGCTCAAGGCAGCGCCCTTGCGCCTGCTCGCGCCCACCGTCGCGGTGTCCCAATTGCCGGTGCATGACCTGCTGGAGCGCCTGCGCGAGCACGGACTTTCCCCTGCCGCAGAGGACGAAAGCGGCGCCAGCCTGAACGTCGCGCCCGAACCAGCTACCCTGCCGACCCCGACTGCCCGCCGAGCTACTGCCTCCCCGGATATTGCGAAGGCCATGCGCACCCTGCGCGACGACGCCGCCCCTACTACTCCCAGCCTCGACATAGTCCACGCCGCCGCGCGCACTGCCCGGCCGATCACCATCGGCTATGCGGATAAGAACGGCAACGAAAAGAAACGCACCGTCACCCCGCTGACCGTGGCGGGCGGGCAAATCGACGCTCGCGCGGCCGATGGCTCTACCATCCGGTTCCCCTTGCACCGAATCACCTCCGTTACGCTGGAGCCATGAATGGACCATTGATTGTGCAGTCGGACAAGACCGTCCTGCTCGAGGTGGATCACGCCCAGGCCGCCGAGGCCCGCGCCGCGCTCGCTCCCTTTGCGGAGCTGGAGCGCGCCCCCGAGCACGTGCACACCTACCGCATCACCCCGCTCGCGCTGTGGAATGCCCGCGCGGCCGGCCACGACGCCGAGCAGGTCGTCGACGTCCTAGAAAACTACTCCCGCTTCCCAGTCCCCCAAGCCCTGCTTGTCGACGTCGCCGAAACCATGTCCCGCTACGGCCGCGTCCGCCTCCACGCCCACCCGGCCCACGGCCTCATCCTCGAGTCCGACGATCCGCCCATCCTGGAAGAACTTACCCGCGGCGCTACCGGAAAACTCCTCGGTGCTCGCATCGATGAGAACTCTATCGCCGTCCCGCCCTCCGAGCGCGGCCGCCTCAAGCAGGCCCTTCTCAAGGCCGGCTGGCCGGCCGAGGATCTCGCCGGCTACGTCGATGGCGAGTCCCATCCGATCGCCCTCAATCACGACG
>ERZ1030962.3-NODE-3-length-98404-cov-19.769850_pt1 | contig 98404 bp, 93 predicted proteins | sample MGYA00518597_ERZ1030962 | MGnify/ENA primary metagenome ERZ1030962 (study PRJEB33718, sample SAMN03159703) | human skin metagenome | collected 2014-05-20 | study: EMG produced TPA metagenomics assembly of the PRJNA266117 data set (Human skin bacterial metagenome and... | reverse complement strand
TACACAAGGAGTATCGTCGGCAGCGTCAGATGTGTATAAGAGACAGCATAGATGCTGAGCACGCGGCCGGTGCTGCGCGGCGCATGGTAGGCATGGGCCAGGGTTGTGCCCTGCTTGGCGACGTCCACCCCATCCAGCCGCCCCACCCACTGCGGGCCCAAATAAGCATCGACGCCGGAGCCGGTGGTGCTGGGTGAAAGCGTCACCAACACGTGCATGCGGGCCTGGGCGGGAATATCCAGATCCGCGGGCAGGTCGGTGATATTGATGGGCGGGGCATAGCCCAGCATCGTCCACGGTCCGGCCGGCGGGTTATTGGCCGGCAGGCAGAGGCCCGGCCGGGGCAATAGCAGGGACAGGGAGCCATCGGGCTGCGGCGCGGCTGTGGCTGCAGGGGTGAGCCCGGCGCGAAAGAGCAGATCTATCTCGGGGTACTCGGCGCGGTCTGCGCTGGTGATGTGCCCGATGGGGGAGTCGGTGCGCACCTCCAGGCCGCCGTCCTCGCGGGGTGCCAAGGTGACGGTGAACTCCTGGTTTTCCTTCGTCTGCGCACCATAGATGGGCAGGGCCTGCACGGCGCCCAAGCCGCGGTGCGGAATGAGGTAGGTAGAAGAAGGCATACCCACCCTTCTACCACGCCGAGGTCCGGCACTGGTGTGCAGTGCCGGCGAGCAGGCTTAGGCCAGGGCGCGATTGACGGCGGAGTTAATCGCGTTAATGGAAGCCCGCGTGGTGGATCCGGCGATGCCGGCACCCCACACCTTGCTCTGGTTGACGTCGGCAGCGATATAGCAGGCGGCCTCGGCGTCGTCGCCGGCGGAGCGGGACTGCTGGGAGTATTCCATGACCTCGAAGTCGATACCCAGGGATTCCAGCGCGTTGGCATACGCCGCGATGGGGCCGTTGCCGGTGCCGGAGACGGTGGACTTTTCCCCGCGGAAGGCCACCGTGGCGGTCACGGCGACGTCGCCGTCAGCGGCCGGGGAGTTGTCTACGTGGAAGGCCTCCACGGCCAGCGGGGTCTCGCGGTCCAGGAATTCTGTGGCGAAGATGTCCCACATATTCTTGGAATTGACCTCGCCGCCCTCGGAGTCGGTGATTTCTTGTACCACGGTGGAAAATTCTGCTTGCATGGCGCGCGGCATATTGATGCCGTGGTCGGTCTTCATGATGTAGGCAACGCCGCCCTTGCCGGACTGGGAGTTGACGCGGATGACCGCCTGGTAGTCGCGGCCCACGTCCTTGGGATCGATGGGCAGGTAGGGAACCTCCCAGATGGCCTCGCGCAGTTCTTCCCACGAGACCTCGGTATTGTTCGCGCCGGGGCGGATGGTGGCCGCCAGCGCATCCAAGCCCTTGTTGATGGCGTCCTGGTGGGAACCGGAAAAGGCGGTAAAGACCAACTCGCCGCCATAGGGGTGGCGCTCCGGCACGCGCAGCTGGTTGCAGTATTCGACGGTCTCGCGGATCTGTGGCAGATCGGAAAAATCGATCTGTGGGTCCACGCCCTGGGTGAGCATGTTCAGGCCCAGGGTGATGAGATCGACGTTGCCGGTGCGCTCGCCGTTGCCAAACAGGCAGCCCTCGATGCGGTCCGCGCCGGCCATAAAGCCCAGCTCGGCGGCGGCGATTCCCTCGCCGCGGTCATTGTGCGGGTGCAGCGAGAGCAAGATGTCTTCGCGGCGGGCCAGGTTGCGGTGCATCCACTCGATGGAATCGGCGTAGACATTGGGCGAGATCATCTCCACGGTGGAGGGCAGGTTGATGATCATTGGGTTATCAGGGGAGGGATCCATGATCTCTACTACTTCATCGCAGACCTCGCGGGCGAAGTCTAGCTCGGTGCCGGTGAAGGATTCGGGGGAGTACTCCCAGCGCCACGTGGTGTCTGGGTAGTCCGCGGCGATGGACTTGATGAGTGCGGCGGCGTCGGTAGCCAGCTTCTTGATGGCGGGCTTGTCCTTGCGGAAGACCACTCGGCGCTGCAGCTTCGAGGTGGAGTTATAAAAGTGCACGATGACGTTCTTGGCGCCCTCGCAGGCCTCAAAGGTGCGGCGGATCAGGTGCTCGCGGGCCTGGACTAGGACCTGGATGGTGACGTCATCGGGAATCTTATTGCCCTCGATGATTTCGCGGACGAAGCTGAAATCCGTTTGGGAGGCGGACGGGAAGCCGACCTCGATTTCCTTGTAGCCCATCTTGACCAGCAGGTCGAACATGCGGTGCTTGCGCTCTGGGCTCATGGGATCAATCAGCGCTTGGTTGCCATCGCGCAGATCCACCGCGCACCACTGTGGGGCGTGGGTGATCTTCTTGCTGGGCCACGTGCGGTCCGGCAGGTCGATGTCTTCCACTTCGACGGCGAAGGGCTGGTAGCGCTCGTGGGGCATGGCGGAGCCGCGCTGCTTATTCCACGCGGGCTGTCCCTCGCGGCGTGGGCCGTTAGGGGTGGTGATATCGCGAGGGGCGCTGATAAAAGAGTCAGTGGGGGACATGGTGCGGTTTCCTTTTCTGTGGTGTCTATGGGGAGACGGCCAGCTGGGCTTGGGTAGCCGGACTCCGCGACGGGGGCGCTGGCCAGTACTTAGGCCGAAATCCCGCCGCGGCAGATAAGGAGTAGGTCAATCCGCTGTGTCATATCGGTCACACTACAGGCTCTCTCACTATGTGGCAAGAGATTTCATTCAATGAGACACGGCGGCGGTACGGTACTATGCCTTTCGTGTCTACAGCCCGCCATGCCGCACCCACCTCACCGTCCTTACTGCGCTCCTTGTGGGCGCCTGCCGCACTCGTTGCGCTCATCGGCGCCGCGCTGCGCGTGGGCGTGCTCGCCGCGGTGGCAGCCGTGCAGGACGACAAGCTCTGGGGGCTGCTTAATAAGTGGGACGCCAAGCACTACGTAGAAATCGCCCGCGGCGGGTACTTCGGTGCGGATATCTCTACGGATGGGCCGGTCCATGAGACAACTATGGCCTTCTTTCCAGGCTTTCCCTTCCTGGTGCGTGCGGTAAGCGGCATCCTGGGAACCGGTGAGGCCGGCACCGCCATCGCGCTCAACGTGCTCTTTAGCATCGCGTTGGCCGCCGGTGTTATGGCCCTGGCCGCGCAGATGGGCATGGGGAAGTGGGCCCAGGTACTCAGCGCCGTAGTGGTAACCAGCGCGCCGATGTCCATCGTGTTTTCTATGCCGTATACCGAGGCGCTTTTCGGGGCGCTGGCCATCTGGGCGGTGGTGGCGCTGGTGGGCGAGCGCTGGTGGGCCGCCGCGGCGTATATCTTTGTGGCCGGGCTCGTGCGCCTTACCGCGGTGGACCTCGTTGCGGTCTTTGGCCTTATGGTGCTGCTGCGGGCCCGAAAGGACTGGCGAGCCTGGGCCGCGGTGGCGTTTTCCGTCGTGCCGCTGGTGGGCTATTTGTGGTGGTCGAGCAGCCACTTGAAAGACGTCGGCGGCTACTTTGGTATCCAGAAGGAACATTGGAATTCCGGCTTTGATGGCGGCAAAGCCACGGCCATTTGGCTGTGGGAGACGCTCACCGGGGCCACCAATGGCGGCTACCTGCTTAGCGCCGGCGTAATGATCGCTGCCCCGCTATGCCTGGTGCTGGCGTGGCGCCGCCTGCCGCTGCCGGCCTGGTTATTCTCCGCCGTCCTCATGGCCAATGTGCTGCTTTCTGATGGCATCATGCACTCGCGGCCCCGGCTGCTCCTGCCGGCGGTGATCGTGTTGTTGCCGTGGGTGAAAAAGGGGGCGTCGGCAAGCGTGGCGGTTATTGCCTGGGCCCTGTTTGGCGCGTGGTTTTCGGCCTATATGCTCGGCGTATTTGAGTGGGCCATTTAGCCGCGCTGGCTCACCGGGCTGCGGGAGAGCACGATGGTGGACAGCACCATGACGGTCAGGGCGATGAGCATAATTGCCCAACCGACGGCCGTATCGATGAGGAATTTCTCTCCCAGAACCATGTATCCCAAGCCGAAGGCCACGATGGGTTCAAAGATGGTCATGGCCGGCAGGGAATGGGCCAGGGGGCCGGCGTTGAAGGAATATTGCTGTACCACCGTGCCGGTGAGCGCGAGGCCGATGAGGCCGTAGAACTGCCAGCTGGCCAACAGGGTGGTGAGGCCTTCGTGGGTGAAAATATCCACCACGGCCTTCGAGAGCAGGGCGACGAAGCCATAGATAACGCCGCAGGCCGTGCCCAATGCCAAGGGGCGCTGATCTGGTAGCTTTGCGGCTGCTGCGCCGAGGATTGCGAGGGTGGCCAACCCCACGAGGAGCGCCGGCCACCAGTCGCTCCATTCGGGGCGGGGATTGCCGGCAACCGGCCGGCCGTAGATGACCATGATGCCCACCGCGATGGTCAGCGCAATGGACCAGAAAACTTCGTGGAAGGGCATCTTGCGGCCGGAGTACCACGCCGATAGCGGCAGGGTAAACATCAAGGACAGCACCAAGATGGGCTGGACAACCAGCAAGGTGCCGAAGCCGAGCGCGATAACCTGCAGGCCATAGGCGCCAATTGCGGCCGCGGTGCCCACCCACCACAAGGGGTTAGACATGGCGGCGCGCATGACCGAATCATCGGCGTCGAGGGCGATGCGGTGGCGGATGACCGTGCCCCAAGCAACCGTCAGCGCGGATGCGAGCGCGAAAAAGATGGCGAGGAGGTTGCTTAACACCCGCTCAACGGTAGTAAAGATTCCTGTTATATGCATATTCTGCGCTGTATGGCGCGCGTTTTTCTCCTTGGAGGCGGCCGGCGCATAGCGCGCTTTATGCTCGGGGCGTGTGAATAAAAAGCAAGCATTGTCTAGGAATTATGATGAGGACTAGACCCCTGCGGGGTAGCATGGGTATTTGACTAGTGACCGACAGGTATTTCTGGCGGTGTGCAGACGCGCGCCAGGGGTGCCTTGAAAGACGAAAGGCGGCATCCTTACCGTGGCCCTGATCGTGCAAAAATATGGCGGTTCATCCCTCGAATCCGCAGACCGCATTCGCGCCGTTGCGGAGCGCATCGTGGCCACCAAGAAGCAGGGCAACGACGTCGTCGTGGTGTGCTCCGCCATGGGCGATACCACCGATGAGCTGCTCGACCTTGCCGCCCAGGTCAACCCCGTGCCACCACGGCGCGAAATGGACATGCTGCTGACCGCGGGCGAGCGCATCTCCAATGCGCTGGTGGCCATGGCCGTGGAATCCTTGGGTGCCCATGCCCAGTCCTTTACCGGCTCCCAGGCCGGCGTGCTTACCACCGAGCGCCACGGCAATGCCCGCATCGTGGATGTCACTCCGGGCCGCCTGACTGAAGCGCTGGATGAGGGCAAGATCTGCATCGTCGCCGGATTCCAGGGAGTTAATAAGGAATCGCGCGATGTCACCACGCTGGGCCGCGGCGGTTCCGATACCACCGCGGTGGCGCTAGCAGCCGCGTTGAATGCGGACGTGTGCGAGATTTATTCGGATGTCGATGGCGTGTATACCGCAGACCCGCGCATCGTCTCGGACGCGCAGAAGCTAGAGAAGCTCTCCTTCGAGGAGATGCTGGAGATGGCCGCGGTAGGTTCCAAGATTTTGGTTCTGCGCAGCGTGGAATACGCCCGCGCGTTCAATGTACCCTTGCGAGTTCGCTCGTCTTATTCAAATGACCCCGGCACCCTAGTGACCGGATCGATGGAGGATATCCCTGTGGAAGAAGCAGTACTCACTGGTGTAGCAACCGATAAGTCCGAGGCAAAGGTCACCGTCCTTGGAATCCCGGACCGACCTGGGGAGGCGGCGAAGGTTTTCCGTGTCATTGCTGATGCAGAGATCAATATTGACATGGTCTTGCAAAACGTCTCCTCCCTGGAGGATGGCACCACCGATATCACCTTCACCTGCCCGCGTGCCGACGGCCCACGCGCCATGGAGCTGTTGACCAAGCTGAAGTCCGAGGGCGGCTGGGCCAATGTGCTTTACGACGACCAGGTGGGCAAGGTCTCCCTCGTTGGCGCCGGCATGAAGTCCCACCCAGGCGTGACCGCCGAGTTCACCGAGGCCCTGCGCGACGTCGACGTCAATATGGAGCTCATCTCCACCTCCGAAATCCGCATCTCCGTGCTCACCCGCGAGGCTGACCTAGACAAGGCCGCTCGTGCGCTGCACGATAAGTTCCAGCTCGGTGGCGAAGAAGAAGCCACGGTTTATGCTGGAACCGGACGTTAAATACCCAAAAAGCAACTACAGAGGATTTTTAAGTCATGACCACTGTTGCAGTCGTAGGCGCTACCGGCCAGGTCGGCCGCGTTATGCGCTCCATCTTGGAAGAACGCAATTTCCCGGCGGATAAGGTGCGCTTTTTCGCCTCGTCTCGCTCCGCCGGCACCGAGCTGGATTTTCGCGGCGAGCAGATTACCGTAGAAGACCTCGCTGAGGTCACCGAGCAATCCGTTGCCGACGTCGATATTGCCTTGTTCTCCGCCGGCGGCTCCACCTCTAAGCAGTGGGCCCCGGTATTCGCCGCGGCCGGCGCGACCGTGGTGGATAATTCCTCGGCTTATCGCAAGGACCCAGAGGTTCCCCTCATCGTTTCCGAGGTCAACCCCGAGGCAGCCAAGAACACCCCGAAGGGCATCATCGCGAACCCGAACTGCACCACCATGGCGGCCATGCCGGTGCTGAAGGTCCTCCACGATGCCGCTGGCCTGAATAAGCTCCACGTGTCCTCCTACCAGGCGGTGTCCGGCTCCGGTCTGGCTGGCGTGCAGGCGCTGGCCGCACAGGTCTATTCCGTTGGCGAGCACAATGTGGGCTTGGTTCACGATGGTTCCGCGCTTAATGACGAAGACTTTGGCCCGTACGTGGCACCTATCGCCTATAACGCCCTGCCGATGGCCGGCAACCTCGTCGATGACGGCTCCCTGGAAACCGATGAGGAACAAAAGCTGCGCAACGAATCCCGCAAGATCCTGGATATTCCGGAGCTGAAGGTAGCGGGCACCTGCGTGCGCATCCCGGTCTTCACCGGCCACACTCTGACCATTCACGCCGAGTTCGATAAGCCCATCACCCCAGAGCAGGCCACCGAGCTTTTGGGTGGCGCTCCGGGCGTTACGCTTGCCGACGTCCCCACTCCGCTCGCCGCCACCGGCATCGACGAGTCCTTGGTCGGCCGCATCCGCCAGGACCAGACGGTGGACGATAACAAGGGCCTCGTGCTCGTTGTCGCCGGCGATAACCTGCGCAAGGGCGCTGCTCTCAACACCATCCAGATTGCAGAGCTGCTCGTCTAGCACAGCGCTACTTCGCCGCCTGTCGCATTACAAAGCTCGGCGCCCTCCTTTCCTAATAGCAAGGGAAGGAGGGCGCCGAGCTTTTGGCCTATCAGCCGTGGACGAGGGGGCTAGTCCTCAGAAACCGGCTTGGCGGTGCCAGTGCCGGAGTCGGCACCAGTGCTCTTCTTGCCAAAGTCGAGGTCGCTAGTGGACGACGGAACCTCCGGCTTGGTGTGCTGCACGTAGGTCACGGACGGCTCCGGATCTTCGCGGTCGTACTCAATATCATCATCATTTTCGAGCTCCTCGTGGATCTCTTCTGCGATATTGGTAACGAACTCGGTGGTTTCCATATTGGATGCTGCAGCCAGCTTGCGCAGCTCGCGCTCGTTCTTCTTGGTAAAGCGCTTGCGCGGATCCAGACGACGGGACACCAGCTCGTGTGCGCGCATGCGGCGGTCAGACTCGTCCGAGAGCTTGCTGCCGTTCTTGATGCGGTTAAAGACCATCACCACGATCATCAGCAGTCCGAGGTAGCCCAGGATCGGGTAGACGTTGCTGACCAAGGCCTGAAAGCCCACGAAGGACAAGATGAAGCCGATGATGCAGGCGCCGGCATAAACCGGGTAGAAGCGCTTGGGGTTATTGCGGGTCAAGCGCTTGCCCAGCGCGTAGAACATGCCGATGGCGGTATTAAAGACCATGCCGTAAATGACAAAGGTCATCAGCACGCCCAAGACTGGGTGGATGCTGGTAATCAGGCTCAGTACCGGCATGTCCTGGCCGTTGACGGTCTCTGCCTCGAAGAAGAGGGCGAATACCAACAGTGCCAACAGGATGAGATAAAGCAGGCCACCGATGAGGCCACCGACGCCAACTGCACGGTTATCCAGGAAGTTACCGCCGATAACGATGGACATGGATACTGCCGTCATCACGTTCAGGCCGGTGTAGTTCAGTGCGGCTAGCCACCAATTAGGCAGCGAGGTATCAACATTGTTGACCGCCCAGTCATTCATGGCAGAGAAATCAACGTCCGCATTCAAGATGGTATAGCCGGTGGCAAGCACCACGAAGATGATGATGAATGGGGTGATGGTACCGATGACCGCGGTTACGCGGTCGACATCCATCAGGCCGACGAGCAGCACCAAAATCAGCATGGCGGTGGCGCCCACCCACACGGGGATGGACGGGAACTGCTGATTGATATTCGCACCACCGCCGGCAAACATGACGAAGCCGATGGCGAACAAGGTCACCAGGGTGGACCAGTCCAAAATCTTGGCGGTAAATGGCGATGCGACCTTGTCGTAGACAGCGGTGTGCTCCTCGGCTTGGAAATACGAACCGAGCTGCAGGATGGAGATGCCGGTGATCATCATCAAACCAGCGGCTAGGGCGATACCCCACAGGCCCCAGTTACCAAAGGCCACAAAGTACTGCATGGCCTCCTGGCCGGAGGCGAAGCCTGCGCCCACGACGACGCCGATAAACGCCATGGAAATTCCGATTGCGCGTTTTAACATGAAAGGGAGAAACTCTCTTACTCACACGCGCCGGGCCCGCCATTGGTATCGCGCGGGCCCGGATCGACGGTCGATTTATCACGTGTGTTCACATCTAATAAACCACACATCGGACAGGTATTTCGGGCAAGAATCGCCACAATTGTGGTCTCGTTCACCCCGGCCGTAGTACGCAAAGCGCAGCTAAGTGCCAAATTTTGGGGCCCGTGGGATACAAGGTAACCAGAGCGTAACAATTTGGGAGTGAAATTAACTCCGCAATCACAGGGGACTATTTGGGGGTATTAACCTGTCCCCGCAATGAGATCCTTGCGGGCGCGCGCCACTCGGGAGCGGATGGTGCCCACGCGCACGCCGGCAATCTTGGCCGCCTCCTCATAGGTATAGCCCAGCACTTGAGTAAGGATGAGGGCTTCGCGGCGGTCGGCCGGGAGGGCGTCGATAAGCGTACGCGCGTCGATCCACTCGCTCCACGCCGCGGATTCTTCCGGCGCCGCGCCCATTGCGTCCTCATACTCCGTGGCAGACTTTCGCGGCCGGGCCATATCGTGGCGAATATTGTCCACCCACACGCGCCGGGCCAAAGAGAGCAGCCACGTGCGCGCGGAGGACCGCGCGGCAAAGCGCGGCAGGGCGCTGATGACGCGCAGATAGGTCTCCTGAGTGAGATCGTCGGCCCCCTCGGGCCCGCCCAAGTGCGCCAGCAAGCGCCACACATCATCCTGGGTGGCCTTGATAAACTCCGTCAGCGCCGCGCGGTCGCCGCGACCGGCCCGAAGGGCGAGGTCGGTGACGCGGGCGTCGTCTGCTGCGGAGTGGTGAGTCACCTGAATGAATCTACCAGCACCCTTTACTCTCTTTGGCGAGCCCTGACAACCGTGCAAAGTTTTGCCACACTGGGAAGAACTGACCGCGAATTGCCAGGAGGCAAAAATGAGTGACTTTACCGCTGATGACATCCTGAATAAGGGCCAGCGCCCCGCTGGCAAGGGAAATACCACTCGTCCCTCGGGCCAGCCGGTGCCGTCCGAAAATACCTCGGTGACCGCCGGCCAGCAGGGCCCAGTGGCGCTCAATGATATCCACCTCATTGAAAAGCTCGCGCACTTCAACCGCGAGCGCGTGCCGGAGCGCACGCCGCACGCTAAGGGCCACGGCGCCTTTGGCGAGCTGCACATCACGGAAGATGTCTCTGCCTATACCAAGGCCAAGGTCTTCCAGAAGGGCACCGTCACCCCGATGATGGGCCGCTTCTCCACCGTGGCCGGCGAGCAGGGCTCCCCGGATACCTGGCGCGATGTGCACGGCTTTGCCCTGCGCTTCTACACCGAGGAGGGCAACCTCGACATCGTGGGCAATAACACCCCGGTATTCTTCATCCGCGATGGCATTAAGTTCCCAGACTTCATCCACTCCCAGAAGCGCTTGGGCACCAATGGCCTGCGCGATGCCGATATGCAGTGGGATTTCTGGACCCGCAACCCAGAGTCCGCACACCAGGTCACCTATCTGATGGGTGACCGCGGCACCCCGAAGTCCACCCGCCACCAGAATGGCTACGGCTCCCACACCTTCCAGTGGGTCAATGAGGAAGGCGAGGCCTTCTGGGTGAAGTACCACTTCAAGACCCGCCAGGGCGTGGAGAACTTCACCGATGAAGAGGCCACCACCACCGCCGGCCAGAACCCGGATTGCCACCGCGAGGATCTTTATAACGCCATCGAGGAGGGCAACTACCCGATCTGGGACGTTAAGGTGCAGATCATGCCGCTGGATGAGGCGGAGAATTACCGCTTCAACCCCTTCGACCTGACCAAGGTGTGGTCCAAGAAGGACTACCCGCTGCACGATGTGGGCTACTTTGTGCTCAACCGCAACCCGCGCAACTTCTTCGCGCAGATTGAGCAGGTGGCGCTCGACCCGTCCAATATCGTGCCCGGCGTTGGCCTGTCTCCGGATAAGATGCTGCAGGCTCGCGTCTTTGCTTACGCTGACCAGCAGCGTTACCGCATTGGCCCGAACTACCAGCAGCTGCCGGTCAACCAGCCGCAGAACGTGGACGAGGTCAATACCTACCAGCACGAGGGCAGTATGCAGTACCACTTCAATGCTCCAGAGGATCCGGTCTACTCGCCCAACCGCTATGAGAAGGGTACGGGCGTGCTTGATGACGCCGCTGTGAACGACCGCTCCCAGCTCGAGACCACCACCGCGGCGGAGCTCTACATCAATCCGGAGTCCTACGGCAGCGACTTGGTGCGTGCACCGTACGTTCGCCACTCCGAGGACGATGACTTCGTGCAGGCGCGCGACCTGTACGAGAACGTCTATGACGATGCCGCCAAGGAGCGCCTAGTCACCAATATCACCAACGCGATGGCCGGTGTATCCGAGGAGACCGAGGAGCGCGTCTACGAATACTGGACCAAGGTGCACCCAGCCTTGGGTCAGCGCGTGCGCGAGGTCTACGCCGAGAAGAAGTAACCCTTCCCCGGCAGCGCCTGTGTACTAACGACGCCGCCCCCGTACCGAGTTGCATAACTACTGCGCGGTACGGGGGCGGTTTCTTGCTATGCGGCTAGTCGCAGCGGCGCATGTTTTCCGTGACGAAGGCAGGAGCGCCCTCGGCGGCCCACTTATCCACGTCGTAGCACGAGACGGCTAGGCCGGAGGTTGTCGTGCCAATGGATTCAATGGCTACCCACTGGCCGCCCTCGTAGCGCGCCCAAGCAGTCCAGTCCGTGCTGTCTTTGCCAAAGTGGGCCCACTGGCCATCGCAGTTATTGACCCGGATATTGGTCATGGTGGGAGCTGCGGGCTGTAGCGCTTCTGGGGAGCAGTCGCCGCGGCCGGTATCGGCGGGTACGGCGGCTGGGGCTTCACTTTCTTCGTTGGCGGATTCCGCGGTGTCCTCGGCGGGAGCTGCGGCTGCAGAGGTGGGCTCGGCCTCCGCGGTCTCGGTGGCGGTGTTTGCGGCTGCCGAGGTAGCGGGCTCGCTCGTGGTTTCTTCGGACGAGGTCTCCTCGGCCGACGAGCTTGCGGCGGTCGCGTCGGAGAACTCCGGTTCTGCGGACGTATCGGCGTCGTTGGAGCAAGCAACAAGGCTGAAAAACAGCGGCGCGATGACCGCAGCGGCGAGGTAGCGGGAAGGGATCAGGGAATAATTGTGGGACATGCCATATATCGTAGAGGAACTGCCAATGCGGGGGTGCTCGGCGCGCCTGCAACAGGGGAGTGACCTGCAAGGATAGGTTCAGTATCATGACCTCACGCCTTGCCTCTCCAGACGCTGCGTCCCCCTCCCGGTGGCGCAGCGTCCTCTTGATCCTCCTGCTCGCCCTGCCGCTCATTATCGGCGCTGCGGTGGCGGGCCTTGCGCAGTGGGAACCCGCCCACACCTGGTCGAGCGCCGCGCAGCCGTTTGGAGCGCCGCGGGAAAATTCCGCCTCGCCAGAGGTGAAGGAAGCCGCCGAGGCGGCCAGCCGCGCGCAGGCACAGGCGAGCATGCTTAAATCGGGTGCCACGCAGCTTGACGACGGCACAGGGGAGCTGAATAAGGGGGCGGATGAGCTCGGAGGGGGCGTCGACAAGCTGGCGACGGGCTCCCAAGAACTGGTAGCCGGCCTCAATCAGCTGCAGTCCGGAACTAATACGCTCGGTGGCGGTGCAACGGAGCTGGCCAATGGTGTCGGCGGTGCCGTGGACCAGGTGGTGGGCCTCGGTGCCGTCCAAGGGCAGATTCTGCAGGCCATCGATGGCACGATGCGCGACCTGGAAGGAAATAAGTCCAAGGAAGCGAAGGAAATTCGCTCGCAGCTGGGCGATCTCCGTGCGCAGGTGAATAATTTCCGCCTGGATAATTCGGTGACCGATCAGCTCAAGAAGCTCAAGGACGGCTCGCGCGATCTATCCAATCAGTTGGCGGTCAATGGCTATGCCTATCACGATGGCGTGAACCAGGCCGTATCCGGTGCGCAGGAGCTCAACGAGGGAATTGCGGAGCTGAACAAGCGCGTTGGTGAGGCGCAGGAGGGCGTGGACAAGCTTGACGACGGCGCCGGCAAGCTCTCCACCATGGCAGCCCAAAACCAGACCAACGTGGGTGAAATTCAGCGTGCCCTGCCGCCGGCGCATACCGCGACCGACGGCCCGGCACATCTGCTCAGCCCTATCGTGGCGATGCTGGTCTCTGCCTTAGTCCTGCTCGCAGGCGCCGCGGCCGGTGTGGCCTGGCAGGTGGGGTTCCGCCCATGGTTGACGGTCTTCGGCGGCACGCTAGCCGCGGTTGCCATCGGGGACATCCTCCTCTTTGTGCTTGCCACCGGATTTACCCCTGTGGCGGCGGTGTGGGCCGGCGCGGCGCTCCTTCTAGGCGCGCTGTCCATGGCGGCCATCACCCGCGGCCTACTCGGGCTATGCGGCATTACTGCCGGCAGCATCCTCGCGGCGCTGTTTGGCATCGGCCAGACCGCGCTGGTGGGTTGGCTGTGGAAATCCGCGGCAATTGCCGGTGTTTCTAAGGTTTGGCAGATTGTTTCTAATCTTTTGCCGCTGAATTGGACTACCGCGGCCGTCACAACGGCGGGCAACGAAGGCGAGCCGGCCATCCTGTGGACCGGCGTTGCGGTATTGCTCGCCATCACTCTCATTGGGCTGAGTGCAAAGTGGTGGGCTCCATCCACAGGAAAAACCAAACCTACGGTTCATTAAGTCTGAAAAAACACACCTAAGAATAAAAAATATTGGTGGAAGCTGGGAACTTTGATTCGCGCTACCGTTTGCATTGCGCGAGTGCTACAGTTGGTCTTGCTCACAAAGCCTACTTAGGGGGTAGGCGAACGGTTTCTCCAATCCGTTGTGAGTGATAGGGAATAGGGACGACGCGGCGCTGTAGGGGCACCGCGTCGTTTCCCATATGTGGGGGTCTAGCTGCAATTTTTGCGGAAAATTCCGTGCAATTCCTTGAATGCTTTTGCTGGGGTGGGGACTATTTCAAGCATTGCGAACTGCTTCGCGGTGACGGTTATCTATAGGCAATTCAATTTAAACCGGTGTGAGCTTTGGGGGTAGTAGTAGCGTTGTCGATAGTTGGGGTTTAATCTGAGTCACATTCACCTACTTTCGTAGCGTAGGACATGGTGAGTTGTCGACTTTTGAAGGAGCGCTATGCAGACCCCGCTCGGGCTCACGGCCATGGGCCTCATCATCATTTTCGTGACGGTGGGAATTTTGATCCGCGGCCGAGTAAATCCCATTATCCCCATGACCCTGGTACCCGTAGTTGGCGCCTTAATATGTGGATTTGGTCTAGGTGAAATATCTGACTTTTTCAGCGAGGGCTTAAATTCCGTCATCAACGTCGTGGTGATGTTTATCTTCGCCATTATCTTCTTCGGCATTTTGCAAGACGTCGGCCTGTTTACCCCAGTCATTCGCGCGCTCATCAAGGCCACCCGGGGAAGGATCATGGCCGTAACGCTGGGCACTGCGGCGATTGGTGTGGTGGCGCACCTTGATGGATCGGGTTCTACTACCTTCCTCATCACCATCCCGGCTCTCTTGCCGCTCTACCGTGCGCTGAACATGTCGCGCTACGTGCTCATTACCATTGTGGCGATGGCTGCCTCGGTCATGAACATGGTTCCTTGGGGCGGCCCGCTGGGCCGCGCCGGTGCTGTGGTCGATCAGGAGCCCAATGCCATCTGGGTGCAACTCCTGCCTATTCAAGGCGTGGCGATTGTGCTGGTATTCCTCTTGGCTGCGCTTTTGGGGTGGTGGGAACAGCGCCGCGTTGCGGGGCTACGCGAAAGCGGCGAGTTTGCAGGTGGTACTGCAGTGGACGTTAAGGCATTGGCCGATGAATTTGCTGCTGCACAGGTGCGTGAACAACATAAATTGGGCTACCACCTCCGCAAAGGGCGCTGGGTAACCGTGGTCAATATCGTCGTTGCCCTTGCAGTCCTGGTGGCCTTGCTCTCGGGCGTAGTCCCGCCCGCCCCAGCCTTTCTCATTGCCACGACCATCACTCTGGCTATTAATTTCAGTGGTCCCATGGAGCAGGGCGAGGCTCTGCGACGGCATGCGCCAAACGCCTTGGCCATGGCAGGTGTGATCCTTGCAGCCGCGATGTTCTTGGGCGTCCTCAATGAAACCAAAATGCTTGAGGAAATCGCACTGACGTTAGTTAACGTTCTACCAGAGGGCGTCGCACCGCACCTCCATGTGATCGTGGGCTTCTTCGGTGTGCCGCTTGATTTGTTGACCTCGACGGATGCTTATTACTTTTCAGTGCTTCCAATTGTCCAGGGCACCGTTGAGAGCTTTGGGGTCAGCGGCATGGGTGCGGCCTGCGCGCTCATTATCGGCAACGTGGTGGGCACCTTTGTCTCGCCCTTCTCTCCTGCATTGTGGCTGGCGCTGGGTCTTGCAGAAGGTCAGATGGGAAAATATCTCAAGCTGGCTTTCCCAATTGCGTGGATTTTCTCCGCCATCTTGGTTGCCGTGGCGCTATTTACGGGGATGCTGGCGTAACAACGAAAAAGGCCCGCAGCAAAGCTGCGGGCTGTTGGTCGGGATAACAGGATTTGAACCTGCGACCTCTTCGTCCCGAACGAAGCGCGCTACCAACCTGCGCCATATCCCGGCGTTCCGCCTTGAAAAGCGGTACTTGGATACTTTAACGCAAGCTGAGCGCAATCAACAAAACGGCAGGTGGCTGGGTTTAGTCCACCTCGGTGATTTTCAGCAGAGTGGCGGAAGGGCGGCAGAAAAGGCGTACCGGGGCGAATTTGGAGGTGCCCAGGCCATTGGAGACATGCATCTTCATCGCGCCGAAGTCGTGGAGGCCCTGCACGCGGTCGCGGTCGATGCCGCAATTGGTAACCAGTGCGCGGGAGCCGGGCAGGCAGATTTGGCCGCCGTGAGTGTGTCCAGACAGCGAGAGTTGGTAGCCGTCGTCCGCGAACTTCTCCAGAACGCGGGGCTCGGGGGCGTGGAGGAGCGCCAGCGACAGATCCGCGTCCTCGTTGGGCGGGCCGGCGATTTCGGAGTAGTCATCCAGATCGTGGTGCGGATCGTCCACGCCGGCGACGGCAAGGCGGACATTGCCCACCTTGAATTCATGCCGGGCCTGGTTGGCATCGCGCCAACCGTGCTCCAAGAAGGCGGCGCGCATACCGCGCCACGGCAAATCCACATAGGAAGGCTCGCGCTTTTTGCCCAGCAGGTACTTGAAAGGGTTGACCGGCTGCGGTGCCCAGTAATCATTGGTGCCGAAGACGAAGAGGCCGGGGCGAGCCAGCAAAGGGCCGAGAGCGCGCAACGTATCGGGAACGGCTTGCTGGTCGGAGAGATTATCGCCAGTGTTGACCACGAGGTCCGGCTCCAGGGCGTCGAGGGCAGAAACCCAGGCAATCTTGGTCTCCTGGCCGGGGATCATATGCAGGTCGGACAGATGCAGCAGCCGAAATTCCGGCTTACCGCGCAGCGTGCCCTTGGGCAGGAGGGGGAGCGTATATTCCTTGAGCTCGAATTTGGTCAGTTCGCTATAGCCCCATGCCGCGGCGCCCAGGCCGGCAGCGGTGAGGCCGCCAAGAATACGTAAAAGTTTCACGGCTACCACACTACCTGGCGTACATTGATAGGCATGAGCGAGCTAAAGCAAACCATCCGTGCAGATCTGAAAACCGCAATGAAGGCCAAAGAGAAGCAGCGCACCAGCGCCATCCGCGCCTTGCTGGCCGCCATCCAGGCCGAGGAGACCAATGGCTCCCGGCATGAGCTGGAGGACGCCGATATCCTCAAGGTGATTGCGCGCGAGATTAAAAAGCGCCGCGAGTCCGCCGAGGTCTATGCGGACAACGGCCGTCCGGAGCTGGCGGAAGCCGAGCTTGCCGACGTCCCCTTCTTCGAGGCCTACCAACCCCGCCAGCTGGACGAGTCCGAGCTTAAGGCTCTAGTGAAGGACTCTATTGCGGAGGTAGAGGCCGAAAACGGCGAAGCACCCACCATGAAGCAGATGGGTGCAGTAATGAAGGTGGCCAATGCCAAGGCCGCCGGCCAGGCGGATGGCAAGCGCCTGTCCGCCGAGGTCAAGTCCCAGCTGAGCTAAAGCGGACGAGACCGCAACGGGCGAGGCTTAGCGGCCAAGGAGGCTGCGGACGTCGTTGGCAAAGCTATCGATGTCCTCTTGGCGGATGCCAAAGTCTTCCGGCGAGAACCCGCCGCCGGTATCGGTACCGCCACCGCCGTTGCCCGTTCCGCCGCCTGTGTCGCCAGTCGAGCGGCTCGGGCTCGTAGCACCGTCGGCATTACCGCCGCCGGTGCTATTTTGTGCGCCGGTGGAGTTGGCGTCGGCCACGCCGGAGGAGGGGGATTGGGAGGCCCCGGCGCCGTCGGAAAGCTGCAGCGTAATCTCCGCGCCCTTCTTCTTGCCGTCCTTGCCGGTAATCGCGCGAACCACGCGGCCATAAGGAACATTTCCGCCAATGACCCGGGAGGTCTTGACCACGTAGCCCTTGGACTCCAAGGTCTGGCGGGCCTCGGCCTCGGACTTGCCGCGCAGGCTATCAAGGGTCTTATCGGCCGTGGTGCCGTTGTCGTACTTCTTGTTGTAATTCGGCAGCCCGGCCTTGGTCGCTATCGGCAGCTGCGTAGCCATGCTGAAGAAGGTCTGCGCCGGCTCCAAGCCGCCGTAGAGGTTGCCCCAACCCGCGCACTGGCGCACCGGCCCGGTACATAGCGGGACGGTGGAGGTGCCATCGTTATAGATATACGGCGCGGCGGAAATACCCTCGTTGAATCCCAAGAATGCGGAGGACTGGTTGGACTCGGTGGTACCGGTCTTGGCCGCGATTGGGCTGGAATAACCGGCCGCTTGGGCGGCATCCTTGGCGGTGCCTTGCTTGGCGTCCTCGGACAGAGCATTGCTCATCGCGCGGGCTACGTCCTTATCAACGGCCTGCTCACACGGGGTTTCCTTGAGATAGACCTCGTTGCCTTCCTTATCCGTGACCTGGGAGATGGGGTTGGGCTCACACCACCTGCCATCCGCGGCCAGCGTGGCGCCCACATTGGAAAGCTCCAGCGGGTTGACCTGGTCTGGGCCCAAGGTGAAGGAGCCGGAGTTGGCGTCCTTGGTGTGCTGGGCAATCGAGGTGTCTTTATCAAAGCTGCCCTTGTCGTCGTAGGAGCGCAGGCCCAAACGCACGGCCATATCGACGATGGGTGCCACGCCTACTTGCTCCGTGAGCTTGATAAACGGCGTATTGGGGGAGTGTGCCAGCGCTTCTTGCAGCGTCATCGTGGCCTTATAGGCACCAGCGTTTTCCACGCAGTAGCGGTCCGCTGGGCAGCCGGCGGCGCCGCCGTGGCCCAGGCCCTCCGCTTCGTAGCGGGTCGGCACATCCACGGTGTTTTTGATGCCATAGCCCGCTTCAAGTGCGGCCGCGGCGGTAAAGACCTTGAAGACGGAACCTGCACCGTTGCCCACCAAGGAGTAGGGCTGCGGCAGGATGGTCTCATTTTTATCCAGGTCCAGGCCGTAATCGCGCGAGGAGACCATGGCCAGTACCTTGCGGTCCGACCTGCCGGGCTTGATGACGTTCATGACTTCAGCCACGCCCGGGGCATCCGGATTGGTATGGCTTTGGACGGACTCGAGGGCCTTATCCTGCACCGTTGGGTCCAGGGTGGTCTTGATGGTGTAGCCACCGCGCGCCAGCTGCTCCTCGCTAATGCCCTTCTTGTCCAGGTATTTCAGCACATAATCACAGAAGAAACCGCGGTCGCCGGCGCCGATGCAGCCATTGGCTAGCGTATTGGGCTTCTTGCCGACGCCCAGCTTCTCCCCCTTATACTTATCCGCTTCCTGTTGCTTGATATGGCCGTTATCCGCCATAGATTGCAGGACGAGGTTGCGCCGCTCGGTTACTTCCTCGGCGTTGGTATAGGGATTGAGGCGCTCAGAGGATTGGACCATGCCGGCCAACATCGCTGCCTGCGGCACCGTGAGCTCGGAAGCATGCGTGTCAAAGTAGGTGCGGGCCGCCGCCTCGACGCCGTAGGCATGGTTACCAAAAGACACCAGGTTGAGATAGTTGGTGAGGATGTCATCCTTATCCAATTCCGCATCCATCTTGGTGGCCATGCGCATCTCGCGCAGCTTGCGGGCCGCGGATTGTTCGGTGGCCGCGGCGCGCTCTTCATCGGTGGTGGCAGAGACTAGCAAGAGGTAGTTCTTGACGTACTGCTGATCGATGGTGGAAGCGCCCTGGGAGACGCCGCCCGACGTCAGGTTTGTCCACAGCGCGCGGAAGTTTCCCTGGAAGTCCACGCCTTCGTGATCATAAAAGCGCTCGTCCTCAATGGAGACGATGGCGTTTTTCATGGCCTTAGAGATCTTCTTGCTTTCCACCGGGTGGCGGCGTTGGCTGAAGACATAGGCCATGTCCTTGCCCTTGGCGTCTTTGATCGTGGTGACGCCTGGGATATTGCCGGCAGTCAGATCTTGCAGGTCAGATTGCATGGTTTCGTTAGTGCGGGCAATCGCCACACCGGAAATGCCCGCGAAGGGGGCAAGAGCCAGGGCGATGAGCGCGCCTACCAAGACCGTAGACAGGGCTATCTTGGCCAAAGATTTGATGACAGTCACGTCCCATACCCTACGTGGTCGCCCTTGGTAGGTGGAAGATCACTCGCACCCCCTAAAGTGTGACGTGTTAGACAATCTTCTACCTGGATGAATAGACTCAGATGCGTTACATAGTATTCCGTCTGGGAAGGAGCACACTCACCCATGACCGTTCGTGTGAAGACTGCTGGAATGTCTAATACAGCCCGAAATCCCGAGCGTGGTGAGTGGGTCACCCAGGCCAAATGCCGCAAGGGCGACCCGGATGCCCTATTTGTTCGCGGTGCGGAACAGCGCAAGGCGGCCGTCATTTGCCGCCACTGCCCGGTGTTGACCGAATGCCGCGCCGACGCCCTGGATAATCGCGTTGAGTTCGGTGTGTGGGGCGGGCTGACCGAGCGCCAGCGCCGAGCTCTGCTGCGCAAGAACCCCCACATCACGGATTGGGCCCACTACTTGGCCCAGGGTGGCGAGCTCGTCGGGATTTAAGAATTTAGACGGCGTGGGGCGTATTTAATAGTTAGAATGGGCCCCATGACTAAATGGGAATACGCAACCGCACCTGTCCTTACCCACGCCACCAAGCAGATCCTCGATTCTTGGGGTGAAGATGGCTGGGAACTGGTCACCGTCACCCCAGGTCCTAACCCGGAAAACGTTGTGGCCTACTTCAAGCGCGAGGTGGCAGAGTAAATGGGCTTTCATGCTCGCTTGCGGGAGTTGGGGTATGAGCTACCGGGCGTCGCCAAGCCGCTAGCTTCCTATGTGCCGGCCGTGCGCGTGGGTGATCAGGTCTGGACCTCTGGCCAGCTTCCCCTCGTGGAAGGCGTCCTGCCGCTGACCGGCAAGGTTGGTGCCGAAGTCACCACGGAACAAGCCCAAGAACAGGCACGCATCGCGGCGCTGAATGCTCTTGCCGCTATCGATGCCGAAGTTGGCCTGGACAATATCTCCCGCGTGGTAAAAATCGTGGGGTTTGTGGCCTCCGATCCGGCCTATGCAGACCAACCGGTAGTTATCAATGGTGCCTCCGATTTCATCGGTGAGGTCTTTGGGGATGCTGGAACGCATGCCCGCTCCGCCGTGGGCGTGGCTGCGTTGCCCAAAAACGCCCCGGTAGAGATCGAACTAATCGTAGAAATTGCTGCTTGATCGGATAGGCTAGTAACTATGGAGCATCCCGCATATAGTCAATTGCGTCCCGTCAGCCAATCCGTTGGCGTAGTCCTTTGTGATAACCCCAGCTACACCGCCCTTGAGGGTACGAATACGTGGATTATTCGCGCCGCTGAAGACTCTCGGGCGATCGTCGTAGATCCGGGTCCCGAGGATGAAGGCCATCTCAACGTTGTGCACCGCAACGCAGGTGAGGTGGCTTTGATTTTGATTACCCACCGCCACGATGACCACGCTTCGGGCGCACAGCGCTTGCGGCAGATGACCGGCGCCCCCATCCGCGCCTTCGATCCGAGCTACTGCAATGGTGCCGAGGCCCTTCAGGACGGCGAGCACATCTCCCTCGATGGCATCACCCCAAGTCTCGAGGTCGTGCATACCCCAGGCCATACCGCGGATTCCACCTGCTTCTTTGTGTGGAGCGAGGAGGTAGGAAATTCCCGCCTCGAAGGCATTATCTCTGGTGACACCATCGCCGGCCGCCACACCGTTCTCCTTTCGGAGACGGACGGTAACTTGGCCGATTACCTGCACACCCTCGACACCTTGGAAGAGCGTGGTAAGGATATTGCGCTGTTCCCAGGACACGGTCCGGACTTGGATGACACCTCTCAGGTGGCCCGCAAGTATATTGACCGCCGCCACTACCGTCTTGACCAGATTAAAGAGATCCGCTCCCGCCTAGGCGATGATGTGGATTTGAATACCCTGGTCAACGAGATGTATGACGATGTGGACCCGGTGCTGCGCCACGCTGCGGAGCAGTCCACGCGCACCGCGTTGAAGTACTTGGACGGCGAGGTTAAATAAGCCTATCTCCATTCGCCCCTCTTCCTCTTTGGTGGGAAGAGGGGCTTAATTGTGCTGTGGGCTGAGGCAGGAGGCGCGCAGGGCCGACGTACGGCCGCGGTGGGGCGGGGCCCGTAGGCGGTGCGGAGTGGAGCGCACCGCGGCCACAAGTGCGGTGCGGAACTGGTTAAAGGGGGGCAAAACCAATGAGACCCCGCCGAAGCGGGGTAGCGGGCTGGTGCGGTCTTAGCGAGCGCGGCGGGCGAGGTGCTCGGTATCGACGATGAGCACGGACTTGCCCTCGAGGCGGATCCAACCGCGGTGCGCGAAGGTGGCCAGCGCCTTGTTGACGGTCTCACGGGAAGCGCCCACCAGCTGGGCAATCTCTTCCTGGGTGAGGTCATGGTTCACGCGCAGGGCGCTGCCTTCCTGAACACCGAAGCGGTTAGCCAGCTGCAGCAAGGTCTTTGCCACGCGGCCCGGAACGTCGGTGAAGATGAGGTCGGCCAGGTTAGCGTTGGTGCGGCGCAGGCGGCGAGCCAGCACGCGCAGCAGCTGCTGGGCGATTTCGGGGTGGTCACCAACCCACTTCTTGAGCAGCTCGGAGTTCATGGTGGCTGCCTGAACCTCGGTCACGCACACGGCGGAAGAGGTGCGCGGGCCCGGATCGAAGATGGACAGCTCGCCAAACATATCGGATGGGCCCATGACCGTCAGCAGGTTTTCGCGGCCGTCCGGGGCGTGGCGGGCGAGCTTAATCTTGCCCGAGGTGATGATGTACAAGCGGTCACCGGGCTCGCCTTCGTCGAAGATGGTGGTTCCGCGCGGGTAGCGCACGGTCTCCATCTGCTCGATAAGGTGCTGCACTGCAACGGGATCAACGCCTTGGAAGATTCCGGCGCGGGAGAGGATGTCCTGTACGCCTTCCACGTTTTACTCCTTGGATGTCGACTACGAAAGTCCATAGATGAGCCTGTGCCACATCTGGGTGCGGTCTTTCATGCACTCGACAATGCGGAACAAGCGGGGTCACTGTGTAACGCGTTTCATCTTACAGTGTAATTGGTCACTTTTGGTACTTCAGTGAAATTTTGTCACACTATAGAAACTCTACTCGTGCTAGTGCACGGTTCAGGCCAGCAGTTTTGCGGCCTAGTCAGCGAAAACGACTGCCTCGAGCTTTTCCATAAGGAGGGCGAAAAGGGCGATGGCAAGTGGTACCAGAATCACGAGTGAAATCATGTTTTCCTAGTCTACTAAGCTAAACCCCATGAATTCAGCACTGTCAGCGGCCAGCGCGCCGGAGTTGCGCGCACCGGAGGTAAATCGGCGTTTGGCGCAGGAGTATCCGGATGCACGGTGTGCTTTGGATTATGACTCCCCGCTGCAGCTACTCATTGCTACCGTTCTTTCCGCACAATGCACGGATGAACGCGTGAATTCGGTGACCCCTGAACTCTTTGCCCGCTACCCCGAGGCGGCGGATTATGCGGCTGCGCAGCGCTCGGATTTGGAGAGCATCCTGCGGCCGTTGGGCTTTCAGCGCGCCAAGGCGGGGCACCTTTTGGGCATCGGGGAGAAGCTGGTGGCAGATTTTCAAGGGCAGGTACCGCGCACGGTCAAAGAACTGACCAGCCTGCCCGGTGTTGGTCGCAAGACCGCACTGGTGGTGCTCGGAAATGCTTTCGGGATCCCCGGACTGACCGTGGATACGCACTTTAGCCGCCTCATGCAGCGGCTTGGGCTGACGGGGGAGAAGACTCCGGTCAAGATTGAGCGGGACATCGCTAAGCTCGTGCCGGAGGAAGAGTGGACGATGTTTTCACACCGCGTCATCTTCCACGGGCGTCAGGTCTGCCATGCGCGCACACCGGAGTGCGATGCATGCGTTCTGCGGGATATGTGTCCGGCCGCTCGTGGGCGCTAGGCTAACGGTATGAAGAACTACGTCCTTGGCACGGTGATTGCCGCGATCCTCATTGCCGTTATCGCGGTCGTGGGGGTCTCGCAGTTGCGGGGCGGGGACGGATCCGAGGAGGCGTCGCCAAGCGAGGCTTCCCCGCAAGAAGTCCCGCAGCGTCCGGACTGCCCGGCCGGCGCCGTGGCTGGGGTAGAGCTGGAGTGTCTAGGCGGTGCGGCCGCCGGAAAGCCGGCCGATGAAGGCGTCAGCGTGGTTAACGTGTGGGCGTGGTGGTGCGAGCCGTGCCGCGCGGAGCTTCCCTATCTGCAGGATGTGGCGGAAGCGCACCCGGACTGGCAGGTCGTGGGCGTGCACGCGGATAAGAATGCGGGAAACGGTGCAGCTTTCTTGAATGACTTGGGCGTGGAGCTGCCGAGCTTTCAGGATTCGGATAATAAGTTTGCCGGTGAGCTGGGCCTGCCGGGCGTGGTGCCGGTGACGGTGGTGCTCAAGGACGGCGAGGTGCGCAAGCAATTTGCGCAGCCGTTTAGCTCCGCGGCAGAGATTGAAAAGGCCGTGGAGGAGGCGATTGCGGCGTGAGCCAACTCCTTCCCGAGCGCACGCCAGAATGGCTTAAGCCGGCGCTGGGGGTAGACCCCAGCCAGGTGCAAGAGCTCATTGGCAACCGCCAGGCTTCGTCCCTCAACGGCACTAATGTGCAGGTGCCGGTCAAGCGGGAAGCGGCCGTGCTCATGCTGCTGAGCGGTGAGAGCGCGGAGGAGGCCAGCATCTTGCTCACCCATCGATCGCCGTCCATGCGCTCGCACTCGGGCCAGATTGCCTTTCCCGGCGGACGCCGGGATCCCGCCGATACCTCCCTGGTAGATACCGCGCTGCGGGAAGCCTGGGAGGAAACGGACCTGCAGCGCAACTCCGTGACCCCGCTGGAGCAGTGGGAGCAGCTGCATATCCGCGCCACCGGCAATCCGGTGAGCCCCATTTTGGCGCATTGGACCCAGCCGGGGGAGGTCTATCCCGCCAGCCCCGATGAAACCGATGACGTGTTTCTCGTGCCTATCCGGGAGTTGGTCGATCCGCGCAACCGTTTCATGGTGGGCTTTAGAAAATGGCAAGGACCAGCATTTCACGCCAATGGCTACGTCATTTGGGGCTTTACCGCCGGCGTGCTCTCGGCACTATTGCAGCACGCCGGGTGGAGCGTTCCATGGGATAACAATTCAGTCATGGACCTGCGTGACTCCCTCACAAACTCCCGCAATAATGAGAAGATGTCCTAACCGCTGGTGCCGCGGTACGTATACGTCTTAAACCCCAGATAGAAAGAACCCATAGCCATGACTTCTGCGCTCATCGTTGACGGCCTGATTGTGGTCGCCGTCCTCATAGCGCTCCTGAGCGGGTGGCGCAATGGCGCCCTCGCGGCGGTATTGGCCTCCATAGGTGTGGGCGCTGGGGTAGTGCTAGGCATTGCCGTGGCCCCGGCCGCCCTGCGCTTGGTGGAGCAGCCCTCGCTGCGCTTGCTGCTATTGGTGGGAATCCTGGTGCTTTTTGTGGGCATCGGGCAGCTTATCGGGTCCTCGTTGGGCGGCAGCGTGCGCGATCGCATGAAGGCGCGCAAGACGCAGCGCCTCGATTCCGCCGTGGGTGCGGTTTTTCAAGCCTTTGCCGCCTTGGTGGTGATATGGCTCATTTCTATCCCTGTGGCCACCAATTTAGGCGGTGCGGCCGGCCAGGGCCTGCGCGATTCCCGCATCTTGGGCAAGCTCAACTCGGCCGCACCGGCGCAGGTAGCGTCGCTGCCCAATGGGGTGGCGGCGATGCTCAACGAGTCCGGCCTGCCGCCGCTAGTCTCGCCGTGGCAAAACTCGATTAGCACCGAGGAAGTAGAAGAGCCGGACCCAGACGTGCAGGATCCGGAGATGGTGCGGCGCATGCGGCCGTCTATCATTCACGTGCTTGGCGACGCCGAAGAGTGCTCCCGCCGCCTCATGGGTTCCGGCTTCGTGGCGGCCGATGACTACGTGATCACCAATGCTCACGTAGTGGCCGGCACGCAGACCGTGCGCTTGGATACCAAGGTGGGCCTCAAGGACGCGACCGTGGTCTACTACAACCCGGATGTGGATGTGGCCGTGCTGCACTCGCGCGACCTGGGCATCGATCCGCTGCCGTGGGCCCAGGCCCCGGCCCAGACGGGCGATGATGCCATGGTCATGGGCTTCCCGCACTCTGGGCCTTTCGACGCCGAGATGGCGCGCGTGCGCGATCGCATCACCATTTCCGGCCCGGATATCTACTCGCATGGTCGCGTGGAACGCGATTCCTACACCGTGCGCGGCAAGATCCAACAAGGAAATTCCGGCGGGCCGCTGGTCAACCCGGCCGGCGAGGTCCTCGGCGTGGTCTTCGGTGCCTCGGTGGATGATTCCGAGACGGGCTATGCCTTAACCGCCGATGAAGTCAACGCCCAGATCGGAGACATCACGCAGCTTACCCACCCGGTTGATACCGGGGAGTGCGTGGCGCACTAGCAGTGTTCTTGTAGCCAGGCCGCTAGCGTGGAAACGAAATCCGCCGGTGCTTCCAGGTGCGGAAGGTTCTTCGCGCCGGGGATGGTCGTGGTGGTAAATCCGCGGCGGGCGCGCGAGGCGGCGCGGCGGACCACGGGGTTCCACAGTCGCTGCTGGGCGTGGATGAAGAGCACGGGGCGCTCTACTGCTAGTTCCACCCAGGTCAAGGGAACCACGGCGGTGCGCATGCGGTGGTTCCACAAGATTCCACGGCGGACGCTGCCGATGCGGGAGGCGCGCAGGCGGAGATCGAGGATGCGGTCTAGGGTGGCGTCGGCAAGCAAAGGCCCCGTATCCAGCTCCAGCTCTTTGCGGTAGGCGCGCGGGCTAAGTAGTAGGTTCTGGGCGCGGGTAACGCGCGGCAGGCGGCACAGCAGCGAGCGCAGGTTAATCCAGCCAAAATCCCACGGCCGGGCGGCAATCGCGCGGCGCAGATCTACCGGGTGGGCGGCGGAAATGGAGGCCAGGCCGCGCACCCGCTCAGGGCGTTCTGCGGCCAAACACCATGCCACGGCGCCACCCGTATCGGCGCCCACCACAAAGGCATCGTCATGGCCCAAGGCCTGAATGAGCCCGCTAATATCGCCCACCAAGGTGCGGATATCCTGCCCCGCATCAATGGGCGGCTTATCGGACATGCCAAAGCCCCGCATATCCACGGCCGCGACGTGGAAGCCACGTTGGGCAAGCGGCGCTACGACGTCCTGATAGTCGAACCACCCGCCAAAAGCGCCGTGGATGAGCACCACGAGTGGTTGCGTGCTATCGCCCGCCGTGGCGACGTGCAGGCGGATGCCGCGGGTGTGGACGAACTCATGCGCATAAGGTCCATCCAGCTCCACCGTTGAGGGAGGCAGGGGTGCGAAGGCCATGGTGCCGCCTTTCTATAGTTGGGGCAGAAACGGTAGAGAAAAGGGGGAGGAAGTACACAAAATCCGCCCCAGGCTAGCTAGGGCGGATAGAGGGGTGCACGTACGCGTGGCGCCTGCCGGTTTAGGTGTAGAGGCCGTGGGTGTTCTTACGGTCCAGGGACTTCTGCGCCTTGCCCGGAACCAGGTTCTTGAGCTCCTTGGTGGAGTCAATGGTCTTTTGCGGGGCCTTGACCTGCTTGACGTTCTTCAGACCAACGAAAGCCAGGATGCCGGCGAGGACGATCATGATCAAGAAGACGATCAGGAACGCAGCCCAGCGGTCCAACCAGACGGCGAGAAGCTCGGCCAGGAAGAAGAAAAAGAAGAAGGAGCTATACAGCGCGATGGTGCCTGCGCCGCCGAAGAGGCCTGCACCGATGCCGCCCTTCTTAGCGGACTCTGCCAGCTCGGTCTTGGCTAGCTCCACCTCGGAGCGCACGAGCTGGGACATCTGCTCGGTGGCGTTGGAGACCAGCTGGCCTACCGAGGTCTCGGACGAGGACGTATCCACGTCACTCAAAGGGATAGAGTTCACCTTCGGTGCAAATTGATCAGTACCGTCGGTAAAAAGTCCGTCGTTGCTCACGATTAATTCTCCTCGCGTTTATCTAAACCTTGTAATGTCCCCAATAATAATGGAATCACTATTATCCCATGGTGCCACGCATACTTAGGGACTTCCACGGCTATCCTAATGGATATGTCAGAAAATGACGCGTTATCCCCGCTGTTTCGCCTGCCGGGGGTGAAAGAAAGTGCAGAAAAGGCCGCCGCTGCCATCGCCCGTGCACACCGCCGACCTGCAGGATTGCGCAAGTTTGAGGTTATCTCTGCGGAGTCCCTCATGCGCGGCGCCCGCGCCAGCGTGGCGCTGGACGGCCACGCTATCCCCCCACATCCGGGACCGGAAGATATGGAAGAAGGGCCGCTGGCCAGCGCTGTCAGCGCCTATTCCGTGGCCGCCCCGGAACTCTTAGATGCTACGGTGCGCTCCTTTGCCCGGGCACCGCTGCAGGTACTGGCCCGCATCGATGTAGCGGCCGGCGGTACCGGCATTCCGGCCGGCGAGAGTGCGCGCTTGCAAGGATTGGGACGGCTCATCGCGCAGGGTGACGGCCCTGCCTTCGATCTCTTGCTGCCGAGTGTGGTCCATGCCGAGATTGCTGCTGGCGAGTTCTTTGGCCCTCGCAGTGGCCTCGTCGCCCGCGTTGCCTCCCGCCTCGCCGCGGTGCATACGGGCTTTGACCCGCGCGGTTTCGCCGTGCCCGAGGTCTACTACACCCGCCACCGCGCCGAGTATGCCGCCGCGGTGGGCAATTACCGCACCGCGCTTGCCGACGCCCTCTTAACCCACCTCGCCGCCTGGACCGCCGGCGGCAAAGAAGCCGACGCGATTGCCCGCGCGGCCTAGGAGGTGCGCCGTGGGCCCCGCTTGGGCGGGCCGGGGCGGCCCGGGTGCTGGGCGAGCCACAGGCCAGCGCCGATAACTGCCGCGGTACCTGCCAGAACGGAGGCGCCGATTCCAATTTCTTTGGCGGTCGGTGCAGGCAGGAGCGGCACTGGGTCCTTAAAGGAGCGGATATCCCACTCGTGGGCGAGGGCGTGGCGCTTTAGTTGCTTGTCCGGGTTGACGGCGACGGGGTGGCCTACCTTTTCCAGCATCGGGATATCCGTCGCGGAATCCGAGTAGGCGTAGCTGGCAGCAAGGTCGAGGTTTTCTGCCGCTGCGGTCCGCTCCAGGGCCTCCGCTTTAGTGGGGCCCTTGCAGTAGAAGAGCACCTCGCCGGTAAAACGGCCGTTTTCCTCTGCCAATTCGGTGGCGATGACGTGCTCGACGCCGAGTTCCTCTGCGATGATGTCCACCAGCACGGCCGCGGAGGCAGAGACGATGACCACGTGGTGGCCAGCGGCGCGGTGGGCGCGGATGAGTTCGCGGGCCTCGGCATAAATGGAGGGCGTGACCACGTGATGCATGGTGTCGCGGGCGATGGCGCGCACCTCGTCCACGGACCAGCCCGTGACCAGTGTGGTGAGCTGGTCGCGGGTGGAATCCATGCCTTCGCTGGTCAGGCCGGAGAACATATAGCTGGCCTTAGCAAGGGATAACTGCAGTGCTTCGGCCGGCGAGATGAGCCCGTTGTGGAGGAACTCGCGGCCAAACGCATAGGCCGAGGAGGTGGCGATGATGGTCTTGTCCAGATCGAAAAACGCCGCGGTGCGTGCGGGATCGCCGCCGGTGCGGGTGGTGGCGGCGCGGCGGGGATGACGGGGCTCGTGGGAAGTAGTCATGATGTGCTGCCGAGTGTAGCTGCCCTAAGCGCTTGCTGGTGTAGAAGTGACTGATGTTAACGGTGATTTGTATGCCACTAATGTGGGATTGGGAACCCGCGTGGGGGTGGCGCTGAGTGAACATGCATTCGGTGCAGGTCAGCGCCGTGACCGTGGAAATCTGCTGTTAGCTGTTGTGATTGGGTGGCGAACATGTCATAATAATGCGTGCAAGGCCCCGATATACTGTGCGGCCTGCCCCGGCTCACCCCCCCGAGGCCGGGTTACTGACGGCCCGCGCGCACACCCCCCCGATGCGCGGGCCGTCACCTATATCTACCGCCGTGCGGTGCCGGTTATCCACAGAATTTTGGTTGAAACGACAACCAAATCGCGCCTACATGGTGACGTCTGGCGGGTTATCCACAACGCTGCTGCCAGAGCCTCGCTGCGGTTGCGCGGATGCTTCAGGCTATGAGGCATGAACGCATTACACCCTGATTCCGCCGTCATCATCGTCGCCATTGGTGACGAAGCGCTGCGCGCCGAGGCCGTTCACGCCGCGGCTGCGACCAGCCACGATGTGCTGACCGTAACCGATCCCCGCGATGTCCCGCGCAGCCTGCCCGGGGCCTATGCGGTGCTGGTTGATTCCTTGATGGCCCGCGTGGTGGCGGCAGCGCAGCGCACCCACACCGCGCCTGTGCCCGTGCTTTTCCTGGCCGCGGACCCCGGACCGATTGACTACGAGGCGGCGCTCGCCTGCCACGCGGAGAGCGCCTTTATCATCCCCGCCCAGGTGAAGGAGTTGCTGGCGAGCATTGCCGCGGCGGGCGCGCCGCAGGAAGCGCGGCCGGGCAGCGCGACCATCGCCGTGGTGGGCGCGAGCGGTGGGGTGGGTACTTCGACCTTCGCTGCCGCGCTGGCCCGCACCCAGTGCGCAGCCGACGGTCGCGCCCTGCTTGTCGACGCCCGCCCATACTCCGGTGGCCTCGACCTCCTGCTCGGCGTAGAAGCGGAACCGGGGGCGCGCTGGCCGGAGCTTACCGTGGGCGATGGCAGCATCGATGCCGCTGATCTCTACCGCGCGCTGCCATCCACGCCTGATGGGGTAGCGGTGCTCTCGGCCGCGCGCAGCACCGTCGCGGATCCCTTCCGCTTGGACAAGGACTTGCTCGCGCGCGTGGTAGGCGCAGCCCAGGCGGGCGAAGGGATATGCGTGGTGGATTGCACCCCGGAGACCATCCCGGATGCCTGTACCCACGTGGTCATCGTGGTGGCAGCTGAGGTGCGCTCGGCCGCGTCGGCCGCGCAACTTCTGGTGCGTCTCGATGCCGCGCGGCGCAGGTGCGTGGTGGTGCTGCGGCAACGCCAGTGGGCGTCGTTAAGCGCGGCGGAAGTAGAACGCATCGTCCACAGCACGGTGCTGGCAGAATTGCCGATGCTCCGGGGCCTCACCCGCGCGGTAGAAGTCGGCGGCCTGCCGCAGCGCCTCCCCGCACCTTTGCGTAAAGCCGCCCGCGCGGTCCTCGAGGAGGTCAGCGCATGAGCGAGCATAAAGCAGCACAAGAAACGCTGGAAAAGATGCAGCGCATCATCGCCGCCGAGCCCGGATTGGTGCATGATGCGGCAGCCCTGGCCCGGCGCATTCGCGCAGAGGCCGGCGTGATTAGTGACGTCGCGGTGCTTGACTTGCTGCGCCGCCTGCGCCAAGACGCCACCGGCATGGGCCCGCTCGATGCGGTGCTGGGGCGCGAGGGCGTTACAGACGTCGTAGTCAACGGGCCACACGCGGTATTCATGGACCGCGGCGAAGGCCTTGAGCGCACCGATATCACCTTCCGCGATGATGCCGAGGTCCGCCAGCTGGCCAGCCGGCTTGCGGCAGCCTCAGGCACGCGCCTCGATGATGCACAGCCCTTTGCCGATGGCCGCGTTACCCGCCCCGATGGTGTCGTGCTGCGCGTCCACGCACTGCTAAGCCCGCCCGCGGTTGCCGGGACTTGCCTGAGCCTGCGCGTACTGCGCCAAGCTCAGACCACCCTGCCCCAGCTTGTAGACAATGGCACGCTGCCAGAAGACATCGCGGCACTGCTGCGCGCCGTGGTGGACAAGCGGATTTCCTTCCTCGTCATCGGCGGCACCGGTTCCGGCAAAACCACCCTGCTCTCCGCGCTTTTGGGAACCGTCTCCGAGCGCGAACGCATCCTCGTTATCGAGGACACCGCCGAGCTTTCCCCACACCACCCGCACTGCGTCAGCGTGGTCTCGCGCCGGGCCAACGCGGAGGGAAGCGGCGAGGTCACGATGTCACAACTGCTGCGCCAAGCGCTGCGCATGCGGCCGGACCGCATCGTGGTGGGCGAAATCCGCGGCCGCGAGGTGGTGGATCTCCTCGCCGCTCTCAACACCGGCCACGATGGCGGCGCCGGCACGCTGCACGCCAATTCCCTCTTTGAAGTACCAGCCCGCATGGAGGCGCTCGCCGCCCTCGGCGGCTTGGACCGCGCGGCGCTGCACTCGCAATTGGCGGCGGCTGTGCACATGGTGCTGACCATGGAGCGCACCCCGCAGGGCCGCCGCCTCGCCCATATCGGTGTGCTCGAGGGAAACCCAGTGACCCCGCGCATCATCTGGAGCGCCGAAGATGGCCCGGCGGACGGCTTCGCGGAATTCTCCGCGCAGCTGCTGGGAGAACAGGCCGGGGAGGCCAGCCGTGCTTAGTTACCTCATCCTTGCCGCTGCGCTGCTTATACCCGCGCCCTCGAGTGCCGGCCGCCTGGTCTTGGCCACGCGCCGGGCACAGACCAGCTCCGTGGTTATCCTAGGTGCAGTCTTTTGCGGCAGCCTGGTCTTCTACTCGGTGGGCCGCATCAGCATCGCCATCGCCGCCGCCATTATCGCGTGGTGCGTGTCCTGGTACGCGAAGGATATTGTGGCCGCGCGGGCGGAGCGGCGTGGCCGCGAGGGGCTGGCCGCTTACCTGGGCGTGGTCACCGCAGACCTGCGCGCAGGAGCGACCTTGGCTGGGGCGCTCGCCCGTGGCGTGGAATCCCTGCCAGCTACCACCCCGCGCGAGGTATCCGCAGCACTAGAGTCCACGGCCGCTCTCGCCGCGCGCGGTGCGCCGCCGCACATGGCGCTGACAGAAGCGCAGGGCGGCAAGGCCCTGCCAGAACTTCACCGCTTAGGTCACTTATTAGAGCTGTCCACTTACCACGGCATTGCGGTGGCCAGCTTGCTCGACCAAGCCCAAAGCCGCCTCGACGCTTCCCGACGCCACCAGCAATCCACCGCCGCTAGCCTGCAAGGCCCCCAAGCCACCGCCACGGTGCTCGCGTGCCTGCCCATAGCCGGCATCGCCATGGGCGGGGCCATGGGTGCCAACTCCCTCGGCTTCCTTTTAGGCGGCGGATTAGGCGGTATTCTCCTCGTGGTGGGTGTGGCGCTGGCCTGCGGCGGATTCGCCTGGTCGCGCGTCATTATCCGGAAGGCGGCCGCATGACCCCGCTCATCTTTATCGCCCTCGCCGCCCTTATCGGCCTGCCGCCGCATGCCGCCCGCTTGGCACCTGCCAGCGCAACCGAGACCACCGCCAAGACCCCGCGCGATGGCCCGACCGCGCGCGGGGGACTGATAAGCAAGCTCAAGCCCGCCGCACCGCTGGATCCACTGGCAGTTGCCGGCGACGTCGAGCTCTTTGCAGCATGCTTGGCCGCAGGGCTATCCGTGCACGGCGCCACCACCGCGGTGGCCCGCACCGCGGATGCCCAGACCAGGGATCTGTGGGAGACCGTCGCCGCGCTGCTCGGCGTGGGCGTTCCCGCGCAGTCCGCGTGGGGCCACATGAAGAGCCATGCGGGGCTGGAGGACTTAGCGCAGCTTGTCATCATGTCGGGCCAATCCGGCGCCACCATCGCGGCCGGATGTCAACGAATCTGTACTTCTTTGCGCGCGGAAGCATCCGCCCACGCCACGGCGCAGGCGGAGCGCGCAGGAGTATTCATTGCCCTCCCGCTGGCGGTGTGCTTCCTGCCAGCATTCATCGTTCTAGGCCTTGCGCCCGTAGTCATCAGTTTGGGCGCACAACTTCTCTAAACCTCATGTGAAAGGACACTAATCATGCACGCACTTAATAAGTATTCCCAGCTCATCCGCAATGACGAGGGGATGAGCACCATCGAATATGCCATGGGATCTCTGGCGGCCGCCGCGCTTGCCGGGGTGCTCTACATGGTCATCAACGGCGGCGGGGTGGTCGATGCTATTGAGGGCATCATTACCGACGCCCTCTCGAACACCCCGAGCTAGCGACGCTCTTTAACCACGGCCGGCGGGCCCAGCCTGCCGGCAGAAAGGAGGAAAGATGCACAGGGTATTTGATGACGATGGCTCCGTGACCATCGAGGCCGCCTTGGCTTTAAGCTCCCTGGTCTTGGTCGCGGCGGGAATCGTGGGTGCCATTGCCACGCTGGCATCCTATATCGCCGCGGTGGACATGGCGGGCGCGGCCGCGCGTTCGCACGCCATCGGCGTCGAATACCATCCCCCGCGCGAGGATGCCCAGGTCAGCGTGGAAGAAAGCGGTGGATTGGTGAGGGCGTCGGTAAGCGTCGACGCCCCCGTCGGCACCATGCGCTCCGAGGCGGTATTTCCGGCCGAGGTGGGCGGAAATGAGTAGGCCGAGGCGCTGCGGCGAGGAAGGCTATGCCACCATTGCCGCGGCCGGTATCATCGTCGCCATCGTGAGCCTGCTGCTTATCGTGGCGGCAGTGGGCTCGCGCGTGGCCGCGCGACACGAGGCTCAGGTGGCGGCCGACCTCGCGGCGGTTGCCGGTGCCTGGGCCCTCGCTACGGGTGAAGATGCTTGCACCGCCGCGCGCGATACCGCCGCGCTTAACGACGCCACCTTAGAAACCTGCACCGAATCCGGCCGCGACGTCATCGTCACCGCTGCGGTCCGTGGCCGGTCCACTCAAGCGAAGGCCGGTCCGGTATGACCTGGCAAGAAGCAGTAGTGCGCCTTATCCCCACCGCAGTGGCAGCCGTAGCAGGCTTCATCGCTTGGCGGGAATACCGCCGAAAGGTACGCGAAGAAATCAAATCGGATCATAGGCGGGAACAAGATAGATGGTGGGGAATTGTGCAGTGGTGTATCGATAAGACTGACTCGGCGGAAAGCGCCGAAAGAATTACTGGATGGTATTTTCTCCCCACAATTCTGGGATTATTATCGGACGTTGAAGGAGATTCCCCTTTTATCAACACGCTGTGGGATTTTGCCCAAGAGTTTAAAGAGGGTGAGCTCGACAAATCTGCCCCGAAAGAAGAAAGAGGCGATGCTCCATGAGGCATCCGCAAGGCTCGCCTTTTTACGAGCCGAATCCTGAAGTGCGGCGCACTCGCGCACGTGCAGCGGCGGAAATTCAGCGCATAATATTGGAGCGGTTTCCTCATCGGCGTGAGGAGCTATTGCAGCGCAGCGCCGACTATGAATACGCGCGGGCGCAGCGAGTAAATGAAGAAAAAGGCAAAACCGCTTAAGTTGAGGCTAGCCCTGCGTCATGGTGACCAGCGCACCCAATAGCTTGATGGCGCCGTCCTTGCTCAGCGGATTGTTTCCGTTTCCGCACTTGGGCGACTGGACGCACGACGGGCAACCGGCTTCGCACGGACAAGAGCGCACCGCCTCGAAGGTGGCCGCGATCCATTCGGGGAAGCGGCGGAAGCCCTCCTCGGCGAAACCGGCGCCGCCGGGGTGGCCGTCGTAGACAAAGACGGTGGGCAGCTGCGTATCGGGGTGCAGCGCGGTGGACACGCCGCCGATGTCCCAGCGGTCGCAGGTGGCGATAAGCGGTAGCAGGCCAATGGCGGCGTGCTCGGCCGCGTGCAAGGTGCCGGGCGTATCGGAGGCGGTAACCCCCATCGCGGAAAGCGCCATCGGATCGATGGTGTAGGCCACCGCCCGGGTGACCAGGCGCTGTTCGGGGAGATCGAGGGGGATATCGTCGCCAATGGTGCCATCGGCAAGCCGCACCTGGTAGCCGGTGACGCGGTCGGTGACCTCCACCTCCACGTCCGCCACCCACAGCCCTGGGGAGTAATTGACCAAGTTATCGGCCTCGCGCAGGATGCGGATATCCGTGGTGGAGCGCGGAGTCGTGGAATAGTCCGGGGCCTCGGGCCGAGCCAGCGCCAGGTAATCGCTTAAGATGAGCTCCTCGATGACAAAACTTTCGCCCTGGTGCAGATACACCGCGCCGGGGTGGACTTGACTGGTGGCGCGGGCGGCATCGATGGTGCCGAGCAGGCGGCCGTCCGAAGAATCCATGATCATGACTTCCTCGCCCGCCCCGCCGCGCAGCGACACCGCGGTATGCGCCGTTTCGGGCGAGAGTTCCTCCGGTGAATGGGCAGGGATGGGCACGGCGAACCAGCCGCGCTCGCGGCGGCGCAGCAGGCCAGACTCGGCCAGCTGGTGGACCACGTCTTGGGCGCCCCAGGCGGCAATCGTGGCATCATCCAGCGGCTTTTCCACTGCGGCGCAATAGACGTGGCCGAAGAGGATATACGGATTGGCCGGATTGAAGACGCTGGCCTCCACCGGCCGGCCCAGCAGGGCCTCGGGGTGGTGGACTAAGTAGGTATCCATCGGCTCATCGCGGGCGATGAGCACCACGAGCGAGCCCTGCCCGCGGCGGCCCGCACGCCCGGCCTGCTGCCAAAAGCTCGCGACGGTACCCGGGAAACCGGCCGTGACCACGGCATCGAGCCCACCGACGTCGATACCCAGCTCGAGGGCGGAGGTGGTGGCGACGCCGAGCAAGGAGGCGTCGTCAAGCGCGCGCTCCAACTTGCGGCGGTCCTCGGCCAGGTAACCGGCGCGGTAGGCGGCGATGCGCTGGGCAAAATCGGGCCGGCCGAGGCTACCGGAGAGCACCTCGGCCGCGCGCATGGCCACCACCTCGGCCGAGCGGCGCGACCGCACAAAGGTCATGGTGCGCGCGCCCTCGGCGATGAAGGAGGCCATCATCTCGGCCGCCTCGGTGGTGGCGGCGCGGCGCACCGGCGCCCCGTGCTCGCCCTCGGCCCCCTCGATAAAGCCAGGCTCCCATAGCGCCACGGTGCGCGCGCCGGTGGGGGCGGAGTCCTCGGTGATCGCGCGGGCAGGCCGGCCGGTAAGGCGCTGCGCATGCCGGGCCGGGTCTTTCATGGTGGCCGAGGCATAGATTACCGTCGGCCGCGAGCCATAGTGCGCGCACAGACGCAGCAGGCGCCGCAGCACCAGCGCCACGTTCGCGCCAAAAACGCCCCGGTAGGAATGGCATTCATCGATGACGATGAACTCCAGGTGCCGCAGCAGCCGCGCCCACCGCGCATGCGCCGCAAGCAGCGACATATGCACCATATCCGGGTTGGAGAAAATGAACCGCGAATGATCGCGCACGCCCGCGCGGGATTCCTGCGGCGTATCACCGTCATAAGGCGAGGGCACCACGCCCTTGAGCGCCGGAATGCCCCGGCATAGCTCGAGCACCGCCTGCAGCTGGTCCGATCCCAGCGCCTTGGTGGGGGTGAGATACAGCGCGCAGGCGGTCGGCTCCTGCGCCAGCCGGCTCAAAATGGGCAGCTGGTAGCCCAGGGACTTACCCGAGGACGTACCAGTAGAAATCACCGCATCCTCGCCGGCCCAGGCGGCCTGCGCCAGCTCTGCTTGGTGGCTATACAGCTTGCCGACGCCCCCTTCGACCAGCTTGTCCTTCAATTCCGGCAGCACCCATTCGGGCCACTCGGCATACTGCGCGCGCTGCGGCGGCAGGGTGGTGTGAAATGTGAGAGTGGACTCATCGAGGCGGCGCTGGATGAACTCGAGCAGCTCTTCTCCTAGGGGATTATCCGTTTCCGGGTGAGCCAATTTCTACCCCCTCATGAGTTAGGCCTATCGCTTTGGCGTGGAACGTGTCACACTGATATGAGGCCAATGATGTCTTGGTGCGGTGTTTACACTTTAAGGTACTGCTAAAGGACGCATTTACCGAACCCCTCGGCGCGGAATCGCCGCACCGCCAATCAAGAAAAGGACTGCACACCATGGCACAAGGAACCGTTAAGTGGTTTAACTCTGAAAAGGGCTACGGCTTCATCGAGCGCGCGGACGGCGAAGGCGATATCTTCGTCCACTACTCCGAGATCCAGGGCAGCGGCTTTCGCACCCTAGAAGAAAACCAGCAGGTCACCTTCGAGGTAGGCTCCGGACCGAAGGGCGAACAGGCCCAGTCCGTGTCCGTCATCTAGGCGGCCGGCTCCCTCGCTCAGGCCTTTCTGCTCAGGCCTTCCCGCTATGGCGTTTCGGCGTAGCCGCGGCGGGTATCCCACCACTCGGTGAACTTATTCTGCAGTTTCTGCAGGCCCACGCCGATGATGACGGCGGCGATGATGCTGACCACCACGGCCAGCACGGGCGAATTGGAAAAGGCCATGCCGCCCAGGTAGCCAATGGCGAGCGCTTCGGCCGCCCAGAGCGCGACGCCGATGGTGTCGAAGAAGACAAAGACGAGCCACGGGAAGCGCATCGACCCCAGCAGGATGGTCATAAATAGGCGCGCTGAAGGAATGAAGCGGGCAATAATAATGGCCGCACCGCCGCCGCGGCGCATATTGCGCTTGACCCAGTTGAGCCCCTCGTAGGCCTTCGATCCCTTAGGTACGCGCTGGAGCAGGGGCATGAAGCGCGTGCCCAGCAGGAAACAGAGATTATCGCCCATCATGGCGGCAATGAGCGCTACGAAAAACATGGTGGGCAGGTGCGGAAAGCCCTGGGAGCCGGACCAGGCGCCGGCCATATTGAGTGGGATTTCAGAAGGCAGTACGGGGAAGAAGCAGTCACCGAAGATCAGCACGCCGACCAGCGGGTAGATCCACTCTGTGGACATGACGGTTTCGATCCACATAGTGATGGTGTCAACCATGAATCCTCCGCGGGCGTCGTCTTGGGTGTGCTATCGTGCCCCACAATGCTTTCACAGCTACTGGGCGTTCTAAGTAGGCCAGTATAGACCCGTTCCGTGGGGGTACATAGTGCCCCTGAAAACGGCCTTTTGGCAGAACCGCGTATATGGTGCGAGAAAGGAAACGCAGATCAACTGTGTACGCTAGGGGCGATTGCTGAAAGCGTGCATACCTTATTGTTCGCATCATCGAAAGGGATGAAGTCGAAGTGGCAGAAGCAGCCGGGCCGGGAAAGACCTTGGTGATCGTCGAGTCGGCGACGAAAGCGAAGAAGATTCAGCCTTACCTCGGAGACAACTACATCGTGGAGGCCTCCGTGGGCCATATCCGTGATCTTCCCCGCGGTGCTGCGGACGTGCCGGCTAAGTATAAGAAGGAATCCTGGGCGCGCCTCGGCGTGAATCCGGAAGATGACTTCGCTCCGCTGTATGTGGTGAGCCCCGATAAAAAGAAGAAGGTCGCGGACCTCAAGTCCAAGCTGAAGCAGTGTGACCAGCTCTACCTCGCAACAGACCCCGACCGCGAGGGCGAGGCCATCGCCTGGCACCTGCTAGAGGTGCTCAAGCCCAAGGTCCCGGTGCGCCGCATGGTCTTTAACGAGATCACCAAGTCCGCGATCCTGGAGGCCGCGGACAATACCCGCGATCTGGATTACAACCTTATCGACGCCCAGGAAACCCGCCGCATCCTCGACCGCCTCTACGGCTATGAGGTCTCCCCGGTGCTGTGGAAGAAGGTTATGCCGCGGCTTTCTGCCGGCCGAGTGCAGTCGGTGGCCACCCGCGTCATCGTCGAGCGTGAGCGCGAGCGCATGGCGTTCATCCCGGCCGACTACTGGGATCTGGCCGCCACGCTAGATACCGGCGCTGCGGACGCGGACAACCCCGCTACTTTCGACGCCCGCCTTACCGCCGTCAATAGCAAGCGCGTAGCCTTGGGCCGCGACTTTGATGACCGCGGAAACGTCAAGAGCAAAGACGTCATCGTCATCACCGAGCCACAGGCCAAGGCGCTAGAAACCGCGCTGAGCGGCGCGGATATGCAGGTTGTTGGGGTCGAACACAAGCCTTATACTCGCAAGCCCTATGCGCCGTTTATGACGTCGACGCTGCAGCAGGAGGCCGGCCGCCGCCTGCACTTTACTTCCGAGCGCACCATGCGCATTGCGCAGCGCCTGTACGAAAACGGCCACATTACTTATATGCGTACGGACTCTACCTCGCTCTCTCAGCAGGGCCTGTCGGCTGCGCGCAATTCCGCTACCAGCATCTATGGTGCAGAATACGTCTCTGATTCCCCGCGCGTATATGACCGCAAGGTGAAAAACTCCCAGGAGGCCCACGAGGCCATCCGACCGGCCGGCGAGTCCTTCGCTACCCCGGGCCAGCTCTCTGGCCAGTTGGATGCGGAGGAGTTTAAGCTCTATGACCTGATTTGGAAGCGCACCGTCGCCTCTCAGATGGCCGATGCCAAGGGAACCTCCATGAAGGTCACCGTGGCCGGCACCGCCGCCACCGATAAGGGCAGCTACGACGTGGAATTTTCCGCCACCGGCCGCACCATTACCTTCCCCGGCTTCCTGAAGGCCTACGGCGCGGACGACGCCAAGGGTGACAAGAAGGGAGAGACCCGCCTGCCGCACTTGGAGGAGGGCCGCGCCCTGACCGCCAAGGAGGTCTCCGCCGAGGGCCACTCCACCAACCCGCCGGCGCGCTATACCGAGGCCAGCCTGGTCAAGAAGATGGAAGACCTGGGCATCGGCCGCCCGTCTACCTACGCGTCCATCATCAAGACCATCCAGGACCGCGGCTATGTGGTCTCGCGCGGCAATGCGCTGGTGCCTTCGTGGGTTGCCTTCGCCGTCGTGGGCCTATTGGAGGAAAACTTCACCGAGCTGGTGGACTATGACTTCACCTCTTCCATGGAAGACGAGCTAGACCAGATTGCCACCGGCATCGAGGACGGCACCGCCTGGCTAAACGGCTTTTACTTTGGCAACGCCGAGGCCAACGAGCAGAAGGCGGCTTCCATTGCCCGTCACGGCGGCTTGAAGTCGCTTATCGACGTCAACCTGGAAGCCATCGACGCCCGCAAGGTCAACTCCCTGCGCCTCTACACCGACACCGAGGGCCGCGACGTTTTCGTCCGCGTAGGCCGCTACGGCCCGTATATCGAGCGCGCCGTTGGCACTAATGACGACGGCAGCATCGAGTATCAGCGCGCTAACCTGTCCGAAACCGTCACCCCGGATGGCTTGAACGAGGAGCTGGCGGAAAAGCTCTTCGCCACCCCGCAGGGCGGCCGCGAGCTGGGTGAGAACCCAGAAAACGGCCGCATGATCGTGGCCAAGGAAGGCCGCTTCGGCCCCTATGTCACCGAGGTCGTCCGCGAGGATGAGCGGGAGAAGGCCGAGGGTGAGGCCGAGGAGATCGTCGCCAAGGAGCGCGCTGAGGAAGACAAGCAACGCGCCGAGGAAGGCAAGCGCGCCAAGAATTGGGAAACCAAGACGGCCGCGAAGCAGAAGGAAAAGCGCGTCAAGGAGTACATCGAGAACAAGCTCAAGCCGGGTACGGCTTCGCTGTTTAGCTCCATGGAACCCTCCACCGTGACTTTGGAGGAGGCCCTCAAGCTGCTTTCCCTGCCGCGCGAGGTGGGCGAGGACGACGGCGTGATGATCACCGCGCAGAACGGCCGCTATGGCCCGTATCTGAAGAAGGGGACCGATTCGCGCTCGCTGGCTAAGGAAGAGCAGATCTTCACCGTTACCTTGGACGAGGCCCGCCGCATCTACGCCGAGCCGAAGCGTCGCGGCCGCGCCGCGGCCCAGCCGCCGATTAAGCAGCTGGGCGATAACGACGTCTCCGGCAAGCCCATGACCGTCAAGGACGGCCGCTTCGGCCCCTATGTCACCGATGGCACCACCAATGCCTCCCTGCGCCGCGGCGATGACCCGGAGCAGCTTACCGACGCCCGCGCGAACGAACTCCTTTCCGAGCGCCGCGCCAAGGAAGCTTCCGGCGAGACCAAGAAGAAGTCCACCAAGAAGTCCTCTAAGAAGACGACGAAGAAGAAGGCAACCAAGAAGGCCACCAAAAAGTCCACGAAGAAGGCTGGCAAGAAGGCAACTAAGAAGCCTTCGCCCGGCACGAAGAACGTGGTAAAGGCCGGCTCGCGCAAGAAGTAACCGCGTAAGGTGGCGGGCATGAACGATTTTCTTGCCCGCACCCAAGAAGGCGCCGCGGCCCTGCGGCGCGCCGTCACCATCAAAACGCGGCCGCAGCTTTTGGCCTCGGTACGCGAAGAGCCCGCCGTTGGCGCCGGAGTTGTAGCCGGAGCTATTGGCCAGGTGGAAAAGGCCCGCACCCTGACCCGTCCTTCGGTGCTCGGCGTGGCGGCCGTAACGGCGAGCCATGCCGCCTATGCGTGGAGCCTATATCGCCGCGGCGCGCGCAACGACGCCCTGGGTTGGAGCCTGCGCGCGGCCGTATGGGGCGCGGGCGTTGCCGCAACTCGCAAGGAGCCGACGGCCGCTGCGGTCGCGGTGGGCGGCGCGGCGGTGCTCACGACCTCGGCAATGGCGGGAGATCCAGCGCTGCGCACCGATGCTGGCAAAGGCATGAGCCACGGCGCCAACCTGCTCGTTGCGGCCGAGGGGCTGACGGCCCTGCGCGCGGCGCTCGCGCAGCAACATAGCGGTAAGCGGAAGCAGGGGGCGCGCCTAGTGGGCGCGGCCGAGGCGGGCGCCCTAGCGGTCGGCCATCTGCTGCTTCTCGATGGCCTGTGCCGCACGCGGTAGCTGCGGCTGCATCGTCGGACCATAGGACAGGCGGCGGTGCACCGCCTCGAACGGCCCGCGGAGGTCGAAGACTTCCAGCACGCAGGCCCCGATAAGCGTAGCCAACCACACCGCGAAGGCCAGCGCGGCCTGGCCGAAGGCGCCCAGATCGTGGCCGAAGTTCAGCGTGAATGGGTGCACGAGGCAGAAAAAGAGGATGGACTGCCCTACGTAGCCGCTCATGGAGCGCTTGCCCAGCGCCGCGAAGGGCCACAGTACCGCGGGCAGCGGTGCGCCAGCCGAGAGCCTTTCTTGCACTGGCTGCAGCACCAACGCGAGCCCGGCCAGGATGCCGGGGCCAGTGAAGACGCCGATGAAAGCGTTGGCATTATTGGCTGCATTCGCCCAGCGCTGCTCGATGACCCCAAGCGTGCTCAAAGACCACAAGGCGCCGATAACCACGGTAATGATCACCGCGACGGCCACCCAGCGGAGGAGGGTGGGGCGGTGAGAGGGGACGTCGGCAAGCACGCCTTGGCGCGCCCACACAAAGCCCACCAGCATGACGGGCAGGTACATCAATAAAATGATCGGCGTGGCCAAAGCCTGGCTGCCTAAGGTGACAAGCTGGCTGAGCAGCAAATCGGGGTAGGACTCGATGGTGCCGATGCCTTCCGTAGCCACCACGCCGCGGGGATCCATAGCGCCGGAAATGAAGGCCACAATCCCGCCCAGCGCGCACAGTGCGAATAGAATATAGGCCACGAGTATGAGGGAGGAATCCCGCTTGCGCAGCAGGAATGCAATTACGATTCCGGCCGCGCCATAGAAGAACATGATGTCGCCCCAAAACAGCAGCACCATATGCACCGCACCCATCACTGCCAAGAAGGCATAGCGCTTGGCGATGACCCTGCGTGCCCCCTGCACCGGAAACCCGCGCCGCCACAGGCTCAGCGCAATGAGCCCCACGCCAAAGCCGAGCAGGGTAGAAAACATGGGCAGGCCGCGGTTGTGGACAAAGAAGGCACCGAAGACGACGGCCGCCTTATCCCACGCGCTGCCATCAATGATGCCGCCGAAATAGCTGCCCGGCCGGTCGGTGGTGATGATCCATGCCGTGGTCATATTGGCCATGGCGATGCCTAGAAGGGCCATGCCGCGCGCCACATCGGGCACGATCATGCGGGGCCGGGGAGCTGAGCTCACTTAAAAACCTCGTTATACCTCGGAACGTTCTGCCAGGGTAGCGCGGATAGGGCGAGCCAGCTGGGTCATGCGGTGACGCCCGCGCAGCTCAATGGATTTCATCATAGTCCAGCGGGCCTGCTCGGCCTCATTGGCGGTCTTGAGTGTGGCGGCGTTGGTAAGAACTTGGCCCGGGGTGTCCTTGGCCAGCTCGGTCAGGCGCGCGGCCTCGTTCACGGCGTCACCAATGACGGTGTATTCGAAGCGATCCGCGCCGCCGATATGCCCGGCGACGACGTGCCCCGCCGCCACGCCGATGCCCGCTTGCAGCTCCAGCCCGCGCAACTCGCCGCGCAGCTCGCGGGCGGCCTGCAGCGCCATGGAGGCGGAATCATAAACATTGAGCGGCGCGCCAAAGACAGCCAGCGCGGCATCGCCTTGGAACTTATTAATGATGCCTTTATTGCGGTGCACCACCTCGACGACGTGCTCGAAGAACTTATTGAGCTCCTCCACTACCTCCTCGGGGGAGTGGTTGACGGCGAAGGTAGTAGAGCCGATGACGTCAATGAAGAGCACAGCGACCTTGCGGTCCTCGCCGCCCAATTCGGGGCGCTCCTCTAGGGCGCGCTGCGCCACCTCGGCGCCGACGTAGCGGCCGAAGATATCGCGCACGCGCTGGCGCTCGCGCAGGCCGCGCATCATCTCGTTGAAACCGGCCTGCAGCACGCCCAGCTCGGACCCGTCATAGATATCGACCTCGGCATTGTTCTCGCCGCGGCGCACCCGGTTAATGGCGTCCTGGAGCTCCACGATCGGGTCCACCACGCTCATCACCGCGAAGCTAGTACCGATAAAACCGGTGGCCAGGGCGGTAAGTGCCAGGGCGGTAATGGCAGGCACGAGGTCTCCTGCGGTGCCGGAGAAGAGCCCGGTGCGCTGGGCGATGAGCACGAGCAAGATGCCCACCAGCGGCACGCCGGAGGTCATCAGCCAGGTAGAAATGAGGCGGTATTTGATGGGCGGTTCTAGGGTGGCGTCCTCGAAGCGGCGCGCCACCGCCTGGGCGGCCACCGGGCGCACGAGGCGCTCGGCCTGCAGGTAAGTCAGGATGACCACCACGAGGCCGGCCAGGGTGGCGGACACTCCCACGACGAGCCCGAGGCTGCCGGATTCCCGGCCGGAAATTACCACGGCCAGGATGATGCCGATGAGCCACACCGCGGCCGCCACCACGGATTGGTAGACGGGGATGCGCAGCACCAGGTTGCGCACCATATTCGGATCGTGCTCGTCCGGGTTGCGCTGCCAGTCCAGCACCGGGCGGAAAAGCAGCAGGGTGACGGCGATGCCGATGACCACGGCAAAGATGAGGTACACCGCGGCGACGCCCATCAGGCTGGGCAGCTCGGCGGCAAAGTCCTTAATCTCCGGCATCGGCAGGAAATAGAGGACAAAGGTCATGATGGCGATGGCACCGATGAGGTTCGCGCCAAGGACTAAGGCGGCGTAGACCGGCCATTGGGTACCCATGAGCCATCGTGCGCCGCGCAGTAGTCTGTTCATGCCTTCATACTTTAGTAAGACCAGTAGGCTAGGGCGAGTGAATACCGGAAGCGTTGCGCAAAGATTGGCAGATACCCCAGGTGTGGCCCGCACTATCCTGGGCGCCGCCCGGGCAGCTCGGGGGATGCCGGGGGCAGACCCGCGGGCGATGAGCCATTCCTGGCTATTTACCGGCCCGCCGGGCTCCGGCCGTTCCTTGGCCGCGATCGATTTTGCGGCCGCGCTCATGTGCACGGATCCGGAGGAACCAGGCTGCGGCCGGTGCGAGGCCTGCTGCGCGGTGCTAGAAACCAAACAGCACACCGATCTGGTCCTCGTGGATCCGCAGGAGGTCATTATTCCCGTGGATACAGTGCGCGAGGTCATCGGCCGCGCGGCGAGCCTGCCCACGGTGGCGCCCTGGCGCGTGGTGATCTTCAACAACGCTGACCGCCTGAACAATAACGGCGCGAATGCCCTGCTCAAGACGGTGGAGGAGCCGCCGGCGCGCACCGTGATCATTATGTGCGCGCCTTCCGACGCCCCCGAGGACTTCTCCCAGACCCTCCGCTCGCGTTGCCGCCACCTCTACATTCCCTCCCCGTCGGTGGAGAGCATTACCGCCCAGTTGGTCAGCGAGGGCGCCTCGGATCACGACGCCCACTTGGCCGCCCTCACCTCCCTCCGCCACGTCGGCCGGGCGCGGCGCCTGGTCAACGATCCGGCGGTGCAAAAACGCCGCGCGGTGGCCATCAACCTGGCAGAGGAAGTTTTCCACGGCTCCCAAGGCTTCCAGGCGGTGACCTCGCTGCTGAAATTGGTGGACTCGGAGGCGAAGGAGTCGCATAAGGAACAGGAAGAGGCCGAGCTGGCGAAGCTGGAACAGACCCTCGGCGTGGGTGCGAAGGGCAAAGGCGCGGCCAAGGCGCAACGCGACGCCCGCTCCGCCATCAAGGATCTGCAGGACCAGCACAAAAAGCGGGCGAAGCGCCGCGTGATCGACAACCTGGACCTGGTGCTTGTTGATCTCTCTGGCGTCTACCGCGATGCGCTCATGCAGAAGGTGGGCGCGCAGGTGGATCTCACCCACCCGGATTTTGCTGGTCTTTCTGGTGAGATCGCGCAGCGCGTGAGCGAGGAAGGCCTGCTGGACTGCCAGGCGGCCATCACATTGTGCCGCGAGCAGCTGACCCAAAACGTCGGCACGCAGATTGCCTTCGACGGGTTGGTGGGCCGCCTGCGCCGCGCGTGCCTGTAGGTGGGGCCCGATTTCTATTCCGTGGCACCCCTAGGTTAGACTTTCTCTTGCTGCACTGGCGTATGCCGAGCAGCGCGCCGCCTTAGCTCAGTCGGTAGAGCATTTCACTCGTAATGAAAAGGTCGCGAGTTCGATTCTCGCAGGCGGCTCCATAGTGGCCGCAGGTGTATAGCCTGCGGCCTTTCGCGTGTTCGGGGGCGGCGCGCGCTAAGCCTCGCCGTGCTTATTGAGCAGGCGCGGGACCACCTTGCCGGTGGCGTTGCGCGGGAGCTTGGCCAGGAAGTGCACGTCGCGCGGCACGGAGTGATCGGCGAGCTTGGTGCGGACCCAGTCGCGGATGGCGTCGGCGGTGAGGGCCTTTCCGGCGGCGTCGGCAGTAGGCACCGCCCACACGGCGATGCGCTGGAAGGTCTCGCTATCCTCCACGCCGCCGGCATGCACCTCGTGGATGCCGGGCATGGCCTCGAGGACCTCGGTGACGGACTGCGGGTGGACGTTTTCGCCGCCGACGATGATCATGTCATCGGCGCGGCCGACCACGTGTAGGAAGTCATGCTCATCGATATAGCCCAAGTCACCGATGGAGATGAGCCCGTCCACCTTATTGAGGCGCAGGTTGGGATTGGTATATCCGGTCATGGCGGTGGAGTTGTTCAGGTAGATCTCTCCCACCTCGCCGCGCGGCACCGGGTGGCCTTCCTTATCGAGGATGCGCAGCTTCGTGCCGGAGGCCACGCGGCCGGCGATGGTGGGGTTGGCGGCCACCTGGTCCATGGTGGCGGTCGTCGCGAGCGCGAGCTCGGTGGAGCCATAGACATTGCAGAGGATGGCGCCGAAGCGCTCATTGGTCTCCTTGACCACCTCCGGGGTCAGTGCATTGCCGGCCGAGGCGATGAATTTCAGGCTCGAGGTATCGAACTCACCGGCTGGGTCCCGCTCCACCAAGCGCTTAAAGAAGATGGGGGAGGAGATCATGCCATCGAGGCGGTAGCGCTGGGCATCGTCAAGCACCTGCTCCGCGTCGAATACGCGGCGGGTGACGATGGTATTGCGCAGGCCCAGCGCGATATTGATGCAGGCCCAGCCCCAGGTGTGAAAAATGGAGGCAGTCAGCTGCAGGCGCTGGTCGGCGCGCCACGGAATCGTATCCACGATGGAGGCCAGCACCACCGGCAGGGTCGGCTCCGGCCGGACAATTCCCTTCGGAATACCCGTGGTGCCGGAGGACATGAGCACGATCGGGCCGTGTTTGGGGAAGCGCGGCAGCTCCACGGCCGGTGGATTCTTCACAATCTTGTCTAGCTTCGGCAGCTCGCTTGCCCCGGTATCGTGCGCAATGATGACCGGAATATCGGTGTCCACGCGGTCGATGAATTCATCATCCACGACGAGCACATTGATGCCGTTTTCCTCGATACATCCGGCCAGCTGCTCCGGTGAAGAGCCCACGTTGAGCAGGTAAATAGAAGCGCCCACATAGCCCTTGGCGCTGAGCGGAATGATGATGCCGCGGCCGTTGCGCGCCATGACGCCGAGGCGAATCTCGGGCAGGTCCAGCGAGCGGAGGTAGCGAGCGAAGCCCTGCGTGTGGGTGCGCAGCTGGCGGTAGGTGAGGGTGCCGTCGTCGTCGATAAGCGCTAGGCGCTCTGGGCAGGTGAGGTAGCCCTGTTCGATCTCGCGTGCGGTGGTAAAGCGGTAGCGGGCCAGGTTTGGCAGCAGGTTGAGCTGGGCCTTCGCGCCGCCTTGGTGGCTGATGAGTCCGGCGTTGAGAAGCGCCGGCACGAACCGGCCGAGGGCTGCAGCGTGGAATGTGAAATCAGAAAAATTCACGATCGGGAAAGCTCCAAATTAGCGAAGATAACGAAAAGATAACCATGGACGATATCGTGAGAGAGGCGGGCGGTGTTGCCGCCAACTCGAAATATGTTACAGAAGTGGCTACAGTTACCTGAAGTTACTGGTGTTTCTAGAAAAGGATCTCATGAAATCTCTGCAGCTTAAAGTCCTCTCCGTGGTTGCTTCCGCGCTGGCCGTCGTAGGCGTGGCTGTCGCGCCGCAGGCCACCGCCGCGGAGCGCAACCTAGTAGCCTTCGGCGATTCCGTCCTTGCGGATCCAGATGCCGGCTCCTACTTCGCCCACCGCTTCGATCCCTCTAAGGGTGTGGGCGTGGATTGCCCGAACTCCAATAATTACGCCAAGCGCGCGGGCGCCAAGCTGCGCCTTCCGGTGCGGGACTTCTCCTGCTCCGGCGCCGTGTCCATGTCCCGCGGCCCGCAGGTTTCCCAGCAGGTGGATGCGGCCATCCGCAGCGGTGCGCTGACTCCGGCTACCAACCGCGTGGTTATTACTACCGGTTTCAATGACACCTATAACCACCGCGAACTCAACCTGCCGCAGATTCGCAAGCAGTTCGCGGACCGCACCGCCCCGCAGATCGAGCGCATCAAGCGCGCGGCCCCGAATGCGCGCGTCCAGATCGTTGGCTACCCCACCATCGGTTCCGGCCCGTACTACTGCCTCTTCCACTTCGGCCCGCGCCCGGCCGATTCCACCTTCCTGCCGGGCATCCAGGACTTTGAGAATAAGGCCCAGTGGATGCAGGTGGACCTGGCGGCACGCACCGGCGTGCAGTTCCTGGATATGAAGCCCTCTACCCGTAATAACGGCATGTGTGCCGATGCAAACCAGCGCATGTGGGCTGGTCTGGTGGACTTTACTGGCGGCGACGGCAACCTGCCCATCCACATGAACCAGCGCGGCCACGAGCATGCGGCCAACGTTATTGCCCGCTCTTAAAAAGAATTTTCAATAATGTGCCGATTTTGAAAATATCGGTACACTCGGGCGCATGACTGTAAAAGCTGTTATCGCCCGTTCCAAGGGCGCGGAAGTCGAAACCGTTAACATTGTCGTTCCCGATCCCGGTCCTAACGACGTCATCGTGCGCGTTCAGGCCTGCGGTGTGTGCCACACCGACCTTGCCTACCGCGATGGCGATATTGAAGACGCCTTCCCCTTCCTGCTCGGCCACGAGGCCGCAGGCGTAGTAGAGACCGTAGGTTCTGCGGTCACCCACGTGGAGGAAGGCGACTTCGTCATTTTGAACTGGCGCGCCGTATGCGGCGAGTGCCGCGCCTGCAAGAAGGGCGAGCCAAAGTACTGCTTCAATACCCACAACGCCTCCAAGAAGATGACCCTCGAGGATGGCACCGAACTTACCCCTGCGCTGGGCATCGGTTCCTTCGCGGAGAAGACCCTGGTCCACGAGGGCCAGTGCACCAAGGTGGAAGACACCGACCCGGCTGCCGCTGGCCTGCTGGGTTGCGGCATCATGGCGGGCCTCGGCGCGGCCGTGAATACCGGCGATATCCAGCTCGGCGAGTCCGTCGCTGTCTTTGGCTGCGGCGGCGTCGGCATGGCGGCCATTGCGGGCGCCAAGCTGGCGAGCGCGGCGAAGATCATTGCCGTGGATATCGACGAGTCCAAGCTGGAGACCGCCCGCGAATTCGGCGCGACCGATACCATCTGCTCCAAGGACCTTTCGGAGCAGGAGGTTATTGACGCCGTCCGCGAGCTCACCGGCGGCTTCGGCACCGATGTCTCCATCGACGCCGTGGGCATCCAGCCCACCTGGCGCCAGGCCTTCTACTCTCGCGACCACGCCGGCCGCATGGTCATGGTGGGCGTGCCGAACCTCACCGACCACGTGGACATTCCGGCCATCGACCTCTACGGCCGCGGCGGTTCCATCAAGCCTGCGTGGTACGGCGATTGCCTCCCAGAGCGCGATTTCCCCGCTTACGTAGCGCTGTCCAAGGCCGGCAACTTCCCGCTGGACAAGTTCGTCACCGAGCGCATTGCGCTTGACGACGTCGAGCAGGCCTTCGCCACCATGAAGTCCGGCAAGGTTCTACGTTCGGTGGTGGAGTTCTAATGCGTATCGATAGCACGGTTACTTCTGGCAAGTTCCGCCTCGACGGCGGCGAGTGGGACGTGGACAATAATGTCTACGTCGTGGGCGATGACTCCAGTGTTTACGTGGTGGATCCCTCCCACGACCTCGATGCGGTAGCAGAGCTCGTTGGCGACCGTCGCGTGGAAGGCATTCTGCTCACCCACGCGCACAATGACCACTGCGAGCTCGCCCCCGAGGCCGCCAAGCGCTTCGATACCGAGGTCTACCTGCACCCAGACGATGACATGCTGTGGCAGGAGTCCAATGGCGATGCTCCATACACGCCATTGGCGGACCGCGGTCAGTTCGATATCGGCGGCGAGAAGATTACGGTCTACCACACCCCGGGCCACTCGCCGGGCTGCGTGGTGCTGCACGTGGGCGAGACGCTGCTGTCGGGCGATACGCTCTTCAACGGCGGCCCAGGTGCCACTGGCCGCAAGTACTCCGACTTCGATGTGATCATCGAGTCGCTGAAGAACGTCGTCTTCACCCTGCCGGAGGACACCAAGGTCCTGCCAGGGCATGGCGACGCCACCACGGTGGGCGCGGAGGCCGCGCGCATCGACGAATACATCGAGCGCGGCTACTAGCCTCTAAAACGCCCGCAGGTACTCGCCGTAGCCGGACTTGAGTAACGGCTCGGCGAGTTTTTCTAGCTGGGCGCGGTCGATAAAACCCGCCTCATATGCGGCGACCTCGGGCGATCCGATAACGATGCCGGTGCGTTTTTGCATCACCTCGACGTAGGCGGAGGCCTCGCTCATCGAGTCCACCGTTCCCGTATCGAGCCACACGCTCCCGCGGTGCAGGCGTTGGACATTGAGCTCGCCGCGGCGCAGGTACTCTTCGTTCACGGCCGTGATTTCCAGTTCGCCGCGGCCGCTGGGCTTGATGCCCCTGGCTATCTCCACGACGGAGTTGTCATAAAAGTACAAGCCCACCACCGCGTGGTTCGACCGCGGCACTTCCGGCTTTTCCTCGATGCTGAGCGCACGGCCTGCGGTGTCGAATTCTACGACGCCGTAGCGTTGCGGATCCGAGACCTCGTAGGCGAAGATGATGCCGCCCTCCGGATCTTGGCAGTGAGCGAGCTCGCCGCCGAAGCCGTGGAAGATATTATCGCCGAGCACCAGCGCGACGCTGTCGTCTCCAATAAACTCCTCGCCAATCAAAAAGGCCTGCGCGAGCCCCTCCGGCCGCGGTTGGACCGCGTAATCGATCATGAGTCCGAGCTGCGATCCATCGCCAAAGAGGCGCTGGAAGGCGCCCGCATCCTCCGGGGTGGTGATGATGAGGATTTCCCGAATACCCGCCTGAATGAGCGTGGTGAGCGGGTAATAAATCATCGGCTTGTCATAAATGGGCATGAGCTGCTTCGAGATGCCCTTGGTAATCGGGTAGAGCCGCGTGCCGGAACCGCCGGCCAGGATGATGCCTTTCATTTAATCCTCCGGGTACAGTGCCAAATACAGGGCAAGGGCCGCACGCCAATTCTGCGGCTTGAAGCCGGTAGCCTCGATTTTATCTAGCGCAAGCGTCGACTCCTTGGGGCGCGGCGCCTCGGGGCCCGCGATCTCGCGGTACTGCTCGGTGCTTACCGGAGTGACCTCGGCCGGGTCGTGGCCGAGCCCGATGAACACGGCCATGGCAATCTCATCGCGGCCGACGGTATCGCCCGAGTTGGAGAGGTTATACACGCCGTAGTCCGCGTCGGAATTGAGCAGGTGGACGATGCCCTTGGCCAGGTCCTCGGCAAACGTGGGCCGCCCGCGCTGGTCGTGGATGACCTTCGGCTCCACGCCCTTATTGGCCAGCCGACGCATGGTGGACATGAAATTCTCGCCATCACCAAAGACCCAGGAAGTGCGGACGACGTAGTGCTGCGGCGCGGTTTGCGCGGCGGTATCACCCGCGGCTTTCGACGCCCCGTATGCACTGAGCGGCGACGGTAGCTCCTCCTCGGAGTGGACCTCGTTCGCCCCATCGAAGATATAGTCGCTCGACACATGCACCAGCGTGATCTGGTTTTCTGCGGCGATGCGCGCCAGCCGTGCGGGCGCTTCCGCATTGACGGCCCAGGCGGCGGCGCGGTCGTTTTCGGCGCCGTTGACGTCGTTATACGCCGCGCAATTGATGATGGCGGAGTACTGCTTCCAATTCCGCTCTGGTGGGTCGGTGATGTCGAAGTCGGCGTGGGTGCACAATTCGGCGTCGGCAAGCAGGCGTTTGAGCGCCCGCCCCAGCTGCCCGTTCGCGCCCGTGACGAGGATGCGCCGGGCGGGCATCGGGCTCACGTCTGCAAGATCGGGGTGCTGCGTGTCCTTCTCCGAAATCTCGGTGGGCTCCAGCGGCCAGTCGACGATGTTGAGGTTCACCGCGGCATAGCGAGCCTCGGCCGACCAGTGCTCATTCACCAGGTAGCAGTAGGAGGTTTCCTCCAGTGCCTGAAAGCCATTGGCGACGCCCCGCGGGACAAACACCGCAGTCTCCGGCCCTACCTCGTGGGTGACGACCTCACCAAAGCTTTCCGACCCCTCGCGCAAGTCGCACCATGCGCCGAAAATCTTGCCCTGCGCCACCGAGACGAGCTTGTCCCACGGCTCTGCGTGCAGGCCGCGCGTAGCGCCGGCGTGATTAAAAGAGATATTGTTCTGCACCGGTTGGAAGCTCGCGAGCTCGGGTGCGAGTCCGGTGAATTTTTCGCGTTGCCAATTCTCCTTGAACCAGCCGCGGTTATCGCCGTGCACGTCGAGGTCGATGATGAGCAGCCCCGGGATGGCGGTTTCGGTAATACGCATATCTATTGTCCTTGCTGCTTGTAGCGGGCTTCCACGTTTTCTTTCTCGGGTTTCCACCAGCCTTCGTTATCGCGGTACCACGCGATGGTGGCTTCGAGACCGGCGCGGATATCCGTGAACCTCGGGGCCCATCCCAGCTCGCGGCGCAGCTTGGTGGCGTCCATGGCATAACGCTGGTCATGGCCGGGGCGGTCCGCCACGTGCTCATAGAGCGCGCGCCCATTGCGGGTGTGGCCCATGATTTCGCAGATCAGCTCAATGACCTGCTTATTATTAATATCTTCCTGGTCCGCGCCGATATTGTAGGTCTCGCCGATGCGGCCCCGCTCGAGGATGGCGAGCACCGCTTCGTTGTGGTCATCGACGTGGATCCAATCGCGCACCTGCTCGCCCGTCCCATAGAGCTTGGGCGAGTGTCCGGAAAGGATATTGGTGATCTGGCGGGGGATAAACTTCTCGATGTGCTGGTAAGGCCCGTAATTATTGGAGCAGTTTGAGATGGTGGCGCGCAGTCCGAAGGAACGCACCCATGCTCGCACGAGGTGGTCAGACCCCGCCTTGGTGGCCGAGTAGGGGCTGGATGGAGCGTAGGCGGTGTGCTCGGTAAATTTGGTCGCTGCTCCTATCTCGAGGTCGCCGAAAACTTCGTCGGTAGAGACATGGTGGAAGCGCGTATCGTGCTTACGGCAGGCTTCCAGAAGGGTGAAGGTGCCTACGAGGTTCGTGTGGATGAAGGGCGAGGGGTCGCGCAAAGAATTATCGTTATGGGACTCGGCGGCAAAATGAACCACTACATCGGCAGCGGCGACGAGCGGTTCTACGGTGGCAGGATCGGCGATATCCCCCTCCACGAGGTCGGCATCGAGGCCGGCGAGGTTGGCGCGGTTTCCGGCGTAGGTGAGTTTATCGAGCACCGTAACGCGGGTATCGGGGCGCGCCTGGCATATTAGGCGCACGAAATTGGCGCCGATAAAACCGGCGCCGCCAGTGACGAGCATCGTTTGCATGGTTATCCAGTGTAGGGCAGTCGGGCGCGCGGCTGTGGCAGGCCGCGGGCCCCGGTCAGGCCGCGCCCGGGGGCGACGGCGGTGGCGAAGGCGGATCAGTGAGCCTGCGGGCCGGGGCTTGTTCCGCGGCGGGGTGGTCGTTGACCTCCACGGTGGGCGATAAGCCGTTGGTGTGGGCAGCTCGGTATCCTACCCGGCCCGTGTTGGGGTCTCGTTCGGCGTGTCCCATTCCGTTGCGGCCATCGCGGTAGTCGTTATTGTCCACGTGGTGCCGGCGACACAACAGAGTGAGGTTCTTGAGGTCGGTGGCTCCACCGTGAGACCAGGCTTGGAGATGGTGGACGTCGCAGTCTTGCCACGGGCGGTTACATTCTGGGTGCGTGCAGACGAGCTCGGAGGCTGCGAGAGCGAGCTTCTGCCAGAGGGACGCGGTGCGCTTGGTGCGGCCAAGCTCGAGGGGGAAGCCCTTGTCGTCCACGGCACAGAAGAAATCGTGCCGCGCGCCGCCGAGGCGGAGGAGGTCGAGCGGGGTGAGCTCGATGCCGGTGCTGGTGGCGAAGCGGGTATCCCCGCCCATCGCTTCCAGCTCTTCCAAGGTGGTGGCGACGAAGAAGGAGCCGAGACCGTCGGAGTTCTTTTGGGTGGCGGAAAGATAGCTCGATAGCGCAGCGGTCAATTGGTCTGCCATGCGTTGGGCATAGGTGCGGGTATCGTCCTCGGCACTGAGGTCCGCGCTGCCCTTATTCTTGGCGGGCGCAAAAGCGCTGGCGAGGATGGCAGCTGCGGAGGCATCGAGGTAGCCGGAGATATGCACGCCGCCGTCAGCATCTTGGCGGGAGATGCTAAAGCGGCGCTTGCGGGTAGCGGCGTGTGGGTCGGGCTCGCCGGCTGGGTTAAGAGCGTGCTTATTCGCTTTGCGGATGGCCTTGCGCAGCCACTCGCGCAGGGAATCAAAGGAACGACGCTTGGCCTGCTCGAGAGCCTGGTTGCGCAGTTCGCTCGGGCCGGGGATGGCGTACTTGCTGAGACTGCGCAGCTCGTTTTCGATGAGGTTGAGGATGCGCTCGGGGATAGGATCTTCCTCAAAGAGCTTCTTGCGACGCTTCTCCTCCTCGCGGCGCTCGCGGTCAGCGCGGCGGCGGGATTCCTCCTCGGCTCGGGCGCGTGCGGCCTCGTCCGCATCGGGGCCCGCAGGGGGAGTGGGCTCCGGATCGGGGATGGGTGCGAAGAGGTTGCGTCCATTGCGGAGGCGGGCGGCGGCCTCGGCATCGGTAAGGCCTAGACGCGTGGTCAGGTAGTCCTTGGCCTTGGAAGAACCAACGCGGCGGCCGGCGTCATCCCGCTCCGCGATGAAAGCGAAGGCGGCGTCGATGGTGGACTTATTGCCTAGCGCCCGCTCCAAGTGTTCGAAATGCGAATGAAGAAGCTCGAAGGACAGATCGGAAGGATCCTGCATGAGGCTGCGCAGCTGGGTCAGCCCAGTGGCAACCTGTGCGATGGCGGAGTCTATCTCCGCGTGCTTGGTGGTATGCATGATCCCCCCCCCTCCTTTTCGTTTACATGTTCTATCTTACCCAGATAAAACACCCCGTCAACAGGAAAGAAGGGATTGGTCAATAGATTAGACATTCCCCAAACAAACGCAGTCAAAACCCCGCAAAGCGGGGCCAAAACCACTAATTCGGGAAGGGAGGAAGGGCCTTCTGGTTAAGCCAGGCGTCTACGGTGGCGTCGAAAAGCGCGGCGTCAGGAGCGGCGGCGCGGAAGTCATCCAGCAGCATGGAAGGCTCTACTACCGAGTGTTGGTGTTCGGTGAGGTAGCTGCGGAGGGTGGTAAAGAAGGCGTCGCCAAGCAAGCGGTGAATGGCGTGCACGGTCAAGGCCCCGCGCTTATATACGCGGTCATCGAACATATCGCGCGCCCCCGGATCGGAAACGGTGAGATTCTGCGCCTTGCGTCCCAGGACGTTGTAGTGGGAACGTGCCGCCTCGCGCGCGGTGGTCTCGCCCTTGTGCTCGCCCCATAGCCACTCGCTGTAGCAGGCAAAGCCCTCGTTGAGCCAGATATCCTTCCACTCGCCCAGGCTCACGGAATTGCCAAACCACTGGTGGGAAAGCTCATGAGCGATGAGGCGCTCGAAGGCGTGGTCGCCCTTGATGTGGTTGGAGCCAAAGATGGACAGGCCTTGCGCCTCTAGGGGAATCTCCAGCTCATCTTCCGTGATGACCACCTGGTAATCCGCAAATGGATACGGGCCATAGAGGGAGGAGAAGAAGTCCACCATTTCCTGCTGCTGGGCAAACTCATTCAGCACGCGCTCGCGCAGCGCGGCCGGCGCCCAAGCGCGCGTGGAAGGGCCCAAATCAAAAGTAGAGAACTCTCCTACCTGCACCGTCGCTAGATAGGTGGCCATGGGCTCGCGGGTGCGGTAGTGCCAGCGCGTGGTGGAACCGCCCGCCCGGCGGGAGACAAGGTCACCATTAGATATCACGATGAAAGGATCATCGGCCGTAATGATGATGTCATAGAGTGCCTTGGCAGAAGGCGTATCGTCGCAGGGGAACCAGCTCGGCGCGCCATTGGGCTGGCTGGCCACCAGCGAACCGGACTCGGTTTCTTCCCAGCCGATCTCGCCCCAGGTGGTGCGGATCGGCCGTGGGCTGCCGCCATAGCGAATCACCAGCTCAAACTCCGTACCGGCCGCAATCTCCTCTGCAAACCGCAGGCGCAGCTTCCCGGAGGATTGGCGGAATTTAGCCACCCGCGGCGCGCCCTGTGCGGTCACGCGCCGGGCCACCATCGCCCCGCCCAGATCCAGGGTTAGGGACGCCAAATTCTCATCGGCCCGGATAGCCAAAGTAGCCTCGCCGTGGAGCAGGTTGGGCTCCACGCGGTAGGTCAGATCCAGCGTGTAGTGGGAAACCTCAAAGCCGAGGTTAAAATCCACGCCGGTATAAGGATCAGTGTGGGCACGCGAAAGGGCGGTAGGAAGCAACTTCATAATGCTGCAAGCCTACCGCCCTTTTAGCCGCGGAAAGAAACGAGCTTATTTATTGAAAGCGCGCTCGAAGACCGGCCAAGAATCCTTGAGGTCCGCAATCCAGTGCGGCCAGGAGTGGGTGCCGGTATTGCGGAAGTTATAGGTCGCTGGGATGCCAGCCTGGTCCAGCTTGGCCTTGAAGTTGTGGGTGCAGTAGTTCACGCCAGCCTCGATGGCGCCGCCTTCAACCTGCAGCTGAGCGGAGCCCACAGCAGCGATAGCAGGGTTATTTCCCTTGGCCACGTGATAGGAGAAGGTATCCTCCTTGCCGGCCAACCCGGAACCGGAAGAGATGTACAGCTCCGTGCCGCGCAGCTTCTCGTGGTTCATCATTGCGTCGTTATAGCGGTTGGTGGGGGAGCCGAACGGGCCCCACATCTGCTCCGCGGTAGCGCCGCCGCGGTTGACGGTAAGCTCAACGGCCTTGTGCTCTACCGGGTAAGCGGTGGCTGCGCAGCCGGCGTAGGAACCGACCGCGTCGTAGAAGCCCTGGTTGTGCTCCGCCAGCAGCAGGGAGGAGGTTGCGGACATGGACATGCCCGCGATGGCACGGTGGTTATCGGCCTTGATGTGGCCCTCGATGGCACCCGGCAGTTCCTTGCTAAGGAAGGTTTCCCACTTCTGCGGGCCCTTGAGGTACTTAGAGTTCGGTTCGGAGACCCAGTCGGTGTAGTAGGAGAAAGCACCGGCCTGTGGGATGACCACGTTGACGTTCTTGGAGTGGTAGAAATCGACGGCGTCAGAAAGCTTCAGCCAGTCCATGTCCTGCTCCGCGCCGCCTGCACCGTTGAGCAGGTAGATGGTCGGGCGGTTCTCATCCGTCGCGCGAATGACGGCCAGCGGAATCTTGCGGCCGTTCATGGCAGGGGAGGTGGCCTGCAGCTTTTCGACGCGCGGATCGTCCTTGTACTTCTGGTACCAGGTCAGCTGCTCCAACTCCGGGGTGACCTCTAGTGGGGCCAGGGTGGACTGGGCGGCGTTGCCCGCTACCTGCTGCGGGGTGAGCTGTGCGGCGCCCGCTAGCGGGGCGCAAGCCAAGCCTGCACCCACGGCGGTGGCGGCAAGGATGGAGCTAAGACGCTTCATAGTGCTTCTTTCCTGTAGTTATTGAATTCCTGATTATTCGGCAGCGACAGCAGCCTCGGCGGCCGCTGCAGCCTCCGCAGCGTTTGGAGCCGCTGCGCCCTCTGCGTCCTTGCCCTCGACAAAGTCCTTATCCGGGGACTGGTCAGCGGCGCTCGGGGCGTCCTTAACCTGCGCATCTTCCTCGGCCTGCGGTGCCTCGATGGAAAGCTCGTTGGGCTTTACCTCCGGCTCGGCCGGTGCCTCTGCAGCATCCTTGGCAAAGCCGCGCTCGAAGGTTGCCCAGGAGGTGAAGAGGTCATTGCGCCAGCCCGGCCAGGAGTGGGTGCCGGTATTGCGGAAATTCCAGTCCGCCTTCATACCCTGGGAGTCCATCTTGGCCTTGAGGTCATGGGTGCAGGAGTTCATCGCGGCCTCGATGACGCCGCCCTCAACGATGAGGGTGGAAGAGCCCGGAACACCCCAGTCATTGGCGCCGCCTAGGCCGGAGTTGACCGAAACATAGGTCTCGGACTTGCCCAGGTTATTCGGGTTAGCGTTCACCAAGGCATCGTTGTACACGTTGTACTCGCTGCCCATAGCGCCCCACATCTGATCGGCCGAGCCACCGCCGCGGTTGACGGTCAGCTGGGTGTACAGGCGTGGCAGCGGGCGAGAGGTGGCAGCGCAGCCAGAGAAGGAGCCCACGGCGTTGTAGAAGCCCGGGTTGTGCTCCGCCAGCAGCAGGGAGGAGGTCGCGGACATGGACATGCCGGCAATCGCGCGCTTGCCATTGCCGCCGATGTGGTCTTCCAATGCGCCCGGCAGCTCCTTGGTGAGGAAGGTTTCCCACTTCTGCGGGCCCTTGAGGTAACCGCTATTCGGGGAAGATACCCAGTCGGTGTAATAGGAGAAGGCGCCGGCCTGCGGGATCACCACGTTGACGTCCTTGGACGTGTAGAAGTCCACCATGTCCTGTACGCCCTCGGCCTCAGGGTCGATGTCGTGGTTGGCGGTGGCGGTCAGCCAGTCCATGCCCTGCTCGGCGCCGCCGGCGCCGTTGAGCAGGTACAAGGTGGGGCGCTGCTTATCAAAGTCGCCGTCCGGGGTGATGACCGCTAGCGGAACCTCGCGGCCGTCCATGGCGGCAGACGTTGCGGTCATGACCTTGACGTGGTTGCCGTAGTGCTTGCCCTGTCCGCTCTTGTGGCCGAAGGCATAACCCTTCCACTTGTCCTTGTCCTTCAGCCCGGCAATATCCACCACGCGGTTATTACCTTCGGTGGTGATGGCGTAGTTGATATTTTCCGGATCTGCCGGGTCAGTGAGGTTTACCTCGCGGATGGTGGACAGGGTGGCGTCACCCTGAATCTCGGCCGGCTCGACGGCGGAGGCAATAGGGGCGGAGAGGACTCCGGCCGCAATGGCGATGCCTGCGACGCTGGAGCCGATAGAGCGCAAAGTATGCATATTTTAGCTTCCTCGAGTTAAGAGAATCTTCTCAGTAGGTATCGTTCCGTATAGCGGGAGTGTTAGCAAGACTCAGTGTTCAAATAACTCCTTAAATTTAGCAAAGCCTGTGATGCATGTGGTCTGTGTGTCATAATTCTGAACGCAGCGCTCATGTAACGGCGGCGCTACAATTCCCGTTAGTTCTAAACGTGTGAATAGTGCGGTCCCATCCGCGGGCCCATCCCTCGCTCTAGGCAAAAGACAGAAAGAAGAAAAATGAACGTTTTCGATTCCATCCTCGTGTCCATCAATGAAGTTCTGGGCCAGTTCCTGCACATGGGCTCCTCCATGTCCTCCAACGCTGCCCTGGCTCTCGGCCTGTTCTAAAACACCGAGCCCATAGCCCTGCGTGGGGGCGTCGCGCGCTTGCCGACGCCACCGTGCAGGGCCTTTGTGCGTTTTACCCCCGAAGCGTGGGGTACTCGGGCACAAGAGTGTGACCCAATGCGCGACATGGAGGGGAAAGTTACGTATCCTAAAGGGCGTGACTAATGAACATTATGACGTAGTAGTACTCGGCGCGGGCCCTGGCGGCTACGTGGCCGCCATCCGTGCAGCTCAGCTTGGTAAGAAAGTTGCCGTAATCGAGAAGCAGTACTGGGGCGGTGTCTGCCTCAACGTAGGCTGCATCCCTTCCAAGGCGCTGCTGAAGAACGCTGAGGTTGCCCACACCTTCAACCACGAGGCCAAGGACTTCGGCATCTCCGGTGATGTCTCCTTCGACTTCGGTGTTGCCCACAAGCGTTCCCGCAAGGTTTCCGCGGGCATCGTCAAGGGTGTCCATTACCTGATGAAGAAGAACAAGATCACCGAGATCAACGGCCTTGGCTCCTTCAAGGACGATAAGACCATCGAAATCACCGATGGTGATGACAAGGGCAAGACCGTCACCTTCGATGACTGCATCATCGCTACCGGCTCCGTGGTCAAGTCCCTGCCGGGCGTAGAACTCGGCGGCAACATCGTCTCCTACGAGGAGCAGATCCTCAACGATGAGGCCCCGAAGTCCATGGTCATCGTCGGCGCCGGCGCCATCGGCATGGAATTTGCTTATGTTCTTTCCAACTATGGCGTGGACGTCACCATCGTGGAGTTCATGGACCGCGTCCTGCCGAACGAGGACAAGGACGTCTCCAAGGCCATTGCCAAGGAGTACAAGAAGCTCGGCGTCAAGCTGCTGACCGGCTACAAGACCACCTCCGTGAAGGACAACGGCGATAATGTCACCGTTGAGGTGGAGTCCAAGGATGGCTCCAAGCAGGACACCCTGACCGTGGACCGTGCCATGATCTCCATCGGCTTCGCCCCGCGCACCGAGGGCTTCGGCCTAGAGAACACCGGCGTTGAGCTCACCGAGCGCGGCGCCATCGCCATCGATGACACTATGCGCACCAACGTGGACCACATCTATGCCATCGGTGACGTTACCGCGAAGCTGCAGCTCGCCCACGTTGCTGAGGCCCAGGGCGTTGTCGCCGCAGAGACCATCGCCGGCGTGGAGACCCAGCTTTTGGGCGACTACATGAATATGCCGCGCGCTACCTTCTGCAACCCGCAGGTCGCTTCCTTCGGCTACACCGAAGAGGCTGCCAAGGAGAAGTTCGCGGACCGCGATATCAAGGTTGCTACCTTCCCGTTCTCCGCTAACGGCAAGGCCGCTGGCCTCAATGAGACCGCGGGTTTTGTCAAGCTCATCGCGGACGGCGAGTACGGCGAGCTCATCGGCGGCCACATGGTGGGCTCCAACGTTTCCGAGCTGCTGCCGGAGCTGACCCTGGCGCAGCGCTTCGACCTCACCGCTGAGGAAATCGGACGCAACGTTCACACCCACCCGACTCTCTCTGAGGCCATGAAGGAAGCTGCCGAGGGTATCGGCGGCCACATGATTAACCTCTAAGCAGGGCTGCTTGCCGACGTCGCCTTTGAGCGCGACGCCAGCGGCACCGCACCGTTCGCTCCCTCGGTGGAGGGAGGCGGACCGCGGTGCCGCTTTCTATTTGTAAGCACTACTCGAAAAATTTTCGAGTAGTTTCGAGTACTCTTCGAGTAGTGTTAAACGTGCAGCTCAGTGCGCTGTTTGCTCGAAATGGATTCTTTCGAGTACTTTCGAGTAGCTTTCGAGTACTGCCAAAACGGCAGTTCAGAATGTTATTTACTCGAAACGAGCTCTTTCGAGTAGTTTTCGAGTAGCTTTCGAGTAGGTCGATTGGTGCCTAAGGCGCTAGTAGGGTGCAACGGCGGAGCGGTGGGCATCGACGTTGATGACCTCGTTGATGGGTGGAAAGGCGCGCTGCGCGCAGTTTTCGCGCGGGCACGTGCGGCAGCCGGAGCCGATGGGGGTGGCCGAGGAGAGATCGGTGAGATCAAGGCCTTCGGCGTAGACGGTGCGGTCGGCGTGGCGGGCTTCGCAGCCTAGGCCGATGGCGAAGAGCTTATCGGTATCGCCAAAGCGCCCCTGGTGGTGCTGGACGGCGCGCGAAATCCACAGGTAGTTGCGGCCATCGGGCATTTGGGCCAGCTGGCGGGAGATAATGCCGGGCTGGGTGAAGGTCTCGTAGACATTCCACAGCGGGCAGGTGCCGCCATTATTGGAAAAGTGCACGCCGGTGGCGGATTGGCGCTTAGACATATTGCCTGCGCGGTCGACGCGGACAAAAGTAAAAGGAATGCCGCGGAGGTTATCGCGCTGCAGGGTGGACAGGCGAGAGGCCACGGATTCGTAGCCCACGCCGAAGACCTGGCAGAGGTATTCCACGTCGTAGCCGGAGCGCTCGGCTTCGGAATGCATCAGTGCATAGGGCATCACGGTGGCGGCGGCGAAGTAGCTGGCCAAGCCGCGTTGCGCGAGGTTGCGCGAAGCATCCGAGGTGAACGGCTCCTCCTCCACTAGGGAAGCGATGTCCTCCCCGGCTTCGAGGAAGCTCAGCTCCGCAGCCATGCGGAAGGCGCGCTGGCCTTCGCTCAGGCGCGAAGCGAGCCGGAACTCGCCGGTCTCGCGGTCAAAGCTATGTAGCGTGCCATCCATCTGGGAAGTGATGTGGATATCTACGTTGTGCCGATCGCGCAGGCGCTGGGCCAGGGCGTGTTCGGTGTCGCGGATGCCGAAGTGGGTGACCGAGAGGGCGTCGGCAAGCTGCTCTGCATGGTGGTCCAGGTTGTCCAAGTAGTTCTGGCGAGCGTAGAAGAAGTCGCGCACCTCGTCGTGCGGCATGGATAGGGCCTGGGTGGCCTCGGTGGTGCGGCGGGCATCGGTGGCCAGCGACAGCTTATCGCGCACATTGCGGTAGCGGCGGTGGACATCCACCAACGTGCGAGCCACGGTGGGGTGGTTATAGACCAGCTCGGAGAGCTCCTGCAGCTCGACGGGGGAGGGGCAGAGCTCCTTGTCCTGGATGACGTCCTGGATCTCGGCAAGAAGGCGGGAGTCATCGTCGCGGGAGAAGAAGGTGGCATCGACGCCGAAGACCTCCGTGATGCGCAGGAGCACCGGGACGGTGAGCGGACGGACGTCGTGTTCGATCTGATTGACGTAGCTGGCGGAGAGCCCCAGCGTCGTGGCAAGGGAAGCCTGACTGAGATCGCGCTCACGGCGAAGCTGGCGAAGGCGGGATCCCACATACGTCTTACTCATGCCGGCAAGGTTACTGGCTGGCCTGCGGGTGTGCACCCTAATTGCAAAGATCTTGCGAAGAATGTTCACCCGCCTGTGGGCTGCATGTGGGTTTCATGCGAAAGTTTGACACATAAAGGGGTAAGCTGGTCACTCTAGTAACACCGGGTGACCAAGTTCACAAATGCGGAGAGAATTACGCAACGTCAATATTGCGGAATTCCGAGCAGCCAAGGTAGTGACGTTTTGTCCCGAGGCTTCTAAGGCAACCCTTACCTAAAAGAATTCTGACTTTAACCGTACCGCCGTACCGTTAGGTGAATCGCCGCAGGAATTGACTAGTAACCAGCGGTTAAGCCCAGTTAAAGTGAGGGCGACAATGGAGGTGTCATGACTTTAAGAAATCCGGACCGTGAGGCAGTAGCTCACGGCCACATTACTAACGAACCAATCCGCCAGAAGCCGGGAGTGCCCTCCTGGGTTCTGAAGCTCATCATGGCCGTCACCGGCCTGCTCTTCGCCCTCTTCGTTGTTGGCCACATGGCCGGCAACCTGAAGCTGTACTTGCCGGCGAACGGTGGCGAAGAGGCACTGGATGAATACGGTGCATTCCTGCGCTCCATGGGCGAGCCGTTGTTCCCGCATGAGGGCGCATTGTGGATCATTCGCGCCGTCCTGCTGGTTGCCATCCTTGCCCATATCTACGGTGCGATCGCTTTGACTGCCCGCTCCAAGGCTTCCCGCGGCAAGTTCAGCCGCAGCAACCTTATGGGTGGCCTAGATTCCTTCGCCACCAAGACCATGCTGGTCTCCGGCCTGGTTTTGCTGCTGTTCATCATCTTCCACCTGCTGGACCTGACCATGGGCGTGCAGCCCATCGCCCCAGGTGACTTCGCAGAGGGTGCGGTGAAGGCCAACATGATTGCTACCTTCAGCCGCTGGCCGGTCACCATCGTGTACGTGATTGCCATGTGCTTCCTGTTCCTGCACCTCACCCACGGCATTCGCCTTGCCGCCTCTGACCTGGGTATCACCGGTGCGAAGTGGCGTCAGACCTTCCTGATCCTGGCGTACGTCATCCCGGCCGTTGTCTGCATCGGCAACATCGTTATGCCTTTGTCCGTTGCCCTGGGCTTGGTCAGCTAAAGGAGTTAGAAACCCATGACTAATACTGAACTCAAGCGCGAGCACCCTAAGTTCTCGCACCCACAGTCCATCGTTCCGGGCGTATCCGCCGGCAACATCCTGGAATCCCACGAGCCGCACGGCGTGCCGATGAAGGATATGTGGTCCCACCAAAAGGACCACATGCAGCTGGTCTCCCCGCTGAACCGCCGCAAGTTTGAGGTCCTCGTAGTTGGCACCGGCCTCTCCGCCGGCGCCGCTGCGGCCGCACTGGGCGAGCTGGGCTACAAGGTAAAGGTATTTACCTACCACGATTCCCCGCGCCGCGCGCACTCCATTGCCGCGCAGGGTGGTGTCAACGCTTCCCGTGCCAAGAAGGTGGACAATGACTCCGCCTACCGCCACACCAAGGACACCGTGAAGGGCGGCGACTACCGCTGCCGTGAGTCCGACTGCTGGCGCCTGGCAAACGAGTCCGTTCGCGTTATTGACCACATGAACGCCATCGGCGCCCCATTCGCTCGCGAGTACGGCGGCACCCTGGCTACCCGTTCCTTCGGTGGTGTGCAGGTCTCCCGTACCTACTACACCCGTGGCCAAACAGGTCAGCAGCTGCAGCTGTCCACCACCTCGGCGCTGTACCGCCAGATTGGCCTGGGCAACGTGGAGCTCTTCGCTCACAACGACCTGCAGGACATCATCGTCTACAACGACAACGGTAAGAAGCGTGCCGGCGGCATCGTTACCCGCAACCTGATTACCGGTGAGCTCAAGGCCTTCACCGGCCACGCAGTTGTGCTGGGTACCGGCGGCTACGGCAACGTCTACCACATGTCCACCCTGGCAAAGAACTCCAATGCCAGCGCCATGATGCGTGCGTACGACAGCGGTGCTTACCTGGCTTCCCCAGCCTTCGTGCAGTTCCACCCGACGGGCCTGCCGGTCAACTCCGATTGGCAGTCCAAGACCATCCTGATGTCGGAGTCCCTGCGTAACGACGGCCGCATTTGGTCCCCGAAGAAGGAGGGTGACGACCGCGACCCGAATACCATTCCGGAAGAAGAGCGCGACTACTTCTTGGAGCGCCGCTACCCGGCATTCGGCAACCTGGTCCCGCGCGACGTTGCTTCCCGTGCCATCTCCCAGCAGATCAACGCTGGCCTGGGCGTTGGCCCGCTGCATAACTCGGTGTACCTGGACTTCCGCGACGCCATCGAGCGCTTGGGCAAGGACAAGATCCGCGAGCGCTACTCCAACCTCATCGAGATGTACGAAGAAGCCATTGGCGAGTCTGCTTATGAGACCCCGATGCGCATCGCCCCGACCTGCCACTTCACCATGGGTGGCCTGTGGACCGACTTTAACGAGATGACCTCTATCGACGGCCTCTTTGCCGCCGGTGAGTGCTCCTGGACCTACCACGGTGCTAACCGCCTGGGTGCAAACTCCCTGCTTTCGGCTTCCGTCGATGGCTGGTTCACCCTGCCGTTTACCATCCCGAACTACTTGGCTGACCACCTCAACGAGGAGAAGCTGGCTGAGGACTCCCCAGAGGCACAGGCAACCCTGGCACAGTCCCAGGAGCGCATCGACCGCCTCATGGGCGTGCGCGGTGAGAACCCGCACGGTCCGTCCTACTACCACCGCCAGCTGGGCGATATCCTCTACCACGGCTGCGGCGTCTCCCGTAACGTCGAGGACCTCAAGACCGCGATCACCAAGATCCGCGAGCTGCGCGAGGACTTCTGGGCTAACGTCCGCATTCCGGGTGAGGCCAATGACATGAACCAGGTGCTGGAGTACGGCCTACGCGTTGCTGACTACCTGGACTTGGGTGAGCTGATGTGTGTTGACGCCCTGGACCGCGATGAGTCCTGTGGTGCTCACTTCCGCGAGGACCACCTCACCGAGGACGGCGAGGCAGAACGCGACGATGAGAACTGGTGCTTCGTTTCCGCATGGGAGCCGGGCGCAAATAAGAACGAGTTCATCCGCCACGCCGAGCCGCTGTACTTTGATTCGATCCCGCTGATGACAAGGAACTACAAGTAATGAAACTGACACTTGAGATCTGGCGTCAAGCCGGACCGACCCAAGAAGGCCACTTCGAGACCGTCCAGGTGGATGACGCCTCTGAGCAGATGTCCATCCTGGAGCTGCTGGACCACGTTAACGAGGGCTACATTGAGCGCGGCGAAGAGCCCTTCGCCTTCGCTTCCGACTGCCGTGAGGGCATTTGCGGTACCTGTGGTTTGACCGTCAATGGTCGCCCGCACGGCCCAGGCCAGAACACCCCTGCCTGCCAGCAGCGCCTGTTCAACTTCACCGATGGCCAGACCGTCAAGCTGGAGCCATTCCGTTCCGCTGCCTACCCGGTCATCAAGGACATGGTCGTGGACCGCGCGGCACTGGATCACGTAATGGAGCAGGGCGGCTACGTCTCCATGGACGCTGGTACCGCTCCGGATGCGGATACCATGCACCTCAACCACGAGACCGCCGAGTACTCGCTGGACCACGCTGCCTGCATCGGCTGCGGCGCCTGCGTTGCTGCCTGCCCGAACGGTGCGGCTCACCTGTTTACCGGCGCAAAGCTGGTCCACCTCTCCCTTATGCCGCTGGGCAAGGAAGAGCGTGGCCGCCGTGCTCGCAACATGGTCGACGACCTGGAAGCCAACTTTGGCCACTGCTCCCTCTACGGTGAGTGCGCCGATGTCTGCCCGGCCGGCGTTCCGCTGACCGCAGTTTCTGCGGTTACCCGCGAACGTGCACGTGCTGCTTTCCGTGGCAAGGACGACTAAGCTAAGGTTATTCCGTAGGAATACTAGGAACGAGAGAAAGACAGAAAGACTCCGCCATGAGCGATAACACCCACGCAGTCGCTGACTACGCCAGCGAGACCTACCCGGAGTTCTCCGGCAAGATTCAGGACACCTACATTGAGGGCTACGATCCAGTATCCTTCGGTGCTCCTCACTCTTCCCTCCTGCGCACCTCCACTTGGGTGGGCATGGGTCTGATCCTGTCTTGCCTCCCAGCCGCCGGCATCCTCATCTGGGGCCTTGGCGTGTGGGATACCCCGCTGGGCACTGCCGGTGAGGGCAACTACTCCCTAACCATCATCATCGGCATTATCGCTCTGGTGGCTGTGGCCATCGCCGCAGTAGGCACCGTCCACTACGGCCGCCGCTACTACCGCAAGTACCGCAAGGAAACCGGCCGCGCTAACTAGTATTCGCTCTTAAGCCAAGCACCGACAACCCCCGATCTCCACAGCATGCACGCCATGCAGGGAGGCGGGGGTTGTTGTCTGTCTGCCGCCAGGACCCAAGACGGCGCCAACATTGCGTTGCTTTAAGCAGCGCTTGCCGACGCCTCCCTCCATACCGTTGCTTCAACGCCCCCCCAGATCGCGATCGAGAGGTGCTCCCCGCGTTCGTAGTTGAACGAAGGCGGATCAGTGGGTGCTGTTGCAAAGTTGGGGCAGTAGGAAGAGCGACGTGAAATAATCACAGCCATGGGTACCTTCTCCGGTCGGCATTTCCCCTCGTGACATCATTTTGTGGGCAGTGCGGTGGTACTGCCGCTACGGGGTGAGCTACCGCGATCTGGAGGAAATGATGACTTCAGCGGGGCGTGCCGGTCGATCACGCCACGATCTACCGCTGGGTCCAGAAATACGCCCCTGAGCTGGACAAGCAAACACGGTGGTACCGGCAGGTACCTGATTGGCAGGCCAGTTCCTGGCGGGTGGATGAGACCTATATCCGGGTCGGTGGCAGGTGGTGCTATCTCTATCGGGCGATCACCGCCGGTGGTCAGACCCTGGACTTTTACCTCTCTCCGAAGCGGAACGTGGCTGCAGCGAAGCGTTTCCTGGCCAAGGCCCTCAGATCCAATGCGTCAGCCGGGTATCCCAGAGTGATCAACACCGATAAAGCACCCTCCCTAGCCAGGGCAATCGCCGAGTTGAAGTCAGAGGGAATCTGCCCGCCAACAGTGGAACACCGGCAGGTGAAATACCTCAACAACATCTTCCAGAATATCTAAGCAGGCTGGGCCATAATGCTGGCCAGGCGACGAAGAAAGGAGTGTTCGCGGTTCTCCACCCAACTTTGCAACAGCACCCCCGTATGCAACTCGATGCTAGAGACAAGAAATACAGTTTCGCTTTTCACCGTGAGTAGACATGGAAAATAGCAAAGTTCTTGTTTTAATTGGAATCACCCTAATTATTTGGTGCGCGTTATACAGGTACAGAACAACCACCGCTAAATGGGTTTTTATTGCAGCCTCTTTAAGCACCTGTCTAGCGTTTGTCCTAGGTCTATCAGGATTTCTAGGGTTAGGTCATGGTTACATCGATTTGTTGTCTCTAGTAAACGTATTTTTAAACGCATTTATATTGTTGGCCATAGGCCAGTTCCACAATCGAAACAGATCGGACCACGTAAAAGATGTATAGAGCAATGCCCCAAACGTGGGTCACGGGACTCGCTGGTAAAGACATTTCCGGAAAAGATATGTCCAACTATGACCTGACGGATATCAATCTCGAAGGAAGCATATGCAAAGGATGCTCGTTCCGCGGCTCCATGGTGGCATGGGCTAACTTGAAATCGGCAGATTTCACCGACGCAGATTTTACGAACGCAATTCTTAGCGAGTCAGACCTTCGTGGAGCGACATTAACGCGCGCTAATCTTACTAACGCATATCTAGTACCTGTTACCGCCAATCCAAGGCAATTCTCTGGATGTACAGGTTTGGATGCAAGGAATGCGATATTTTATAGCCCTTGATTGCGCCTACACGAATTCCGTTTGAACCCTTCTTTATAATGAGCATTGAAAACGTGTAAACAACGCAAGGTGAGGGTAAATCAGCGCACTCGCCGAGCCCGCCATAAATCAGAACATATGCTAAAGCATATGTTCTGATTTTGTGGTTTTAGCTGCTGGTTTCCCTAGAGAAGATGAAAGCAAGGGGCAAATCGACATGATAATGCGTGTCTCTGGGTGAACCTGGGCGGATTTTTACTTTGCGTACTTCTGGGCATTAAAAGCCTCTGACGCTGCTTCCGGGAAAGTTGGAATTGGGGATGTGGTTATGACACTACGGTTGGGCTCTATCCAACAATCGCTTTCGAGGGGGATAGCCTTCTGCTGCTCGGACACGTCACCGCGTTTCGTGATGCGAACGTAGTCTTGATCAATAAATTCGCTGCGCCAGCAGAGTGTCAGCGCAGCGATGTGCAGAGACAGAGACGAGGAGGCCGAGGATTAGTCGTCCTTCAGGCCGCCGATAACCTTGTTGGCCTTATCCTTCATACCCTCGGCAGCATCGAAGAGCTTATCCTTAGCCTCGGAAGCGACCTGGTCAACCCCATTAAGACCGCCTGCTTAGACAAACGAAGTAAGTATTTGTGCTGGTGGGTGTTTATCTTCATCTAACAGAAAACCGGGCCCCTTCAGTTCAGATTCTTTGTTGTCCATAAACTTAATTACTGAAGGCAGAGGTCGAGTGCTTTTAAGTACGCACTAGTCTTAATGGCCGAAGCCTGAATACATCTTCACAATCCCAAGGAGAACTCATGACGCACCGCGCGGACGAAGGCCTAGAAACGGCTACGGCATCGGCATCGTCGGGTGCTGCTCCGGTGCCGCAGGCTGGCAATCAGGAGGCTCGGCGTGCGGACCTGCGCCGGTGGAAGGCGATTGCGCTGTCGTTCCTGATTGGTGCGGCGGTGATCTTTTTGGGATGTTCGTGGTGGCACGCGTCGGAAAGCGGGGCACCTGTGTGGGTGGGCTACGTGCGTGCAGCGGCAGAGGCCGGCATGGTAGGTGGCCTGGCGGACTGGTTTGCGGTGACCGCGCTCTTCCGTCGGCCCATGGGACTGCCCATCCCGCATACGGCGCTGATTCCTAACAATAAGGACCGCGTGGGCGATGCCCTGAGTGACTTTGTGGAAGAAAACTTCCTCACCGCGGATGCGCTTAGCGCCAAGGTTCGCGAGGCTGAGCTTCCATTGTGGCTGGCGCGCCAGGGTGTAGAGCCGGGCAAGGCGGAGGAAGTCTCCGCGTGGATTGGTCAGCGTGCGGCCAGCGTGGTGTCGGATTTGGATCCTGCGGAGGCAGAGCACTTCATTCGCACCCAAGTCATGGACCGCCTAGCCGAGCCCGAGTGGGGCCCGCCGCTGGGCAGGCTGCTGGAGGGCTATATTGCAGACGGCAAGGCTCGTCCGCTGGAAGACGACCTGATTGACTGGGCACACGGCAAGATTCTGAGCATGGAGCCCACCGTGGTCACCGCCATCGACGAGCGCATGCCGGGATGGGCGCCGCGCTTTGCCCGCGAGATGGTGGGGGAGAAGGTCTATACCGAGCTCGTGGAATTTGCTGATGAGGTGCGCCGCAATGGCAACCACGAGGCTCGCCTGGCCATTCGCCGCAACCTGTCCAAGCTTGCCTCGGACCTGCAGTGGGATGCGGACATGCGCGGGCGCATCGAGGGCATCAAGCAAGAAATGCTCGCCTCCGACCAAGCCCAGCAGGCACCGGCGGCCATGTGGCGCACGGTATCCACCACGCTCATTGACCAGCTCAATGACCCGGATTCTTTCCTGCGCCAGAAGATTACGGCCAAGGTAAAGGAGTTGGCGCACCGCCTGCTCGAGGACTCCGAATTCCTGGCCCAGGCCAATGCGCTCGTGGATAAGGCCGCGCGTTACGCGGTGGAGAAATTCGCCCCGGAAATTATCGCGATTATCCCGGAGACCATCAAGCGCTGGGATGCGGAGGAAGCCTCCCAGAATATCGAGCTCATGGTGGGCAAGGACCTGCAGTTTATTCGTTTGAACGGCACTATCGTCGGTTCCCTGGCAGGATTGGTGATATTCGCGATCAACCACCTTATCTTTGGTGCATAGACAAAAGGAGAAATGAGCAATGAGCGATAATAAGAAGATTTTCGATTCCCTGAAGGATGCCGGCAGCGCTGCTTTTGAGGTAGCCAAGGACTTCGGCGGACGCCTGCAAGAAGAGCGCACCCAGCACGCTCAAGGCGCGCAGGCACACAGCCCCTACGGCGCCACCGGCAAGGATGGCTTGGTGGACAAGGCCACCGCCACCGCGAAGGAATTTGGTGCTTCCTTGAAGAAGGCCGCGGACGGCACCCGCGAGTCCGCGTCTTTTGCTGACGCCAAGGGCAAGTTCTCTACCGCCTATCAGGAGACCCGTGGGGGCGTCATGGACGCCTATAATTCCGCCCAGGCCCGCCGCGCGGAGAAGAAGAATGCGCCGCGCCCCGGCCAGGATTCGGCTCCTTCGCAGGGCGATAATATTATCGATGGCGAAGTAATCGACACCGACGACCCACAGAATTAATCTGCATGTATTTCCTTTATGAACTTGCCTGGAATCTAGACGGCTACATCTTCCGAATCCTCACCCTGACCGCCATCGTCGGTGCGGTGCTTGCCGCCGCCACGCGCGAGGACGCCTTCCGCGCCGGCGACCGTCAGGGCAAGTGGGTGTGGGTTGGCCTGCTGGCGGGCTCGGCCGTAGCGATGGCCACCGGCATGCCATTCCTTTCCTGGATCGGCACGGTCATTACCGGCGTGTACTGGTTCGATGTGCGCCCGCAGCTCAAGGCCATCATCAACGGCGATTACAGCTACTAATGCTTAACCTGCTTGCTGCCCCGGCCGCGACGGTCAAGGACCGCGCCGCCGATAACACCGTCGTGGTCTCCCCGCACCACGTTTCTATTGCCGCGGGGGCCGGCGCGGCCGATATCATCTCCGTCGCCGGTTATCCCACCGGCCGCCACCACACGCTCATCAAGGCCTCTGAGGCGCGCTTGGCCATCCAATCCGGCGCCAGCGAGGTGTGGGTCAGCCTCGATGAGACCGTGTCGGATGCCAATGCCGTGCTCTCCGAGCTCATCGCCATCCGCGAGGCCTGCCCGGATCCGGCCCGCTTGGGCCTCATCGTCCCAGACGCCCCGCTTGCCGACGCCACCCTCAACGCCGCCCACCAAGCCGGCTACCAGCGCCTCATTGTGCGCAGCTCCGCGACCGCAGGCGCGGACCGCGCGGAATCCGGTGCCGGTGAAGAAGGCATGAAAAAAGGACCGGAGTTGGCCGCTGCCACTCTTCCGGTCCTCGAATTTCCCGCCGCTTTGGTTTAGACGGCTTCCTTCTGCGCGTCCTGCTGCGGCGCGCCATTGTTGGCCCCACCATTGCCGGTGGTGCCCTCGCCGCCACCGGCCAGCTTATCCATGTCGTTCATCGGAACATCAGTGCCGGTGATGGTGAGCTTGAGCTCGCCATCGAGCACCTCCACGGAATCGACGTTCATGTCCGAGCCCACGAACTGATCCGACATGCCGTTTTGCAGCGCGGAGGAGATGGCTTCGGTGGCCTGATCCGGCAGCTCGAGGCCGAAGATAGAGGCCTCGGTGGCGCGGATATCGAGCTTTCCATCGTGGGCAGTGGGCTCCAGCGAGAGGTTGGCCAGGCCGCCGGCGAACTTCACGTCCAGCACATGGTCCTGCTCATTGGCGGTAATCTCCGTGACCACCATATTGCCCACCTTGTCGCTGCCAGCTTGCTCGGAAATGCCCTTCTGGAAGGAGGCCAGCAGGTAGTCATCCGGCACGGTGGTAGAAGCGCGCAGCTTGCCGGCCACCGGATTGTCCTGGTCGGTGCTCATGTCTTCCACGTGGATCTCGGAGGCAGGTTGGCCCTTGATCTCGGTGCCGTCGATTTGCAGGGTGGACGGCGTGGTCATATCCATTTGGGAAATGGAGCCCTTAAACAACCCCAGCAGGAGCGGGCTGCCGCCGAAGCTGACGGAGGGGTCTTCTTTGACCTGAATGCCCTCTTGCTCAGCGGCCTCGTTGAACTGCGAGGTCATCTGGTGGCCGATGAACCAGCGCAGGCCGAACTCGGCCAGCAGGATGAGCACGAGGAGTGCTACGAGGATGCCAATGATGATTTTCCAGGCGAGTGAACCCGCCGATTTCTTCGAAGCCATGCGTACCAGTGTGGCGCATGAGACGGCGCGGGGCAAAGTCTGCGGCGAAGTTAGCAGGACATTTTTAACCTTGCGGCGCCACCGATTCCCAGTCCACGGTGAGCACATTATCGCGCAGGCGCCGGCGGACGGGGTGGATGTTGAAGGGGGCGTCGGCAAGCATGGCGCGTGCTCTACGCCAGCGCACGCGCGGGCCGTAAGGCGCCCAGCCGGCCGCGCGGTCCCAAGCCTCGTCGGCGGCCTGAAGCAGCTCGTGGATGGGCTCGCCGGGCACGTTGCGGTGGATAAGGATTTTGGGCAGGCGCTCGGCAATATCGGAAGGGCGCGCCACGTCAAACGGGTCCCACGCCAGGGTGAGCGTCCGCGGACCATGGGCATCGAGTAGCAACCAGGCTGCGCGCCGGCCGAGCTCATCGCAGGTGCCCTCCACAAAGAAGCCGCCCGGGGCAAGCCGGGAACACACCGTCTGCCAGGCCTCTTCCACCTGGTCCACGTCATATTGGCGCAGCACATTAAACGCGCGCACCAGCTGCGGCCGGTAGCCTGCCAGCTCAAAACCGCCCAGCTCGAAGCGCACGCCATCGCGTGGCGGCAGCACCCGGTCCGGGTGGATCTCCAATCCGCACACGTCTACCCGCGGATTCGCCCGGCGCAGCCACCCTGCCCACTCCACGGTGGTCGCATGCGAGGCCCCGTAGCCCACGTCGAGCGCCAGCGGCGTATCCACATGCCGCAGCAGCGCGGAAATCTCCGGGTGCGCGAGCATCCACCTATCGCAGCGCCGCAGCCGGTTGTGGTTGGTGGTGCCGCGGGTAATAACGCCAAAAGGCCGACCCGCAGTTGCGCTGGCGCGCAGATTATGTGCGTGGTCGGCCATAGATTTTGGGTCTTGAGAACTTAGGCGTTCTCAGAAATCCACTGTTCGGTCAGCTTGCCCTCGTTATCGAAGAGCTCGCCCAGGGACTCGCCCACCTTCGGCTCGATGGCGGCGCCCATCATCGGAATGTTGACGGAAATCTCGTTGACGTAGGACAGCTTGGTCATTTCGCCCTCGCCGGCCAGGGAGATATCGCCCTTGAAGTCTACCGGGGTGCCCTTGACGTCCGCGGTGTAGTTGACGTCAGCAGCCTCACCGTTGAGCTCGCCCACGGTAACCACGCGCTTGACCTTCAGGTCCTGGGAGACCATGGCGCGTACTGCCTCTGGCAGCAGGGTGGTCGGCAGAACCTCGAAGAGGGTGGCTACGTTATCGCTGAAGTTGTGCACCTGGCCCGCCTCAGGGGAGAGGTTGGCCACGATGTACTCCCAGTATTCCTTGGTGAGCAGCGCCTTGTGAACCTTTTCGATGGGCTGATTGATGGTTACGGTGTTTTCACTACGGGTTGACATGCCTAACAGACTACCTTGGTAGGCGTGCTTGATAAATCTTTGACGCAACAGCTCACAGCGATCGACGGCGTAGAACTGGACCCCGCCGCCACTTTCGCGGACCTGACTACGCTGCGTGTAGGCGGAAAACCGCAGGCCGCACTGCGCTGCTCGCAGCCGGAGGCCGCCGTTGCCGTGGTGCGTGCCCTTGATCACGCCGAAGTGAAATTCATCGTCGTTGGCGGCGGCTCCAACCTCTTGGTGGCCGATGGCGCCGTGGATCTCGTCGCGGTCATCCTCGACTTCGACGAGGTCTCCATGGATACCGAAACCGGCGTGGTGCGCGCACAGGCCGGCGCCGTCTGGGACGACGTGGTGGCCCGCTCCGTGGAGCTCGGCCTGGGCGGCATCGAGTGCCTTTCCGGCATCCCCGGCACCGTGGGTGCGGTCCCCGTGCAGAACGTGGGCGCCTATGGCGCGGAAATCTCTGAGGTCCTTACCCGCGTGCGCCTTTATAACCGCCGCACCGATACCGATGAGTGGGTTCCCGCCTCCGACCTAGAGCTGGCCTATCGCTATTCCAACCTAAAATTCACCGGCCGCGCCGTGGTGCTGGAGGCGGAGCTCCAGCTCGATACCGAGGGCCTTTCCCGCCCACTGCGCTTTGGCCAGCTCACCCAGAATCCGGGCGAGCGCCGCCCCGTGGCCGAGGTCCGCGAGGAGGTCTTAAAGCTCCGCCGCGGCAAGGGCATGGTGCTCGACCCCACCGACCATGACACCTGGTCCGCCGGTTCCTTCTTTACCAACCCGGTGGTGGACTCCGCTCTTGCCGACGCCGTCCAGGCCAAGGTCCGTGCCTCGCTTGGCGACGCCACCGCAGACTCCATGCCGCGCCACCCCTCTGCCGAGACCGGCCGGGAAAAGCTGTCTGCCGCCTGGCTCATTGACCGCGCCGGGTTTGCCAAGGGCTATCCGGGCTCCGGCCGGGCCACGCTCTCGACGAAGCACACGCTGGCGCTGACCAACCGCGGCGAGGCCACGGCCGCCGATATCGTGGACCTCGCCCGCACCATCCGTGACGGCGTCCACGAGACCTTCGGCGTGGAACTCGTGCCAGAACCCGTGTGGATCGGCCTTTCCCTCGACGAGTAGCGCGCGACCGTGCTTTCGCTCCGAGTCTCTGGGGCATAAAACCTACAAAGCAGCCACGATAGCGCCCTTAACCACGCGGTTTTCGAGTCTATCGTGGCTGCTTTTCAGTTCGGCGTCTAGCGCGCCGGCGACTTGCTTAGGCGGTCATGACCTGGAGCCACTCATCCTTAGCGCCCAGGAATGCGCGGGCCGCCTCCTGCGCGCCCTCCAAGCTGTGGTGCGCACCCCAACCGCACTGCTCTTCATTGGCGGCCGGTACCTCGGTAGCGTTAAGAATATCGTTGAGCGCGCCTTCCACCGCGCGCAGCAGCTCGTCCTGCTCCATGCCGTTGGTGATGGCGTAGAAGCCGGTGCGGCAGCCCATCGGGGCGAAACCGATGAGCTTATCGGTGTAGTTGCGCATGAAGTTTGCCATCATGTGCTCCACCGAGTGCAGCGCCTTGGTGTCCAGGTGGTCCTGGTTAGGCTGGCAAAAGCGCAGGTCATACTTGATGATTTCGACGCCGCCGCCCAAATCCGTGCGGTCGGCCACGCGGATATATGGCGCGCTGACTAGGCGGTGGTCGAGTTCGAAGGACTTAACGTTGAGCTTCTTTTCATTCTGGTCAGTCATGCTTCTCCAGTGTAATCACGGCTGAGTGTCACTTCCTGAAATAGATTCTTTACCGCATACGCTGGGATAATATGAGCACTCTCGACGACGCCGCCGAGGCCCCCGGCGCCGCACGCACCCCTGGGGACTTGCCTTCTGCCGTACAGCCTGACGGTGAGCGGCCCGCCGGCGAGCAGCCCGCCGGCCGCCAGCCTGCCGGCACTCCGTCGAGCGCCGCGGCCACTCCGGTGAGCGAATCCGAGTACGAGGGGGCGGATAAGATCGTGCCCAGCACCGTGCCCACCGTGGTCAAGATTGCGGGCCATACCGAGGAAGTAGATCCCCTGGCCCGCGGCAACCGCTTGCGCAAGGAAAGCTGGGGGCTGGTGGTGCGCCGCGTGTGGGCCGATTTCTTTCATGATGCCTTGATGGATCGTGCGGCCACGATGACGTACTTCACGCTCATGGCCTTTGCCCCCACGGTGCTGGCCGCCTATTCCATCGCCACGCTAATCTTCTCCTCGCGGCGCGCCGAGGTACACGAGTTAACCTCGCACTTCATTGCGGACTACGTGCCCAGTTCCATGACGGAGCAGGCCGAGAAACTGGTTGGCTCCATCATTGGTTCCACGGCGCAAGGCACCTTCGCGCTGGTGATATCCGTGCTAGTTTCGCTCTTTGCGGCCTCGGCCTATGTGCGCGCCTTCTCGCGCACGGCCAATACCGTCTATGGGCGAGTGGAAGGCCGTGGAATCATCCGCACCTGGGCGCTGATGTGGGGGCTGACCATTGTTCTCGTCATCGGTGCGGTCATCGTGCTCTTTGCTAACCTGCTGCGCGATACCATCGTGAGCGGCGTTATCGATCCCCTCGCGGGCAAGTTGGAGATGCAGGGCACCGCGGACTTTTTGGGTGGGATCTTCATGCCAGTGTGGAATTGGCTGCGCTTCCCGCTCACCGTGGTGATCGTGCTGAGCTTGATCGCCATCTTGTATCACTTTTCCCCGAACGTGCGGCCGGCGCGCTTTCGGTGGATAACCCTAGGCTCCGTCGTAGCGCTGAGCACCAATGTGGTGGTGTGGGGAGCATTTGCGCTGTATGCCCAGCGCTTTGCCGGAGCCAGCGTCTATGGCGCCTTCAGCCTCATCATGGCCGTATTCATGGCCGTGTGGCTATCTAATACGATGCTCATTTTAGGCATCAAGATCGATGCGGAAATCCTGCGCGCCAAGGAGCTGCAACTGGGCCTGCACGCCGCGCGGCATATTCAGGCCCCACCGCGTTCCGACGCCGCCGCAAAATCCCAGGCCCGCGCCCAGCACGACCTTGAGAAGCGTTCTGAGCGCATCTACCAACAGGCGGTGCGCCGGGGAGAGCGGGAAGAAGGCTAGCCCTGGTTGAGTAGGGCGAGGAGATCGCGCTGGACATCGCGGCGGCGCAGCTTGCCCAGCTGATCGCTGGCGAGCGCCTCCATGGCAAAGAAGCGCTGCGGTACCTTATAGCGCGCCACCAACCCGCGGCAATGGTCGCGCAAGGTGGGCTCATTGAGCTGCGCGCCGGGGGCAAGCACCACGCAAGCGGCGACATCTTCTGAACCATCGGAGCGAGGAACACCTACGACCGCGGCCTGGGCGATGTCAGGGTGGGAGGTTAAGGCCTCCTCAACCTCGCCGGGATAGACATTGAAGCCACCGGTGATGATGATTTCCTTGATGCGGCCCACCAACCTGATATGGCCATCGGGCTCGCGCACGCCCATGTCCCCGGTGCGGAACCAGCCTTCATGGAAGGCGGCGGCGGTGGCGGGGGCGTCGGCAAGGTAGCCGCCAAAAACCTGCGGGCCGCGGGCGAGAATTTCGCCGGCCACGCCATCCGGTTGGGTACGGCAGAGATCGGCCGGATCGCCGATGCGCAGCTGCGTATCCGGCAGCGGCAGGCCGATGGTGCCGGCGCGCCGGGTGTCATCGAGAGGATTGATGGTCAGTACGGGAGAGGTTTCCGTGAGCCCATAGCCTTCCACCAGCAGGCCGCCGGTGCGTGCCTCCCATGGTTCGATGATGCGTGGAGGCAGCGAGGCCGCGCCCGAGATAGAGTAGCGCACCCCGCCGAGATCCGTGGGCGCGGGGGAAGCGGCGGTAGCTGCGGCCGAGGGAGTGGCCGCCATGGCGCGCTCGTAGATGGTGGGCACTCCCGGCATCCAGGTGGGGCGGCGGGCGGCAAGCGCCTCCGTCACTGCGTCCGTGTGTGGGGCGGGCAGCAAAATAATTTCGGCCGCGCAGCGCACCGCGAGCAGCACGCTCATCGTCAGGCCATAGGAATGGAACATGGGCAGCGCGGCCAAGAAGCGCTCCTGGCCAGCGCGCAGTGGTGCCTGAGTCTCTAGCTGTAGGCAGTTTGCGGCGAGGTTGCCGTGGGTTAAGACCACGCCCTTGGGGCGGGCGGTGGTGCCGGAGGTGTAGAGGATAAGGGCGGCGTCGGCAAGCGTGGCTGGGTACGGCTCCACCGGGGCGCCGCTGAGGGGAAGCGGCTCGCTAAGGGAAACGGAAATGGTGGTCTCTACCTGCGCGGAAACGGTGGGGGCAATGTCCTCCCAGGCGATGGCGACGCGGGCGCCATGGTGGGCGAGCAGCGGGGTGAGCTCGTGCGCGGTATAGCGCGGGTTATGCTCTACCACCACCGCGCCCAGGCGCAGGATGGCAAAGAACGCCACCACGTGTTGCGGGCAATTGGGGAGTAGGAGCGCCACCCGGTCGCCGGGGCGCACGCCCATCTCGCGCAAGGCGCCGGCCGCGGCCGCCACCTGGGCATCGAGCTCGCTATAGGTTAGCGTGTGGCCGGCGAAATAGGTGGCCGGGCGCTGTGGAAACTTGGCGACGGCCGCCATAAGGAAATCCGTCAAGGTAGCGCCATAGTGAATTTCTGCCATAGCCGATAAGTCTATGCCTTTGCCTCCAGCAGCTCGAGTAGGTCCTTGCGTACCTGGTGGCGGCGAATCTTACCCAGATTGTCGCGCGCTAAATCCTCAAAGTGATAGAACGTGCGCGGGACCTTGTAGCGGGTCAGGCGCTCGCGGCAGAATTCTTTCAAACCCTCGGGATCGAGCACGGCGCCATCGCGCAAGGTGACGCAGCCGACGACGTCCTCGGAGCCATCTTGGCGCGGGCGACCCACGGCGGCGACATCCACCACATCGGGGTGCTGCGCAATGGCCTCTTCCACCTCGGCGGGATACACGTTGAAGCCGCCGGTGATAATGATTTCTTTGATGCGGCTGACCAGCTTGATATAGCCATCCGGCTCCATGAGTGCCATATCGCCGGTGCGGAACCAGCCATTGTGGAAGGTCTTTTCGGTGGCCGCGGCATTGCCAAAATAGCCTTGGAAGATCTGTGGGCCGCGCGCGAGCATCTCACCCGGTTGGCCGTCGGGCTGGGTTTCATCCAGGTTATCGGGATTGGCAATGCGCACCTCCGTATCTGGGAAGGGTACGCCCACATAGCCGGGGCGGTGCTTGCCATTCATGGGATTGGCCGTAAGTACCGGGGAGGTCTCCGTCATGCCGAAGCCTTCCACGAGCCGGCCGCCGGTCATGGTCTCCCAGCGCTCCACAATCTCTACGGGCAGCGTGGCGGCGCCGGAGAAAGCATTGCGGATGCCGCTTAAGTCGACGTCCTTTTCCTCGGCCGCGTCCATGATTTTTTGATACAGCGTGGGCACGCCCGGCAGCCAAGTAGGCGTGCGCTTCTTGACGATGTCCATAATCAGCGGCATCTGCGGGGAGGGGACCAGGATGAGCTCGGCACCAAGGTAGATGCTGAAGATGCACAGCGTGGTCATGCCATAGGCGTGGAAGATGGGCAGGGCCGCGAGGAAGCGCTCTTGTTGCTTTCCCATCTGCGGCACCCAGGCCTTGCCCTGAATGGCATTGGCAATGAGGTTGCCGTGTGAGAGTAGTGCCCCCTTGGGCTTTCCGGTGGTGCCGGAGGTATAGAGGATGAGCGCAATATCGTCCTGGGAGGTTTCAGGGATATCGAGGTCCGAGCCGTCGCCGCCGATGGCCGCGCCGATGAGGGTGGACCACTCCACGGTATTGGGCGCGGGGCTGGTGAGCTGCTCGCGCTTGGCGGCAAGCGGCGGGAGGGGCAGGCGCAGCGCGAGGCGCTTGAGCGGTGGCATGGCATCGACCATGTTGACGGAGACGATGGTCTCCAGCGGGGTGGTCGAGCGCAGCCTTTCCAGTGTGGAGGCGGTTTTATCCCAGGAGATGGCCACGCGCGCGCCGTGGTCATTGAGCAGCCCTTCCAGCTCCGGGGCGGTATAGAGCGGGTTGTGTTCGACCACGGTGGCGCCAAGCAGCTGCACCGCGTAGAAGGCCGCGACGTGCTGGGGGCAGTTAGGCAGCACGATGGCCACCTTGTCGCCGGGGCGAATACCAAAAGCCTTGAGACCAGCCGCAGCGGCGCGCACCTGGGTATCGAGCTCCGCGTAGGTCTGCGTCTTACCGAAGAAGTAGGTGGCGGATTTATTGGCATTGACCCGCAGGTTATTGCGGTAGTAGTCGACGATGGTTTTATCGCCGTAGTCCAGCGTGTGTGGGGTCCAATCGCTGTAGTGCTCGAGCCAGGCTCGGGAGGTGGAAGCGGACACGCGGAAAACCTTTCGTTTGGCTACAAAAACTATTTCTGAGGGGATAGCATATCCCAAATATGAGGAATCCCTCTAGTTTTCTTCTAGTGTCAGCAAAAAGCGTTTGGCATCCAGACCACCCGCATAGCCACCGAGCCGGCCGTCGCTGCGCAGCACACGGTGGCATGGCCGCACGATGAGCAGGGGATTGGCGCCGCACGCACTGCCCACGGCCCGCGTCGCGCCGGGCCGGCCGAGCTTCTTGGCGACGTCGCGATAAGTGACCGTCTCCCCATAAGCAATCTTCATCAACTGCGCGTGGACTGCGGCGCGAAAGTCCGTCGTTCTGGGCGGGTCTAGGGGCAACTCGAAGGCGCGGTGCCGGCCAGCGAAATACTCCGCCAGCTGTGTCTGTGCCGCATCGAGCACAGCTGCGCTGTGCTTTTCGGAGTCCCCTTTAACCGCGCTGTCCGCCGCTTCCTGCAGGGCGCCGGTTGCGGTGAATTCCACACGGGAAAGCCCCCGCGGGCTCGCCTGCAGGCGCAGGGGTCCGAGGGGGCTATCGATGAGGCGGAACATGCTAGTTCTTTTCGGCCTGGAGGCGGCGGATAAGGTCTGCCTGGACCTCGCGGCGGCGGATCTTGCCCATCTGATCCTTAGCCAGCTCTTCAAAGTGGTAGAAGGTGCGCGGGACCTTGTAGCGGGTAAGGCGTTCGCGGCAGTATTCCTTGAGGCCCTCTGGGTCGAGAGCGGCACCATCGGCCAAGTCGAGGCAGGCTACGACGTCCTCGGAGCCGTCCTCGCGCGGGCGGCCGACCACGGCGACGTCATCAATGCTTGGGTGCTCGCGCAGGATTTCTTCCACCTCGCCCGGATATACGTTGAAGCCGCCGGTGATGATGATCTCTTTGATGCGGCTAACCAGGCGAATGAAGCCGTCTTCTTCCATGACGCCCATGTCTCCGGTGCGGAACCACTCGCCGTGGAATGCGGCCTCGGTGGCCTCTTCATTGTTGAGGTAACCCTTGAAAATCTGTGGTCCCCGCGCCAAAACTTCGCCTTCGGTGCCATCGGGCTGGGTTTCATCGAGGTTATCCGGGTTGGCAATGCGCACCTGGGTATCCGGGAACGGAATACCCACGTAGCCGGGGCGGCGGTCGGTGCTCATGGGGTTGCCCACGATAATCGGCGAGCACTCGGTGAGGCCGTAGCCTTCCACCAAGAGGCCACCGGTATAGTTCTCCCACTTCTTGACCGTGTCCGAAGGCAAGGTAGAAGCGCCGGAGAAGGCTGCGCGCACGCCCTTGATAGGGATCTGCTGCTCGTCGGCGGCTTTGACGATTCGCTCGTAGAGCGTCGGCACGCCCGGTACCCAGGTCGGGGTGTGTTTCTTCATCAGCTGCATAATGAGCGACATATCCGGCTTCGGCAGGAGGACCAGCTCGCCGCCGATGAACTGCGCAAGGGTGACGTTCATGGTCAGGCCATAAGCATGGAAGAAGGGGAGGGCGGCGAGCATGCGCTCGGGCTTATCGCCCAGGCCCGGTACCCACGCCTTGCCCTGCATCAGGTTGGAAAACAGGTTTCCGTGAGAAAGCATGGCACCCTTCGGGGTGCCGGTGGTGCCAGAGGTGTACATAATCAGCGCGATGGTGTCCTTGTCCACGTCTTCCGGCGTGGTGATATCTCTACCGTCGCCACCGATGGCGTTGCCCACCAAGGCTTCCCACGGCACGGTATTGGGCGCCGGGGAAGAAAGCTGTTCGCGCTTGGATTTGAGCGGCGGGATGGGCAAGCGCAACGCGGCGCGCTGCAGGGTGGGCATGGCGTTGATCATGTTGATGGACACGACCGTTTCCAGGTTGGTGGTCGCGCGCAGCTTCTCCAAGGTCGGCGCGGCCTTATCCCAGGCGATGGCGATGCGTGCGCCGTGATCTTGGAAGAGTCCTTCCAGCTCATGGGCGGTGTAGAGCGGGTTATGTAGTACCACCTGCGCACCGAGCTTCAAGATGGCATAAAACGCCGCGATGTACTGCGGCGAGTTGGGCGCGACGATGGCTACGCGGTCACCTGGCCGCACGCCGAAAGCCTTCAAGCCCGCGGCCGCTGCGCGAACCTGGCGGTCTAGCTCCGCATACGTTTGGGTACGTCCGAAGAAGTAGGTGGCCGGTTTATCGGCGTTGACCTCAAGATTGTTGTCGTAGATATCCAGCAACGTGGTGTCGCCGTAGTCCAGCGTATGTGGTGTCCATTCCGGGTAATACTGGAGCCAAGCCTGTGATTCGTATGCGGACAAAACGTGACCTTTCGGTAGCGTAGGTTTCTGGCAGGGGCCAGTATAGCGCCGCTAGAATGGAGCGCCATGCGCATCGCCATGATCTCTATGCATACCTCGCCGATTGAACAGCCCGGCTCCGGGGACGCCGGCGGCATGAACGTCTACGTCCTCAACAGTGCCCGCCAATTGGCCCGCCGGGGAATCGAGGTAGACGTCTACACCCGCGCCACCCGGCCTAGCCAGGGCGAAATCATTGACGTCGAGCCGCATCTGCGCGTCATTAATATTGTCGCCGGGCCATACGAGGGCCTGGATAAAGAAGATTTGCCCACCCAGCTGGCCGCCTTCGCCGGCGGCATGGTGCAATTTGCCAAGTGGCAGGGCAAAAAATATGACCTTATTCATTCCCACTACTGGCTTTCTGGTCAGGTGGGCTGGCTGCTGCGGGATCTCTGGGGAATTCCGCTCATTCATACGGCGCATACCTTGGCCGCGGTGAAAAACGCCTCGCGGACGGCGGATGACACCTTGGAGTCCGAGGCACGCCGCATCTGCGAACAGCAATTGGTGGATAACGCGGACCTGCTCGTGGTCAATACTGAGCAAGAAGCCCGCGACTTAGCCGAGCACTATGACGCCGAGCGCGACATCATCCGCGTAGTTTCGCCCGGCGCCGACGTAGAGCTTTTCACCCCTGGCACGGACCGCAATACCGAGCGCTCCCGCCGCGAGTTGGGTATTCCGCTGCACACCAAGGTGGTGGCTTTTGTCGGGCGCCTGCAAAAGTTCAAGGGGCCAGAGGTCCTCATCCGCGCCACGGCCGAGCTTTTCCGCCGCGAGCCTGCCCGCAACCTGCGGGTGGTGATCTGCGGCGGTCCGTCGGGGGCCAATACGGCGCCGGAGGCCTATAGGGAGTTGGCGCGTGAGTTGGGCGTCGATAAGCGCGTGCGCTTTTTGGGCGCCCGCCCGCCCGAGGAGCTGGTGGGGGTCTACCGCGCGGCCGATATTGTGGCGGTGCCCAGCTATAACGAGTCCTTTGGCTTGGTATCGCTGGAGGCTCAGGCTTCTGGCACGCCGGTGGTTGCGGCCGCCGTTGGCGGGCTGCCCATTGCCGTGGCCGATGGGGAGACTGGCCTGCTGGTGCACTCGCACGATCCGGCCGATTGGGCCGATGCCTTGGCCCGCCTGCTTGACGACGACCCCATGCGCATCGCCATGGGCGAAGCCGCCGTCTCCCACGCCGCGCGCTTTAGTTGGGCCAGCTCCGCCGCCGCGCTCGCAGAAATCTATGACGAGGCCAGCCGCATCGAGGTCCCAGACTGTCACCAACGGCGCGCGATTGGGGATTAAACCCTGACGCCGGTAGTCATTTCGTGGCATGCTGGAAACATGACTAACGGAAAATTGATTCTTCTTCGCCACGGCCAATCTAAGTGGAACGAGTCCAACCAGTTCACTGGCTGGGTTGACGTAGATCTGACCGAAAAGGGCGAGGCGGAAGCCAAGCGCGGCGGCCAGCTGCTCGCGCAGGAAGGCATTCTGCCCGATGTCCTCTATACCTCTCTTCTGCGCCGTGCCATCCGCACCGCAAATATCGCACTCAACGCCGCCGACCGTCACTGGATCCCAGTAGTGCGCGATTGGCGCCTCAACGAGCGCCACTATGGCGCCCTGCAGGGCCTGAACAAGGCCGAGACCAAGGAAGAGTACGGCGAGGAAAAGTTCATGGCATGGCGCCGCTCCTATGACACGCGCCCGCCAGAGTTGGCCGATGACTCCGAGTACTCCCAGACCAATGACCCGCGCTACGCGGACCTGGACAAGGTCCCGCAGACCGAGTGCCTGAAGGACGTCGTCGCCCGCTTCGTGCCGTACTTCGAGGAAGAAATCCTCCCACGCGCTAAGAAGGGCGAGACCGTACTTATCGCCGCTCACGGCAACTCCCTGCGCGCACTGGTCAAGCACCTGGACAATATCTCTGATGACGATATTGCCGGCCTGAATATTCCGACCGGCATCCCGCTGGTCTATGAGATCACCGAGGACGGCTCCGTGGTAAACCCAGGTGGCACTTACCTGGATCCGGAAGCCGCCGCTGCCGGCGCCGCCGCCGTTGCTGCGCAGGGCGGTAAGTAAGAAACTGCGCTAAAGTCCCCGGGGAGTATTCCCTGGGGACTTTGTGGTGGATAGGGTAGACACGTGGAATTGATTCTTTCCTTTGCCGCCGGCGTGGTGGCCTGCGGATTGGCGCTGCCGGTGATTTCCTGGTTGCGCGGGCGCATTGCGCGCTACCGCCAAGCCACCGATGCCGAGGCCAACCAGGTCACGACGGTCAGCCAGGTGCTGCACTTGGCCGTGCAGGGCTCACCGACGGCCCTGGCGGTGTTGGACCGCAACCAAGAAATCGTCATGTCCAATCCGGCCGCCCATGAGATGTCCCTGGTCCATGATCGCGCCGTGAACCCAGAGGTGTGGCAGACCGCGCAGGAGGTCTTTGAAGACAAGGAGACCCGCACCGTCGACCTGGCCATTCCCAAGCGCCGCACGGGCCACCGCGTCACCCAGTTCAAGGCGGTCATTAAGCCGCTGACGCTTAACGACGGCCGCTTTGTCATCATTTACGGCACCGATGAGAGCGAAAACGTCCGCATGGAATCCGCCCGCCGCGACTTCGTGGCAAACGTCTCCCATGAGCTCAAGACCCCCGTCGGCGGCATTGCCCTGTTGGCCGAGGCCCTGCTCCAAGACCCCGGTGACCAGGAAACCGTCGAGTACTTTGGCAATAAGGTCTACAAGGAAGCCAACCGCATGGCCGATATGGTCAGCGAGCTTATTTCCTTGTCCAAGCTGCAAGGCGCTGAAGCGCTGCCAGAGATGGAACCGTTGGCCGTCGATGACCTCATCGAGGAAGCACTCTCGCGCAACCAACTGGCTGCGGAGGCTCGCTCCATCGAGCTCAACCGGGGCGCCTCGGTTGGCGTGCAGGTCAAAGGAGACAGGTCCCTGCTGGTTACCGCACTATCTAACCTCATCTCCAACGCGATTAACTATTCGCCGGAGAAGATGCCGGTATCGGTCTCCCAAAAAGTGGTGGACGGTGGGGTCGTGCTCATCCGCGTCACAGACCGCGGCATCGGTATCGCACCGGATGATCAAAAACGTGTTTTTGAGCGCTTCTTCCGCGTAGACCAAGCCCGGTCGCGGCAGACCGGAGGCACTGGCCTAGGATTAGCAATTGTTAAACACGTGGTGGCCAACCACGGCGGCAACATCAAACTGTGGTCCCGGCCCGGTACGGGTTCCACATTCACCATTGAGTTGCCTATCTACAGGGAAGAAAAGCCAGCGCAGGATGCTGGCATGAAGGATAATGAGAAAAAGGATGCCGTCACTGCGGCGGCGCCTGGGCTCCCGCGGGCAGTAGCACGCGTCGCAGCACGTCGAAAGGATAAAGCACAATGACCACCATCCTCATCGTTGAAGATGAAGAGTCGCTGGCAGATCCGCTGGCATTTCTCCTCCGCAAGGAGGGCTTCGAGCCGATCATCGCGCACGATGGCCCCACCGCGCTGGAAAAGTTTGCCGCTAACGACATCGATATCGTCCTTCTAGACCTCATGCTGCCCGGCATGTCTGGCACCGAGGTATGCAAGCAGCTGCGCACTACCTCGTCCGTTCCGGTCATCATGGTGACCGCGCGCGATTCCGAGATCGACAAGGTCGTCGGCCTTGAGCTGGGCGCCGATGACTACGTGACCAAGCCCTATTCCTCCCGCGAGCTCATCGCGCGCATCCGCGCGGTGTTGCGCCGCGGCCACGATTCCGGCGCCGGTGCCGATACCGAGGCGGAGGAAGAAGTAGCCGAGCAGATCCTTGAGGGCGGCCGCGTCAAGATGGACGTGGAACGCCACACCGTTACCGTCGCGGACGAGCCGGTATCCATGCCTCTTAAGGAATTCGACCTCTTGGAGTACCTGCTGCGCAACGCCGGCCGCGTACTTACCCGCGGCCAGCTCATTGACCGCATCTGGGGCGCCGATTATGTTGGCGACACCAAGACGCTCGATGTCCACGTCAAGCGCCTGCGCTCCAAGATTGAGGAACAGCCCTCCCGTCCGAAACACTTGGTTACGGTGCGCGGTCTGGGCTATAAGTTCGAGCTCTAGCTCTCCGCCCGTTGGTTTTCTGCCTGTAGGCTCCCGGCCTTTACGCTGGCCGGATGCTGCGTGAGCTGGACGCCGTGCTCGGCCGCCGCGGCGCGGGCCTTGCAGTGCGCGGCCAGAATCTCATAAGACTCTCGGCCCATGAGCGCTACCAGCTCGTCCTCGTGCGACTGCCACATCGGCAGCGGGTTGGCATGGCAGGCAGCATCGGCCGAACAATACCAATCAAAGTCCTCGCCGCCATTGCCCCAACCGCGGCGGTCATACTCGCCGATCTGCGTGCGCAAAATCTCCTGCCCATCCGGGCGCTCTTCATAGTCTTCGTACCGGCGCAGCGGCAGCTGCCAGCACACCTCGGGTTTTACCACCGTGAGCTCTTCGCCGGTATCGACAGCCCACTGGTGCAGCGCGCAGCCCGTACCCGTTGCCCAGCCGGCGCGGTTGGCAAAAATGCACGCGCCATCCACGATGGGGGTCTTCAGCGCCGGTTCCGGTTCGCCGTCCTCGCCGTCGAGCTCGTCCCACTCCAGCCATGGCTCCAACTCGTCCGTAGCGTCCTGCGCGAGGAACTCATCTACCCCCGCTGGGCGCAGCTGCCAATATTTGGCGGGCATGCGCGAGACGGCGTCATAAAGCTGGTCGCGGTCTTCCTCATCGGCCATATAAGCGCCATGCACGCAGCAGCCCACGTCGGGCTGACTCTTATCGATGCCCCGGCATGCCGACGTCCCAAATTGGCAGCTGTAGTGCGATTCCACCCATGTTAGGTCGATGGAAAAGACGTGGTGTGGGTCGTTCGGGTTGGTAAATTCGAACCACTCCCGCGGGAAATCAGGGGCCTCTTCGCGGCCCGCTCTTATCGACGCCGCCGCGGGCGAGCTCGCGGGAAAACCTAGGTATACCGTGTCAGATTTTGGGCGATTCACACCTAACCACGGTAGACCTACTACGCTATTAGTGTGCGATTAGGTGTATTAGACGTCGGAAGCAATACCGTTCACCTCGTTGCGGTCGATGCCGCGACGGGTGGGCGGCCCACTCCGATGAGCGATTGGAAGACCCCGCTCCGGCTGGTAGAACAGCTGGACAAGAAGGGCAACATCCATGAAAAGGGTGTAAAGAAGCTGGTCAGCGCCGTAGCGGAGGCGAGCGAGCTAGGCGATAAGCTGGGCTGCGCGGAATTTATCGCCTTTGCTACCTCGGCGGTGCGCTCTGCACCCAATTCCGAGGCCGTGCTCGATGAGGTGGAAAAGCAGACCGGCGTACGCCTGCAGATCCTCTCCGGCGTGGAAGAAGCCCAACTGACCTTCCTCTCCGCACGCCGCTGGTACGGCTGGTCCGCCGGCCGCATTACCAACCTGGACATCGGCGGCGGCTCGCTAGAGCTGTCCACCGGTACCGACGAGCACCCCGACCTTGCCTTCTCCCTCGACCTGGGCGCTGGCCGGTTGACCCATAATTGGTTCGACACCGACCCGCCGGAGAAGAAAAAGGTAAGCGCTCTGCGCGATTTCATTGATGCGGAGCTTGAAGACGCCGCCCAGCAGATGAAGGCCATGGGTCCGGCTGGCCTTGCCGTGGGTACCTCCAAAACTTTCCGTACGCTGGCCCGCCTGACCGGTGCCGCACCCTCGTCTGCCGGCCCATACGTCAAGCGCACGTTGACTGCACCGGGTCTGCGCCAGTTAATTTCCTTCATCTCTCGCATGACTGCGGCAGACAGAGCGGACCTAGAAGGTGTAAGTTCTAACCGATCGCACCAAATCGTTGCTGGCGCTCTGGTAGCCGAGGCATCCATGCGAGCCTTGGACATCGAGAAGCTGGAAATCTGCCCGTGGGCGCTGCGTGAGGGCGTCATTTTGCGCCGGACCGACAAGGGATTGGAATAGGAAGAGATCATGGCTGACAAGAACAAGTTGACCGTGGCAGAGCTGCTGGCTCGCGATAAAAAGGCCCGCGGCGAGAAGGGCGGCAAGGACGAAAAGCGTTCGCGCCGCCACCGCCGCAGCCTCGATGAAGGCGGCATCTCCGTTGCCGAGCTAACCGGCAACCTCAAGAAGGTCAAGGCTTCCCCTGCCGAGGCCAAGCACACCTCCGTCTCCATCGACGAGGGTGCCCCCGTCATCCGCGCCCCCAAGGCCGCCGACGCGACCGATGCCGGCGCCGCAAAGAAATCCACCGACAAGCCAGCTTCTCAGTCCGCAGCCACGACCGCCGCTCAGCCTGCCGCGCCGAAGGCTGCACCCAAGGCTGCACCAAAGACCGCCGCAGAGGCAGCACCAAAGGCTGCTCCTAAATCCGCGGACAAGCCCGCAGCCAAGTCTGCTGCCGCCGCGGCACAGGAGGCGCCGAAGAAGAATCAGCCTTCTGCGGATGACACCGCGGTAATCCAGCGCGTGGGTAAGGCGAAGGAGGAGGATGCCAAGACTGCTGCCGCCAAGCCTGCCGGGGCTGAGGCAGCTGCCGCGAAGCCCGTTGCCGAAAAGCCGAAGGCCGACAAGGGCGCGAAGGTGGCCGGAGCGGGAGCTGCGGCAGCTGGCGCTGGAGCGGCCGCTGCGGCGGCGGTGCCGGCGTCGAAGAAGGCGGGCGTCGCTAAGGATGCCGAGGAAACCGGCAACCTGCCCAAGGTCGAGGACGACGAAGAGTGGATCGAGGAAGAGCACGAGAAGCTCAACCCAGTTTCCATCCTGCTGATGATTGTCGCGGGCATCCTGCTGGCGATTGTCATCTTCAAGGGCTTTGAGATTCTGTGGGATAGCTTCCCACGCCTGGTCGTCGCCATCCTGGCGCTGTGCGTCACCGCAATTATGGTGGGCGTGACGCACGCCCTGCGCACCGCGCGCGACGGGTTCTCTATGTTCCTGGCCGGCTTTACCGGCCTCGTCCTTACCTTCGGCCCGCTGCTGTTGGTTATGCTCTAAGCCCCGCTTGTCGACGCCCCGGTTACCCCACGTGGTAGCCGGGGTTCCGCATTTTTGGCATGGTGGAGGCTATGACAAAGATTGCAATTTTAGGCGGCGGACAAATCGGTGAGGCTTTGACCTCGGGACTCGTGGCATCGGGCTTTGCGGGCTCGGATATCACGGTTACCAATCGCACCGAATCGCGCAGCAAGGAACTTCAGGACGCTTATGGCGTCGCCACCACCAGCGATAATGCGGCGGCGGTAGACGGCGCGGATTATATCTTCGCGTGTGTGAAGCCCTACGCCATCCTGGATCTGCTCGAAGGCCTTGAACCAGCCAAGGATGCCGTGGTGGTGTCCATGGCCGCGGGCCTGACGCTCGAGCAGCTGCAGGGAGCGGCGGGCGAAGGCGTGCCGGTGGTGCGCGTTATGCCCAATACCCCCATGTTGGTGCGCCGCGGCATGTGCACCTGCGCGGCCGGTGAGCACGTGAGCGACGCCCAGATGGACGGCGTGCGCGAGCTGCTGGAGGCCGTCGGCGAGGTAGCGGTCATCCCGGAGAAGAATATCGACGCCGCCACCGCGCTGGCAGGCTCCTCGCCGGCCTATTTCTTCCTCGTGGCAGAAGCGCTTGTCGATGCCGGCGTGCAGCTCGGGCTTCCCCGCGACGTCGCTGAGAAGCTTGCCGCCCAGGCCGCAGCCGGCTCTGGTGAGATGCTGGCTAGCTCCGGCCGCTCGGCCACCCAGCTGCGTGCTGGCGTAACCTCGCCGGGCGGCACCACCGCGGCCGCCGTCCGCGAGCTGGAGGAGTCCGGCCTGCGCGGCGCGTTCTACCGCGCGGCAGAGGCTTGCTCTGACAAGGCCAAGGAGCTCGGCTAGCGCCGCCGTGTGCGACCTCCCCGTGGTGGGGGTGTACCCACCCGGGAGTGTTGGGGCGGGTGTTAAGCAGCGCTTTTAGGGAAACCCTAATGAATGCTGTGAAAAAATTTGGCACTTGGGTCGCATTAGTCACATGTTTCACGATAGGCTAGGGCAAGCACGTGCGTGAAGTCCTGTGGGAGGGGAAGCCTACAGCGCGTAACGAGCTGAAGGGTTAGATATATATGGCAAATGAAGAAAAGGGAACCTTTCTGACGATCGCGGAGGTCGCCGAGATTATGCGCGTCTCCAAGATGACCGTCTACCGTTTGGTTCACGCAGGCGAAATGCCGGCTGTTCGCGTCGGACGCTCCTTCCGCGTTCACGAGTCTGCCGTCAACGAGTACCTGGAGGCTTCCGTCTACGGAGCCTAGGCTCGCGCCGCACAGACAGCGCCCACCTCTGTTGGCCCTCGTGGTCAGCGGTGGTGGGCGCTGTTGTTTCTCACTGTTGTTGTCGCGGGCCCTTTTTGGTCACGGGCTGGGTGCTGGGTAAGATGGTGTGCATTCGTGTCGGCTCGCTGATGTGGCCCGCGGTCTGTGTGGCCACGGCGGCAAGAGTGCACCTTCGCCGCTTTAGCGCTGACAAGTTTGACAGTACGTACTACACGAAAGTGAGGACTCCATGGGTTCCGTCATTAAGAAGCGCCGCAAGCGCATGTCCAAGAAGAAGCACCGCAAGATGCTGCGCCGCACCCGCGTGCAGCGTCGTAAGCTGGGCAAGTAAACCCCAGCCCGCTTCTTGCCCTCCGCCATTGTGCGGAGGGTTTTTGCATGCTTGCCGACGCCCCCAGCGCCCTCTACCGCCCTGGCTACCGCCGGTAGTAGCGCCAGCCGCCATAGGAAAAGGCGGCGGTGGCCAGCGCCGGGAGGCCATAGGTGCGGATGGCGCGGCGCACGGAGCGATAGTCACGCACGAGCCAGCCGCGGTCGCCAGCAATATCGCGCAGCTTGCGGTCTGGGTTAATGGCCACGGCGGTGCCGACCATGGACAGCATCGGCACATCGTTGGCCGAATCCGAGTATGCGGTGCAGCGCGAGAGGTCGAGGCCTTCGATGGTAGCGAGCGCGGCCACGGCGTGCTTTTTGCCGGGCCCGTGGAGGATATCGCCGACCAGCCGGCCGGTGAATTTGCCGTCCTTGACCTCCGCGACGGTGCCGAGCGCGCCCGTAAACCCGAAGCGCCGGGCGAGCACCTGCGCCAGCTGGACCGGCGTGGCGGTGACCAGCCATACCTGCTGGCCGGCGGCTAGGTGCATCTCCGCGAGCTGCGTGGTGCCGGGGTAGGCGCGGCGGGCTAGCGAGGCATCCACGATCTCCTCGCACAAATCCACCAGCTCGTCGACGCTGCGGCCTTTGACAAACTCCAGTGCCTGCGCGCGGCCGGCGGCCACGTCCTTGGCATTTTCGCTGCCGGAGACGCGGAACTTGAGCTGCTTCCACGCAATCGGCAGGATTTCAGAAAGCCGGAAGTAGCGCTTGCGCGCCAAGCCAAAGGCGAATTCCACGAGGGAAGAGCCTTGGATGAGGGTGTTGTCGACGTCGAAAAACGCTGCCGCGCCCACATCCACCGGCACGTCCGGGTCCTGGGCGGTGATGCGCTGCGCGCCAGCCGCGTCATAGGAGCCGGTCACCGAGTCCACGCCGGAAGCAAAATCCTCCAACTCCAGCCCGAATTCCTCCAGCGCCGCGGCGGCCGCGGCTTCACCGGCGGTGCGCTGCGATTCCTCGTCCAACGGGGCGAGCGCCTGGGTCTCCAAGAAATTGCGCAGGTTACCGCGCGAGGCGGTCCAATTGGCCAAGAAGTCGCGGGGGGATTCGGGGAACCCTGGGGGAGTGGTAGCGGACACGAGTGAGACAAACAGCTTTCGCAAACGCGGGGTGGACTAACGTGTCCATAGTAATGGTTTCGACCGCCGCCGTCCTTGTGAGGAGAATATGTCCCAGCATCTCGTCGAGCTCATGGTGCGCACCACCTGCGGTTCTTGCGCGCGCGTGAGGGAGCAGATCACCCCCGTCGTCAAGCAGGCAGGCGCGGAGCTTGCTGTGCGTAACGTGGATGAGGACGCGGAGCTGGCCATGGAGTTCGGTGACCGCGTGCCCGTTGTGGTCATCGACGGCGAAGAGTTTGCTTGCTGGGAAGTAGACAACGAGGAGTTAGCGGCCGAGCTGGCTGGTTGATTCGGGATCCGCGACACCGACGGGTAGTCTTTTGGAGGATTAAAATCAATCAAAGGGTTGAGGAGTGTTGTGCATGAGCGTGCTCGTCGTGGGCATGTCCCACCAATCGGCGCCGGTGGCGCTGCTGGAAAAGCTGAGCATGGATAGTGCGGTCCAGGATTCCGCCTGCGGGCAACTCGTGGCGGCCGAGCCACTTTCAGAGGCCATGATTATCTCCACCTGCAACCGCATGGAGGTCTACACCGTCACCAACTCCTTCCACGCCGGCGTGCAGGAAGTCGTGCGCGTGCTCACCCAGGTTTCCGGCGTGGGCGAGCAGGAGCTGCGCAACTACCTCTACGTGCGCTATGCCGACGCCGCGGCCGAGCACCTGATGTCCGTGACCTCCGGCCTGGATTCCATGGTGGTGGGCGAGCAGCAGATCATCGGCCAGGTGCGCAGTGCCTACCAGTCCGCCTCGGAGCAGGGCACGGTCGGCCCGCGCATCCACGCACTGGCGCAGGCCGCGCTACGGGCCGGCAAGCGCGTCCACTCCGAGACCGATATCGACGAAGCCGGCGCCTCCATGGTGTCCTTCGCCTTCGACCAGGCCCTGCAGCGCCTCGACGCCGAAGACCTGAGCGGCAAGACCGCGCTGGTCCTTGGCGCGGGCGCCATGGCATCCCTCGCCGCCACCCACGCCGGCCGGCTGGGCGTCAAAGAGCTGGTGTTGGCCAACCGCACCCGCGAGCGCGCCGAGCGCCTGGCCAGCCACGCCGAGGAGGCGGGCGTTGCCACCCGCGTCGTGGACTTTGCTGAGCGCGCCGCCGCGCTTTCCGACGTCGACCTTGCCATCTCCGCCACCGGCGCCGATAACTTCACCATCGAGGCCGCCGACCTCCCCGCCGGCCGCGATCTCATGCTCATTGATCTCTCCCTGCCGCGCGATATCGACGATGCCGCCGCCGCGGCCGAGGGCGTGGATCTGGTCAATATCGAGCGCCTGAGTAAGTCGCTCTCGGCCGCCTCCACCGATCTCGCGGCCGGCACCAGCCCGCACGCGCAGGCCCGCCACATCGTCGACGAGGAGCTGGCGGCCTATACCTCGGCCCAGCGCGTGCGCGACGTCGCCCCAGCCGTGAGCGCCCTGCACCGTCGCGCGGCCGATCTCGTCGAGTGCGAGGCCGCGCGCCTGCAGCACAAGCACCCCGAGCTCGCGGGCAAGCAGCTCGAGGACGTTCAGCGCGCGCTCAAGCGCGTGGCCGATAAACTGCTGCATGAACCGACGGTTAGGGCGAAGAAACTGGCGGCGTCGGAAAGCAGCGTCAGTAGCGAGAACGCCCTGCAGGAGCTCTTTGGCCTGCAGCTGGAAGGCTCCGGTGTGTCCGTGGCCGTCAATGAACTGCCCACCATGACTAAGGAGGCCTAAATGTTTCAGATTGGTACCCGCGGCTCCAAGCTCGCCACCACCCAGGCCGGCCATGTGCGCGATTGGCTTATCGACGCCGGCTTTGACTCCCAACTCCACATCGTCACCACCGCCGGCGACGTCAACATGGCGCCCGTCGAGCGCATCGGCGTCGGCGTATTTACCCAGGCGCTGCGCGAGGCGCTGTATGCCGGCGAGTGCGATATCGCCGTGCACTCGTTTAAGGACCTGCCCACCGCGCCCGATGAACGCTTCCGCCTCGTGGTGCCGCAGCGCCAGGATTCCCGCGAAGCGCTCGTCGCCCGCGATGGCCTGAGCCTGGCGCAGCTGCCGCAGGGCGCGCGCGTGGGCACCTCCGCCCCGCGCCGCATCTCCCAGCTGGCCGCCCTCCGCCCGGACCTGGAGATTCGCCCGCTGCGCGGCAATATCGATACCCGCATGTCCAAGGTCACCGACGGCGAGCTCGACGCCGTCCTGCTGGCCTACGCCGGCCTGCTGCGCGGCGGCTACGCAGACCGCGCCACCGAAATCTTCGAACCCTCCGTCTTCATGCCGGCGCCGGCCCAAGGCGCACTCGCCATCGAGGCCGTGGCCGGCACCGAGGCCGCCGCGGCGCTAGACGCCATTGTCGACGACCGCGCCTCGGCCGCCGCTGCTGGTGAGCGCGCCGTGTTGGCCCGCCTCGAGGCCGGCTGCACCGCGCCGGTGGCCGCCACCTCGCGCTGGGACGGCGACCAGCTCACCGTGCGCGGCGGCGTCTTCGCGCTCGACGGATCCCGCCAGCTCACCGCCACCGCCTCCGGCTCCGCGGCCGAAGCCGCCGATCTTGGCGCGCGCATCTCGGACGAGCTTTTCGCCGGTGGCGCGGCCGAGCTGCTGGGCAAGTAATTTCGCCTTTAGGCGCTAATAATTTAAGGTGTAGATACCACAGATCATTGTCCCGCAATGATCCGGCCCCCTTTAAGGGCATCCCAGGACGCAAGGCCTGGGATTTTGGCCGTTAAGACCGTGTCACCCACCGCCGGCGCGGGGAACCACACCGCATGCGATCATGTCCGTGCGCGGTGCCGCGCGCCCGATTTTAGAAAAGAACTTTATGAGCAATGCCGCGCCAGACACCCAATTGGGCAAGATCGTCTTTGTGGGCGCTGGTCCAGGTAATCCCGACCTGCTGACCGTCCGCGCCCGCGAGGTTCTGGCAAATAGTGCCATCGCCGTGACCGATCCGCAGGTCATGCAGGGCGTGCGCGATGCCGTCGCCGCCGCGCTGCCCGTTCCGCAAGAGCTTCTCGACGCCGCCGAGGCCGAATACGCCCAAATGTGCGCCGATGCGAAAGCCAAGGGCGCGCGCCGCAAACCGCCGCGCCCCGCGCCTCCGACGGCCGCGGTGTTGTACGAGCCGGCCGAAGATATCGTCGGCCAGCTGCGCGAGTGTTTGGTCGAGGCCGATGGCGAGGATGTCATCCGCCTCGTCACCGGCAACCCGCTGCACCGCGAGTCCATCAAGGCCGAGATCAACGCCGTGGCGTCCGCCGGCCTGGAATTCCAGGTGGTGCCGGGCATGTCCCTGCCATCTACCGTGCCGTCCTTTGCCGGCATTGCGCTCGGCTCGACCTATACCGAAGCCGACGTTACCGACGGCGCCGATTGGGACGCGCTCGCCAACGCCACCCAGCCCATCGTCCTGCAAGCCACCAAGGAAGACCTGCCGGTCATCTCCGACGAGCTCCAGCAGCGCGGCATGCCGGCCGAGACCGAAGCATTTGTCACCGTCCACGGCACCACCCGCCTGCAGCGCACCTACGAGACCACGCTGGGCACCATGGGCAAGCTCGACGCGGACCTCACCGGGCCGCTCGTGGTCACCCTAGGCCGCAGCATCGACGACCGCACCAAGTACTCGTGGTGGGAAAATCGCCCGCTCTACGGCTGGCGCGTGCTCGTCCCGCGCACCAAGGAGCAGGCCGGCCCGATGTCCGCGCGCCTGGCCGGCTACGGCGCTATCCCGCAAAACGTGCCCACCATCTCCATCGAGCCGCCGCGCAACCCGGCGCAGATGGACCGCGCCATCAAGGGCATCGTCGAGGGCCGCTACAAGTGGATCGTCTTCACCTCCGTCAACGCCGTGACCGCGGTGTGGGACAAGATTGCTCAGCTCGGCCTCGACGCTCGCGATTTCGCCGGCGTCCACCTCGCGGCCGTGGGCACCAAAACCGCGGCCGCCATCCGCGCCAAGGGCATGGTGCCCGAGCTCCTGCCACACAAGAAGAAGCAGAACGCCGAGGGCCTGCTCGATGTCTTCCCCAACTTCGTAGAAGACATCGACGCTGTCGGCCGCGTCCTGCTCCCGCGCGCCGATATCGCGGCCGACACCCTGGTTGACGGGCTCAAGGCCCTGGACTGGGAGGTCGACGACGTCGTGGCCTACCGCACCGTCCGCGCCGCCCCACCCTCGGCCGAGATCCGCGACATGATCAAGACCGGCGGCTTCGACGCCGTCGCGTTCACCTCCGGGTCCACCGTGCGCAATCTGGTGGGCATTGCGGGCAAACCGCACCAGCGGACGATCATTGCGTGTATCGGGCCGTCGGCAAGAGCGGCCGCGGAAGAAATGGGCCTGCGCGTCGATGTGGTGCCCGAAGTTGCGGACGTGCCCGCGCTTGTCGACGCCCTCGCAGACCACGTCGCCGCACTCCGCGCCGCCGGAAACCTGCCCGCGCCGCGCAAGAAACGCCGCTCGCGCAAGAAGGCTACTAAGGTCGACAAGGCATAAGTTTTAGTCTCGCTCTAAGGAGTACCCAATGAGCACCTTCCCAGCCCGCCGCCCACGCCGCCTGCGGACCACCCCGCAGATGCGCAACCTCGTGGCCGAAACCGAGGTCCGCCCCTCGGACCTGATTCTGCCCATGTTCATCGTGGACGGACTCGACGCACCGCGTGAGATTCCCTCCATGCCGGGCGTCTACCAGCACACTTTCGATTCCCTGCGCCGCGCGGCCGAGGAGGCGCTGGAGGCCGGCGTGCCGTGCATCGACCTTTTCGGCGTGCCGCTCGATGAGGACAAGGATGACACCGGCTCCGTCGCTTGGGACCCACAGGGCATTTTGAACCGCGGTATTTCCTGCCTGCACGAGGAATTCGGCGATGACCTCATCGTTATGGCCGATACCTGCCTCGACGAGTTCACCTCCCACGGCCACTGCGGCGTGCTGGATGACAAGGGCCGCGTGCTTAACGACGAATCCGTCAAGCTCTACCAAGACATGGCCCGCTCCCAAGCCCGCGCCGGCGCCCAAATCGTCTCCCCGTCGGGCATGATGGACGGCCAGGTCGGCGCCATCCGCGCCGATCTCGACGAGGCGGGCCACGAGGACGTGGCCATCATGGCCTATTCCGCCAAGTACGCCTCCGCCTTCTTCGGCCCGTTCCGCGATGCCGTCGGCTCCTCCCTCGAGGGCGACCGCCGCACCTATCAGCAGGACCCGCGCAACTTCCGCGAATCCCTGCTCGAGGCCGAGCTCGACATCGAAGAGGGCGCGGACTTCGTTATGGTCAAGCCCGGCCTGCCCTACCTGGACGTGCTCTCGGCCGTGGCGGAGACTTCTCCCGTGCCGGTCGCGGTTTACCAGGTCTCCGGCGAGTACGCGATGGTCAAGGCCGCGGCCGCCAACGGGTGGATCGATGGCGAGGCCATCATGCTCGAGTCGCTGACCGCATTCAAGCGCGCCGGCGCCGGCCAGATTCTGACCTACTTCGCTACCGAAGCCGCCCGCCTTCTCAAGTAAAGGACCTGTCTCTTATACACATCTGACGCTGCCGACGATACTCCTTGTGTA
>ERZ1030962.1-NODE-1-length-146272-cov-18.482659_pt1 | contig 146272 bp, 142 predicted proteins | sample MGYA00518597_ERZ1030962 | MGnify/ENA primary metagenome ERZ1030962 (study PRJEB33718, sample SAMN03159703) | human skin metagenome | collected 2014-05-20 | study: EMG produced TPA metagenomics assembly of the PRJNA266117 data set (Human skin bacterial metagenome... | reverse complement strand
CAGGTCAATCCGTGAAAATCCGCGATTCCGGACACACTTTTTGGCCCTTAACCCGAAAGCGGTGCATGGCTCAAATTCGCGGTTATAGATCCTACGGGCTACCCCCGCCACCTCATACAGCGCGCATGCCAAAAGGAATGGCCACACACCCTATTGGAGCCGTGCGGCCGAATGCTGCGCTTCGGTTAGCTGTTTCCTAAGTAACTCATCGCAGCGGCGATAAGGGCTTCGGTGCCGGTGCGCAGAGTGGGCTGGAGCAGCGGAGCGAAGTGCGGACTGTGGTTGGGGACATCCTTTTCTTCTTCGCGGCCGGAAAATACCCAGAAACAGTAGGGAACGCCGAAGGCGCGGGCGATGGTGGAAAAATCTTCAGAGGCCGTGAGGGGCTCAGCGTCGAGAACACGGTCGGGGCCGAAGTGGGATGTGAAGGCTTCCTTAAGGCGTGCCGTGGTGGCCACATCGTTGCTGGTAAGCGGATAGGAATCGTGGTAGGTAAACTCAGCGGGGTGCGGACTACCGGCGGCCTGGCACTCGGCAGTGACGATGCGCTCGATGGCGCCGGTGATTTTATCGCGCACCTGCTCGCTATAGGCGCGCACATTGATCTTTAGGTTGGCCTCGAAGGGGATGATATTGGCCTTCGAGCCGGCATTGATGGCACCCACGGTCAGCACACCGAATTCGGAGGGGTTGAGTTCGCGGGAGATGACCGTCTGTAAGCGCATGACAATCGAGCTGGCCAGTACAGCGGGATCGACGCTGAGGTGCGGCATGGAGCCGTGCGAACCCTGACCATAAACCTTGACGTCCATACTTACCGCGGTGGACATGAAAGGACCGGAGGCCAGCGCCACGGTGCCGGCAGGAAAGTTGCTGGCAAAGACGTGTTGTCCAAGCACTACGTCCGGCGTGGCGACTTTGTCCACAAGTCCGTCATCCACCATGGATTGGGCACCGGCGGCAATCTCCTCGCCCGGTTGGAAAATGAGCTGTAGGGTGCCGGACCACTGGTCAGTGGCCTGCCCCATGAGCGCGCCCATGCCCAGCAGGCTGGCCACGTGGGAATCGTGGCCGCAGGCGTGCATGACGGGGACCGTGTTTCCTTCCTGGTCAACGGCGGTATCGGTGGAGGTATAATCCAGGCCGGTATCCTCCTTAACCGGTAGGCCATCGAAATCCGCGCGCAGCATGACGGTAGGCCCGGCACCGTTTTCCAAGACACCGACCACGCCGCCGCCTACTTCAATGTGGCGAAAGCCAAGATCGGCAAGCTTGTCCTTGATGATGCCCAGCGTGCGCTCTTCCTGCATGGATAGCTCCGGGTGCTGGTGCAGATCCTTATACAGCGGCTCCTGCCAATCCTTGACGGAGTCATAGTTGCTGCAAACGGTACGGACAGACATTGCTTCCTCCTAGTGGGCTCGCGGTGGATTGTGGGGGCCAGTGTAGTGGGGTGGGAGGAAGGTGGGCGTCGGCAAGCGGGGCTTCTTTGTAATGCCGGACAAAGTTAGGCGGTGGAGCGACCAGCGCCATAGGGGGCTGCGCTGCGGCTTTATAGAATCTTTGATGACGCGTCTACCTTTAACTCATTGGCCTTTTATTATTCATCAATTGTTTGTTTTCTGTGTAGCTGGGCGTCACCTGCCCGCCCTAGATTGACCGAGTGACTTTTCAGGAAGACTCTTCCGGTGCCGGTGGCGCCGGCACTACAACCGCATCTCCCGCACGCGCGGAAAGCCCCGGTGATTCCGCGGCGCTTGTCCGCAAGGCCAAGCGCAACCGCCATAAAGAATGGTTGCTGGCCGCGGCGCTCTTAGCGCCGAACCTTATCTTGCTGGCCGTCTTTACCTACCGGCCGCTGCTGGACAATATCCGCCTTTCCTTTTTCAATTGGAATATCTCCAGCCCCAACTCCACCTTCGTGGGCATGGATAACTATGTGGAGTGGTTTAGCCGCGATGACACGAAGACCATCGTGCTCAACACCCTGGTCTTTACCTTCTTCGCGGTGATTGGCTCCATGGTTATCGGCCTAGCGCTGGCCTTGCTGCTGAACCAAAACATTAAGGGCCGCAACTTTGCGCGCTCGGTGGTCTTTGCCCCCTATGCCATCTCCGGCGCGGCCATCGGCATTGCCTTCCAATTCGTCTTCGACCCCAATTTTGGCCTCATCCAGGAAATCCTGGGTTGGTTCGGCGTGGACTCCCCCAACTTCTACGCCGTACCGGGCTGGGCCATGTTCATGGTGACCTTCACCTTTGTGTGGAAGAACCTGGGCTATACCTTCGTCATCTACTTGGCGGCGCTGCAGGGCCTGGACAAGGAATTGGATGAAGCCGCCGCTATCGACGGCACCGGCCGCTGGCGCAAATTCTGGCGCGTGACCATGCCGCAGCTGCGCAATACCACCTTCTTCCTGTCCATTACGGTGCTGCTCAACTCCGTGCAGGTCTTCGACATCATCAACGTCATGACCCGCGGCGGCCCGCAGGGCAATGGCACGCAGACGCTGGTCTTCCAGATCTACAACGAGACCTTCGTCAACTTCCGCGCCGGTTACGGTGCGACTGCCGCCACCATCTTGTTCCTCATCCTGCTCATCATCACCCTGATCCAGGTCCGCATCATGGATAAGCGAGGTTAACCCAACATGGCTACTTCTACCCTTCACATGGTCACGGATGAATCCCCCGCTACCCGCCGCGCTAAGCTCATCGGCGGCTACCTGGGCATCCTGGCGGTCTTGCTGCTCATTGGCCTGCCGTTGTTTTGGATCCTGATGACCTCGTTTAAGGCCAAGGGCGATATTTATACCGACCCGGTCAATTGGCTCCCACCGGTGTGGGAGACCGAGAACTACTCCGATGCCACCACCCGTGTGCCGTTCTGGACCTACCTGCGCAACTCGGTGCTTATTACCGCGGTGCTGTCCATCATCAAGATTGTGCTGGGTGTCATCTCCGCCTATGCGCTGGCCATCCTGCGTTTCCCGGGCCGCCACCTGGTATTCCTGCTGGTTATTTCCTCGCTCATGGTGCCGAGTGAAATCACCGTCATTTCCAACTACGCCCTGGTCAATTCCTTGGGCTGGCGCAATACCTTCGTGGGCATCATCGTGCCGCTGGCCGGCGTGGCCTTCGGTACCTTCTTGATGCGTAACCACTTTCTGTCCCTGCCCTATGAGCTGGTGGAGGCCGCCCGCATGGACGGTGCTGGCCCCATCCGCCTGCTGACCAAGGTGCTGCTACCGGTTTCGTGGCCCACGCTGACCGCATTTTCCGTCATCACCATGGTCAATGAATGGAATACCTACCTGTGGCCCTTCCTCATGGCGGATACCGAGGACGTCGCCCCGCTGCAGGTGGGCCTGACCATGCTGCAAAACAACGATGGCGTGACCAACTGGGGCCCGGTTATGGCCGCCACCATCCTCACCATCATCCCGATGGTGATCATCTTCCTGGCCTTGCAAAAGTACATGATTCAAGGCCTCACCACTGGCGCCGTGAAGGGTTAGAAGGCTTCTTCCCCACCCACGCTCGCCGTTTCCACTTGCTTTATTTTCCACCCCTTAACCACGCTTTTTAAGGAGAACTACATGCTACGCCGCAAATTCCTCGCCCTGGCCTCCACGGCCGCTTCTGCTACCGCACTCGCCGCTTGTGCCGGCACCTCGTCCACCAATCCGCAGGGTGGCAACGACAAGGGCGGCGACGGTGAAGTCACCGAGCTGACCTGGTGGTCCAACCACCCGGGCACCTCCAAGGACATTGAGAAGGAGATCATCTCCCGCTTTGAAAAGGAAAACCCGGACATCAAGGTCAACCTCGTTGATGCCGGCAAGAACTACGAAGAAGCAGCACAGAAGTTCAACGCCGCACTCACCGGCCAGGACCTGCCGGACATCGTGGTGCTGTCTGACGTCTGGTGGTACAACTTTGCTATCAATGGCCAGATTGCCAACGTGGATGACCTTGCTAAGGAAGCAGGCATCGACCTGTCTACCTACGTGCAGCCCCTTTATGAGGACTACAAGTACGATGGCGGCCACTTTGCCCTCCCCTTTGCCCGCTCCACGCCACTGTTCTTCTACAACAAGGACGCCTGGAAGAAGGCCGGCCTGCCGGACCGTGGCCCCAAGTCCTGGGATGAGATGGATGAGTGGTCCAAGAAGCTGGCTGAGGCCGATTCCAAGATGAAGCCTTTTGGCTGGGGCGATGCCGTGGATTACCTGGGCTGGATCTTCCAAGGCCCGCTGTGGTCCAAGGGCGGCGCTTACTCCGATGAGTGGGACCTGAAATTCACCGATGACAAGACCATCAAGGCCGTCGAGTGGCTCAAGGACATCACCGATGAGAAGAAGGGCTACTCCTACGTGGGCAATGACATGGCCATGGAGTTCGGCACCGGCCGCGCCGCCGCCACCGTCCTGTCCACCGGTGACCTGGCGGGTCTGACTGATACCGCCAAGTTCGAACTCGGCACCGCCTTCTTGCCTAACCCGACTGGCGACGGCGCCTGCCCTACCGGTGGTGCCGGCCTGGCCATTCCAGCTGGCATTAGCAAGAACCGCCAGCTGGCTGCTATCAAGCTCATTGACTTCATCACCAATGAGGAAAACACCTGCTACTGGTCCCAGAACGTGGGCTACATGCCGGTGCGCTCCACCGCGGTGGACAACGAGGACCAGAAGAAGTTCATGAAGGACAACCCGAACTTCGAAACCGCTATCAAGCAGCTGCCGGAGACCCGCCCGCAGGATAATGCCCGCGTCTTCCTGCCCGGCGCGGACCAGGAAATCGGCGGTGCCTTTGAAAAGATCGTCACCAACCGCGATGACGTGACCAAGGTGCTGACCGATCTGCAGAAGACCCTGCAGTCCATCTATGACAACCAGGTCAAGACCGTCATCAATAAGTAGGCTCTCGCAGCCCCTCCCCTTCCCCACTAGTTTCTGAAAGGTAACCATGGCTACTGTCACCTTCGATGGCGCAAGCCGCATTTACTCTAAGGACGCGGAACGCCCCGCCGTTGACCGCCTCAACCTGGATATTGCCGATGGCGAATTCTTGGTCCTCGTCGGCCCATCCGGCTGCGGCAAGTCCACCAGCCTGCGTATGCTGGCAGGTCTTGAGCCCACCGACCGCGGCTCCATCCGCATCGGTGGCAAGGATGTCACCGGGGTTAGCCCATCGGACCGCGACGTGGCCATGGTCTTTCAGAACTATGCCCTCTACCCCGATATGTCCGTGGCGCAGAATATGTCCTTCGCGCTAGAAAACCGCAAGGTTCCGAAGAACGAGATTCAATCCCGCGTGCACGAGGCGGCGAAGATCCTGCAGATGGAAGACCTTCTGGACCGCAAGCCGGCCAACCTCTCCGGTGGACAGCGCCAGCGCGTGGCCATGGGCCGCGCCATCGTCCGCGAACCGGCCGTATTCTGCATGGACGAGCCGCTATCCAACCTGGATGCTAAGTTGCGCGTTTCCACCCGCGCGCAGATCTCTAACCTGCAGCGCCGCCTTGGTACCACCACCGTATATGTCACCCACGACCAAACCGAGGCGATGACCATGGGTGACCGCGTCGCCGTCCTCAATGCCGGCGTCTTACAGCAGGTGGATACCACCCGCACCATTTATGACCGCCCGCAGAACGTCTTCGTCGCCGGTTTCATTGGATCCCCGGCGATGAATATCTACGACCTCACCCATAACTCCTCTGAGCTCACCATCGGCTCTACCCGCATCAATCTGGCCAACTACAACTTTGAGGGCGTGGAGACCGTTACCGTGGGCATCCGCCCGGAAGACTGGCAGCTAAGCGATACCGGCAACGGCGGGGCAAAGTTCACCGTCGCGCACGTCGAGGAGCTGGGCAACCAGACCTATGTCTATGGCGAGCTTAACGACGCCGCCGGCAACAGCTCCACCGACGGCGTGCTCAAGTCCTCGACCCGGATGGGTGGCCAGACCGGCATTCTGGTTGATGCCCGCGGCCGCTATGCGGTGGGCGATACTTTCTACGTTTCCCCCGACCCGGACCGCGTGCATTTGTTTAGCACCACCACCGGGGAGCGACTGAACTAAGAGGCGGTAAAGAGGCAGTAAGTTCCGCAGTTTCTTATTTTTCCCTTTGCAGACAATAAGAAACTGATATATGCTCACACGCATAAGATACCCCCACAAAGCCGTTTACCACGGATATTGCTGGGAATATCACACTCTGCGAACCTTAAAATCAACCGAAAGGTAACTCACTGCCTATGCCTTCTTTCAAGAAGCTTTCTGCCGCCACCCTGGCCGCTTCCGCCGTCCTTGGCACCGTCGCCGCACCGGCCGCTAGCGCCAAGAGCGATCCGGTTCGCTCCCTAATTGATCCAGGCACCTGCAAGACCATCACCCAGCTGGCTAACGATGGCAAGCCGGTTCCGGATCCTTCCATCCTGCACGACGAGGACTCTGTAAAGCCGTATTTTAAGGATGGCGTACTGGAGTACAAGGTGGTCGAAGGCTTCCCCTACCGCAAGCAGCTGGATGCCGCGGTTGCCGAGTGGAACAAGGCGCTAGACGGCAAGGCTTCCCTGAAGGAAGTTAAGCCTTCCGAGGCTGACGATGACACCGTCGCCATCATCTTCAAGCCGGACCCAAATGGCTACGTCCAGGGCGCCGCCTACCCGGATCACAAGATGGTCTTCATCAAGATTCCTAATGCCCAGTACCCAGAGGCAGTCCAGGGCACCATCGCCCACGAGCTGGGCCACATGATGGGCGCAGGTCACTCTTGCGCCGGCGCGCTCATGGCCGGCGCTAACCAGAACCCCATCTCCTACCACGTGACCCCGCTGGATGCGGCGGCTATCATCCAGGGCCAGTTCGACTAAACTGCCTGCCCCTCCCCTAGGCCCAGTACGGTGCCTAGGGGATTTTTCTGTCTTCACCCGGCTACGTGTTGGGTAGGTCGCATTTAGCCGATTGCTTTAGGCAGCGCACAGGACCACTGCTAACGTTTCCATTATTCAAAGGTTTGCAAAGGAAAAGGAACTCTCTATGGAAACATGGGAACCTACACTATCCACCGGCCCGCTGCTGGGCATTGCGGTGGCCGCCATCGCCGTAATTTTGGTGCTGGTCATCTATTTCAAGCTCCACGCCTTCCTCACGCTACTGGTGGTCTCGGCGCTCACGGCGCTCGCTGCGGGCATTCCGCTCGAAGGCATCGTGCCCACCATGACAGAAAGCTTTAGCTCCACTCTGGGCTCGGTGGCACTGCTCGTAGGCTTGGGCGCCATGATCGGCCGGTTGGTGGAAGCCTCCGGTGGCGCCAAATCGCTTGCCGACGCCATGGTTCACCGCTTCGGCGAATCCAAGGCGCCCCTTGCACTCGGCCTGGCTTCGCTGATTATGGGCTTTCCCATCTTCTTCGACGCCGGCCTGATTGTGATGCTTCCGGTTATCTTCGCCGTTGCCCGCCGCTTGGACGGTCCGGTCCTAGCGTTTGGTCTGCCGGCCGCCGGCGCGTTTTCTGTCATGCACGTCTACCTGCCGCCGCACCCAGGCCCCGTCGCGGCGAGCGAGTTCTACGGCGCCGACCTCGGGCTCGTCCTCCTCGTCGGCCTGCTACTTGCGCTGCCTACCTGGTATATCTCCGGCTACCGCTTCGGCCTGCTCTCCGGCAAGAAATTCCCGCTGAAGGTTACTGATGCCATCGCCGGCCCGGTGCTTTCGGAAGAAGAGCAACCCCTCAAGCCGGCCTCTGCCCCAACGGTGATTTCCCTCCTACTCATCCCGATGGTGCTCATCTTCTTCAACACCGGCCTCAATGCCCTAGCGTCCTATGGCACCATCGATGCCGACGCCGCGTGGGTGCGGTTCTTTGTCATGCTGGGCCAGACCCCGATCGCGCTGCTCATCACCGTGCTCATTGCACTCGTGGTCCTAGGCCTGCGCCGCGGCGTAGAAAGGACCGCGCTGGAAAAGCTCGTCGATTCCTCGCTCGGGCCCATCTGTTCCGTTGTGCTCATCACCGGTGCCGGCGGTATGTTCGGCGGAGTACTGCGTACTTCTGGCATTGGCGACGCACTGGCCGATTCCCTCTCCGGCCTTGGCATCCCCGTTATCCTGGCTTGCTACCTCATCGCCGTGGCCCTGCGCCTAGCCCAAGGCTCGGCGACCGTTGCACTCACCACCGCTGCCGCCCTTATGGTTCCCGCCGTGGAAGCCGGCGGCTTCAACGAGCTACAGCTCGCGCTTATCGTGGTTGCCACCGCCGCTGGTTCCGTCTTTGGCTCGCATGTCAATGACTCCGGCTTCTGGCTTGTCGGCCGCCTGATGGGCATGGATACGGTCACCACACTGAAGACCTGGACGGTCAATCAAATGCTGATTTCCGTCATCGGCTTTGCCCTAGTCTTGGTGCTCTACGCAGTAGCAGCGCTCTTTTAGGCCCCAGTCTTAATCCAAGCAGCAGCCTTTTGAGCAATCTCCTCGACTGGCCGCGTCACATCAAAGACGCGGCCAGTTTCGTCTTCTTCCAGCGGTTCCAAGGTATCGAACTGCGACTGCAAGAGCGATGCTGGCATAAAGTGCCCCGGCCGGTGCTGCATGCGCTCATGCAGCACATCAAAGTCGCCGTGTACGTGAACGAACACCACGGCTGGGCAGTACTCGCGGATCAAATCCCGGTACTTGCGCTTCAGCGCACTGCAGCCCACCATCGCACCATCCGGGTGATCTGCCAACCACTGACCGATCTGCTTCAGCCACGGTTCCCGGTCCGCATCATTGAGCGGTATCCCCGCCGCCATCTTGTCGATATTGGCCTGCGGGTGCATATCGTCGCCATCGCGGTACTCCAGACCTATCAACGGCGACAGCGCCTCCCCCACCGTTGTCTTTCCCGAGCCGGATACTCCCATCACTACGATGTGGCGGAAACTGTGCTGGTTCATGGTGGCTCCTTGGGTTGGGGTTGTTCACTTCTAATTTTAGGCAGCCCAAATCTTCAGAGATGGACAAGTCTCAAATAGAGAGCTGTCCTACTATCATTGAAATTCCCCTACTCGAATTTCTAAGGATGCACTGATGACTACCCCGCAGCAATCTTTTTCCTGGAGAACCGTTCTTCCCGTCGTCTTAGAAACGATGCGGGGTACGTCAGAGGTCGCTTACCCTGAACTCTTTGAACACGTTCAAGAAATTGCTGAAGCGGACTATCCAGGACAAGCTCACCGCCAGCTCAAAAGCCGATCAGTTGTGGAAGACCGAACCCGATGGGCGGTGTTCTACGCAAGGAAAATAGGGTTTGTCAGTTCCTCTAAGCCGGGATCCTTTTCCTTGACCGCCGAAGGCGCCAATTGGCTTGCTTCCAACCCATACCCTTTAGAAAAACATCAGATCCGAGAAATCGACGAGCTTATTTCTAAGGCGTATAAGCAGCGAGAAGTCGATTCGGGCCCACAAGAAGAACTTCCTGAAGAATCTAGTGCGGATTTTTTCTGGGTACTTCGCGCGGGCCGTAATGGTGAACGCGAAAAACAAGCTCTGGAGTCCAACTTAGGCATCCCAGGTATGGACTATGGCCCAGAGGTGAATAAGCAAACTACCTTAGACTCCATCAAGGCCTCGATGGTGCGAGAGCACCCAGATCTCAAAGCACAAACATCCACAAGCTACGCTTCTCAACTCAACCGATTTAAGAACCAAATGCAGGTAGGCGACCTGGTTCTGATGCCGAGCAAGTTGCACAAAGGGCGAGTTTATTTTGGCTATGTCTCCGGCGATTACGAGTACCGCCCTCATGAGCCAAAAGAGATGCGGCACGTCCGACCGATCAACTGGTCAAGCGATTTCTTCAATCGCGATGACCTAGGAATAGACCTCCAACGATCTCTAACTTCACTGCTTACTATCTGCCAGGTTTCACGCAATCATGCTTACGACCGAGTAGAATCCGTCATCCAAGGCATGGGAGATCCTGAGTTTTCCTCTGAGACTCCATTGTCACCGTCGTTTGACTGGCCGGAATTTTTCGAAGAACTCGCCACCAAGCTACTCGCATTCAAAAATAACCGCGCGGAGCTACTCGAAAAGCTAAAAGAGACCGCTGAAATCTCAGGACGCCCGCTCCGGTTCAAGCACCTATGGAATTGGCACATAGATGATAAAGAAGTGCCCGCTACTGATATGGATCCTTTTACCATCCTCGGCGTTGCTAACCGGCAAATTTCGGCATCTAATAAGGTGGCAATTTGCCAAGCCTTTAAAACCGTCTTCGGAATTGAAGCCCCAGCACCAACGGATTTTTCGGGACTGCCCCAACTCAACAACTTACGCTCGTGCTTTGCTACGAAGCCGTCAGATGTTATTAATCTAGATTTTTGGGAGAATAGCTGGAGTCTTTTCGCTTCGGCCCTCGCGGTGAGCCAATCAGATACGCCCGAAAATCGAGCTCAGTTTATACACGATTTCGACGTGATGACCAAAGACCGCCAGATCACGGCATACACCATGGCATTGTTCTGGGCACGTCCCCGGTATTTCCTCACTTTCGATTCGGTCATCACCAAGTATCTTGCCCAAGACTCCGCGCTTGGAATCAATATTCAGAAAAATGTTTCGACGGGTAAAGATTATTTGCTTACGCTCGATGAAATCCGAGACTGGCTTACTACCGCCGAGATCGAACCGGCTAATTTTCCGAGATTGTCATATGAAGCTTGGGGTTTTAACCAAGAACCAACGGATGCTACTGCCCAAACCGTAGAGTCCTCGTCGGAAGAAGACCTGTATACCATTTCCGGACTTATCGAAGACGGCTGCTTTATCTCAAAAGACTATATCGAACTAATGCTGGAACGCCTGAAGGAGAAGAAGAACCTAATTCTCCAAGGCCCACCAGGTACAGGCAAGACTTGGCTTGCTCGCCGCTTAGCTTATGTCTTGTGTAAATCAGATGCGGAAGATGTCGTCACCTCCGTTCAATTCCATCCATCTACGTCTTATGAGGACTTCGTTCAGGGCTTTCGCCCCAGCAGTAATGGAAAGCTGGAATTGAAAGATGGACCGTTTCTCCAAGCTGTGGAAAAGGCTAAAGAGGACTCCAATCCACACGTAGTAGTGATTGAAGAGATTAACCGCGGCAATCCCGCGCAAATTTTTGGCGAGATGCTCACCCTCTTAGAAGCTGACAAGAGAAATCCAGAAAATGCACTCACCACGCTATATAGCCAGGAAGGAGAAGCAGTTTTCTTACCTGATAACTTCTTTGTTATCGGTACGATGAACCAGGCAGACCGATCCCTCGCCATGGTAGATATGGCTTTACGACGCAGGTTTGCCTTCATAAATCTCGAACCGCAGTTGGGTTCTACTTGGCGAAATTTCTGTGTTGCCCAGCGTAACCGCAATGACCAAGCTCTCAGCGAAATCGCGCGAAGAATCGAAGAGGTTAATCAATTAATTCGAGACGATTTCAATCTCGGTGATGACTACCTAATCGGACACAGCTTTGTTACTCCACGCCGAAAGCTAGCAGACAGTTCCTTCGATGCAACTATGGAATGGTTTAACCAGGTAGTAGCCTCGGATCTCAAGCCGCTCATAGGAGAGTACTGGTTCGACAATCCTGCGAAGCGAGAGCAGGCTCTCAATGTCCTCATCGGCTAATTCGCTACAACCGGAAGACATATACGTTCCTATCCGTAGTATATGGATGCTCCAGTTATACGCCTCGCAGTCTTTCGTTGATGGGCATATATCTAGTTCCACGGTGGAAGACGCAGGCGTTGAGCTTCCAGAGCTCATTGGAACAATGCTGTGTGACGCTGTAGAAAAGCGTTTCCGGAGAGAATTAAGCATCGGATTTACGCTGACCGAACGAAATATAACTCGGGTGCGAGGCCGAATTAACATGTACGAAACTGCCCGCCGCCAACTCCTTGAGAAGGGGCTTATTGCCTGTGAGTTCAATGAGCTCACCATCAACAGCGAAGTTAACCAATTCCTTCGATACGCCCTCGAATACGCAGCGCAACTACTGTCCAGCGTGGACAGTGACGCCAGTGCCCGACGGTGTAAGGTGCTTTCTCGAAGGCTTTCTCAAATGGGAATTTCCGAACCAAAGTCGACGGTATTTCCTCACTCCAGGCTATCCCCTGCAGACAAGAAACCAGTTGCCGTAGCTAGATTGCTTTTAGAATTTGCCGTCCCCACGCGCGGGGACGTTGCCCTTTCTCTGTTCAGCAGAAAGCACTTCACGCAGCACGAGATCCGCAAGCTTTTCGAAAAAGCTCTATTTGGTCTGTTCCAATACCATCTCTGCCCTTTAGGTTGGAAAGTAAGTAGCGGCGAATGGCTGTACTGGAATGCTCAACAGGTGCCCAAAGAATTACCGAGCATGCAAACGGATATCATTTTGCGATCACCAGTAGGTGAAATTTCCGTTATCGATGCCAAGTTCACGCATATGCTCATTGAGAACCGAGTAGGAAACGAATCCTTAAAAAGCCCGCACCTTTATCAGCTTTACGCCTACTTACGCAGCCAAGAAATTCTCGGCGAAGAATGGAAAACCGCAAAGGGCATCATGCTCTATGCTTCTTCGGGCCGAAACCAACAGGATGAGACGATCTCATTCCTTCTCGACGGACACCCTGTAGCTTTCGCTAGCGTCGGTCTCGAGACCTCAATTCGCGAGTTTCGCCAGAAAGTGCTTCATCTTGTGGCCCCGAATCTCGAATTTCCCCAGGAAGAACCTCACGATATTCCTTAAAGAATCTCCAAGGTACGCAAGCCTAGAAGAGGTGAAACATAAGGGCCAAAGCAGCCACGTTGCCTCCTCTAACTGGTGGTTCAGGAGCCATAACGTGGCTGAAAGTTGGGTTCCCGCGCGGCGGAGGCGAGGCGAAGCGAGGGTGGCCTACGCGAGGTTCTTGAGGGCGTCGGTGACAAGCCGCCAGAAACCGGCGTGGTCGAGGGTGGTGGCGACTTGGGTGTGGCAGGAGGCGTCGGCAGGCTCGCGCAGATCGGTGACGGTCATGCCGGTGGTAAGGGCACCGGCGAGCTCAACATGGACGGGGGCCTTGCGGGTCTGGACGATGTCCGGATCGATAAGGTAGGCGATGGTGCACGGGTCGTGGACCGGCGGGTTATCAAAGCCCTGGTTGGCCTGGTAGGCCTTGCGGAAGAAACCGAAGAGGCCGACGACGAATTCTGAGACTGGGGTACCCAGAGCCTTGATTTCCGCTTCGACCTCTGGGGTGGCAAGCGCCTGGTGGGTGAGATCGAGGCCCACCATGGTGACGGGCCAAGGCTCTTCAAAGACGATGTGGGCGGCCTCGGGATCGATCTTGATATTGAATTCGGCGACCGGGGACCAATTGCCCTCGTGGTAGCCTCCGCCCATGAGGACGACTTCCTTGACGCGCCCGACGATGCGCGGCTCCTTGCGCGCGGCCATCGCGATATTGGTAAGCGGGCCGGTGGGAACCAGGGTGATGGTGCCGGGCTCATGGGACATGATGGTGTCGATGATGAAGTCGATAGCGTGGGCGTCGGCAAGCGCGGTGCTTGGATCCGGAAGTTGGACGCCCTCGACGTCCATGCCGGTGGAGCCGTGGATAGCCTCGGCAACCTCGACGGGGCGCACGAGTGGGCGATCGCAGCCGGCATAAACCGGAATCTCAGGGTGACCAGCGATTTCCTTGACCACCAGGGCATTGTGGGAGACCTTGTCCAAGGTCTGGTTGCCGCCCACGGTGGTAATGCCCAGCAACTCAATGGTGGGGTTGCCCAAGGCTAGGAGCAAGGCCACCGCATCATCGTGGCCGGGGTCGCAGTCCAAAATGATTTTTCGCGTCATGCCACGAGCCTACTTTCGGGCGTTGACGGCCGCCACGGTGTCATCGATGGACTCCGGGCGCGGAATGAGGAAGGACAAGGCAAGGGCCGCAAGCAGAATGATGACGCCGGCGATCATGCCCGCGCGGTAGCCGTGCTCGAAAGAACCGGAAACCGCGAAGAGCACGGCAAAGGACAGACCCGCGCCTAGGTTGAAGGCACCGGCGTTCATGCCGGGCAGGTAGCCCTGATTATCGGCCGGCGAGAGCACAATGCCCAGGCCGTTGAGCATGATATTGGCAATGCCGGCGTAGGTTACGCCCAAGAAAATGGAAACGAAGAGCAGGGTCCATGCATTCGGGGCGCCGACCACGAAGATGGAAATAATCAGGCCGACGACGGTGCCGATGAGGCCGGTCTGCAAGACGTACTTATAGCCCAGCTTGGAGGCCATCCAACCGGCAATCGGGCCGAAGACCAGGCCGGCGAGGGCGTACGGGGTAAGGGTTACCCAGGAAATGGTGCTGGCGGAAATGCCGGCGCCGGCGTCTGGGTCCTGGCCAAGGTTTGGAATGAGGCCATTCATTACGGCGAAGACGCCGGTCATAGTAAGCAACGTGGTAGAAAGCAGTGCCCAGGTGCGGCGCTGCTTGAGGTAAGCCACCGGCACGAGCGGATCGGCGACCTTCTTCTCCACATTCCAGAAGGCCCAGAAGCCGGCTGCACCGATAAGAAGAAGGATAATGACGAGGAACCAATTGGCCTCGGCAAGCTTGCCGGCCTCGTTGAATGCGGTGAGAACGCAACCCAGCGCCACGGCTAGGGGCAGCACACCCGCCCAGTCCATGCGCGGAGTCTCGGTGGCCGTGGATTCCTTGGTAAATGCCTGGACTGCTACTACCGCGATGGCACAGAGTACTGCCATGGTCCAAAAGACCGAGCGGTAGCCAAAGTTGCCTGCCAACCAGCCGCCGGCCAGGGCATCCACGCCCGCGATACCACCATTTACCGAGGTCACAATGCCCAACAGCAGCGCGTACTGCTTCTCATTGAGCACCTGCTGGCGCAGCATAATGAGGCAGAGCGGGACGGTTGGCCCGGCCACGCCCTGGATGATGCGGCCGATAAGCAGCACGGCGACGTTTGGCGCGACGGCGGAAGCCACGCAGCCCAGCGCAGCAACCGCCATCATGCCGACGAGGACCTTCCTACGACCGATAAGGTCGCCCCAGCGCGGTAGGAAGAGCGAGAACAATGCCGCGGCCGTAAAGAAGGCCGTCTGCGTTAGGCCAATCTGTGCGGTGGTGGCACTCAGCTCATCCTCCATCGTCGCCAAGGCAGGCGAGAGCATCGACGCATTGAGCTGGAAGGCGAACACTGCCGTAAGCAGTGCGAACATCAATGGAATATAAGAGCTGGGCTGGAGCTTTGGCGGCTCGGAGGTGGTGGAAGTCATGGCTTTAAATGTAGTTGATGAATCCTGCGCTCCATAGTGGGGAGCGTGGGTTTATTCCCTGTCATGGCGCCGTGGTTTGTGTTGCAATCGATGGGAACCGCTGTGTTCGTCGGAGTGCGTACTTCTAGCCCGCTGTAAAGGGGATAAGGCTTCGGGCCACCGTTACTGTGTGGCACATGACCCGGGCAATTTCCGGCCTTTGCTGCAAGAACTTTTCCGTGATGTACGGTAGTAACATCTGCATCCTTCTATTACATCGTTAGCATCAAAGGACGCCGACGCTGAAAGGACTTAGCTCCCAGTTATGTCTACTGTTTCTGATCGCCTGCACAGCGCCCAGCAGGACTTTAATGCGGTAATTGCCATCATCCCGTTTGATGAGCACGCGGTGGATGAATCGCCCACGCTTAAGGGACAGCCGGTGGCGTTCAAGGACATCGTGGATGTCGCTGGGGTGTCTACCACCTGCGGCACCGAGGTGAATGTGGGCCGCACTCCGGTTAAGGATGCACCGGTGGTGCAGCGCTTGACGGCGAAGGGTGCCCTGCCGGTGGCAAAGGCGAACCTGCAGGAGTTTTCCTACGGCATTTTGGGCGATGCCTCGGCTTATGGTCGCGTGATCAATCCACGTGATCCGGAGGTGTGCGGCGGCGGATCGAGCTCCGGTTCGGCGGCGCTGGTGGCTTGCGGGGCGCTGCAGCTTACGGTGGGCTCCGATAGCGCCGGCTCGGTGCGCGTGCCGGCCGCATGCCAGGGCGTGCTGGGGTTCAAGCCCACCTTTGGGGTGATTCCGGTCGAGGGCGTCTTCCCCTTTGCCCCGAGCTTTGATTGCATTGGTTTCTTCGCCAGCTCGATTGACCTGATTGAGCAGGCTTTTATTGCCACTGCGGAGGAGGAGCCGGCCGCAGCGCAGGACGTTTCTGCTGTTGATGTCACGGCCCTTAAGGCCAAGGGCGAGCGCTTCGCTAATCTTCTGGCCGCGCTGGAGCGATCGGACTTTGAGCTCACCGAGGGCGCGGACTTGGAAGAGACCATCGCCGCCACGGCCGAGCTCTACGAGCCGATGCGCTTGAAGGAGGTCTACGACGTCCACCGGCCGCTGCTGGACCAGCGCGAGAAGTACCAGGACGTGATTCTGCAGCGCGTCCTGGGCGGGGAAAATATCAGCCAGGAAGACTACGACGCGGCCGCACGGGGCGTAGAGAAGCTGCGCGAAGACGCCCTTGCCCTGCTTGCCGACGCCCCCATTATCCTCACCCCCACCCTCGATTCCGGCCCCCTCAAGTGGTCCGATATCACCCCGGACAATACCGCGGAGTCGGCCGCGAGCCTGCGGCGGTGGACCGAGCCATTCAATGTGCTCGGCTGGCCGGCCATTACGGTGCCGCTGCGCGGCGAAGAGGAAGAAGGCGTGGGTGATGCGGTGCAGGTCGTCGGCAAGCCGGGCGAGGATCTGACCGTCCTGCGCATTGCCCGTGCCCTGCAGGCCTTACTCTAAGCCCCCTGCTAGAAGGGTCTTTTCCTGCGTGCGCGGACGCCAATAGGCGGCCTCGACGGCGGTAAGTTCCTTGAAGTGCGCTGAGGTGAGCTCATCCATCGCTTGGATATAGCCGGGGACCTCTTCGCGCGGCAGGCGCAGCCCCATGGTCAGGTGCGGGGTCCAGCGCGGCCCGCGCCCGTCCGGATTTGCGGCGCTGATTTTTCGCGCGGCGATTTCTAACTCGTCGGTAGTCTCCAGCAGCCAGGCCACCGTCTGTTTACGCTTGGTGCCAAAAATGACGTTTCCTACCCGGCGAAAATCCGCGGGGATAACGGCCGGCAGCAGCTGGGCCGCCAAGTCCACCACTTCCGGCTGCATCTGCGGCGAAAAGGTGACCGTAATGTGCGGGCGTTGCTGCTGGACGGGAAAGCCGCGCTCGGCAAGGCCGGCAAAGATGTCGCGCACCTGATCTTCCTGCTTTTGCGGCAGGTAGAGCAAGATATTATCCGGCGATGCTTTACTCACGGGCGAGCGTTCCCTTTCTGTTGCGAAGTGCCTCCAGCGTACCGGTCATCACAATGAGTGAGAAGCCCCTTCCCCCTCATTAAAAAATCATTGCCACTTTGTAATGAGGGTTTTATAATGACGCCATGGGTTGGGATGCAGTTAACCTCCGTGAGACACTTGAGCAGCTGCGGCTTTTTGGCGATGACCGCACGATGCTGGAATGTAAGCGCTCCTTCCTTCGCGCACCGCATGATTTGGCTCGCACCATATGTGCTTTTGCAAACATGCCAATGGGCGGTGACATCCTTTTGGGCGTCGATCAGAGCCTCAACTTTGCCGCCACCGGCGTCGCACACCCTGCACAGGTAGAAAAGGCTGTGGCGGACCAAGCAAGAACGCTAATAGAACCTGCGCCCCAGCTCTCTTTTACCCACATCAGCATCGATGAAGCGGTAGTAATCGCAGTGACGGTAGCGCCCCTTTCACCCATGCTTAAACCAGCCCGCATCAAAGGAGAGGCCTACCTACGGCAAGCGGATGGCAATTATGTGATGGGTCCTAACGACTTGCGCATCCTCGAGGTGGCGGCACTCCACGCATCTGAGCAAGAATTTTATGACCAGCAGACAGTGCCTGGCAGCGGCCTGCGGGACATGGATGAAAACATTACGGCAGAGGCGCTACGCACAGCCCGCTCACGCAGTAGGCGCCTATCCACCATTACAGACGACAAGCGCCTCCTCGAGGTACTTGGCGCAACCGTAAACGGGCAACTGACCGTAGCCGGAAATTATGCCCTCGGCTTCTTGCCGCAGGGAAAAGTACCTGCCCTCGGGGTAACCGCGGCGGTGCAGCTCCCGCGGGAGCACACCGCGCGCACGCGGAATCTCACCCATTTCGACGGCCCTCTACCCGCTCTCCTCGATGATGTGGTGGATTGGCTGCGTGCCAATCTGCAATCCGACCTGCGCTACGCGGAAAGCGGTCATGTGGAAGAGATCCCGGAAATTCCGCCGGCCGCCCTTCGGGAGGCAGTAGCCAACGCGTTAGTGCACCGCGATTTAGGACCACACACGCGAGGCGTGGGAAAAAGAATTGAGGTTCACATCACCCGGCAGGCAGTGATCATTACTAGCCCTGGTGGGCTGCGAGGGGTCTCGGTCCCCCAATTGACCAGCACCACCCTATCCAAAGCTGCAGTAAATCAGCGCCTTTATGAGCTTGCCAAACTAGTTCGCACCAGCGAAGGACACCCGGTCATTGAAGGCGAAGGCGGAGGCATCCGAGAGATGATTCGTGCCTGTTTAGATGCAGGCCTAGCTGCACCGCGCCTTATAGATACTGGCACCGAGTTTCGTGTCATCTTCCCCCGCACCAGGCCGGATAGCCCGCATCGAGTTTCTGCCCGCCCCACGGTTAGAGCAGTGGAAGCCAACGTAGAGGACGAGCTTCGTCAGCTAGGCAAAAACGTTCCGCAAGTTTTTCACAGTATGCAGCTCGGCGCGGAGGCGGACTATGCTCCCGCCTTAAGCCTTCACGAGATCGCGGAACGCACCCAACTCAGTACCGGGCAAGCGCGCTACGCACTCAAGGCCTTGGAGAGGAAGGGCTGGATTGTCATGCGGGGCCAGCGTGGCTCGCAACGCACGACTTACCAGATCCGCAGAGAATAGACGCACCGGCTCTTGTGCCAACGCAAACGATTGCCGTTTAATGAGAACCATGAGCACTACAGAGTCATCGCCCCTCATCCTCGCCATCACGGCGTGTCCGACGGGCATCGCGCATACCTATATGGCGGCCGAGAACCTCGAGGCCGCAGCCCAAGAACTTGGCTACCGCATCAAGATTGAAACTCATGGTTCCATCGGCGTCGAGGGAGCCTTTAGCAAGCAAGACATCGAGGAAGCCGACGCCGTTGTCATTGGTGCCGATACGGTCATTTCCAAGGACCGCTTCCACGGCAAGCGTCTCGAGGCCACCGGCGTGGACGAGGCCATCAAGCATCCGAAGGAACTGCTCAGCAGGTCCTTGAGTGCCTCGCGCTGGGAGGGCTCTTCCGAGAAGACGGAGGAAGAGACGCCTCGCAAGAATAGCGTGGGTCAAACCTTGTACAAGGCGCTGATGAACGGCGTCTCGCACATGATCCCGTTCGTGGTGACCGGTGGTCTGCTCATTGCGGTCGCCCTCTCCATCGGCGGCACGCCCACGCCTGAGGGCATGGCGATTCCAGAAGATAGCTTCTGGAACACGGTCAATGAGCTCGGCGCCCTGGCGTTCTCACTGATGGTCCCGGTGCTCTCCGGCTACATTGCGGTGGGCATCGCGGATCGCCCAGGCCTTGCCCCTGGCCTTATTACGGGCCTCATCGCCACCACCGGCTCGCTTTACGGTTCTGAGGCGGGCGCCGGATTCTTGGGCGGCATTGTCACCGGTATTTTGTCCGGTTATGTGGCTCTTGCCATTAAGAAGATTCCGGTGCACAAATTCATCGCACCGATTTGGCCTATCATCGTCATCCCGATTTTCACCACGCTCATCGTGGGCCTCATCTTCATTTTGCTCATTGGCGCACCGGTCTCGGCCGCGTTCGAGGCAATGACCAACTATCTCGCTGGAATGCAGGGCTCCTCCGTCATCGTGCTGGGCCTAATCCTGGGCGCCATGATCGCCTTCGATATGGGTGGTCCCTTCAATAAAACGGCTTTCCTCTTCGGCGGCGGCATGATCGCGGCCGGCAATGCTGCACCAATGGGCATGGCGGCATGTGCGATTGCAGTACCTCCCCTCGCCGTGGGCGTAGCTACGCTCCTGCGCCGCCGCTGGTTTACCAAGGCCGAAAAGGATGCGGGCATCGCCGCGTTGTTCATGGGATTCTTCGGCATTACCGAGGGCGCCATTCCGCTCGCGGCTGCACGCCCGCTACAGGTCATCCCCGCCAATGTTGCCGGTGGTGCCGTAGCCGGTGCGCTCGCCGGTCTTTTCGGTGCACAAGACCACGTCATGCACGGCGGCCCGATCGTCGCGGTGCTCGGCGCGGTAGATAACGTCGTTGGCTTCTTTATCGCCATGCTTGCCGGCATCGTTGTTTGCGCTGGCCTTATTCTCCTGCTAGTGGGATTGACGCAGCGCAAGGATAAGCCACTTGTTGCAGTCGATACGATTAGCCTCGATAAAGATCTGGGTTCTTCTAGCGAAGAGGTCATTCGCTCCATGGTGAAGCTCACCTCCGCGCGCATGTCTGATGCCGAGGCGGTCGCTAGCGCCGCATTGAAGCGCGAATCTACCCGTTCCACTGGTGTGGGCCACGGCGTGGCCATTCCGCACGCTCGGTCTGCCGGAGTGAAGGTACCAACGCTCGCCTTCGCCCGCCTGCCGCACGGCGTCACGTGGGCAGAGGGCGAAGACCCGACCACCTTGGCCTTCCTTATTGCTGTTCCGGATAACGCTGGAAAGCAGCACCTCAAGCTGCTGTCCAAGCTGGCGCGCAACATCATGAAGGAGGACTTCCGCGCACAACTCCACGGCGCGAAGACCCGCAAGGAAGCTGCCGACATCATTTCCCAGGTACTCTCCCCTGCACCAGCGACTGACAAGGCGGCCGCAACCACTCAGGCCTAAATAGTCTTGCAACTGCAAGCGCTCAGCGATTTCCCCGCTGGGCGCTTTTCTTATGCCAATATTGCGCAGGGATGGGGCGGAGGGACGGTTTCGAGGGAGTGGTAGCGGCAGCGCGGCAGGCTCAAGCAAGATCACGGATCACCCTGGTGCCCTCTTATGATCCTTAGACAGCCAGAGAACCACAAGGTTTCTCATAGGCTCTATCAAGAAACTGGCCAGTTTTGCCAGAAGGGGACTTAAAACTAGGCCCACATACCTTAAAACAATCTCATTTCCCTGGGAACCTGAGATATTGGTTGAAATCTACCCCCGTGGGGGCGGGGAGCTGAGCGCCATCACTGAGGGAATTTAGGGGTTTCCTAGCTCAAATCGAGAAATAACTAAGAGGCAATTAGTTTTGCGCGAAATCAACTTCAAGAATCCTAATATTTGCTGGTCAGCTGGATTTTACCCGGGCAGAATTGATTAACTTTTAAGTGAAGGGGAACGGAAGTTAGCCGTTAACACTCCAAGATCCCCGCCTTATAGATTCCCGCTAGGTTCCAGTAGAAAGGTACCGCTCATGTTCACCCCCAAAGTTCACTTCTCCGCCAAGAAGTTCGTCGCTCCTGCACTCGCAGCAGCCGTCGCACTCGGTGTTGGCGTAGCCCCTGCAGAGGCATCGAGCTCTTTGAGCAGCTTCGGTCGCGTGAACCTTCCGGTACCCTCCGTCAACCTGCCTGCCGCTCCGGCTGCCACCGCAAAGCCAGTTGCTCCGGCCTCCAACCGCGTACAGAGCATCATCAATCACACCAACGCTTACCGCCGGGCACACGGCCTGCGCCCGGTTCGCGCCAACGCCGCACTCAATGGACTGGCTCAGGATTGGGCCAACCAGCTGGTTCGCGCCAATAAGCTCAGCCACCGCCCACAGCACTGGAACTACTACCCTTCCAATATCCCGGCCGGCGGCGAGAACGTACTGCAGGCATGGAGCGACTACTCCGATGCACAGCTGGTTAAGCTCTGGTACGAATCCCCGGGCCACCGCAAGATCATGCTCGACCCGCGTGCCAAGACCATCGGCGTTGGTGTTGCCGTCAACTCTGAGGGCAAGCTCTACGCTGTCCAGAACTACGGCCGCTAAAGATTTCACAAGCTAGGGCCTTCGGGCCCTTGGGCTCTAGCGGGCCACGCCGCCTCCTCCCGGACCTCTTACCCGGGGCGGGGCGGTTTTCTCGTACCTAGGTGGGGGTGCGCACGCGGGTAAATGAAACGTAACCGCCTTCACAAATGGCAGTGGCGAGGGTTACACTTAATGACATTCGAATTGTTCAACAATCTTAAGGACGGTGTTGAATGTCCTCGCTCCATATCGATCTCAATGCGGATTTGGGAGAGACTACTGCAGGCAACCCGGTCGCAGATGACGCGGCAATGCTGGAGATGGTGTCCTCCGCAAACGTGGCCACCGGCTTCCATGCGGGCGACCCGCACTCGATTGCCTGCACCCTCAAGGCGGCAGCAGAAGCAGGCGTGACCGTAGGCGCGCACGTGGGTTATAACGACGCCGCGGGTTTCGGCCGCCGTTTTATCGATTACAACCCGGACGAGCTTGCAGACGAGGTGACCTACCAAATTGGCGCGCTCGACGCTTTAGCCCGCGCCAATGGCACCAAGGTTTCCTATGTGAAGCCACACGGTGCGATGTATAACGCAATCGTGAAAGATGAGGCGCAAGCAGAAGCCGTCATCAAGGGCATTAAGACCTTCGGAGGCTTGCCGGTGATGTTACTGCCAGGGGGTGTAGCGGTGGACGTCGCCAAGCGCAGCGGGCTTAACGTCATCCGTGAGGCTTTTGCGGACCGCAACTACAACCCCGATGGCACGCTGGTCTCGCGCAAGGAAGCCAATGCGGTGCTTGGCAGTGCCGATGAGGTGGTGCAGCGAGTTCTTGAGGTGGCGCAGACCGGGTCGATTACGGCCGTGGATGGCACGAAGTTAGAGGTGGATGCGCAATCCGTATGCACCCACGGCGATTCGCCCGGCGCGGTGAAGCTGCTGCGCGGCGTGGTGGAGCGCCTGCGGGAAGAAGGCATCGAGATTCGGAGCTTTATCTAATGCACATTAATTTTGTGGGCACGCGCGCGTTGCTCATTGACCTGGATGGATTGAACCAGGTGATGGATTGGCACGCGGCGCTTTCTGCCAAGCCGTTGAAGAATCAGGTGGACTGCATCGCGGCCGCCACCACCCTGCTGCTGACGTTTGAAGCGCCGGATTCGGCGCGCGATGCAGCGGAATTCCTGCAGGACTTCTCCCCTGCCGCCGCGACGGCTGCGGAGGCCCGAACGGTAGAAATCGATGTGCTCTATGACGGCGAGGATGTGGACGAGGCCGCGGACCTGCTGGGCCTTTCGCGCGAGGCGCTCATTGACTGGCATACCTCTACCGAGTGGACCGCGGCTTTCGGTGGCTTTGCCCCGGGCTTTACCTACTGTGCGCCGTCGGAGCCCTCCCAGGCGCGAGCGGTGCCCCGCCGCTCCAGTCCCCGTACCGCGGTGCCGGCCGGTGCTGTAGGTATCGCGGGTGAGTTTTCCGCGGTGTACCCGCGCGTTTCCCCGGGCGGCTGGCAGCTTTTGGGCACCACCAATACGCCGATGTGGGATTCCAATGCCAACCCGCCGGCGCTGGTACAGCCGGGCGACCGCGTGCGCTATCGCAGCGTGGATAAGCTGCCTGAGCTTGTTGATCACTCTGCCCGCTCGAAGCGCGCCCCTGCCCGCTTGCCGCGCATGGAGGTTATCGATGCCGGCCTGCTCACCCTCTACCAAGACCTGGGCCGCCCCGGTGTGGGCGATCTCGGCGTGACTCCCTCCGGTGCTGCCGACCGCGCCGCCGCCGCGACCGCCAATGTGGCCGTGGGCAACCCGCGCGGGGCAACGGTGCTGGAGAATATCGGCGGCATTAAGCTCCACGCGCTCACCGATACCGTCATTTGCGTCACCGGCGCTACCGCGCGTGTGCGCCTCGGCGAGATGCCGGTTCACCTCGCCCGCCCAGTGCTGGTCACGGCCGGGCACACCGTCTCGGTGGATCCTGCAACGGTAGGCATGCGCAATTACGTGGCCATCCGCGGCGGCATCATCGCCGAATCCGAGCTTGGCTCCGCGGCCACCGACGTCCTTTCTGGCCTTGGCCCGGACCCGGTCACCACCGGCGATGTCATCGGCGTGCTACCGCGCTCTACCGGCATGACCGACGCCCAGCTGGCTAACCCACTGCGCGTGCGTGAAAGCTCCGACGGCAAGACCCGCGCCACCTTGCGCTGCGTGCTCGGACCCCGTGATGACTGGTTTGGCGATAATGTCTCCGCCTTCCTAGATACCGAATGGACCGTCACCTCGGACTCCAACCGCGTGGGCCTGCGCCTCGATGGCGAAGAGCCGATTGAACGCGTTAAAGACGGCGAGCTCCCCTCTGAGGGCATGGTCGCCGGATCGATCCAAATCCCGCCCAATGGCAAGCCCGTAGTCTTCCTGCGCGATCATGCCGTGACCGGCGGCTACCCCGTTATCGCTACCGTCTTGGAAGAAGATATTGATATCGCCGCGCAGCTGCCACCCGGCGCGCGCGTGAACTTTGAACTCGTAGCACCCCAAGCCTTGAACACTGGAGATAAGAATGCAGATTAAGACCGTCCTCATTGCTAACCGCGGCGAGATTGCCGTGCGTATCGCCCGCGTCGCCCGCGACCTGGGCATTAAGTCCATCGCCATTTACTCCGAAGCGGACGCAGGTGCCCTGCATACCCAGGTAGCCGATGAAGCTTATGCGCTGCCGGGCAATACCGCGGCCGATACCTACATGAACGTGCCCGCGCTACTCGATATCGCGGTGCGCGCCGGTGCCGATGCCATCCACCCGGGCTACGGCTTCTTGTCCGAAAACGCCGACTTTGCCCGCACGGTTACCGAGGCCGGCATGATCTGGATTGGCCCTTCCCCGGAGTCCATCGAGTTGCTCGGTGACAAGATCGCTGCGCGCCGCGTGGCCGAGGAGGTCGGCGCGCCGCTGGCACCGGGTACCTCCGATCCCATCGATGACTGGCAGGAGGCCCGCGCCTTCGCCGAAGAGCATGGCCTGCCCATTGCCATCAAGGCCGCTTATGGCGGCGGCGGACGCGGCTTGAAGGTCGTGGACAATATGGAAGAAATTGAGGGCGCGTTCAACTCCGCCGGCCGCGAGGCCATGGAGGCTTTCGGCCGCGCCGAGTGCTACGTGGAGAAGTTCCTCACCCACCCACGCCACGTCGAGGCCCAGGTGCTGGCCGATACGCACGGCAATGTGCGCGTGCTCGGCACCCGCGATTGCTCCACCCAACGCCGCTTCCAAAAGCTCATTGAGGAGGCTCCGGCGCCCGCGCTTTCCGACGCCCAACGCAACGGCATCATCGAAGGCGCCCGCTCCATTTGCTCCAAGGTGGGCTACACCGGCGCCGGCACTGTGGAATACATCGTTTCCGAGGACGGCACCATTTCCTTCCTGGAGGTCAATACCCGCGTCCAGGTCGAGCACCCCGTTACTGAGGTAGTCACCGGTACCGATATCATCGCCGAGCAGTTCCGCATCGCGGCCGGGGAGCCGCTGTCCTTCGATGAGGATCCGCAGTCCCACGGTCACGCTTTTGAGTTCCGTATCAATGCCGAGGACATCCTCAATGGCTTCGCCCCGTGCCCCGGCACCATCGTCTCCTTCGAGCCGCCCACCGGCCCGGGCATCCGCGTGGATTCCGCGGTGCGCTCTGGCTCTATCATCCCGCCGTACTATGACTCCCTGATTGCCAAGCTCGTGGTGTGGGGCCCAACCCGCGAGATCGCTCTGGCTCGCGCCCGCTTTGCCCTGCGCGAGTTCACCGTCACCGGCGTGCGCACCGTGCTGCCGTTCCACCGCGACATGATGGATGAGCCTGCACTCATCGGCACCGCCGCCCCAGCAGACGATGCCGCTGCCGCCGGCGCCTCCGAGATCGGCGTATTTACGGACTGGGTGGATCACAACTACCGCCCGTCTGCCACCAACCAGGTGGAAAAGGTCGAGGCCATCTACACCCAGCGCCGCACTGTGGCCGTAGAAATCGACGGCAAGCTGGTCAACGTCGGCGTGCCCGTGGACTTCCTCGCCGCACCGGGCGCCGCCTCAGCTGGTGGTTCTGCCTCCACCGCGCCGTCATCGGCCGGCGCGCAGTCCACCGATGACAATGCGGTCACCTCCCCGTTCGAGGCCAACCTCGTGGCATGGAATGTCGCTGACGGCGATACCGTGGCCGAGGGCGATGCCATCGCCACCGTCGAGGCCATGAAGATGGAATCGGCCATCAAGGCTCCGCGCGGCGGCACCATTAAGCTCCTAGCAGCAGAAGGTGACCGTCTGGATTCCTCCAAGGTCATCGCCACCATCGATTAGCGCTCGCGCCATCGTTATGCACCCCATCTTCAATGTGAGGTGCATAACTTTTTAGTACAGTTGTGGTCATGCTTTCCCAGTCTGTCGCCTCCGAGTTGCGCGAGGCCATCTCCGCCGGCGAATTCCAGCCGGGCGAGCAGCTCAGCGAGGTCAAGGCAGCCGAACGCTTTCACTGCTCGCGCAATACCCTCCGCGAGTCTTTCACTAGGCTTGCCGCGGAGCGCATTGTCGAGCGCATCCCCAATCGCGGCGTCTTCCTCGCGACGCCGGATGCAGACTATATCCGTGACCTCTTTGCCGCCCGCGCGGCCATCGAGCCTGCCGCAGTGCGGTGGGGCGCTTTTGCCTACGCCCCCTCGCTCGTCACCCTCACGTCCTCCGCCTTCGACTACGCGGCACGCGGCGAGCACCAGGAAGTCTCCGCCATCAACCAGCGCTTCCACCGCACGCTGGTCGCCGCGCTGGGCTCGCCTACGCTCAATGAGCAGATGGATAACCTTCTCGCCCGCATGCGGCTTACCTTCCTGCTGGCCATCCCGCGCTACCCGCAGCTGCATGCGGACCACATTCAAGGCAATATCACCTTGGCCACGCTTATCGCAGATGGAAAACGCCTCGAGGCCGCCACGCTTTCGCATGACAGCCTCATGAATACCTGCGAGAAGATCCTCGCCGTGCTGGACGATTAAGGAATGAGAAAATCTTGATCGGGGGCGTTGGTCACGAGCATCTGGCCCGGTGCGTGCGTAATAGCTAAGCGCGGCTTAGATTCCATCACGATGGCCTGTGGGGTTACACCACAGGCCCAAAAGACCGGCAGGCAGCCCTCCGGCACTTCGCCCGGATCACCAAAGTCCGGGCGGTTCAAGTCCTCAATGCCAATGGCTGCCGGGTCACCCACGTGAACCGGGGCACCATGAACCGAAGGGTAGCGGGAGGTGATGCGTACGGCATCGGAGACCTGCGCGGCTGGAATAGGTCGCATGGAGACCACCATGGGACCGGAAAAGACACCGGCCGGGGTGGTGGGAATCGTGGTTTTAAACATCGGCACGTTGCGCTGCTGAGCAATGTGCGCGACCTCAATGCCGTTATCCTGCAGCGCAGTCTCAAAGGTAAAAGAGCAACCGATGAGGAAGCTGACCATGTCTGGGGCGTAGTAGGAGGTGGCGTCGGCAAGCGTGGCTGTATGCTCGCCGTTTTCAAAGACGCGGTAGGCCGGAATATCGGTGCGGATGTCCCCGCCCGGCAGCAGCTCGGAGGTGTACTGACCGGCTTCCAGGACGCCCACAATCGGGCATGGCTTGGGATTGCGCTGGGCAAAAAGCAAGAAGTCGAAGGCGTATTCTTGCGGCACGGCCAGCAGGTTAGCCTGCATGAAGCCGCGGGCATGCCCGGCGGTGGTGGCCATGTCATGGCTGCGTGCATACTCGCGCACCTGCTCTGGGGCCTGCATTATGCCCACAGTTCGGTAATGCCGGAGAAAGCCTTGAAGCCGATGAAGATGGTAAGTACCCACGCCAGGGCGCCGATAACCAGCAACCACTTGGGATACTTATAGCCCTGCAGGAGGTCGCGGCGGAACCAGGCCACCCACATCACGAGAGCGAAACCGATGGGCAGGATCAGGCCATTGATGGCGCCGGCGAAGATGAGCAACTTCTGTGGCGCGGAGTTGATGGCCACAAAGACTACCGTGCACACCGCAATGAAGACGATGGTGAGAATATTGCGGGTGCGCGTCGAGGTGTCCTGGGAGGTCACGAAGGATACCGAGGTATAGGCGGCGCCGATAACCGAGGACAAACCGGCCGCGAAGAGGACCACACCGAAGGCACGCAGGCCAAACTCGCCGGCGGCATTGTAGAAAGCATCGGCCGCGGTGTTGTCGTCCGAGAGCGCCACGCCGGTGGCCACCACACCGAGGACCGCCAAGAAGAGGAGCATGCGCATGATGCCGGTTACCACGATGCCGCTTACCGAGGTATAGGTAATGTTCTTGACGTTTTCCACGCCGGTGTGGCCGGAATCGATGAGGCGGTGCGCGCCGGCAAAGGTGATATAGCCGCCCACGGTGCCGCCGATGATGGTGGTGATGACGAAGAAGTCGATCTCGCCCGGCGCGACGGTATTCTTGAGCGCCTCCCCCACCGGTGGCTGGCTGACCACCGCAACGTAGAGCATCAGCAGGATCATGACCGCGCCGAGGACCGCAACGAGACGGTCAAGCGCCATGCCCGCCTTCTTGGAGAGGAAGATAAAGATCGCGATGGCCGCGGCAATGACGCCGCCGATGCGCGAATCGATGCCCAGCATCGCATTAATGCCCAGGCCAGAACCGGCGATATTGCCAATATTGAAGACTGCGCCGCCGATGAACACGAATACGGCAAGCACCCAGCCCAGGCCAGGGAGCACGGTATTGCCCAAGGTATTGGCGCGCATGCCGGTCACGCAGAGAACTCGCCACACATTGAGCTGGATAGCGATGTCCACGAGGATGGACAGCATAATCGCAAATGCGAAGGATGCGCCCATCTGCACGGTAAAGACCGAGGTCTGGGTCAAAAATCCCGGACCGATGGCGGAGGTGGCCATGAGGAACATGGCACCGGCCATGGCGCCGAGGCCTTTGGGCGGGGTCTTGTCCCCTGCCTGCGCCGGAGCGGCGTGTGATGTCTCAGCACTCACTAGATTTCACCTTTCGTGATGCAGGTCGCATTAGTTTGTGATGCGCATCATCTTAAAGGTTGCTATGCCTTTTGTTCAACAACTTTTATGCGTTGTGGGGTGGCGCGGGGGTGATCTAGGCTACTTTTCTGCCGCGTTTTCCCAGGTGGCTAGCGATTATCCGCAATGCCTCGTCCGGCGCTTTCATATCGCTGGGGCCAAAGCGCAGCACCACGTATCCGCGGTTTTCTAGCGCTCGCTGCCTCTTTATCTGCTGCTTGACCACGTGGGCGGGTGCCTCGCCATAGGTGCCGTCATACTTGGCATCGCCATCGACCTCGAGTACCAGCCAGCCATCGAGACAGAGATCTGCCCGATATTTCCCGAGCAGCGGTTTCTGCGGCTCAATTTTCACCTGCGGGAAACGCTCAATAATGAGGGCTCGCAGATAGGACTCATAGGGCGATTCCGATCCGCCATACGCGTGCTCGATAACCTTACGCATGGCTGCTTGTCCCTTCGTGCGCTGCGTTTTTGCTAGTTCTTCGCGCAAGTCATATGTGGTGACGTCGTGTTGCCTAAGGGCAGAATCGGTAGCTACCAGGCCATCCGAGAAGCCGTGTAGCCGAGCGATTTCAAGGCAGGTGCGGGCAGGATTCGTGGCGCGCACACCCGCTATCGACACCATGGATTCTTGAAGGGACTTTACTCGGCGGTACCGGTAGCCTTTCGGGGTGAGCCTGCGTGGGGGCACGCTTCCCGAAGGCACCGCTAACTCCACCTCCTCCCCTGCCGTAGAAATTACCCACATTCCCCACAACCGCGCGGCCGATTTACCGATGAGGACGGCGCGGTGGGTGCTCCACCCGGCAGCGACTACTTTGGCGAATTGTTGTTTATGGCGCACCCATTGCCTCCAGGTGGCTGTGGGAACGGCGATCCAGGGCGCTATCTGGGTGAGCTCACCGCGCTGGAGGGCTAAATGGTGCGGACTTTCGGCTCCGGCGTAACGAAGGTTGATGAAGTGATCTGTAATCATGGTTTCATCCTCGCGGCTGGCGGGGCGGGGCGCGCTTCATGAGGCTCAGGAAGGTGAATTTCCGAGGACCTTGAGTGAGGGGCGGAACGTTAGGTCCAAGGTGATCGGGCCGAATTGAGTGCGTTGAGGCTGAATTGAGGGTGGGTTGTGCTCAGATCAGCTCGATCACATTCGACCTAAGGAGAAGTAGTTCACAGCGGCGGTATGGGGGATAATTCAGCAGCGCGGTTAACCGTGCTTTACTAGAGATAATGGAACCCATCGAGCTCTCAGAACTAACCGGTACGCAATCGCGCACCTACGGCACCCGCAAGATCACCTCGGATATGGTCTCGGCACCAATCCATGTTGCGGTCGCGCTCTGGGACGAGCGTTGGGATTCCGCCCCCAACGGCACCATCGAAGGCTGGGTCATCGCGGTCAATACCAAGCAGACGCGTTTTGTGCGCCGCGGCCAAACGAAGAAGGGCGATATCGTCGATATCGCCGTGCGCGAGGTCAAACGCGCGCTCAAGGGACTCGACGGACGAGTGTGGATTGTCACTGGTCGCAGGCAGAATGCGTTGCGAGCGGCACTCACGGCTGACGGTTTCACGGTGACGGGAAGCTTTGCGGGAGAAAATAGGGCGTCGAAAAGCGCGAGCTCTGTGCGCAGAAAACAAGCCGGCCTGACCGCCCGGAAGGCCCGCAAGATGGGTGAGGCGCCGAAAAAGAAGCAAGCGACACAGGTAGAGACGCCGAAAGCACACTGGTGGCCGAACTTCTCGCGCGCCTCCTCGTGGGCCGAGGGCGACGTAGTGCGCATAGCCACCGATGCTTCCTCGGATACCGTATTCAAGGGGTCGATGTGCTTCGTTGCTGGCAACGGCGACTACCGGTTACGGACTCGAGAAACCAAGGCGAGCACCGATGAGCTCGAACTCGAAGCACTGACGCTCGCGCTGAAATACCTGCTCAAGGTGGGTGCGCACAAGGCGGTCATTGAGTCCGATTCCGTAGCCGCATTGGAGGCGGTCGAGCAGATTGTGCATAAGCGCGGCTCTAAAGCATCGCGGCCGGGGCGCACGTGGCGAGGGGTGTCTTCAGGTGCGCGGTCGCGATTCCAGCAAGCTTGGGGCGATATCCAAGGCCAATGCGAGGTCGACATTCGCCGTGTGCTCGGGCATGCGGGCGATCCGCTGAATCGGGCGGCCGACCAGATTGCGTACATGGGGTTGCGCGCGATTGCGCATCCGATGAAGCAGTCTCGCGAGACGCTGCGCGAGGGGATTCAGAAAGCTCTCTCGGCGTTGTGAGCCGAACGCTTTGGGCTTAGGGCTGATCTGATCAGGCCGAATTGAGGGAGCTAGGGCCGATCTGAGGCGGCCCAGCCTTCAGATCAGCCTGATCAGTATGGACCTAACGACAAGAGGCGCGTTGGGAAGGAGGCGGAGCTTAAGCCAAGCGGCGGGCGCCGTCTCCCGGGCGGGCCACCAAGAAGGTGGGTTCTGGGAAGCCGCGGGATGCTGCGGCGTCGTAAATGGCCTGGGCGGTGGACTCGACGTCGGAGCGCGGGATGAGTGCGATGACTGCGCCGCCGAAGCCGCCACCAGTCATGCGGGCCCCGAGTTCACCGGCCGCGGTGAAAGCGGAGTCGAGTTCCGGAGTGGTGACTTCGTACAGGTCGCGCAGGGAAAGGTGGCTTTCGCGCATGAGGCGGCGGAACTTTGCCAGGTCGGAAGAGGTGAGCGCGGTGGCGGCGGCCAGGGTGCGGTCAGTTTCTTCCACCACGTGGCGCACGCGGCGGCGGTAGAGTTCCGCGTCGGCGGGGTTGACGGTGGCGGCGAATTCCTCCGCATCCGGGATTTCGCGGATGGAGCGGCCGGCGGCGGACTGGACGGCGTCGATGATGCCGCGGCGGGAGGCATATTGGCCGTCGGAAAGCGTGTGCGGTGCATTGGTGTCCGCGATGAGCAGCACCATATCCTGGGCTTCGATATTGAACGGCACGCGCTCGACGGCGCCGGTGGCAAAATCCAGGAATAGCGCCTTTCCACGCTGACCGAAGAGGCTCGCATTTTGATCCAGGCCGCCGGTAGAGGCGCCAACCACCTCGTTTTCGGCGCGGATGCACGCCTGGACCAGCTGCGCGCGGGCGGCGTCATCGGGAGCGTTGCCGTGGCAGAGCTCGTAGGCGGCCACGGCCACGGAGCATTCGAGGGCGGCGGAACTGGACAGGCCAGAGCCGACGGGGACGTCGGAGACGATGGCAATATCGAGGCCGGTGCAAGTCAGAACGTCCGCGGCAGTGGCGGCCCAGACGGTGCCGGCAACGTAGCCGGACCAATCGGAAGGGTGGCCGGGGCTGACATCGGAGAGAGGGAGGCTGGCTTGGGCAACGCTACCGTCGAACTCGGAAGCTATCCGGACGAGGCCATCGGTGCGGGGTGCGACGGCGACGGCGGTGTTTTGTTCCAGCGCAAAGGGGATGGAGGCGCCGCCGGCGTAATCGATGTGCTCGCCGATGAGGTTGACGCGGCCGGGAGCAGCCCACACGCCGGCGGGCTCGGACGCGTCCGAGAAGGCAGCGGCGAAGAGGTCGCGGGCTGCGGCGACAAGCTCCGCATCGCTGCGGGTGTCAATCCAGTTAAGCATCCCAGATCTCCTTAAAGCGGGCGGCGATGCGCTCCGGGGTGGTGTCATTGATCCACACGGCCTGCGAGGACTCGGAACCGGCGAGGTACTTCATGCGGCCGGGCGAGCGCATGAGCGAAAAGAGCTGCAGGTGCATGCGGATGCCGGGGCGCAGTGCCTCGTCCACCGGCGCTTGGGTCCAGCCGGCGATATACGGGGTCTTGTCCACGCCATCGAAGAAGCGGTCCACGGCGGAGTACAGCTTCTTGAGGAGGGGCGCGAGGTCGGCGCGTTGGGCGTCGGTAAGCGCGGCGAAATCGGGTACTTCCTCGTTGGGCAGGACCATAGCTTCGAGCGGCCATTTGGCGGCGGCGGGAACGAAGACGGTGAAGTGCTCGGTCTCGGTGATGATGCGGGTGCCGGCGGCGCGCTCGCGATCGAGGAGATCCTGAAAGAGGTCGCCGTCGTAGGCGCGGGCGGAATCCACGATGGAGCGCAGGCGCGGCGAGAGGAATGGATAGGAGTAGATCTGGCCGTGCGGGTGTTGGAGGGTCACGCCGATTTCCTCGCCGCGGTTTTCAAAGGGGAATACCTGCTGCACGCCGTCAATCTGCGATAGTGCAGCGGTGCGGTGCGCCCAAGCCTCAATGACGGTGCGGATGCGAGATTCGGGCAAGTCCTTGAAGGATAGGGCTGGGTCCTCGGTAAAGCAGACCACCTCGCAGCGGGCGCGGGCGGGAAGGCGCGGCACCATGCCGAGCAGGTTATCGTCCTCCGGATGCTCGATCTCCGCGGCGGTGGCAAAAGACGGGAAGCGGTTTTCAAAGACCACCACGTCATAGCTGGGGCTAGGGATCTCCGTGGGCAGCTGGCCTTCGCGCGTTGGCGCCAGCGGGTTCTCGTTGGCCGGTGGCAAGAAGGTGCGGTTCATGCGGTGGGCGGCAAAGGCCACCCAATCCCCCGTTAGGGGATCCCGGCGCATTTCGGAAGCGGGGGCGACGGTGGGGATGTCGCGGGCGTCGACAAGCACGCGGTCGGGGTGGGGCTGGTCGTCGAAGTAGAGGATCTCGCGGCCGTCGGCAAGCGTGGCAGAGGTAATCTCAACCATTAGTTTTCTCCTGGGATGGTGATGGGCTTCAGGCGTGCCCACAGCACAAAGGCGGCGGCCACGGCCAGCAAAGCAAGGCTTGCCCATAGGTTATCGCTGGCGTTCTTTGCCTGCCCGGTATCCGGGTTGATGCCTGGGTCAAGGAAGAAATAGCAGCCGAGCAAAATCAGGCCGTAGAGGCCGAGGAGTGCGGCGATGACGTTGCGCAGGTCGAATGCACCCGCGCGCTTTTTCTCAGACATGTTGGGCTCCTTAGGCGAAGATGACGTTGAGGGCTACGGCCATCACCAGGCAAATGATGCCCAGCGGGACGGTCTGCTGGTACCACGGCAAGGACTTTTCGGTGTAGTCCTCAAAGTGGTCCTTGGGGGTCACGGAAGAGACGAAGCCAACCAGCTCGCTATCCGGCTTGGGCTGGGTGAACAGGGTGACCACGATGGATACCAGGATATCCACCACGAAGGCCACGCCGGCGGCGACGAAGGCGGTTCCTTGGCCCGGCAGGTTGATGAGGTCAGTGAAAGACGCGACGTACCAGAAAGCAATGGCAGAACCGGTACCGGCTACCAGGCCCGACCAGCCGGCGTGCGGGGTCATGCGCTTCCAGAACATGCCCAGGATGAAGGTGGCAAACAGCGGCGCATTGAAGAAGCCAAACAGGGTTTGCAGGTAGTCCATGATATTGCCAAAGTTTTGCGCGAGCAGCGCGGTAAAGATAGCAATAGCGGTGGCGATAATCGTCGCGATGCGGCCGAACTTCAGGTAATAATCATCCTCGCGATCCTTGACCACGTAGGTCTGCCAGATGTCATAGGAGATGACGGTATTGAAGGCCGAGATATTCGCGGCCATGCCGGCCATGAAGGAAGCGAGCAGGCCGGCGATCGCCACGCCCAGCAGGCCATTAGGCAGCAAGTCGCGCATGAGCAGCAAGATGGCGTCGTTGGGCTCCGCGCGCTCCTCCATCAAATCGGCCACCGAAACGGAGGCGACCATACCCGGAATGACTACAAGGAAGGGCACGAACATCTTGGGGAAGGCGCCAATGATCGGGGTCTTGCGGGCGGCCGAAATGGAATCGGAGGCCATGGCGCGCTGCACCTCGACGAAGTTGGTGGTCCAGTAACCGAAGGAAAGCACGAAGCCGAGGCCCAGCACGATACCGATGACGGACCACACTGGGTTCTCAAAGCCGGAGATGTCCGTGCCCGGCCACGTGTGGAAGTGCGAGTCCTGGGCCACCGCGTCCTTCAGCCCATTCCAACCACCAACGCGGTTCAAACCAATGATGGTCAGCGGGGCGAGTGCGGCGATGATGACGAAGAACTGCAGCACCTCGTTATAAATGGCGGCCGAAAGGCCACCCAGGGTGATATAGGACAGCACGATAAGGCCGGCGACGAGGAGCGATACCCACATCTGCCAGCCCAGCAAGGCTTCGACGATGGTGGCCAGCAAGTACAGGTTCACACCGGCAATCAGCAGCTGGGCCACGGCGAAGGAAATCGCATTGACCAGGTGCGCGGCATTGCCAAAACGCTTGCGCATAAACTCCGGCACCGAGCGCACCTTGGAGCCGTAGTAGAACGGCATCATCACAATGCCCAAAAAGACCATGGCCGGGATGGCGCCGATCCAGAAGTAGTGCATGGTCTGGAAGCCATACTCCACGCCATTGGCAGACATACCGATGATTTCCACCGCACCCAGGTTGGCCGAGACGAAGGCCAGGCCGGTCACCCAGGCGGGCAGTCCCCGGCCGGAGAGGAAGAAGTCGATGGAGCTAGACACTCGGGCCTTGGCGGCCCAGCCGATGCCTAGTACGAAGAGGAAGTAGATGGCTACCAAGAAGTAGTCCACCCAGGAGGCATCGAGCCTCAATACGGATTCAGCAGTCTCCATGGCTGACCTTTCTAGTTATTGTTCTCTGCTGCAAGGCGCAGCGTGAATCTCTGCGGGTTCTGAGCGCTCAGGCGCACGAGGTCTTCCCCGCTGCGCAGCGCATTCGGCGGCGCGCTCATCGGCTCCACGGCCAATGCCTTGCCGGGGCCGCCTGCCCGCGGGAAATCGGCCGGGGTAAACATCTGCACCCAGTTCAGGCCTTCGCCCATCTCCAAGCGCACGCCCTTTCCACCGGCCGAATACACGGCCATCAGTGGGCCTTCGCCGTGGAAGCAATCGTCCCAGTCCACCTCGGCGATAGGTTGATTAACAATGCGCACCTGCTCCGTCTTTCCCGTAGGCAGGTTGCGGGCGTCGAGCAGATAGCGCTTGCCGACGTCCACACTGAGCACCGCTTCCTCCGCCCCAGCTCCCTGTGGGGAGAGGTAAAGGTGCAGCCCATAGGCGAAGGGAACCTCGCCGGGTTCCGCGGTGCGGGCGGTGAGCTGGTGGTGCAATCCCTGCTCATCGAGGGTATAGGTGGCCTCTAGTTGAATCGCCCACGGCCAGCCCTGGCGCGGCTCAATATCAAAGGCAAGAGCCACCCGGTTGTCCGAGCGTTCCTTGACGTGCCACCAATCCACCGCGAATCCATGGATGGCGTTATTGCGCTCCGGCTCGTTGATCTCCAACTGGTGTCCGGTCCCCTGCCATTCAAACCAGCCATCTTCGGTGCGATTGGGCCACGGCGCCAGCACCACTCCGGCCATCAGCGGCGGCTTGCCTTCGTAGCTTTCTACTAAGGGCGCGCCGCGATAGGTCAGCGCTTTGAGTGCACCGCCGAATAGACCGATCTCAGCCGCATAATCGCCGTGGGCAAGTGCGACGCTGGGGTAGTCGGCGTCAGGGCCAGCCGCTCCTCCACTGGTCATAACAAAGACCTTTCTGGCTATAACTTTCGTTGGATTTAGCCTAGGAGTACGGCAAAGCACAGGTCAATCGTTTGCATAACTACCCGCGAATACCTTCTATTTCAGCTGCTCACCGCAGTAGAGTTAACCGCTTGTTAACCTCTTTCGGGGCTGGAGGCACCTATGGGCCGCGAGCCGCCACACCGAGGCAGGAGCGCTATCCCCGCATCCGTCGCCACACTATGCGCGCCGCGGAGTGTGGCGTGGCCAGGACTTCGCGCAGGTAATTGCGCGGCCTCAACCGCCACGGGGTGCGCGCGGGATGCAGGCGCACGGCAATGCCGAGGTGCCAGGCCCACAGCGCCGTGCGCAGGATATGAAAATCATTGGTCACCACGTGCAATACGGCATCCGGGGCCAAGCGGTGGGCATTTTCTAGATTTTCATTAGTGCTCGTGGCTTCCGGCTCCACCACTACCCGCTCGGCCGGCACGCCGCGTTCAATGAGGTATGTAGCCATGGGACCCGCCTCACCGCGGCCGGAGACAATAATCTGCTGACCGCTATAGAGCGCCAACGCCTTGTCTAGGCGCGAGCGCAGCATGGCGCCGGGATAGCCGTGGGTTACGCGGGAGCCCAGGACGAGGAGCGGGTCAGACATGGATACCAGCATAGACTTGCCAGCTCTTGACAGGAAGATGGAAATAGCCGTACCTTTAACTCAAATGTGCAATCGATTGCACTCAGGAGGGCCAGAAGCCGGCCCACACGCCTAAACCAAGGAGGACAGCATGGCCGGAACCACCCTCAAGGACGTGGCCGCTGCTGCTGGAGTATCCATTTCCACCGCGTCCCGTTCGCTCTCGGGGAACCCAGCCATCTCGGAGCCCACGCGCCAACGCGTCAAGGACACGGCCATCAAGCTCAACTATAGGCCCAATGCCCAAGCCCGAGCATTGCGCAGCTCCCGATCTAACGCCATCGGCTTGGTCATCCCCAGCCTAGATAATGCCTACTTCGCCGCAATGGCCGCAGCCATTGAAGAGGCCGCCGATAAGCAGGGACTCGCCACGATGATTACCAGTTGCGGCGAGGAACCGCAGCGTCTAGTCAAGTCCCTCGATGCCCTGATGGAACGCCAGGTAGACGGCATTATCGCGGTACCTCTCGAAGGCGCCGAAGAAGCGCTGGAGCAGGCACGCGCTTACCGCCCGCTCGTGCTCATTGACCGCGCCCTGGGCCAGATTCCAGCAGTGCTATCAGACCCCCACTCGGGCATGAAACAAGCCGTGGAACAGCTCAAAGAGAAGGGGCACACGCATATCGGTTACCTTTCCGGGCCGCAGGAAACCTCCACCGGCCGCCAGCGCCTCCAAGCCTTCAAGGCCGCCACCCGCGGCATGCCTACCCATATCCACCACGGCAGCTACCGCCACCGCGAGGGCTATAAAGGAGCCCTCGCACTCCTACAAGAAGGCGTCACCGCGCTCATTGCCGGCGATTCCATGATGACGGCCGGCGCGCTGGAGGCCTGCCATAATGCGGGCAAGCGCATCGGAGAAGAAATCGCGCTCGTCGGCTTCGATGACTTCATCTACCTGCGCTTCCAACCCTCCCCTATCTCAGTGGTGGACCAGGATGTTGCCAGAATGGGCGAGACCGCCACGGCCAAGCTCATCGCGGCCATCAATGAAAAGCACCAACCGGAAGGCGAGGTGCTAGAAACCCGCTACATCCCGCGCATGTCCACCGCCCACCAACTCGATGGAGCCACGCCATGAGTGACTGCGTGTTGCGCCTGGACAATGTCACCAAATCCTTCGGCCCGGTGGAGGTCATTAAGGGTGTAGACCTCACCGTCCGCCGCGGCCAGGTGCAGGCCTTGTTGGGTGAAAATGGCGCCGGCAAGTCCACCCTCATCAAGATGATTGCCGGAGTGCACGAACCAGATTCCGGCCGCATCCTGGTAGATGGCACAGAGGTAAAAATCCCAGATACCAAGGCCTCTGAGGCGCTGGGAATCGCCACCATTCACCAAGAGCTCAACCTTGTGCCCACCATGTCCGTGGCCGAGAACATCATGCTTGGGCGCACCCCACGCCGCTTTGGATTGGTCAATCGCAAGCACCTCAAGGCACAAGCCCAAGCGGCACTGCACCTTATTGGCTTGGACGTGGACCTAGACATGCCGGTGGGTGAGCTGGGTGTGGCCAAACAGCAGCTCGTAGAAATCGCCAAGGCGCTGTCCATGAACGCGCGCATCCTCATCTTGGATGAGCCCACGGCCGCGCTCACCGGCAAGGAGGTTGATGCACTCTTTGCCGTGCTCGAGGAACTCAAGGCCAAGGGCGTGGCCATGGTCTTTATCAGCCACCACCTGGAGGAGCTGGCGCGCATTGCAGAAACCATTAGCGTGCTGCGCGATGGCTCTTTCATCGCCGAGGTCCCAGCCGATACGGACGAAGACGAGCTGGTGCGCCTCATGGTCGGCCGCGAGATTGAAAACCAATACCCGCGCGAGGTTCCTCCCGAGCGCGGCGAGGCCCTGTTGGAGGTCTCCGAGCTGACTGCCGACGGCGCCTTTCACGACGTCACCTTCACCGTCCATGCCGGCGAAGTCGTTGGCCTCGCCGGGCTCGTGGGCGCCGGCCGCACCGAAATCATTCGCGCCATCGCGGGCGCTGACCCATACGATTCCGGCACCATTCGCGTTGGCGGCACCCAGCTGCGCAGCGGCGATATTCGCGCCGCCATCCGTGCCGGCGTGGGCCATATCCCCGAAGACCGCAAATCCCAAGCACTAGTTCTGGACGCCTCGGTGGGCGATAACCTCGGATTCGCCACCCTCTACCCCACCGCTAAGGCGGGGCTGGCAGACCGCAGCGGCCAACGCCGCCGCGCCGGTGACGTAGCGGAGAAGCTGCGCATCCGCATGGCCGATCTCTCCCAGCCCATCCGGAACCTATCCGGCGGCAACCAACAAAAGGCGGTCTTTGGCCGCTGGGTACTGGCCGGCTCCAAGGTCCTCCTCCTCGATGAGCCCACCCGCGGCGTCGACGTTGGCGCCAAGGTGGAGATTTACAACATCATCAATGAGGTCACCGCTGCCGGGGGCGCCGTGCTTATGGCCTCTTCCGATCTGCCCGAGGTGCTCGGCATGTCCGACCGCATCCTCGTCATGTCCGGCGGCCAACTCGCCGGCCAGCTCCCTAAGGACTCCACCCAAGACGAGGTCATGGCCTTTGCCGTATCCAATGTGACCTCCGCTACCTCTGCCTCTGCTGCCGCGCCTGCCGGCACTAACCCCAAGGATGAAGCATGACCAAGAATCGAGTAGTTAACTGGGCCATGAATAATGGCGCGCTCGTCGGCCTCATTGCCCTGTGCATCGCGCTGTTTATCGCTACGCCGTACTTCCTCACCGTGGCGAACCTGCTCAATATCGGCATCCAGGCCGCCACGGTGGCCATCTTGGCCTTCGGCATGACCTTTGTCATCGTCACCGCCGGTATCGACCTCTCGGTGGGCTCGGTCGCCGCGCTCGGCGCCATGGTCTCTGCCTATATGTTCTCCACCGCGGGGCTGCCTGGCTGGCTCACCCTGCTCCTCGGCCTGGTCGTCGGCGCGCTGGCCGGCGCCATCTGCGGAATGGCCACCGCGTGGGGCAAGATCCCCTCCTTCATCGCGACGCTGGCCATGATGTCCATCGCCCGCGGCCTCACCCTGGTCATCTCCCAGGGCTCGCCGATTGAAACCGCTCCGTCCGTCAACGCCTTTGGCGGCGATATCGCAGGCTTCCCAGTGCCGATCATCATGATGGTTATCGCCGGGCTCATCTGCTGGTTCATCCTAGAGCGCACGGTACTCGGCCGCTCCATGTATGCCATCGGCGGCAACCTGGAGGCCGCCCGCCTCTCGGGCCTGCCGGTCAAGCGCATCCAGATCGCCGTCTTCGCACTCTCCGGTTTCTTCGCCGCCTGGGCCGGCATGGTCATGGCCGGCCGCCTCGAATCCGCACAGCCGCAGGCCGGCACCGGCTATGAGCTCGATGCCATCGCGGCCGTCGTCATCGGCGGCGCCTCGCTCTCCGGTGGCCAAGGCAAGGCCACCGGCACCCTGGTCGGCGCCATCTTGCTAGCGGTCATCCGCAATGGCTTGAACCTGCTCAACGTCTCCTCTTTTTGGCAGCAGATCGTCATCGGCCTGGTCATCGCGCTGGCCGTCGGCTTCGACGTCATCCGCAATAAGACGGCCAACTAAGGAGCACCCGCCATGAAAAAGCTCATCGCCACCCTCCTCGTACCTGCCCTCGCGCTGGGCCTTGCCTCCTGCAATCGCTCGGAAGAAGACCGCAACCGCATCACCCTAGCGCTCTCGACGCAGACCAACCCCTTCTTCGTCGAGCTGCGCCACGGCGCACAGGGTAAGGCCAAGGAACTCGGCGTTCCGCTAGACATCCAAGACGCTTCCGATGACCCCGCCCAGCAAGTCAATCAGTTGGGCAATGCCACCTCCATGGGCGCCAAGGTCGTCGTGGTCAACCCCACCGATTCCGATGCCGTTGCCCCGGCCGTTCGCGGCATCAAAAATGACGGCGTGCCCGTCATCGGCGTGGATCGCGATGTCAACGGCGTAGAGCTGGATTCCATGGTGGCCTCCGATAACGTCGCCGGTGGCGCGCAGGCGGCGGATAAGCTCGCCGAATCCATTGGGGAAAAGGGCGATATCCTCATCCTGCAAGGTACCGCTGGTACCTCCGCCTCGCGCGAGCGCGGCAAGGGCTTCGAGGAACAGATTGCGAAGTATGGGGACATTCGGGTCGTCGGCAAGCAATCGGCGAATTTCGACCGCACCGAAGGTCTCAACGTCGCGACCAATTTGCTGCAGGCCAACCCAAATATCAAGGCCATCTTTGCAGAGAACGATGAAATGGCGCTCGGCGCGGTCGAAGCTTTGGGCTCGCGCGCTGGATCTGAGGTCAAGGTGGTGGCATTTGATGGCACCTTCGATGGCCTCAAAGCGGTCAAAGATGGCAAGCTGGAAGCTACCATCGCCCAGCAGCCCGCAGAGCTCGGTGCCCGCGCCATCGAACAAGCCGCAGCGCTCCTGCACGGTGGCGCGGCGGAGAAAAGCGTTCCCGTCGAGGTCATCACCGTCACCCGCGACAATGTGGAGGATTTCCAATGAGCAAGCTAACCGTCGTCGGTTCCATCAATGCCGATCTCATCGTGCACGCCGAGCGCCACCCGCAGCCCGGCGAGACCCTCCTGGGCTCTGGCGGCGACATCTTGGCCGGGGGCAAGGGCGCTAACCAGGCTGTCGCGGCCGCACAGCTGGGCGCTACCGTGGCCTTCGTGGGCGCGGTCGGCTCCGATCCCTATGCCGAGCCTGCCATGCACTATATGCGCACCTCCGGCATCGATCTGGGCGCCGTGGAGCAGGCCGATACCAATACCGGCCTCGCTGTCATCACCGTCTCGGCCGATGGCGAGAACACCATCGTCATCTCCCCCGGCGCCAACGCGCTTGTCGACGCCCCCTTTGTCTCTTCCCGTGCATCCACCATCGCCGATGCCGACGTGGTCCTCCTCCAAGGTGAAATCCCCGCCTCCGGTTTCCAGGCCGCGGTCGAGGCGGCCCAAGGCCGAGTGGTGGTTAACCTCGCGCCCGTGGTCGAGGTCGACCGCGATTCGCTCCTGCAGGCCGATCCCCTGCTGGCCAATGAACATGAAGCAGGGCTCATCCTGGACCAATTCGGCCTACCTGCACAGGGCGCCCCGCGCGAGCTCGCCCACCGCCTGGTAGAGGCCGGTTTCCGCTCCGTCGTGCTCACCCTTGGCGCCCACGGCGCCTACGTGGCCACCCCGGAGGGCGGCACAGATATCCCCACCCCGCGCGTGACCGCCGTGGATACCACCGGCGCCGGCGATGCCTTCGCGGGTGCGTTCTGCGCCCAGCTGCTCACCGGTGCCTCGCTTGTCGATGCCGCCACTTTCGCCGCCCGCGTCGGCGCCTTCGCCGCCACCGGCAACGGCGCGCAACCGTCCTATCCCACCACCGAATCCGCCCTGCCGGAGGTCACCGATGCGTAGGTCCGGCCTGCTCAATCCCGCGCTCACCAGCGCCGTCGCCCGCTTGGGCCACACCGATACCTTCGTTATCGCCGATTGCGGCCTGCCCATCCCCCACGCTGTGCCCGTCATCGACCTCACGCTGACCTTCGGCATCCCCACCTTTGCCGATACCCTGGCGGCCCTCCTCGATGAGGTCGTGGTCGAAGCCGCCACCATCGCCGATACCACCCCGCCCGAGGTGCGCTGCCTGCTTCCCGCAGTACCGCTTACCGAGGTCTCTCACGACGACCTCAAGCGTGAGGTCGCCCGCGCCTCCTTTGTCGTGCGCACCGGTTCCACCACGCCGTTTGCCAATGTCATCCTGCGCTCCGGCGTGCCCTTCTAGCGCTTATAAACGCTTCCGCGTGCCCCTACGGTAAACACTTCCACCAGCACTTCTTGCTCCTCAACGGAGTACAGCACGCGGTAATTTCCCACCCTTATTCTTCGGCCACTCCTGCCGGACAAAGCGATAGATCCCGGTGGATATGGGTCTTTAGCCAGTCCACCGATCGCGCGCTTAATCCGTTGATATTGCTTTCGGTTTCCCTGATGGATTTTTTGTAACTCTCGCTTAGCCTGCCGCGTAAACGCGATGTTGTAGTCCATGACCTCTTAAAAAGTTGTACTCTTTGCTAACTTAGTACTAGTAGTACTTTGATGTATTAGGAGCTTTCATTGTCTTTGCCACTTTCCGAACTCCGCACCCGCTTAGGCCAGGTCATTGACCAAGCCCACTACGCAGGCACCCGCACCGTTGTCACCCGCAACGGTAAGGAAGCCGCAGTTATCATTTCGCCTCAGGAACTAGCTTTCCTTGACCGCCTCGAAGCCGCCGCAGATGCTGAAGCCCTCCGCCAAGCCCGCGCCGCCGATACCGGCGAACGCTTCTCTTTTGAGCAGGTCACGGAAGAAATTGAAGGGCGCTAGCCGTAAATTGGCTCGGCTTCAAACCACTGCGAACCACTCACGACATGCTTGTAGGCAAATTTCAGAGGAAAGGTCATCGCCTTCTTGGAGTACAGCTGCACCGCAGAGCTTCCTGCAAGCATGATTCCAGGCCACCGCTTGTGCAGGATGCGAGCTACCTCCATGGGAGTCGGTTCCCGCCACGTATAAATCCCGCGGCCGATTCGGATTATCTTTCCATTCGCTACATGAGTATTAAGCTCTCCCCTGCTTAGGCCTGAAACCAGTACTTCTTCCATGCTTCCCCCTTTGAGCATTATTCCCCTGCCCGAAAGCTTAAAGCACGCTTCCTCACGCCGCAGGCTACAACGATGCAAAGCAAGCACGTTTTATCCTTTTCCTCCGCAAATTTTGCCCGATCGTGCTTGTTTTGCATGTTGGCGAAGAGCGACGAGAACTTCGCTAGAGAATAGGAGACAAAAACAAACACGTTCTGCCGAAAAACTACGTAGTTTTGGCTAAAACGTGCTTGTTTTGTTTGGCCTTAGACCGGAGAGCTACTCTCCTAGCAGCTTGTCGCGCAGGTTCTTATCCTTCTGCTCGACTTCCTCGGCCATCTGCTTTTGGTAGTCCACCATCTTGTCTTGGATGGCGGGGTCGCCAGCGCCGAGGATGCGGGCGGCGAGCAGGCCGGCGTTCTTCGCACCGCCGATGGAGACGGTGGCTACCGGCACGCCGCTGGGCATCTGCACGATGGACAGGAGGGAGTCGAGGCCATCGAGATCCTTTAGTGCGCGGGGGATACCGATGACCGGCAGCGGCGTGGCCGCGGCGACCATGCCGGGAAGGTGCGCGGCACCGCCGGCGCAAGCGATAATCGCCTTCAACCCGCGGGTATGGGCTTCCTTGGCATAGGCCAGCATCTTTTCCGGGGTGCGGTGGGCGCTGACCACGCCGACCTCGAAGGGGATGCCGAAGTCCGCGAGGACCTGAGCGGCGGGTTCAACGGTGGGCCAATCGGAATCGGAGCCCATGATGATGCCTACGTGCGGTTGCATAATGTCCTTTCTATAGGCAGGAATTTAAGCCCATTCGGCGTGCACGAGGAAGTGTGCGGCCTGGCGGGCGATGGTCAGGGTCTCGTCGGTATCTTCACCGGTGACGTTGACGTGGCCAATCTTGCGGCCAGGGCGGTGATCCTTGCCATAGAGGTGAATCTTGGCCTGCGGGTAGCGCTGCATTACTTCACGGACACGCTCCGGCATGGGCATGGCGGGATCTTTGTCGGCGCCCAAGACATTGGCCATCACGGTGACGGGTGCAAGCGCGTCGACTGCGCCCAAGGGGAGGTCGAGCACGGCGCGCAGGTGCTGCTCAAACTGGGAGGTGACGCAGCCATCCTGGGTCCAGTGGCCGGTGTTATGCGGGCGCATGGCCAGTTCGTTGACGGAGATATCCTCGCCTTCGGGGCCGTCGAAAGCAAAGAGTTCGACGGCCAGCACGCCGGTCACGCCGAGGGACTCGGCGATGGACAGGCCCAGCTCGGAGGCGCGCTGGGAAAGTTCCGGTGTAAGGCCAGGGGCGGGAGCGATGGCCTCGGCGCAGATGCCGTTTTCCTGGCGGGATTGGGTAATCGGCCACACCTTGGCCTCGCCGGAAGGACGGCGGGCGACCAAGATGGAAAGCTCGCGGGTAAGTTCCACCTTTTCCTCTGCCATCAGCGGGGTTCCGGCCTCGAGCAGCTCGGAGACCAGCTCAAAGCAATTATCGGCGGTGGGGAACCATACGCCCTTGCCGTCATAACCACCGCGGCGGGCCTTGAGGCACACGCGGCCATCGACGGCGTCGAAAAAGGCGCGGGCATCGGCCACCGAGTCGATGGCGGCAAAGCGCGGCACGGGAGCGCCCAGCGCGGCGAGCTTTTCGCGCATCTTGAGCTTATCTTGCGCATAAATGAGGGCGGTGGGCTGGGGCTGGACGTTAAATCCGGCGTCGATAAGCGCGGCGGAGTGCTCGTTGGGCACATGCTCATGCTCGAAGGTAATGGCATCCGCGCCCTCTGCCACACCGCGCAGCTCCTCCAAGGAGGTGTAATCCCCCAGCACCACGTCCGGGGTGACCTGCGCGGCGGAGGAATCCGGCTTGCTGGCCAGAATCCGCAGGTGAATATCGAGTTCCGCGGCGGCCGGCTGCATCATGCGAGCCAGCTGACCGTCGCCACAAACAGTTACAATAGGCTTTAAGTCACTCACGCCCCCAATACTAGCCTGGATACTATGTTCACTCGTCATACCATCTTCCAAAATTCCCTCATGACCGCTTTGCTGGACGGCATTTATGACGGTGAAATGACCATTTCGGAACTGCTAGGTAAAGGCAATTTTGGCCTCGGCACCTTTGATGGCCTCGACGGAGAGATGATCATTTTGGATGGCACCTGCTACCAGCTGCGCGGCGATGGCTCCGCGCAGATTGCAGACCTAGACCAGCGCACCCCTTACGCGGTGGCCACGAACTTTGTCCCGCGCATTACTGCCGACGCCCCCGCGGGCCTGCGCCGCGATCAGCTCTCCGCGTTCATCGATAAGCTCGAGCCTTCCGCTAACTACATGTACGCGGTGCGCATCGTGGGCACGTTCAAGGAGGTGACCACCCGCACGGTGGTCAAGCAAGAAAAGCCCTACCCGCCAATGTCAGAAGCCGTGGGCGGCGATAAGGAGCTGCATTTTAAGGACGTCGAGGGCGTCATCGGCGGCTTCCGCACCCCCGTTTATGAAAAGGGAATCTCGGTACCGGGCTGCCACGTGCACTTTATCGACGCCGCCCGCACCTCCGGTGGCCACGTGCTGGACTACGTAGTGGATGAGGCAACGGTTGAGCTCTGCCCCGCCTCCGACCTAGAACTGCGCCTGCCGCTGACGCAAGAATTCAGCCGGGCCAACCTCTCTCCCGAGGATCTGGATAGCCAGCTGCACACCACGGAGGTTAAAACCAAGGGCGATCGTTAATAATCTCAGCCACGCGCTTGGGCCTGGCCACGTTGGGAAAATACATGGCTCGGTCCCAGCCGTGAATCGCTAGGGATACCCCGCCCCGGCGCTTGCGGGCGCCGCGGATATCCTGCAGCGGAATCGAATCAATATTGCGGCCCTCGCGCGCGATGACGCGCCTATTAGTCACGATGAAGCGCTTCCGGCGGGCCTTATAAAGAGGAATGAGAAAGCGCCAGATTCCCAGCAGCGCCCATACCGCGACGAGGCCATTGCGCAGCATCGGGTCTACTGCTTGGACATCGCACCAGCCGATAGCAATCCACAGCAGGCCGGTGATGAGGATGAGCTCGAGGAAGGGGAAAATCAGCGCGCGAAACGGCGCGGAGACATCCGCGCGCTTGACCTCACCTTGGCCCATCTTCATTAGTCCCATAGCTATGGATGCTACCTCGCGTGTCTACTGTGGTGATTTACTGCTGTGGGCGCAGGTGCGTGACATCACCTGCGGAATAGTACTCGCCGGCGACCATGATGCGGCCGTCTTCGCCGATTTCATCAACGTGCCCGGTGACATCGCCGGACGGGGTCTCTAAGCGTACCTCCTGGCCGAGCGAGGAGCAGACCGCACGGTAGTCACGAAGAAGCTGCGGATCTTGGTTCTCCCACTGCACGATGCGACGGCGCAGGTTCTTCAGCACGGTAATGGCCAGCTCGGTGCGGTCCGTATCGCGGCCCTCGAGTGCGAGCGAGGTGGCCTTTTCAATCGGTAGTTCCTCACGAGTCAGGGTGACGTTGATGCCCATGCCCACGACGACGCGCGCGGATGGTGCGGCGCCACCTACTGCCTTATTTACTTCGGCCTTATTAACCTCCGCCTTGTTGACTTCGGCCTTGCCTACCTCCACCTTGGTGAGCTCGGTCTTTGGCGCGGCCTTGAAGGCTTGGCCCACGGGACCGGCCTCGGCGAGGATGCCGCACAGCTTATTGCCGTCGATATGCACGTCGTTCGGCCACTTCAGCACGGTGCCCTCGATCGAATCGGTCACCGCGAGGCCCGCGGCCAGCGGCAGGGTGCCCAGGTGCTCGAGGGATTCCGGCAGCAAGAGCACGGAGAAGATGACCTGGGAGCCGGCCGGCGCGGTCCAAGTGCGGCCGAGGCGGCCCTTGCCGGAAAGTTGTTCGTCGGCAAGCAGCACGGTGCCATCCGCAACGTTGGTGGCCTGCATCAAATCGGTATTGGTGGAGCCGGTCTTTTCCACGAAATCGATGGTGGTGAAATCGTCCGCCAGCGCGGTGCGAATGCGTTCCAAATCAAGTGCAGTCATAAGCTTCAAGGATACCGGCCGCCAATGGTGCTAGTGTGTTGCGCATGGCAAAGGTCACTTTTGAAAAGGTCAACATCACCTACCCCGGCGCGAGCGCGCCCACGGTAAAAGAATTGGACCTCGATATCGCAGACGGCGAATTCCTAGTCCTCGTTGGCCCATCGGGCTGCGGCAAATCCACAACGCTACGCGCCTTAGCGGGTCTGGAACCTACATCCAGCGGCCGCATCACCATCGATGGCAAGGACGTGACCAACCTGGAACCAGGTGATCGCGATATCGCCATGGTCTTCCAGAACTATGCCCTCTACCCGCACCTGACGGTGGAGGAAAACATGGGCTTTGCCTTGAAGTTGGCGAAGCTACCAAAGGCCGAAATCAAGGCCAAGGTGCACGAGGCGGCGGAAACGCTCGGCCTGAACGAGTACCTCAAGCGCAAGCCTAAGGATCTATCCGGCGGCCAGCGCCAGCGCGTGGCTATGGGCCGAGCTATTGTGCGCGAGCCGAAGGCCTTCCTTATGGACGAGCCGCTATCTAACTTGGATGCCAAGCTGCGCGTACAGACCCGCGCGGAGTTGGCCAGCCTGCAGCAGCGCCTGGGTACGACGACGGTGTATGTCACCCACGACCAGGTGGAGGCTATGACCATGGGTGACCGCGTGGCGGTGCTCAAGGACGGCGAGCTGCAGCAGGTTGCCCCGCCGCGCGAGCTTTACGACGCCCCCGCGAACGAATTCGTCGCCGGCTTCATCGGCTCACCGGCGATGAATATCTTTGATTACAACGGTTCCCGCGTGGGCGTGCGCCCGGAAAAGATGTTCATCAATAAGGGCCCAGTGGGCTTCCAGGGCGCCGTAGACATCGTGGAAGAGCTGGGCGCGGAGTCTTATGTCTACGTCACCGTGGGTGACAAGCGCCTGGTCGCCCGGGCCGAAGGCACCCCGCCGCAGCGCGGCGAGGAGGTCGTGCTGACCTTCAACCCACGCGAGGCCCACCGCTTCGATCCGGAAACGGGCCGCCGCATCGCGCAGGACTAGCTCTAGCGGAGGCTAGGCCGCGGAGAGAGCGGGGACGCAGGTACGCGTCCCCCGCCACCCACAGCCCCTTTTCTACCCCCATTTAGAGTTAAATAGGCCAAAATTATCCACCTTTTGGTTTCCGTATTTTAGGTTTAAAGAACCGAAAGTTTTCCGAAAGGTGAATTCCATGAAGAAATTCCTGCTTCGCACCACCGTTGCGACAACCGCAGTTTTGGCACTGGCCGGCTGCTCTTCTTCCTCCTCCGATTCCGCTGCGGGCGGCTCCTCTGAGGGCGGCGCGGATGCACGCGGCCCCATCACCTTTGCCATGGGCAAAAATGACACGGACAAGGTGACCCCCATCATCGAGAAGTGGAACGAGCAGCACCCAGACGAGAAGGTCACCCTCAAGGAGCTGGCCGGCGAGGCCGACGCCCAGCGCGAAACCCTAGTGCAGTCCCTGCAGGCGGGCAGCGATGACTACGATGTCATGGCCCTCGACGTGGTGTGGACCGCGGAGTTCGCCGCCAACCAGTGGCTCCAGCCGCTCAATGGTGACTTTGAAACCAATACGGATGATCTTTTGCCGGCGACCGTGGAGTCTGCCACCTATAACGATGTGCTCTACGCCCTGCCGCAAAACACTAACGGACAGCTACTTTTCCGCAATACCGAGCTCGCAGATAAGGCACCAGAGAAGTTTGCAGATCTTAAGTCCGCGTGCGAGGCACTGGACAAGGGCAAGGACTGCCTGACCACCCAGCTCAAGCAGTACGAGGGCTTGGCGCTCAACACCGCCGGCTTTATGGAAGGCTGGGGCGGCTCCGTCCTGGATAAGGACGGCAACGTCACCGTGGACTCCAAGGAGGCCAAGGACGGCCTGCAGGCCATGGTCGATGCCTACAAGGAGGAGACCATTTCCAAGGACTCCACCGCCGCTACCGAGGAAGAAACCAATATGGCCTTTACTGAGGGCAAGACCGCCTTCGCCATGAACTGGCCATATATGTACTCCAACGCGGTGGATGCCGGCATCGACGTCGAGGTTCAGGCCCCGCTGGGCAAGGACGGCGTAGGCGTGTCCACGCTGGGTGGCTATAACAACGGCATCAATATCAACTCCAAGAATAAGGGCACCGCGCTCGACTTCATGAAGTTCATCATCAACGAGGACAACCAGAAGTCCTTCGCGGAGCAGTCCTTCCCGCCGGTCTTGGCTTCCATTTACGATGACCCGCAGCTGCAGCAGGAATTCCCGTACCTGCCAGCACTCAAGGAATCTCTGGAGAACGCGGCACCGCGCCCGGTTTCCCCGTTCTACTCGGCGATTTCTAAGGCCATCCAAGACAATGCCTACGCTGCCTTGACGGATGGCAAGTCGGTGGATGATGCCACCGCCGATATGAAGGCGGCCATCGAATCGGCTTCCCAGGGCTAAGCGCCCAATCCGGGTGAGGTAGGCGGACACCCCGCCGCCTCACCCTTTGTGGTTTTCACTCCCCTAATGGGGATAGAATCTAGCCAATACTTAGCATTTCTTGAACAGAAAGGCGGTCCAGCGTGGCTATTGCTTCGCCGACTGCGTCCAAGGGGGCGCCGAAGGGGGCGTCGGCAAGCGTGCCGAAGCCCCAGCGCAAGAATTATGGGCGCGTGGCCGGGCTGATTGCTCCGGCGCTCATCGTGCTTGCCGTCATCATCGGCTACCCCATCATCCGCGCCATTGTCCTGTCCTTCCAAGGCAATAGGCATCTCAACCCGCAAACGGGGCTTTTTGAGGAAGGCGGCTTTGCCGGGCTGGAAAATTATCTGTACTGGATTAATAACCGGTGCGTTTCCGGCACTGGTCAGATTTCTACCTGCCCGCCGGGCGTTATCGCCACGGACTTTTTGCCGGCGGTTAAGATCACGCTCTTTTTCACCATCGTTACCGTGCTACTGGAGACCATCCTGGGCATGCTGATGGCGCTCATTATGAATGGTGAGTACCGCGGCCGCGGCCTGGTGCGCGCTGCGGTACTTATCCCCTGGGCCATTCCTACGGCCGTCACGGCCAAGCTATGGCAATTCATGTTCGCCCCGGAGGGCATCATCAACTCGCTGCTTGGTGCGGACATTGCTTGGACCACGGATCCGTTCTACGCTCGCCTCGCCGTCATCATCGCGGACGTATGGAAGACAGCACCATTCATGGCGCTGCTCATCCTGGCTGGCCTGCAGATGATTCCGAAAGACGTCTACGATGCCGCTCGCGTGGACGGCGCCAACCGTATCCAGACTTTCTTCCGTATCACCCTCCCGCTGGTGCGCCCGGCGCTCATGGTGGCCGTGCTCTTCCGTACCCTGGATGCGCTGCGCATGTATGACCTACCGGTCATCATGATTTCTAGCTCCTCCAACTCCCCCACCGCGACCATCTCCCAGCTAGTGGTAGAGGATATGCGCCAGGGTAACTTCAACTCCGCCTCCGCGCTCTCCACCCTTATCTTCCTTCTCATCTTCGTCGTCGCCTTTATCCTCATCCGCTTCCTTGGCGCGGATGTCTCCGGCAGGAAGGCAGCTAAATAATGCGTAAATTCGGACACTACGCCGGCATCATTTTCATCATGTTCTGGGGCCTAGCTCCCTTTTACTGGATGCTGGTAACGGCGCTGCGGGATCAGCGATTCACCTTCGATACCACCCCGTGGCCCACCCACGTCACGCTGGATAATTTCCGCGATGCCCTGGCTACCGATAAGGGAAATGACTTCCTAGCCGCACTTGGAAACTCGCTGCTTATCTCCCTGGTTACTACCGCTGTGGCCGTGCTCATCGGCGTCTTTACCGCCTATGCACTTTCCCGTTATGACTTCCCGGGGAAGGGAATCGTCACCGGCATTATCCTGGCCGCCTCCATGTTTCCAGCCATTGCTTTGGTCACTCCGCTCTTCCAGCTCTTTGGCAACCTGGAATGGATTGGTACCTACCGCGCGATGATCATCCCCAATATTTCCTTCGCGCTTCCGCTGACGGTTTATACGCTGCTGAGCTTCTTCCGCCAGCTGCCCTGGGAACTAGAAGAAGCAGCCCGGGTGGATGGCGCCTCGCGCTCCCAGGCCTTCCGCCTAGTGCTTCTGCCGCTTGCGGCGCCGGCGCTATTTACCACCGCGATCATCGCCTTTATCACCACGTGGAATGAGTTCATGCTGGCCAAGCAGCTGTCCACGACCGATACCGAGCCGGTGACCGTAGCCATTGCACGCTTTTCCGGCCCGTCCGCTTTCGAGTACCCGTATGCTGCAACCATGGCCGCCGGCGCATTGGTGACCATCCCATTGGTCATCATGGTGCTCATCTTCCAGCACCGCATCGTCGCCGGTCTCACCGCAGGTGGTGTCAAGGCCTAATGCGCCGGGCCATGCTGTGGGATACCGCCTTAGGTTTCCTCGGTTTCTTTAGCCTCCTCGCGGTTATCCAAGCTGTACTCAATCTCTTCCACGACTCCCCCGCCTTATGGCCCGGCCTCCTGGCCGGCGCCCTATGCCTCCTTACCTACCTGACCTGGCGGGCGAAAAGAAAGGACCTTTCATGAGCTGGTACCACAATGCCGTCTTCTACCAGGCCCTCGTCGGCTCCTTCAAGGCCGATGGGGATAAGGAGGTAGGCACGCTGCGCGGGGTCATCGATAAGCTGGATTACCTGCAGTGGCTCGGCGTGGACTGCCTGTGGCTCTCGCCGTTTTATGCCAGCCCCTTGCGCGATGATGGCTACGATATCGCGGGCTACTACTCCATCCATCCGGATTACGGCACGATGGAAGACTTTGAAGAGCTCATTGCGCAGCTGCACGGCCGCGGCATGCGCATTATGACGGATTTGGCGCTCAATCACACCAGCTCCGACCACCCGTGGTTCCAGGCCTCCCGCACCGATCCCACCGGTCCCTATGGCGATTTCTATGTGTGGGGCGATGATCCAGAGCGCTACCCCGAAATCCGTGTCATTTTCACCGACGTGGAAACCTCCAATTGGACCTGGGATGACCAGCGCGGCCAGTACTACTTCCACCGCTTCTACTCCCACCAGCCGGATTTGAACTACGATAACCCGGCCGTGCAGGAGGAGGTGTTCAAGATCTTGTCCTTCTGGATGGACAAGGGGTTGGACGGCCTGCGCCTTGATGCTATTGCTTACCTCTTTGAACGCGATGGTCTGGGTGGCGAGTCCCTGCCGGAGACCATCGAGTTTGTGGAGAAGATTCGCTCCTTCATGGACACCCACTACCCGGACGCGGTGCTCATCGCGGAGGCCAACCAGCCTCCGGCCGAGACCATGCAGTTCTATGGCAAGGGCGAGCGCTTCCACATGGTCTTCAACTTCCCGGTTATGCCGCGGTTGTACCAAGCATTGGCGCTTGCCGACGCCACCCCGGTCTACTCCATCCTCGACGAACTACCCGCCCTGCCGGATGGCTGCCAATGGGGTACCTTCCTGCGCAACCACGATGAGCTCACCCTGGAGATGGTGGACGATGACGTGCGCGAGCTAATGTATGAGGCTTTCCTCCCCGATGATGAAATGCGCGCCCATGTGGGCATTGCCCGCCGGCTGATGCCGCTGATGAACGGTGATCGCCGCAAGGTGGAGCTCATGTTCTCGCTGCTGATGACCCTGCCGGGCGCACCGTTTATCTACTACGGCGATGAGATTGGCATGCTCGATGACACCACGCTCCCAGACCGCTATGCGGTGCGCACCCCAATGCAGTGGGACGATTCCGAGCACTCTGGTTTCAGCACCAAAGCACCTTCCCGCCTTCCGGTTGTGGGAGGTACCTCCGTGGCCGCCCAGCTTGATGACGCCACCTCGTTGCTCAACACCGTTCGCTCCATGATTGCCGAGCGCCATGCCCATCCGGATCTCGGCACCGCTCCGTGCGAGCCGGTCGAGACGGGCGAGGAAGCCGTCCTTGGCTATCAACGCGGCGATCTGCTGTGCCTGCACAACTTCAGCGATCGCTCCATCGACCTGGGCCCAGTAGAGCTCGGGCCGTACGGCTACGCCTGGCTGCCAGCCTAAGCCTGAGCGCGCAGCTGCAGCCTCCTCTCCTACTGGCGCACTGCGCAACCCACAGAGAAAAGCGCCCTGTCGGTCCTTATGGGCCGACAGGGCGCTTAATAGTTGTGGTGGCCTAGTTCCACTCAGGCGCGTCTTCGAGGCGCAGCTCGGAGTAGCGCGCTTCTGGCACAGAAGCCGAATACGGCTTGCCCTGGGCTTCCCACTGCTGGTCGGAGTTGCAGCGCACGTCCTGACCGTCAGTGTCGAGCATGGTAAAGCCCCATACCAGCTTGCCCTGCGAGTTCGCAGGCAAGGTGTACGGGCCAACCACCTGGTTTAGCTTCCAGTGCTGCTCGCTGACGTAGTTGAAGCCATAGGTCTTGGTCAGCACCTTGGCCAGCTCGCCGGTGCCCTCAACGGATCCGGAGACCTCGATGGTCTGCGTGCGAGCCTGGGTAACAGTGTGCTTGACCGGTACTTCCTCGGCGTTGCGGTTTGCCACGCTAGTAGCGTCGGTCTGCTTGAACCAGCGGCGCTTTGCGGTGACGTAGGTGCCGTTTTCACCTGGCGTCGAGCAATGCGTGCCTGGCTTGTAGTCGTCGTTCCAGCGCTGGGGCAGCTCAAAGTCCCCACCGAAATCAGCGGCGTGGGCAACAGGAGCGGCCACCAGGCTCAGCGCCGCGAGGGCGCTAGCGATGGACGTCTTGCTCACGTTTAGCCCCAATCGTTGTTATCGCGGGTGGAGACCTCGATGTGGCGCTCCTTCGGCAGGGTGGCGGTGAAGGTGCCGCCGTTGGCCTGCCACTTGTGGTCGGAGCCGCACACGGTCTTCTGGCCCTCGAAGTCAGAGACAACCCAGCCGGCGCGCAGGACGGCGGTCTTGCCCGGAGCGATGTTGTACGGACCAACCTGCTCGCCTACCTCGTAGGACTGGCTATCGGTGTAGCTGGAGGAGAAGGTGAAGTTGATGAGGTCCATCAGCTTGAAGTCAACGCCGGCGGAAACATTCCAGGTCTTGGTTTTGGTTTCCTTGATAGAACGGGTAACGGGCAGCGGCTCATCGTTGTAGTTGGACACGGTCCAGGAACCGGCGGAGCCATCGAAGTAGGTGCGCTTGATGTCAACGGTCTGGCCGGTATCACCCGGGTTGGAGCAACGCTCACCGATGGTGGTCGGGTTGGCCGGGCCGAGGTCGCGCTGCGGCAGGGCGTTAGCGGCCGGAGCGAAGATGAGGCCGGAAGCAACGGCAAGAGCCGCGGTGGTAGAAGCAATCTTGGACTTGAACATGGAACTTTCTCCTTGTGTAGGTGTGGTGGGGTTTAGTAGATGGTTTGGGTGGAAACCGGCAGGTCACGGAAGTCGTCCGGAGTGACGTCCTCGGTGCGGGTATTGCCGGCCTTATCGGTGATCTTGGCCTCTGCCCAGAAGCCGCTCGGGGCGGAGGTCTGCTTGTAGTTAGAGGTGAGGTCGTAGTCTCCGCTCTTGCCGCAGTGAATCTCGCGGTAGTTAATGCGGGTCATGGTGGTGCCATACTCCACACGCACGCGCTCGCCTGGCTTGAGGTCGACGTGCTTGAGCTCGGTGCCGACCGGCATGTAGGCGCGCTTTACGGCACCGACGGACTCCAGCCAGCCCTTCGGAATATCGCCGCGGTTGCCCTGCCAGTTGGTGTATGGGGCGTGCTCGGCACCAACGACGAAGTCAGTTACCGGTGCAAACTCGTAGTCACCCTTGGACCAGTTGAGGAAGTCCGTGGAGTAACCAGCCTTGCGGTAGGTCGGCTTTACAGCGGTGATGTCCAGCGGGTACCAGGAGCTATCGCCGGCTTCACACTTATCGCCTTCCTTAGGCCAGGAGGGATCGCGCTGCAGATCCGCAGAAGGCTGCATGACCTCATCCTTCTTCGGATCGGCGATCTTCTCTAGGCTCGGGCCGGATACGGAGGTGTAGTTGCCCTCGATGGGCTTGGAGTTTGCACCCGGGGAACGGGATGGAATTTCCATGGCCAGATCAGACACGGAGCCGTCCGCCTTGATGATGTAGGCAAAGGCGTAGCGCTCGGCCGGGCCCTTACCGCGGATGACGTTAGAGCCTGGGATATTTTCCAAGCGGTCATCGTTGCAGCCTACGAACATGGAGATGAAGTCCTTTTCAATGACGCCGTATTCGACGCGGAAGGACTCACCCGGCTTCAGCTTCACTGGGCCGAAGGTTTCTTTATCGCGCCAGCCGTTGGTCATCTTCAGACCGATATCGGACTTAGCGGTGGTGTCCCAACCGGAAGGCAGCTTGGCCTTGGAATTGGCTTCAATCTCGTGATTGGTACCAGTTTCTACCTCGGCGGTGTAGGGCACTTCTTGGTTGGTGGTGTTTTTAAACTGCAGGGTGCCGTCGCTCATGTAGCGGCGGCCGGTTTCTGCAAAGCGCCATTCGCGCTCTGCATTATCGCCGGCGGCACTGCAGCTCTTGTAGAGGTTGGAAATGGGATATGCCTGCGGCATCGGGGGAACATCTCCCGCGTGTGCCACTGGCGTGAAGAGAGCCGCTACGGCGAGCGGTGCGAGCAAACGCAGTCCCTTTTTAATCACCAGAAGACCGTCCTTAATAGATCGTTAAAAATCAGGGGAAACATTCATGAAGACTCAGGCAATCATAAGGGCTTACGGGGCACACATCAATAGTTGAATGAAAATCTTTCTAATGCTTTTATCCACCTTGAGGTGCAATAATGGGCACTCACCTGCCCAGCACCGTTAAATGTTTACAGTGGGAACCACCCCCAGATTAGGGCCCTTTGGCCTAGTGTCACCCAAGGAATTCCCAGGTTTTATGCACCGCCCACACTGTGGTGGCATTTGCCACCCAATCATTTTCCGCACCGCGTCCCCGCAGCGTTCCATTCCGCATTGACCGGGGTACGCTAGTAATGTGGGGGCCTATGACTGACCTGAAAACCACCGCCGGCAAAATCGAGGACCTGGACGCCAAGCTCGCCGAGTCCCGCGCGCCGCTGGGAGAAGGCGAGCCGGCCGCCCGCACCCGCGTGACGCAGCTGCTCGATGAGGGCTCCTTCGTGGAAACGGACGCGCTAGCCCGCCACCGCTCTACCGACTTCGGTCGCGAGCATGACCGCCCCTATACCGATGGCGTGGTCACCGGCTACGGCACTATCGACGGCCGCCGCGTGTGCGTCTTTAGCCAGGACGGCGAAATCTTCGATGGCACGATGGGCGAGGTTTATGCCGAAAAGCTCACCAAGGTATATGACCTCGCCATCAAGACCGGCGTGCCCATCATCGGCGTCTATGAATCCACCGGCCCGCGTGTGCAAGAAGGCATCGTCACCATGGCCGGATACGCCCGCCTCATGGCGCGTGTCTCCCAGGCTTCGGGCCTCATCCCGCAGATTTCCGTTGTCGCTGGCAATACCAGCGGCATTGCGGCGTTCGCGCCAACGTTTGCCGATGTCCTCGTAGTTACCCAAGGCGCCGCCCTCCACCAGGCCGCCAGCCACGTGGCCGGCGCGGAGCCAGAGACCTTTGGCGGCGCCGCAGCCCACGCGGAGTCCGGCACTGCCCACTTGGTGGCAAGCGATGACAAGCAGGCTCTGTCTCTCGTGCGCGACGTTCTGGCCTACTTCCCTGCCAATAACCGCGCCGAGGCGCCGCGGGTGGAGGCCGGTAGCGTCACGGACTTTGATCTCAATAGCGTCATCCCGGATACCGCCGCGCAGGCCTATGACATGAGCGAGGTCATCAAGGCTGTCGTCGATGAAGGCTCCTTCTTCGAGCTTTCCGCCGAGGCCGCACAAAACATCCTTACCGGTTTTGCTTACATCGATGGCCGCGCCGTCGGCATCGTTGCCAACCAACCGCTGGCACTGGCCGGTGCCTTGGACTCCGCCGCGGCAGAAAAGGCCGCGCGCTTCGTGCGTACCTGCGATGCCTTCAATACTCCCATCGTCGAATTCGTGGACTCGCCAGGCTTTGTGCCTACCCCGGAAGAGGAAAAGGCCGGCCTGCTGCGCAGGGCGTCGAAGTTTGCCTATGCGCAGGCTGAAGCGAGCGTCGGCAAGCTCACTGTGATCACCCGCAAGGCCATTGGCCCGGCCTACGTATTTATGGGCGCCAAGGACCTCGGCGCGGACCTGGTCTACGCATGGCCCACCGCGGAAATTGCCGTCACCCAGGCCTCCCAAGCTTCCCTGGCCATTTATGGCTCAGAGGACAAGGAAGAGGAGATGGACGAGCTCTTCTTGCACCCGTATGCCGCAGCAGAGCGCGGGCTGGCCGATAATGTTATCGAGCCAACTGCAACCCGCCACTACCTGGTAGAAGGCCTACGCCTGCTAGAGCGCAAGGCCGTGGCCCAGGTACCGAAGAAGCACGGAACCGTTTAGGAGGGGAAATGTCTACGCCGGAAATCAAGGTAGTCAAGGGCAATCCCACCGAGGATGAGCTCGCGGCCCTGCGCACCGTATTGGCGCAGATGAGCGCCAAGCACTCAGGCGCCACCGGAGAACGCAATGAATGGGGCAACCCGGCCGAGCGCTTCGAGCGCTTTGGCGCGCAGCGCGTCTACAACCCCTCCGCCTTCCATACCGTGCGGTACTTCTAATGCGACTTATCCTCGCCTCCCAATCACCCTCGCGCGCGTCTATCCTGCGCGGCGCGGGCGTGGAGCCCGTATTGGAGCCGGCCGATATTGACGAGCGCTCCCTCGAAGCCTCGCTCGCAGGCCACCCGCCGGCCGATATCGTGGCGGCCCTCGCCACCGCCAAGGCCGAAAAGGTGGCCGAACGCTACCCCGCCGAGCCCGTCATCGGCGGCGATTCCATGCTGCTGCTCGACGGCGAGCTACAAGGCAAGCCCCATACCGAGGAAGCCACCATCGAGCGCTGGCACCAGCAAGCCGGCCGCACAGCCGAGCTGCTGACCGGCCACTGTCTCATCTTTGGCGATAAGCGCCATGTGGAAACGTCCACCACCACGGTGCACTTTGCTCACGCCAGCGAGGCCGATATCGCAGCATATGCCCACTCCGGCGAGCCTCTCCGCTGCGCCGGCGCCTTCACCTTGGAAGCCATGGGCGGCTGGTTCATTGACCGCATCGAAGGCGATCCTTCCTCCGTTATCGGGCTATCGCTGCCGGTGGTGCGCCGCGCACTCTATGCCTTTGATCTGAACGTCTCCGATTTCTGGTAGCAGCGCGCCGGCGTCGCTACAGTGGGGTGGCATGGAAATGAAAGACATGCTTGCCCCGAAACCCATTGAGCTGCCAGCCGAACCCGGTGCGGGCTCCACCTCAGATCTCGCCGCCGGCATCGTTGCCCACCCCGATTCCCCGCTGCTATGGGCGCTCCTGGCGGAGCGGGAGCTCAAGGAGCAGGAAGGCTCCGAGCCGGCCGCTTTCATCACCGCCTACGCTTACGCGCGCACGGGTTACCACCGCAGCCTCGACCGCCTGCGTGGCAATGGTTGGAAGGGTTGGGGCCCTGTCCCCTTCTCCCATGAACCGAACCAGGGTGTCCTACGCGCCATCGCCGCGCTCGGCCACGCAGCAAAGGCCATCGGCGAGGACGACGAATACGACCGCATTCGCCAGATGCTTTCCGACGCCGACCCGGACTCCGTCGCCACCCTCCTCGACTAATCCTGGAGTTCCCGCATGCCTGCCGTGACACCACGCTGCCTACGCCGCTTCTCCGCCGCCGTATTGCTTGCTACTACCCTGCCGCTCGCGCTAAGCGCCTGCGGTGCTCAGGAGGATTCTTCTTCCTCCCCAGAGCCGGTCTTTTCCAGCCAAGCACCTGCCGAGGATGAATCCTCCGGCGGGGAGGATGCGGATTCCGCTGCAGCACCCTCCCCGTCTGAGTCCACCGACGGGGGCGTTGAAACGACCACGCAGCAGCAGGATAAGAACGAGGACAGCGAGTGCACGGAGCTGCCTAACGACCCCCGCAAGGTCTACGCCTCTGGCACGGCCCCTGGGCGCATGCCCGCTGATGACGGCAGCGATTTCAATTACTGGATCGCCGATATCGATAACTCCTATGACCCGTGCGCCACGATTAGCTGGATCATCTTTCGCGGCTCAATGGGCGATTTAAACGGTCCGGCAGGCACCGGCGCATCGATTGCTGATGGCATAGCCTTCTACGTCAATGGTGCTCCGGCCAAGGACATGTCCATCTTCCACAAGGTAGAGAGCATCACCCCAGTCTCAGACAACGAGGTCGATTTCACGTGGGGAGAACGCAGCCGCACCACCGCGGAGGGCATTACCGCCCACCACACCGTGCGCCTGCAGGCACAGGGCGATTCCCTTGAACCGGTGTCTGGTGAAGTCGAGGAATTCAACAAAATGTGGGTTGACCTTCCCAGCTACCAGCTGGGCACCTACGACTAACTTTTAGGCCGGTATTTAATCGCCTGGGCCTGCAATACAATGCGCCCCAGCGGAATGTCGCTGGGGCGCTCGTCGTTGCTCGCTTAATTGAGCAATCAGCTCATGACAGTGCTAGTCCATCTTGTCCAGGATGTCGCCGGTGTTTTGCGCAATGCGCACGTTCGCCACCATGGCTTCCAGGAATAGCCTGATGGCAACCATGATTGCGTAGTAGATGACAGTGCTCAGTACCGCCAGGAAGATGAAGGCAAAAATGCTTCCGAAGATGGCGGACGCGGAATCTTCCTGAATGCCATAAATGCCCATGCCGGTGGCGAAGAAGAAGGCACCGAGAAGGTGAAGGATCCACATGATGCCACCAAGAATCATGGCGACCTTGTAGATTTCCTTCACGTGGGTAAGTGTCAGGAAGTGCTTGAACTCGAACTCAAAGAGTCCGCCCAATAGGCCGTCTTTCTTGCCCAAGCCCTTGAGGGCGTCACTCATCTGGTTCTTCTTATTACCGAGAGTCTGGCCGGAATCGGCAGGGGCATCGCCTGCTTGGGGGAACTGTCCGAATCCCTGGCTCGTGCCCTGCCGTTGGGTGTAGCCGCCGAAAACCGGCTGATCGCTAGCGGACTGGGCGGAACCGAATTGGTTGCTGTTCGCAGCAGCATCCGACGATGGGGAATCCGTAAATGGATTATGCGCACGAGAGGCAGCTCCGTCGCCTGGGGTGGAGGACTTTGAGGAGGCCCAGAAGTCAGAGGATTTGCTCTCCGCGCTCGGCTGTGGGGAGGAAAGAGCACTCGAATTTCCAGACTCATCAGGCTGATCGGTGTGGCCGAAAGGCTTCGTCTCCTTGGCATCAGTAGAGCCGAGTTCCTTGGTCTCATTCACCTCGGAGGCGCCGGCGTTTTCGGCGTTTTTCGCAGCGTCCTCGGCGCGGTGACGCGGGGTCTCGGAAAAATCGCGCGGCGAAAAATCCTTCGGGAACCCGTCGGAGTTGAAATCATTATCAGCCATAATCTGGTCCTTAGAAAATGCTTTAGGGGATGGTAGGAAAATGCCCCACGGTCACCCGTGGGGCCACTTGGCAGAATACAGCGTGCGCTAGGCGTTCGCGTCCTGCACGCGACGAATCGCCTCGGCGGCAACCTTTTCTTGGATGCCCATATCCAGCTCGGAGGTAAAGCCAACGCAGGAGCAGTTGATTTCGCCGAGGACATAGGTGTCGGTGCCATCGGGGGCATCGTCAAGCATGAAGTCCGCGGTCCAAATTAGCGGAACGTCCTTGGTATCGCCGAGCTTCTCTGCGATAACGGGGCGAGCCTTCTCGAACATCTCGAGCAACTCCGGCCAAGATTCCGGCTTATCGTAGGTGTACTTTGCGCCGGAGAAGAGCGTGGCAGAGAAGTTGTCGCCGCCTTCCGCTGGCTTTTTGTGCACGATGAATACCGGCTCATCTCCCACGAGGAGAATACGGATTTCACCTTCCACAATGCGCGGCATAAAGCGCATGTCCACCAGCATGCCGTTATCGCCCTCAATGTACTGGTCGCAGAAGTCCATGAAGGCGCCCAGCTTATAATCGTGGGTCTGGTTATCTACTGCCTCGGTGCACTTCAGGGTGGTGTCGAGCGGGAGCGCGGTGCCCGGTTCTACGGACTGGGCAAGCTCCTGGTCCGCAAGGCGCACGCGCCAGATGCCCTCACCGGTGGAACCGCGGTTCTGCTTGAGTACGCGCTCGCCATAAGACAGCGAGGTGGGGAAAGTATTGTGCAGCTCTTCTACCTCGTAGTACGCGGCGGTATCGTCCGGCACCAGAGGGGTGTCATTGAGCTTGACCAGTGCATCTTTGGCGCCGTAGGCCATCATGTCCGCCGGAGTGGACATGCCTACCAGGCCAGCGTCTGCCAGCTTGGTGAGCAATTCGAAATAGCCCTTTTCGCCACCGGGGATATTGCCTGGGTTCACACGAGAGATATAAGCATCAAAGTTTTCAGAAACCTGGGCGTAGATCTCCTCTGCCTTGTCTGGGTGGAAGTAGATGACCTCCGCATCCCAGCCTTGTTCCTTGATCGCATTGACGATCGGCATGGTGTCCTTACGGTGACCATCTGCGCCTTTATCGGAGCCGCCCTCTACCTCAAATACAACGATTGCCTTGTGCACTAGCAGTTCCCTTCTTAGGTGGTGTTCATAGCACGTTTTCGCACCATATCCCAAGTTTATCCCAGCTTTTCCTCCCCCGCGCGGCCAACTGCCCCCTCCGCCTAACCCCGTCGGCCGGCGCCCCTATTTCCCCGGCCGAGCCCTGTATCGCACACCACAGGAATGATCCCCGGGTGATCACCACGGGAAAATTCGGGTTAAAGTGGTGGGAGCAAATTACTAACCCTTATAGGAAAGGCAGGCGGACAGTGGCTGACGTTGATCCCTATCCCCCATTTCAGGAATACGCACACCCCGAGCGCCTCGTGTCTGCACCGTGGCTGTCCGCACGCCTAGGCATCAAGGGCCTGCGCGTCATTGAGGTCGATGAAGACTCGCTCCTCTATGACATTGGCCATATCCCCACCGCCACCCGCATCAACTTCCGCACGGAACTATTGAGCCCACTTACTCGCGATTTCATCGATGGCAAAGAGTTCACTGCCTTGATGCGGGACAAGGGCATTAATGCCGACGATACGATTGTCCTTTATGGCGATAAGTCCAACTGGTGGGCCGCCTACGCCCTGTGGGTATTTACCCTCTTTGGCCACAAGGATGTTCGCCTGCTCGATGGTGGCCGCAATGCCTGGATGGCCGAGGAACGCGATACCTCTTTCATGGTGCCGGACTTCCCCGAATCCGAATACCCCGAGGTAAGCCGCGATGATTCCGTCCTGCGTGCCTTCGTAGACCAGGTGCGCGAGTCCGAAGGAGCGCTCGTGGATACCCGCTCCCCAGAGGAGTTTGCGGGCGAGGCCACCGAGCACGATCCCAATGGCGATTCCGCCTACGGCACCACCATGCGCCACGGTCACATCCCGGGTGCCATCAACCTCGAGTGGGACCGTTCCAACTATCCCAACTCCTGCTTCCGCTCGGCCGAGGAGCTCAGGGTTAATTACGGAATGTTGGAGCCTGAATCTGCAACGATCCTCTACTCCCACGTGGGCGCACAGGCCGCACACACCTGGTTTGTGTTGACGCATCTTTTGGGATTCACAAAGACGCAGGTCTACGATGGTTCGTGGTCTGAGTGGGGCAATATGGTGAAAATGCCGATTGAGCGTTAACTTTTTCGGTTTCGCCACATAAACCCATATCCGGCAGGGATGTGGGTTTATTTTTGTTCAAAAACATCCCCACTCGCGTGCGTGAAAATTAACTCATGTTTTTGTGTGCAAGAATAGATTGCGTATTCAACCTAATGTGTTCAGGAGGTTGCTGCCGTGGCAGTAGAAACCAAAAAGATCTCTAAGGTTCTCGTGGCGAACCGCGGTGAGATCGCCGTTCGCGTGATCCGCGCGGCCCGCGACGCTGGCATTGCCTCCGTCGCCGTCTACGCCGAGCCAGACGCCCAGGCACCTTTTGCCTCGCTTGCCGACGAAGCCTTTGCCCTCGGCGGCACCACTTCTGCCGAGTCTTACCTCGTCTTTGACAAGATTCTGGACGCCGCAGAAAAGTCCGGCGCCGATGCCATCCACCCCGGCTATGGCTTCTTGTCTGAAAACGCCGACTTTGCCCAGGCCGTCATCGACGCCGGCCTGACCTGGATTGGCCCCTCCCCCGAGTCCATCCGTGATTTGGGCGATAAGGTCACCGCGCGGCACATCGCCGAGCGTGCCGAAGCCCCCATGGCCCCAGGCACCAAGGATCCGGTAGCCGGCGCCGATGAGGTGCAGTCCTTCGCCATGGAATACGGCCTGCCCGTAGCCATCAAGGCTGCCTTTGGCGGCGGCGGCCGCGGCATGAAGGTGGCCTACTCCGCAGAGGAGATCCCCGAACTTTTTGAATCCGCTACCCGTGAGGCAACCTCCGCCTTCGGTCGCGGCGAGTGCTTCGTAGAGCGTTACCTGGACCGAGCCCGCCACGTCGAGGCCCAGGTGCTGGCGGATAAGCACGGCAACGTAGTCGTCGTCGGCACGCGCGATTGCTCCCTGCAGCGCCGCTTCCAAAAGCTGGTCGAAGAAGCCCCGGCCCCTTTCCTCACCGAGGAGCAGCGCGCCTCCATCCACGAGTCCGCCAAGCGCATCTGCCGCGAGGCCGGTTACTACGGCGCAGGCACCGTGGAATACCTGGTGGGCGCTGATGGCCTCATTTCCTTCCTAGAGGTCAATACCCGCCTGCAGGTGGAGCACCCAGTGTCTGAGGAAACTACGGGCCTCGATCTCGTGCGCGAGCAATTCCGTATCGCTGAGGGCCACGAGCTCTCGCTCAAGGAAGACCCCACCCCGCGTGGCCACGCCTTCGAGTTCCGCATCAACGGCGAGGATGCCGCGGCGAACTTCATGCCAGCCCCTGGCACCATCGTGAAGTACTCCGAGCCAGCAGGTCCGGGCGTGCGCGTTGATTCCGGCGTCGTCCAGGGCTCCGTTATTGGCGGCCAATTCGATTCCATGCTGGCCAAGCTCATCGTTTGGGGCCCAGACCGCGAGACCGCGCTGCGTCGCTCCGCCCGCGCCCTGTCCGAGTACACGGTGGAGGGCCTGCCCACCGTTATCCCGTTTGACCAGGCTGTCGTTGCTGACCCCGCCTTCGCTGCAGAAGACGGCAACTTCCGTGTCTACACCAAGTGGATCGAAGAGGAATGGGATAACCAACTGCCCGCCCACGATGAGTCCACCGATGCCGAAGCCGCCGACGCAGAGCCTTCCCAGGTGCACACCGTGGAAATCGATGGCCGCCGCATCGAGGTTGCCCTCCCCGCCTCCTTCGGCGCCAACGGTGCCCCGCGCAAAAAGAAGAAGCGCAAGGGCTCCGGCGCCAAGGCCGCAGTGTCCGGCGATGCCGTTACCTCCCCGATGCAGGGCACGGTCATCAAGGTCAACGTCGAAGAAGGCCAAGAGGTCACCGAGGGCGAGGTTCTCCTCGTGCTCGAGGCCATGAAGATGGAAAACCCCGTCAAGGCGCATAAGGCCGGCACCGTTACCGGCTTGGCCGTGGAAGCAGGCGCTTCTACCACCAAGGGCAGCGTACTGCTGGAAATCAAGTAGCCTGCCCCGCTAGCCTTGGAAGAATGACTGATTCTTCCCTCGGCGTGCGCTTGGCCAAGGAAGAGGACCGCGACTATCTTGCGGGCCTCTTCCCTTCTTCTATTGCGGACTGGTCCCCCATTGTGGACGGCGGGGTCATCGCCCTGCCCATGGCCGCCAACGAGGACCCCACCGTTGCTCCCCGCGGCGCCGCGCTCCTGCGCTACTACCCCGCCGCCGACAAAGGCCCAGCTTTCTTGGGCGATCCCTCGGCGCACCCGCTTGACGACGCCACCTGGCTCACCCCCTTCGACCCCGAAGACATTCCCGAGCTCATCGTCTCCAGCGATGACCCCGCCGCCCGCGAGTTGCTTATTGCCAACGCGATCGACCTCGCGGCCGAGCAGACTGCCCCCGGCATCTCTTCCGCTGAGCCCTTGCCCGGATTTGAAGAGCTCGCCCCCGGTAAGTTCTTCCGCCGCTTCTAGCTCGCCTCTAGGTCCGTCCGCCCTCCTGCTAACCTGGCTACGATGCTGAAAATAGATGCAACTTATGGACATTCCACCGCTTTAGGGCGCCTGAATCGCACCTTCGACACCGGGCGCGTATACGGCTTGAAGGGCCCCAATGGTGCGGGTAAATCTACGCTGCTGCAGACCTTGAGCGGCGAAATTGCCCCACTCGAGGGCACCGTTACCATCGACGGTGCCGCGCCCGGCAGCGCAGAGGCCGCCGGCTCCGTCATCGCAGTCGCGGACCCGGTCTTCTTGCCCGACCTCTCCGTCGGCGAGCACTTCGCCCTGCTTTCGCGCCGCTCCGGCGTGGACTTTGCCGAGGTCCATGAGCTCTGGGCTATCGACGACGCCATCCTGAACTCCGCTGTCAGCGACCTTTCTTCGGGCCAGCGTCAACGCGTCTACCTCGCCGCCCAGCTCTATCAGCCGGCCAAGGCCCTGCTTATCGACGAACCCGAGCGCCACCTTGACCACACCTGGACCGCCTTCCTAGCCGAGGAGCTGCGCCACCTCGCCGCCGAGGGCCGTTGTGTAGTGCTGGCCTCCCACTCCCCGGCCATCTTCGATGCCTGCGACGAAGTAGTGGAGATTTCATGAAGCTGTTATCCCACGCCTCTTCAGGCCTCTATTACGCCTTCATCGCGGCGCTCATCGCGAGCGTCAGTGTTTACGCTTGGCAGAATGCCGCCGAGGTTTTGCCCTCGCTCGCGCAGCGCACAGCCGCGTCCCTGCCCGCCACCGCGACCATCGGCGCTGCGTTCGGCTCCCTCGCCCTCATCGTTCTCCTAGAGGCCCTCTATCCCCTGCGCAGCCTTTCGCTCAGCCGGTGGGTCTATGTGGATAGGCCGCGGGGGCGTATGCGGGGCGTCGATAAGCTGTCCGTTGCCCAGCTCGCCGGCGTGAGCCTCCTCGGCCTAGCCCTGTGCACGTCGCTGCGCCTTCCGCTCTATGCGGCGATGGCTCTCCCCTTGCTGCGCATAGCGCTCGGTTGGCGTTCCTTCGACCTCGCCTCGCTTCTTCGCGCGGGCCGCACCCGTGCCGTCGGCTCGTCCTCCTTTGGGCTTTTGGATTCTGAGGTTTCTGCCGATGCCATTGCCTCCCAGTCGGCGCGTCTGCGCCCCAGATCGCGCGCCACGGCGTCGCCCAGCCGCCTCTTTTTCCGGCGCCTATACCGCCGCTGGTACATCCCGCTCGGCGCGGTAGCTGTCATCGGCCTCACTCTAGGCCTTGTCCCACAACTCGGCAGCCTGGCGCTCATAGGATTCGCTGCCGCATGGACCATCGTCGGCGCCGCCACCGGCCGCGCCGCATCCTTTGGCCGCATCATCGATGGCGCCTGGCCCGACTGGGGTCTTCCCTTGACCGCGACAGCCGGTGCCGCTGTTCTCGGTACCGCCTTCATCGCCGCCGTGTGGAAGCTGCCTGTACTCGTACTCGCCGCGTGCTGTTTAGGGCTTACCTATGCCTCCTTCAAGCGCTCCCGCCCGGCGCGGGTGACCACCATGAACATCATCGACACCGGTGGCTTCGGTGCTTCGTTCTCCCCCGAAGTCTTCGGTTACTTCCTGCGCGGTGGCTACGGCATTGCGGCCATAGCTGTGGTCCTCTTTTTCTAGTCGCCCTGCACTTTCCCCAGGTACGTCACTTCAATAAGTTGCACATACCTGGGGATTTCTTTTGAGCTTTATTCTGTATTACTTCACATAACACAGTTTGTGTTACCATAAGTAATACAGACTAAAGATTGGAGGTGACAGATGTTCATTAACCTCAACCCCGATTCAGATGTCCCCGTCTTCCAACAAATCCACGATGAATTAGTACTGGCCATAGCTCGCGGCCAGCTCTCTGATGGCGACAAGCTAGACCCTGTCCGCCGCGTCGCCAAAGACATAGGCATCAACCCAGCCACCGTGAAGAAGGCGTACGACCTCTTGGTCTCTGACGGCCTCATTGAAACCGCCGGCCGCTCCGGCTCCATCGTCAGACCCGGCGCTCACACCGAGGCTCAAGAAAGACAACTAGCTGAGCAATTAGGCCGAGTAGTTGCGCTCGCCCGTGCCCAAGGCTTTAGTCCAGATGAGCTCCACACCCACCTCAGCTACACTCTTAAACACTTGGAAGTATCGTCATGATTTTCGCCCTCTTAATGGCCGCCACAACTCTCGCAATTACTTGGATTATGGCCAAAGCCCCCTCCCTTGCCTCACCCGGCACACCGCTCGGTGTGCGCGTGCCAAAGGCCTACCTTTCCGATAGCACAGTTACCTCTGCACTTGCTGGATACAAGGTACGTACTTGGGGCTGCGGCATCGCGGCAACAATTCTGTCCCTCTTTGCCTGGAATTTGCCACTCCTCGCCGCCGTACCGTCCCTCTTGGTGACGCTCGGCGGCTTGTGGGCCTACATCTCTCAACGCCGCCGCATCATCGCGGCGAAAAAGGCCGGCGGTTGGTTCGACGAGGTTGAAACCACCATCGCCGCTCGTGTTTCCACCACCGCCAATGGCACACCCGAATTCGCAGGCATCCCCACGCCGACTTTTCCGTGGGTAACAATGCTCGCCTCGCTTTTGTGTATCGCGGCTGGTGCCATCATCGTCGCTTCCCACTGGTCCGATATTCCTGACCCCGTTCCAGTGCACTGGAATTCTTCCATGGAGGCGGATAATTGGAGCAAAAAGAATATCGGCAGCGTATTTTCTATCTCCTTCATCGCCTTAGGAACGCTCTTGCTTTTCGCCATCATCTGCTCTTTTATCGCACATAGTGAGGTATCCCCACGTTCAGAACGCAGCATTAAAGCTCGACTGCGCAATGAAGCCAACCTCGCCTTCACGAATACCGGAATGGGAGTTCTCACCCTGCTCCTGTGTGCTGGTATGGCCTTCGTGCAAGTAACCGGCCCTGTACCGCAATTTCAGCGATTCAACGGCGCCGCCGTTATCACGATGTTGGTTCTTACCATCGGTGGCAGCATCGGACTGGTTGCGCTTCTTCTCTACAAGCAATCTCAATTATCCGAGCAACTGCGTGGAATCCGCTTTGCCGATGAAGACAAAGAATCACCGGACAATGACCACCTCTATAAATGGGGCGTGATGTACTACAACCCAGAGGATCCGGCGGTACTAGTGGATAAGCGCTTCGGCACAGGCGTGTCGTTTAACTACGCCCGCTGGCAGGCCAAGGCATTCCTCATCATCACGCTTCTGGTTCTGGTCGGCTCAATAGCGCTACCTTTCCTACTAGGCTGAAAATTTTAGCCCTCCCCGCTGAATCAAGATTTTCGTCCATATAAACCACCAAAACCGTCGACGAAATCGGTGGTTTATATGGACGAAAATCGCGAAAAGCCGCCTGCAGACAGCACAGCGCCCCGCTTCCTGGAGGATTGCGCGAAGGAAGCGGGGCGCTGGCGTCAGTCAGTTAGTTGATAACGGCGATAAGGTCGCCGCCTTCTACCTTGGTGGCCTGGCCGATGGCCACGCGCTCGACCACGCCATCCTTGGTGGCGGAGATGGAGGCTTCCATCTTCATTGCTTCGATGACGGCGATCTGGTCGCCAGCCTTAACCTCGTCGCCAGGCTTGGCGGTGGGGTTGACCACGCCGGCGAATGGTGCGGCGACGTGTCCCTCGTTGGAGGGGTCGGCCTTTTCTACGGTAGCGACCGTGGATTCGGCGTTCTCGTCGCGCACCTTCATCGGGCGAATCTGGCCGTTGACGTTGAGAACCACGTTACGCATGCCCTTTTCGTCCGGCTCACCCACGGCGTCGAGGCGCACCACGACCTGCTTGAGGTCGGCGCGATCGGTGAAGTCCTCTGGGAAGTAGTGGACGACCTTTTCTTCGCCTTCGGTAAGACCATAGAAGAAGGTGGTATCCGTCAATGCTTCCGTGTTGCCGTACTTGCGGCGGAACTCGTTGAATTCCTCGAACTGCTTCGGGAACAGGAGGCGGTTCAGGCTGGCGCGGCGCTCATCCGAGTTATCGGATTCCAGATGCGGTTGCTCTTCCGCAGGAACCTCGCTTACCTGGGCGCCGGTTTCCTCGCGGCCATCGAGCACCTTATCGCGCAGCTCTGGCCAACCGCCCGGAGGGGTACCGAGCTGGCCGCGGAGGAACTGGTTGACCGAGTCCGGAATATCGAACTTGGTCGGGTTAGCAGCGAAGTCCGCAGGGTCTACGCCTGCACCGACAAGGTGAAGGGCGAGGTCGCCCACAACCTTGGAAGATGGGGTGACCTTGGTCGGGCGGCCCAGCATCTCATTGACGGCTGCATAGGTGTCCTCGATGACCTCGAAGCGGTCCGCCAAGCCAAGGGCAGCGGCTTGGGCACGCAGGTTGGACAGCTGGCCGCCTGGAATTTCGTGCTTATACACGCGACCGGTCGGGCCAGGGATACCGTTCTCAAACGGGGCATAGAGCTGACGCACGGCCTCCCAGTAGGGCTCGAGATCCGATACGGCCTGCAGGTCGATGCCGGTATCGCGCTTGGACTGAGAGAATGCTGCAATGAGGGCGGACAGCGACGGCTGCGAGGTGGTACCGGCCAACGGCGCGGAGGCGCCGTCGACGATGTCGGCACCGGACAAGGCGGCCGCATAGTAGGTTGCCATCTGGCCACCGGCGGTATCGTGCGTGTGTACGTGCACCGGCAGGTCGAATTCCTTGCGCAGCGCCATAACCAGCTTGGAAGCGGCCTCAGGGCGGAGCAGACCGGCCATATCCTTGATGGCAAGGATATGGGCACCGGACTCTACAATCTGCTCGGCCAGCTTGAGGTAGTAATCCAGCGTGTACAGGTTCTCCTTCGGCGACGAAAGGTCACCGGAGTACGCCATGGCCACCTCAGCAACGGTGGTATTGGTCTCGAGGACGGCATCGATGGCGGGGCGCATCTGGGAAACGTCGTTAAGCGCATCGAAAATGCGGAAGATGTCCACGCCGGACTTGGCTGCTTCCTGGACAAAGCCGCGGCAGACCGAATCCGGGTACGGGGTATAGCCCACGGTATTGCGTCCGCGCAGGAGCATCTGGATGTTCTGGTTCGGCATAGCCTCGCGCAGCATGTCCAGGCGGACCCATGGGTCCTCGTGGAGGAAGCGCATGGCGACGTCATAAGTCGCACCGCCCCATGCCTCCACGGAGAAGAGATTCGGGGTCATGCGCGCGACAGCCTCGGCGGCGGAAACCAGCGCAGTACTACGCACGCGGGTGGCCAGCAGGGACTGGTGAGCATCGCGGAAAGTGGTGTCCGTAACCATCAGCGCATTCTGCTGGCGGATCTTCTCCGCCCACTTTTGCGGGCCAAACTCGAGCAGATCATCACGGGAACCGCGCGGGAGCGGCTCGGAAAGGTCCAGCTCGGGGAGCTTATCAAACGGACGCAGAGCCGTCGGACGCTTACCGTTGGGCTTATTAACGGTGGTCTCCGCGATGTACTCCAGGATGCGACCAGATTCGTCGACTGCCGGCGGAGCCTTGAGCAGGTGCGGGTGTGCGTTGATGAATCCGGTGTCCACGCGGGTCTGAGTAAAGTCCGGCTCGCGCAGCAGAGCGCGCAGGAAGCCGATATTGGTGGCCACGCCGGAGACGTGGAACTCGTTGAGCGCGCGCTGGGCGCGCTGCACGGCCTGCTCGAAATTGACGCCGCGGCAGGTCATCTTTACCAGCAAAGAGTCAAAGTTCGGCGAGACCTCTGCACCCACAGAAGTTGCACCGTCCAAACGCACGCCAGCGCCGCCCGGCGAACGATACGCGGTCAGCGTACCGGTATCCGGGCGGAACCCGTTATTCGGGTCTTCAGTGGTAATGCGGCACTGCAGAGCAGACCCGGTGATGGAAATCTTGTCCTGCGCGAGGTGAACATCCTCCAGCGAGGCACCGGCCGCAATATTCATCTGGGCCTTCACGATGTCTACGCCGGTGATTTCCTCGGTCACGGTGTGCTCCACCTGCACACGCGGGTTCATCTCGATGAAGACGTGGTTGCCGCGCTCATCCACGAGAAATTCCACGGTACCCGCGCCCTCATAGTTGATGTGCTCACAGAACTTCACCGCATCCTGGCAGATGCGGTCACGCAGCTCGGAATCCAGCGACGGCGCCGGCGCGATCTCTACCACCTTCTGGTGGCGGCGCTGCACCGAGCAGTCACGCTCGAAGAGGTGCACCACATTGCCCTGACTATCGGCCAGAATCTGCACCTCGATGTGCTGCGGGTTGATGACCGCGGTTTCCAGGTACACGCTGCCGTCACCGAACGCCGCCTCCGCCTCGCGCGAAGCCTCGGCCGCCTTTTCGCGCAGCTGATCCTCGGATTCCACGAAGCGCATGCCGCGCCCGCCGCCACCGGCGACAGCCTTAACGAATACAGGGAAGTTAAAGTCCTTGGAGTATTCCACCAGCTTATCGACGTCCGTCGATGGCTCCGAGTCCTGCAACGTCGGCAGCCCGGCTTCCTTCGCCGCACTAACTGCAGCCGCCTTATCACCGGTGAGATCCAACGTGCTTGGGGTCGGACCAATGAACTTAATGCCATTGTCTTCACACGCACGAGCAAGATCCGCGCGCTCCGAAAGGAATCCGTAGCCGGGGTAAATGGCATCCGCTTCGGCCTTCTTGGCGGCGCGGATAATCTCCTCAATGTCCAAATATGCCTTAACCGGCTGCCCCTCGGCGCCGATGCGGACGGCCTCATCCGCGAAGGCGCGGTGGAAGGAGTTTCGGTCTTCGCGAGGATAGACCGCGACGGTCTTTGCCCCGGTCTCAAAGGCAGCACGGAATGCACGCACGGCGATTTCGCCGCGGTTGGCTACCAGAATCTTTTTGAACGATGGAAGCGCGGGATTAGCCACTTCGGTGTTCCTTTCAACTCGGAAGGTACTGCGATACAGCACCTCCTCTTGGGTGATCCGTATCTCAGTTTAGAGATCGAAACCTTTCTTGTCTGCCCATTTTCAAGCGGATTTTGCCACACTATCCAGCACTTAACCCGTTGCAAGGGAAATTTCTGCCGCCCGACCAGTAATAACAGGGTTAGCCGGTCTGTAAATCCTGCAAATTTTTGCCTCAACAAAATATGCAGCGGGGACACCTGCGTGCCCAAGTAAACCGTTGTTGACCGAACGCCTTCCCGGCTATATGGTTACCCACATAGGTGGTAAACCCATACACCACGGAAGGAATCATATGCCGCATGTACGAGAGGCCGCACCATGAGCGATACCCGGCCCATTTATCAGCAACTAGCAGGAGGAATCAGGGACATGATTATTTCCGGTGAGCTCGCCGAGGGCGAACGCGCTCCCAGCACCAATGAGCTTTCGGCTTTCCACTCCGTTAACCCAACTACCTCCGCAAAGGCTCTAACCGTCCTCTTCGAGGAGGGCCTGCTGGAAAAGCGTCGCGGCCTGGGCATGTTTGTGCGCGAAGGCGCGCGCAACAAGGTCCGCCACCAACGCCAAGAAGCCCTTAGGGAAGATTTCATCGTTCCGCTTCTCAAGGAAGGAGCCGCGCTGGGCTTAAGCGCCAGCGATATCGCCGACCTTATTGAAGCCGAAGGAGACCATCATGACGCACCTTAAAATGCACAATGTCAGCTGCAAGCGCCGCCTGCACGTGCCGCACCTGGAGCTCACCGCCGGCATGTATGGGCTAATCGGCCCCAATGGCGCAGGCAAGACCACGCTCCTGCGCACAGTGGCCGGGTTCCTGCCCGCAAAGGGCAGCATCGATAGCTCACAGGTGGCGATTGCGCGCACCGGCGCCGATATCTTGCTCGCCGGTTCCACCGTGGCCCAGCACCTGCGCGCCGCACTGCATGTGCGCGAGGGATTCGACGTTCGGTATGCGGAGGAGCTGTTGGATAAGGTGGGCGTCGATAAGCGCAGCAGAAACCGCACCTTGAGCACCGGCCAGCGCCAACTGGTTGCCTGTGCCACTGCCCTGGCTGCGCGCACGCCGATCACCCTCCTCGATGAGCCCTTCAACGGCTTGGATGCGCCGACGCGCACGCGCCTGCGGGAGCTCATCATCGCCCATGCCGCAGCCACCCCGGATTGGCTGCTGGTGCTTTCTTCTCACCGCGCCGAAGACCTCGTCGGCCTAGTTGACCACGTCATTACCGTGCACGACGGCACGGTCAATAAACCCACCGACCTGGAATCCCAACGGCCGCACTACCCCGTCATTAGCGGCAGCACCAAGGACGTGGAGCAAGCACTCGCGCTTGCCGACGCCCTCCCTCTCCACCACTCCTCCCTTGGCTCCACCTCCAAGGTGCACGCGTGGTGCCCGGCCCCGTTCCCGGCCGATACCGCAGCCGCCGCCCAAATCACCGTCTCCTACCTTGACGACGGCCAGCTCATCGATTTCCTTGTCTCCCGCGCCCATGAATCCGCCCGCACCCCACAAGAGGAGTTCTAGTCATGAAGCTACTGAAGACCTTCAACCTCAATGCCAAGAAATCGCTAATCTCCGTGAGCATTATCATCGTATTGCTCTGGACCGTTCCGTATTTTCTACCGTCTGATCCCGAGACGATCATCAACCCTGCGGGTTGGGGTTTCTTCGCCGTATTCATTTGGGGAATTTATTGCGCCTTTGCCGCTACTGAGTACCGCCCGCTTCGTGGCTTAGGGCTTCCCTCAACAAAGTGGCTAACCAGTATGCACGCAACGCTTTGGGTAGCTGCGCTGGTTTTCGGAGCTATTGCTTGGCTGACTTACTATGCTGCCCTACGCGCCGGCGTAGCTATGTATTCTTCGTGGGTCATTGCCCCTGGAAATATTGATGCCGCTCCCATTTTCGCTCGCATCGCGACCTTCGGCAGCTTCACTTGCGGTCACCTCATGACCGGTTATATCGGTACGCTCATAGGCCTCATATTCAGCTCTGCTTCTTCTCATTCTTGGGCTTCACGCCTGCTCATAATTGCTGGAATCATCGCGGGCATTGTTCTAGTAGACTTCGCACTCACACTAATTTTCCAATACGTCGGCGCCCCAGAAATTGATGCCCCGTGGCCGGGATTGTTCTTTTTTGCAGGACTCAGCATTATTGTCTGCTCCATAGTCACTTACCTACTCGCACGACGTATCCAGCCATAACCCGACCTTAGAAAAGCCACGACAAATATGTCAGCTCCCCCACTCCGGCCAACGTGACGGTGCCGGAATGTGGGGGAGTTGACACGTTTTAGAAGGACTTTGGCGGGACCGAACGCTGTTCCTCGCCGTTATATGCGGATAGCGGACGAATAAGCGAGTTATTCTCGTTCTGCTCCACAATGTGCGCGGTCCAACCGGTAATGCGGGCCATGACAAAGATTGGCGTGAAGAATTCAATGTCGAAACCCAAGATGTGATAGGCAGGGCCAGCGGGAAAATCGAGGTTAGGCTTGATCTTGATGGAGGTATTATCCTCCATCGTCTTGGCCATTATGTCGTACATTTCAATCCATTGGGTCTGGTCGTGTTGTTCGGCCAGCTCCTTAAAGGCGGCCTCCATGGTGGGAACTCGGGAATCGCCGTTTTTGTAAACGCGGTGGCCAAAGCCCATGACCAGTTCCTTGTTGGCCAGCTTCTTCTTGGTCCATTCTTCGGCCTTGGCAGGATCGCCAACCTTCAGGAAGTTCTTCATAACTGCCTCGTTGGCACCGCCATGCAATGGCCCCTTGAGAGCGCCGATAGCCGCGACGATAGCGGAATACGTATCGGACATAGTGGAGGTCACCACGCGGGCAGCGAAGGTGGAGGCGTTAAATGAGTGCTCGGCGTAGAGAATGAGGGACTTATCAAAGGCCTCGATATCGGCGCGGTTGGTAGCTGGGGAGCCTTCCTCATCACCGTAGACCATCCACAGGAAGTTCTCCGCAAAGCCCTTCTTGCGAGAAGGTTGGATGTAGCCTTCACCGCGACGGCGTCGGATATCGAGGGCAATGATGGTGGGGATCTTGGCCATCAGCTCAAGCGCGGTACGACGGATATGTTCAGAGTCTTTGGTGTATTCCTCTGGGTCTTGGGAACCGATATAGGAAATGGCGGTACGCAGGACGTCCATTGGGTGGCACGACAGCGGCATGGACATGATGAGGTCAATGACATGGCGCTCCAAATGGCGCAGGGCTTTCTCGCGGGCAGAGAAGCGGATGAGGGATTCCTGCCCCGGCAGCTTGCCGTTCCACAGCAGATAGGCCACTTCCTCGAAGGAGCAATAGCGGGCGAGCTCTTGGACGGGATAGCCGCGGTAAGTCAGCGAGTTGGTCTCAGGGACGACCTTGGACACGGCAGTCTCATCGACGACGACGCCATACAGGCCCTTGCGGATTTCGGGGGTCTGGTTCTTATCGGACATGGTGTAAATTCTCCTTAGCTTTCGAAGGTGGGTCGGTAGGTGTCTTTGGAATAGGTGAATACGGATTGGTCGAAGTCGTTGTATTCCTCGTAACGCACCAGCTCATAAAGGCGGGAACGGTGTTGCATGCGCTCGAGCCAGTCGGTTTGCAAGCCGGTTTCATGCATATCCCGCAGGAAATCTTCGGTAGCGCCCATAGCCACGCGGAAGGTGGAGACAGGCCAGATGACTGCGTTATAGCCGAGGTCTTCTAGCTGTTGCGCTGAAAGCAACTCGGTTTTACCGAATTCGGTCATATTTGCCAGCAACGGGGTGTCGACAGCGGCCCGGAATTTTTCAAAGTCTGCTGGCTGGTACAACGCTTCAGTGAAGATAAGGTCCGCGCCGGCATCGGCGTAAGCCTTTGCACGGTCGATGGCGTCATCAATGCCATTGACTCCTGCGGCATCGGTGCGGGCACAAACAATGAAGTTAGGGTCGCGCCGCTCGTTGACCGCGGCGCTAATACGGCGGAGCATAATATCTGTGTCCACCACTTCTTTGCCGTCGAGGTGGCCGCAGCGCTTCGGGTTGACCTGGTCTTCAAGGTGGCATCCGGCCAGGCCTGAGTCTTCGAGCGCGGCTATGGTGCGGGCGGCGGACATGGGTTCACCGAAGCCAGTGTCGGCGTCGACAAGCAAGGGCAGGTCCGTCGCGCGGGCAATCTGGCCCGAGCGCTGTGCCACCTCAGTCAAAGTAGTCAGGCCAATATCGGGAAGGCCTAAATCATTGGCCAGCACCGCGCCGGAGACATAGACGCCGCCGAAACCACCGATATCCTGAATTAGCCGCGCGGTCAGGGGATTGAACGCGCCCGGCAATCGGGTAATGGTGCCGGATTCGAGGTCGGCGCGGAATTGCTGACGCTTTTCCGCAGGAGTTTTCAAAGAGCCAAATAGTCCAGCCATTAGAAGAGTCCTTCCGGTTTCTGGGGTGCGGCGGCGAGGTGAGCATCGGTCACCCGCACGTTTAACTCGGTAAGGTCAGTGAGATTTTCCAAGTTTTGGACCGCGTTGAGGAAGCGCTCTTGTTCGGCTTCGTCCACGATGCCGTTTGCGAGTTTTCTGAACTTCTCTATGTATTGCTCGCGCCCAAAGGGTCGGGCGCCAAGCGGGTGGGCGTCAGCAACGGCGCGCTCATCTTCTACCACCGTGCCGTCTTTGAAAGTGATCACAGCTTTGCCGCCAAAGGCCTTTTCAGAAAGGTCGTTGGAGTGATAACGGCGGGTCCACTCGGGGTCCTCGACGGTGGAAATCTTGTGCCAAAGTTCGATGGTCTCTGGGCGGGTGGCACGCTCGGGAGCGTAAGAAGCCTCGTGGTCCCACTCGCCGTCCTCGAGGGCGACGGCAAAGATGTACATGATGGAGTGATCCAGCGTCTCCCGGGAGGCAGAGGGATCCATCTTTTGCGGATCATTGGCACCGGTACCGATGACATAGTGCGTGTGGTGCGAGGTCTGCAGAACGATGGATTCGATATCCGCTGTCCTCAGGCCCTTTTCTGCCAGGGTTTTCTTCAATGCAAAGGCCATATCGATGGGAGCTTGGGCCTGGTATTCGGCCGAGTGTTCTTTGGTGTAGGTATCCAAGATGGCTCGTTTTGGCTCGCCGTCCTCCGGCAGCGGGACGGAGTAGGTGCGCTCCGGCGAGTGCAGCATCCACGCGATGAATCCATCCTCGCCTTCCCAGATGGGCGCCGGTGCGCCTTCGCCATGCATCGCTCGGTCGACGGCCTCAATGGCCATTTTTCCCGCGAAGGCTGGGGCATAGGCCTTCCAGGAAGAAATCAATCCCTTGCGGGATTGGCGGGTGGCGGTCGTGGTGTGCAACGCCTGCCCCACCGCCTGGTAGATCGTGTCCCTATCCAAACCGAGCATGGTACCGATGCCGGCGGCCACGGAGGGCCCGAGGTGCGCTACATGGTCAATCTTGTGCTCGTGCAGGCAAATTCCCTTAACGAGGTTGACCTGGATTTCATAGCCGGTAGCGATGCCGCGGATAAGATCACGGCCGCTAAGGCCCTTGTGCTGCGCGGTAGCAAGAAGCGGCGGAATATTGTCCCCTGGGTGCGAGTATTCAGCGGCGAGGAAGGTGTCGTGATAGTCCAGCTCACGGACCGCTGTGCCGTTGGCCAGGGCGGCCCATTCGGCCGAGTAGGCTCCATCCACACCAAATACAGTGGAACCTCCCTCGCTTACCGGGTGTGCCTGGGCCATGGTGCGGGCGGAGGTTACAGACCCCCGCGCCACGGAGGCCATAGCCACAGCTGCGTTGTCGATAATGCGGTTAATAATCATGTCGGTGGTCTCAGCTGGGACCTCTACGGGGTCCGCGGCTACTTCTGCCACCTTGTATGCCAAGTGTTCCTCATAGGGAAATTCCTCGGCGGATTTATGGGTGCGTACCTCGTGCTTCTTCACTAGATGGGTCCTCCTTCACTCTGCGGTGCGTTTCACATCACACTAAATGCTTGAATGTGCTCTGCGCTATAAGTAGGGTGTGTGTAATCTAGCGGAACGATTCAGTGGAATCTGCAAACCTTGTGGTTTCCACTGTTCACTGCGGCGAAAGGTGACCGAACTAGCGATGACCAAGCATTATGCGGGGGCACGAATCCATGCACTGCGCAAGCAGCGGGGGCTAACACAGGTAGCGATGGCCAAACAGTTGGGACTATCAACCAGCTACCTCAACCAGCTCGAAAACGATCAACGCCCGCTTACCGTCACCGTGCTCATGCAGCTGACCCAGCTCTTCGACGTGGATCCCGGATATTTCGCCGACGACCGCGATACGCGCACCATCACCGACCTACGCCGCATCTTTCCCGACGCTGCCGAAGACTCCTTGGCCGACCTAGCCTCGCGCTTTCCGGAGCTCATGCCCCGCTTCGTCGACGTCGCCACCCGCGCTCCAGCGCGGGAGCGCTCCCCCTTTGAGCTCGTCCGTGAATTTTTCTACGACGCCCATAACTACATCCACGAGCTCGATATCCTAGCTGAAGAGCTCGCCGGCCAACTCGGTGACCGGGTGCTACGCCGCGGCCGTTTAGCGTCCCGCATGCACGAGGATCTCGGCGTTACTGTCCGCTTTTCCCGGCCGGGACCTCGCCGCGACTTCGATCCGGACACCCGGGAGCTTGCGCTTCGTGACGGCCTTTCTGAAGCCCAATTGGTCTTTGAAATGGCGCTCCAATACTGCCTGCTCGCCTACCGCGATGTCTGCGATAACCTCGTCTCCGAGCTTCCTGCCGGCGAGGCGCAAGAACTAGCTACCTTAGGGCTTGCACAGTACTTCGCGGCCGCTGTCACCATGCCCTACCAACCGTTCCTGTCGATGGCTGAGGAGACCCGCTACGATATCGACCTTTTGTGCAACTACTTTGGCACCGGTTTCGAAACCACCGCACAACGCCTGGCCACCCTCCAGCGCCCAGGCCTTACCGGCGTGCCCTTTTCCTTCATCCGCACCGACCGCGCTGGGAATATCTCCAAGCGCCAATCCTCCACCGCCTTCCACTTCGCCCGCTCGGGCGGGTCATGCCCTTTATGGGTAGTCCATCGCGCGTTTGAGACGCCCAATCGCATCACCCGCCAGGTAGCCGCCATGCCGGACGGCCACGCCTACTTGTGGATAGGTCGCTTTGTGCAAGGAACCGCAAAATCTTGGGGAACCCCTCGCAAAGAATTCGCCGTGGGCTTAGGCTGCGATATCTCTGAGGCCGAACGCATTGTCTACGCCGATGCGCTTAATCTAGACGCATCCGCTGCCACCCCTATCGGCCCTGGTTGTACCGCTTGCCCGCGCGAGCATTGTCCCCAGCGTGCTCTTCCTCAAGCAGATCGCCCCATCCAGGTTTCACTCAATCGCACCGCCGAGCATTCTTACTCCACCTTTTAGCGGCGCATGAAAAAGCGCCCGATCTCGACTGATTATCGAGTGCGGGCGCGAAGAGAGGAATTGGTTTCGTTTACTCCAGATCGTCGTGGGCAACGAGGCGTCGCGCAGCCTCGGTGATGGTGCCCGACAGGGACGGGTATACGGCGAAGGAATCGGCCAGCTGGTTCACGGTGAGCTGGTTGGTTACGGCCATGGCGATGGGCAGGATGAGCTCGGAGGCGGTCGGCGCGACGATGACGCCGCCGATAACGCGGCCCGAGGTAGCGCGGCAGAAGAGCTTGACAAAGCCGTGCTGCAGGGAACGCATCTTGGCGCGCGGGTTGGTATTAAGCGGCATGGTGATGGTGCGGGCGGCGACTTCGCCGGCCTCAATCTCTGCCTGGGTGAAACCGACGGCGGCGATTTCCGGACGGGTGAAGACGGCGTTGGCCACGGTCTTCAAGCGCAGCGGGGACACGCCCTCGCCAAGTGCGTGATACATGGCTACGCGGCCCTGCATTGCGGCGACGGAAGCCAGCGGGAAGAGGTCAGAGCAGTCGCCAGCGGCGTAGATACCGGCGATATTGGTGCGGGAGACGCGGTCAACCTGAATATGGCCAGACTTGGCGGTTTCTACGCCCACGTTCTCCAGCTTCAAGTCCTGAGTATTCGGGATGGAGCCGATAGACATAATGACATGGGAACCGGTAATCTCGCGGCCGTCCTGCGTGGTGACCAAGACGTTGCCGTCCTCGGTGCGGTTGACGGTTTCCACGCGGCAATTCTTTTCCAGTTCCACGCCGCGCTCGCTCAGCACGGTCTCGAGGACGTCGGCTGCGTCGGCGTCGTCATGCGGCAAAATGCGGTCACGGGAGGCAACCATGGTGACCTTCACACCCAGCTCAGCGAAGGCGGAGACGAACTCCGCACCGGTCACACCAGAACCGACGACGATGAGGTGCTCCGGCAGCTCGGTGAGGTTATAAACCTGCTGCCAGGTAAGGATGCGCTCACCATCCGGCTGAGCGCCAGGGAGAATGCGAGGGGTGGCGCCGGTAGCTACCAAGACGAGGTCTGCGTTAATGGTTTCTTCGTGGCCGTCCTCGTTGAATACGGCAGTGACCTTATGGCCGCCGAAGGCATCGGCTTCCTGATCCTCTGGGAAGTAGCCGCGGCCATCGATAACGCGGGCGCCCAAGGATTCCACGGTGGCGCGAATATCGGAAGACTGCTTGCTTGCCAGGTCCTGCACGCGCTTATTGAGCGCGGTCAGGGATAGGTCGGCCTGGCCAATGCCCTGGTTAAGTTCCATGTCCTCGGCACGGCGCAGGTCGGTCTTAATATTGGCGCCGGCGATAAAGGACTTGGACGGAACGCAGTCCAAGATAACGCTGTTACCACCCATGCCTTGGTCTTCAATAATGGTGATTTCTGCACCATATTTGGCGCCTGCCAACGCGGCCTCATAGCCGGCCGGGCCGCCGCCGATGATGACGATTCGCTTGGTCTGGTTCAACACGCACTTGCTCCTTTATCGGCTCCACTTTAAAAGTCGATTACGAGTTTAACGTGTAGAACCTTTCAGCGCGTTAGTCTGTCTCCGCATTCTCCCCTATGAACTGCTCAACCACGGCGCCGAAGAGCTTGATGCCCACGCCAATAGCCCGCTCATCCACGATGAGATCGCCCATGTGCAGGTCATGCTGCTCGCCCTCGCCGGACCAGCAGCCAAGCCGCGCCATGGAACCGGGGACCTTTTCTAGGTACCAAGAAAAGTCCTCGCCGCCGGAGGACTGCGGGGCTTGCACGACGGCCTGCGGGTCGATGGATTGGGCGGCGGAGGCAAGCAGGGCGGTTGCGACGTCGTCGTTAAGCACCGGCGGAACACCCCGGTTGTAGGTCAGCTCATGCTCAACGCCTACCGGCGCGAGGATTTGCTCCACCAGCTCGGTAAAGAGGCTTTGCATATCGCGCCAGATGCCAATATCGGCCGTGCGCATGGTGCCGGTCAGGCTGCCGGTCTCCGGAATAGCGTTCGGGGCGTAGCCGGAATTGACCTGGCCAAAGACCAAAACGGTGCCGGTGCGCGGGTCAACGCGGCGCGAGAGCAGCGCGGGCAGTTCGGTAATGACCTTGCCCAGGGCATACACAACGTCGGCCGACAGGTGCGGCCGGGAAGTATGCCCGCCTGGGCCCTTGATATTGAGCTCCACCACGTCGGTAGCAGACGTGATAGCCCCGGCGCGGATACCGATGCGCCCCACGCGCAGCTTGGGCTCGGCGTGGATGGCAAAAATGGAATGCACACCTTCCAGCGCGCCCCATTCAATAACGTCGGTCGCACCGCCTACCCACACCTCTTCGGCCGGCTGGAAGATGACGCGAATACCCAGCGGCAGATCGTGGACGCGCTGAAAATCCGCCAACGCACAGGCCAGGCCGAGCGCCACGGTGGTGTGCACGTCGTGGCCGCAGGCATGCATTTTTCCGGGAACCTCAGAGGTATATTCCAAACCGGTGACCTCGGTGACCGGCAGGGCGTCGATATCGGCGCGGAAGGCCAACCGGCCTAGTTCCGTATCGGGGCCGATGTCTACCATGAGGCCGGTCTGTGGGAAGCGCTGTGGCTCCAAGCCATAGTCCTGCAAGATGGAGGCCAGGAAGTTGGTGGTCTCCACCTCTTGATTCGCGGTTTCCGGGTAGCGGTGGATATGGCGCCGCCACGCGATGACCTCCGCACGGTGGGCATTGAACCACTCGTTGATGAATTCCGAGATCATCCGCGTGCCTTCCCTGTCGTTGAAATACGTCTGGGTGCAAAGTCTACAACTAGACCATGCGGTTCAGTAACTCAGGTGGTGATGCGGGGTGCGCTAGCTCAAGGCGCCATTCCACGTGGCGGCAAACCGACGCCGGTCCACATAGCCTTGTGGGAAGGGCGCGACGTCCTCGGCGGCGGCCACCGCGGAATCGGTCAAATGCCCTTCCACCACGTCCCCGCCGGCCGGCAGCAGTACCGCCGGCGGGATTTCTAGAGCCAAGGCCAGCTTATATACCGTAGACAGCTGCGGATCAGCCATGGCGTGCACGCCATTTTCGTTGCGCTCCAGATTAGAAATTTGGCTGCGAGATACCCCAGAAATCTCCGCCAGCGCCTGCTGCGAAATCCCCCGACGCTGTCGCACCCGCCGCAATTGTTGCGAAAATCCGTGGCCGTAGCTCGACCACATTAGATGAATGAAACTCATATTCTCCCCCTGGAAAGTGCGGTCGCCTTTCCAGGGAGAAGATTACCTTAAAGGTCGATATTGCGCGGACCGTAGAGGCGGTCGCCGGCATCGCCCAAGCCCGGCACGATATAAGCATCCTCGTTGAGCGAAGGATCGATAGCGGCGGTGACTAGGCGCACCGGCAGATCGGAGTCAGCCAGCGCATCCACACCCGGCTGCGCCGAGACCATGCAGATGGCGGTGATATCGGTGGCGCCACGATCGGCAAGCAGGCGCAATGCGTGCAGCAGGGAACCACCGGTGGCCAGCATCGGATCCACCACGAACACCGTGCGGCCAGTCAGGTCCTCCGGCAATGCCTCTAGGTACGGCACCGGTTCGTGGGTCTCTTCATTGCGGGCCATGCCAATGAAGCCCACTTGTGCATCCGGAATCATGGACAGGGCTGGGTCCACCATGCCCAGCCCGGCGCGGATAATTGGCACGATAATGGGCGGGTCCTGCAGGCGCGTGCCCTGTGCGGTAGAAACCGGGGTGGCACAGTCGAAGTTCTCCACGGCAAGGTCGCGGGATGCTTCATAGACAAGCATGGCGCCCAAGTCTTTCAGGGCGGCGCGAAAAGCGGAGTTATCGCTGCGCGCATCGCGCATGAGGGTAAGGCGGGAGGCGGCAAGCGGGTGGTCTACTACGTGGATGTCCATGACCACCACTTTAAACTTTTTGGGAACCAAATGGGCCATTGGGCAGTCCAATAGGGCATGAGACCTTTCACGATCGATACTGACTATGCCCGCCACCTCGCCCGCGACCTGCACGCCCAGTCCCAAGGGGAGAATCCGCCCCACCCCGTTTTGCCTGAAGATTCCGCATTCACCGCTTTCAATGAGGCGGTGCATGCCGCGCTCGATAATGTGGGCGCGCGCATGAGCGTGCTGCGCAACGATATGGGACAGGTTGCCCACTCCGGTTTCCAGATGTCGCGCGAGGCAGAAGACACCGATGCCTCGCTAGGCCAGCACCTTGGGGCGGCGATGTAGATGCTCGATACCGCGCTCAAGCAGATTGCCACCATGCAACCGGCGCAGCTTCCGGAGGTTGAGCTTCCCCGCGTGCCGGATCTCTCCGCCGCCGAGCCTTTGGCCGCCATCGCCCATGGCAACCCCGCTCCCCTACTTGAATCGGCGAAAAATATCGATCTCGATAATGCAACCATCTCTGCCGCGCTCAGCCAGGCTCGCACCTTGGTGGCGGGCACCATCCGGGACCTGGTGGGCATCGCCACGCAGCTGGTGCGCCAGGCCCTGCCCACCGCGCTGGGTTTCCTATCGCTGGATCCATCGGCGCGTGCCGCCGCTCTGGCTCAGCTTCGCGCGCTTATCTCCCAGCACTTGGGCATGGCCACTGCCCGCGTGCAGCGCCTGATGGGTGATCTCAGCGCGGCCGCTCAGTCCTTGCAGCCGGTAGCGCAGCGGCCGGTGCACTCCGCGCTTGCCGACGCCCCCGTAAGCCCCACCGGCGCCCAGCACTCCACCGCTCTTCCAGAACAATCCGCCGCGGGCGCTGATGCTGGCGCCGACGCCACCGCACACGAGGTATCTTCTCCCCCGCCCGCACCAAAGCCTTCTGCCGAGGGCGGTTCGGCCGCCGGGCAGGCCGCGGTCGCCGCGGCGAAGAGCCAAGTGGGCCAGCCCTACGTATGGGGCGGCACCGGAAACGGTGGCTTTGATTGCTCGGGCCTTACCCAATGGGCTTATTCACAGGCCGGAGTGGACTTGCCCCGCACGGCGGACCAGCAGACGGTTGGTCAGCAGGTTAGCGCGGATCAATTGCAGCCCGGTGACCTGGTGGTATGGGATGGGCACGTGGCAATGTATTCCGGCAATGGCGAAATCGTGGAGGCCGGAGACCCGGTGCAAACCAACCCGCTGCGCACCACAAATATGGGTATGCAATTCAAAGGCTTTTGGCGGCCCACGGCCTAAGGCCGGTGCGGCCTCGCGCGCTGCTTAGGGCGTTGGGTAGACTAAAACGCCATGAGCACCCGCGCAATTGTACCTGTAAAGCTCTCGCTGACCGAGGGCGATTTTTATACCCTCTGGGCACCCAAGTGGCGCCAACATGGCTCCGAGTGGCAGGCCTTTCTGGGCGATGACGAGGCCGTCCTAGCCTTTAACTCACCCGCCGAGCTGCTGTGCTTCGTGGAGTCTGGCACTAAGCATGATTTGCTGGACCACCCGCACTGGGACCAGTTTGCCGGCCGCGATGCGGACCGCGTTACCCCGGCGGAGCGCGATGAGTATGACCTCATCGGCATGCCGGAGGCGCTGGCTGGTCGCCCGAGCCACCGGAACGTATCCACGGTGGCCCGCAACCTGGAGATGGCCTCCGCGCTTGCCGACGTCGCCGGTGCAGAGCACACCACCATCTTCTTCGCCTCCCACTCCATCCTGCGCAACGTCTCCCGCGGCGCCGACCACTACTCCGGCGAACAGGGCATGAGCGAGTGGTCCGGCGTGGGCCACGTCATCGCCGGCAACTGGAAGAAGGTCATCGAGGACCTGGATGAGCACGTCCGCGTGGTCTCCAGCGATGACTTTGATGCGGCCAAGGTCTCCGATGCCAAGGAGCGCATCTCTTCTGCTGCTGCCGCCTCCGCTGCAGCGGCCAAGGAAGCCGAGGAAAAGCGCAAGGCTGCCGCCGAGGCCGCTGACCCGTACGATAACTCCCCGTGGGCCGCCGCCGGCATCGATCCCATCAAGATCACCGCGCAGTCCAAGTCCGTCTACACCCTGCGCACCTACCTGGACGGCAAGCCCATCTTCTTGGGCAAGTGGGGCGAGATTTTCACCTTCGATTCCCCGAAGACCCTCGTGCGCTGGATCATGGACAACGATGACCACGACCTAGCCCGCGTATCCACCTGGGAAGAGGTTGTCGCCGCCGCTAATGCCGGCGAGCTAGAAATTCAGGTCCACCCGGATAACCAGTACTCCTTCAACGGCATCGTGCGCGATATCGAAAAGGGCCCAGAGGCCGTCGATTCCGATCAGATGGCGCGCTGCTATGAGGTATGCGCCGATGCCGCTGACTGGGCAGGCGACGATTCCATTAACTCTTATATGCTGGCTCACCCGCGCCTGCAGGACTACTTGGGCTACATGCTCGGCTCCACCGAGCACGCCGGCTACGTACCGTCCAAGCCATATAACGAGCACGCTGAGTCCTGGAAGGGCTTGGAAGATATGCTCATCAAGCGCTTCTCCAAGTTCTAAACCCGTACCAGGTCGCGCGGCCCCGGCCGCGCGTGGCATCCGCCGCCCCGCGCCTTTGCCCCGCTGCACAGCAGCTGGGCGGAGCGGGGCGGCTTTTGCGTTTAATCGCCCGCTGCTTCTTGCTCCTAGCGTCGGCTCCGGGTCCGGTCGCGCATGTATTTGTCGAAAATCAGCCACACGACAAAGGCGCTGAGGCCAACAATGGATCGGCCCAGGGTTCCTATCCCAAAGACCCCGCCCAGAATCAGGCCGAGCACAATAAGGCTGATGAAAGTTACGACCCACGACACGTGCGTGTTGTATTTCATCGCTCGTCCTCCCTTAGTACGTGACTTTAGAGGTGGCGGCGAAGGTGGTCAATGAGGGCGTCGATAAGCTCGCGCGATTGCGGCGCCTTGGGTTTAATCTGGTCAAAGCCGTGATAGGCGCCGGCCCACACGTCGAGGGTGGTGTCCACGCCGGCTGCGTCGAGGGCTTGGGCAAAGGCCACGGATTCATCGCAGAAAAGGTCGATGCCGCCCACCCCGATCCACGTGGGCGGCAGGCCGGAAAGATCACTGCGCGTGGCCGGCGAAGCATAGGGCGGCAGGTCAACATCCAGGTGGTCGTCTCCCAGGTACATCGACCACGCGCCGCGGTTCGGGCCCGCCGTCCAGATGAATTGGCCCACCGCACCGGACTTATCCGTGGTGCGGTGATCCAGCATGGGATAGACCAAGCCGAGCGCGCGGACCGGATGGCCCTCATCCAAGGCCCGCTGGACCAAGCCCGCGGCAAGGCCACCGCCGGCGCTATCGCCGGCGACGGCGATGCGCGAGGTATCCCCGCCCAGCTTATCGCCGTGTTCTTGCACCCAGCGCAGCGCGGCGTAACACTCATCATGATCCGCGGGGAACGGCTCTTGGGTGGATTTGTGGTAGCGCGGGGCTACCACGATGGCACCGAGCTCGGACGCCATGCGGGCATTCTGCGGGTCATACATGGCCGGGCCACCGATGAGATGGCCGCCGCCGTGCGTCCATACGACCACGGGGCGCGGCCCAGCGGTGGCTGCGCCCTGGGCATCGCCGCGTGGGGTAAGCACGCGGGCACTAAAGGCGTGGCCATCGAAGGAAGCGGAGAACTCCGTAATATCCACCGCGTGCCGCACCGGACGGGAAAAGTCGATGCTGGCAAAGAAGCGGCTGGCGTGGGCAAAGGTGGCGTCGGCAAGCAGGTGCATAGGCAGGTACAAAATCGGGCTGCGAAGGCCCGGTGCCACCTCGCGCAGGTACGGCCTGCGGCTGAGCGCATACGCCGCCATGCCCGCTACCCCGACCACACCGGTCAGGGCAGCCCCGGCCTTGAGGACTCGCGAAACGCGCATTTAGAAATCGCGCAGAATACGCTGTGCCAGCGGCTCAGAGGAAGCCGGGTTCTGGCCGGTGTACAGGTTGCGATCCACAATGACGTTCGGGGACATCGGATCGGTCTCCTGGTAATCCGCGCCGAGCTCGCGCAGGCGGGTCTCCAGCGCCCACTTAGCGGCGGCGATGACGTCCTCGCCCTCCTCAGCATTGCTGAAAGCAGTCATTTTGTAGCCCTTGAACGGCCAGTTCTCGTTATCTACGGCCAATAGCGCTGCCGGGGCGTGGCAAACGAGGCCGAGCGCGCGGCCGGAATCCATGCGAGCCTGCAGAAGCTTAGCGGAATCCTGGTCATAGGCCAGATCCTCCATCGGGCCATGGCCGCCTGGGTAGAAGATGAGGTCATAGTCTTCCTCATTGACATCGGCCAGGTTCATCGGGTTCTCCAGCGCTACGCCTAACTCTGCCAGGTAGTTTTCCTGCGCCATGCGCACGTTATCGGGCAGTACCTCCAGGCTGTACTCGTCTACGACGGGAGCCTTTGCTCCGGGGGTAGCGAAGTGGATATCCCAGCCTGCGCCTTGGAAGGCGCGGTGCGGTGCAATAAGCTCCTCGGCCCAGTAACCGGTCGGGCGCTTGGTGCCATCGGCCAGCGTCCATTCCTCAGCGGCGGTAACAACAAAAAGTACGGAAGGCATGTAATTCTCCTTTAGTCAGTAGTTTCTTCAGCGGCGTCTGCCAAAGACTCTTCAGTGTCTGGGCCTGCCAGCTCGGAGTCTGAAAGTTCCTCGTATGCTGGCAGGATAACCGTTTCTAGCAGATGCTGCCGTAATTCCTGGTCAGCAAAGGAATTCTCCACCGCTTTGACGGTGAGGTCGAAAAATTCCTCCAGCCCGTAGCCAAAGGTCTCACTCAGCGCGAGGAACTGCTTGGTCAAGGTGGTCTCGCCCGAGGAAATGGTGCAGGTAAAGCCCAGCTGCTGCAGCAGTGGCAGTGGGTGGTCGGTCAGCTCCTCGGCTTCCTCCAGTGGGGTAAAGACCAGGGGAATATGGCGGTCGCGGATGTAGCCAGAGGCCTTGCCCGGCACGATGCCTTCGATATTCGCAGTGAAGTCATCGATCATATTCACCGGGTGGATAAGGCGATTCACGCCGGCCTGGGCGGCGCGCTCAACTTCCGCGAAGTCCTCGCCCACGTGAATCTGGGTGGGTAGGTAGGCGGCGCGGAAGTCCGCGGCCGCGCCCGCCTCGTCCTGCGGGAGGTTATAGCCCACCACGGGGGCGTCGTCAGGCACTGCTGCCTCAGGGGCCGTGCCGGCCAGGACGAGGCGGGAGTCCAGGGAAGGAATGCGGGCTGCAACGGCGGCTTCAACAACCGCGGCAGCGTCCAGGCCAATCGCTGCTGGATCCAAGTGCAGTTCCGCGTAGACCACGCCGTCTGCGGCTAGGGCTTCGTAGCGCTCACGGATGGTCGCGGTGAGTTCCTCCGGCGTAGCGGCCGTGGAGTTAATGGGCTCAAAGAGGGAGACCTTAGGCAGCTTGGCCACCACGTCGGCGGCGGAGTCCTTGTTTTCAGGGCTAATCAAAGGCGCGTCATGCATGCGTCCCATCGTAGGCACGGGCCTAAGATGTGTCATGTCATGAAAAGAATTATAGCTAGTTCCCTCGTTACCGTCCTGCTCAGCGGCGCACCGCTCGCGCTGGCGGAAGAGCCGGAAACTCCTACCACCATGCGCACCACCGCCCCGGATACCGATAAGTGCCCGCACGCCGAGCGCCCGGAAAAGGCCACCACCACCTCGGAGCGCCTCGCTCCTGGGCAGGCCTCACCCACCCCGCTGCCGCCGGTGGAAAGCAATGAGGCCTGTGGCACCACCCTGCCCGAAGGGTTCAAGGTGGATAAGGATGTGGTGGCCGCGGCGTGGATGGTCTCCGATATCGATTCCGGCGAAATCATCGCAATGAAGGACCCTAACGGCCGCTACCGGCCGGCCTCCATCATCAAGGCACTGCTGGCGCTGGTGGTTATCGACGAACTGGATCTGCACCAGAAGGTCGAGGTGGGCGAAGAATCGGCACAGATTGACGGCTCAGCGGTCGGCATCGGCCCAGGCGGCACGTACACGGTGGAACAGCTTTTGCAGGGCTTGCTCATGGCCTCTGGCAACGATGCCGCGCACGCCCTGGCACAGGAATTGGGCGGCGACGAGGCCACACTGCGCAAGGTCAATGAGAAGTCGGCCGAGATCGGCACAAATTCCACCTACGCGGCCAGCTACTCTGGGCTCGATGCCCCGGGCATGTCTACCTCGGCCGAGGATATTTCCCGCATTTACCGCGCGGCCTTCCATAACCCGACCTTCGCGCGGATTGTGGATACGGAGTCCGTGGACTTTCCCGGCTGGGGCGACCTTGACGGTTACCAATTAGGCAACGATAACGGGCTCTTCCTCAATGATCCGGACGGCATTGGTGGCAAGACGGGCTTTACCGATGACGCGCACCATACCTTCGTCGGCGCGCTCGACCGCCATGGCCGACGGCTGCAGGCGGTGCTGCTCGATACCACCGTGGAGCACGGCCCGCGCGCGTGGGAGCAGGCCCAGAAGCTGCTGCACGAGGCCTACAAGGTGCATCCCGGTGACGGTGTAGGGCAGTTGCTTGCCGACGTCCATTCCGACGCCGACTCCACTGCCTCCCCGGCCCCCGATGCCCAGGCACAATCGGCCAACTCCTCCTTGGCCGGGGTGCAGGGGTGGCTCGGCTGGGTTATCGCCGGCGCCGTAGTGTTGCTGGCTATTTGCGTGGGTGCTTTTTCACTACTTCGGCGTTAGCCCACTCATCGTGGGAGCCGCGGCGGTTATTCTTCTCCGAAATGGTGAAGGTATGCACGCCGGCGCCCACCCAGCTGGCGAACGTACCGGGGCCCGGCACGATATTGACTAGGCGCCACCACTGGCGCTTAGCGGACTGGGTGAGGGTGAGCCGCTCTTTGGTGTCGACATCGCGCACCGTGTAGCCCATCAGCAGCTTGGCCGGGCTGGCGCCGAGCCAACATTCGGTGCCCAAGGTGTAGAGCAGCAAGATGATGGCGCCGCCAATGAACGTCGAGAGCTCATCCACGCCGCCGGACAGCAGCGCGCCGCCGAAGCTGCCGCTAATGAGCGAAAAGAAGATGAGGTCCAAAATGGCCATGCCGATGCGCGCATCTTGACCGGCGCGCTGGCTAATTTCGGCCGCTGGTTGTTGTACCAACGGCGCGGGTACAGCCGCGTTCGCCGTTGCCGGCGGGAATGGATTGTGCTGCGGGGCAAAGGGATTGCGCGCATACGGCGACCCATAGGGGCTCGAGGTCTGCGCAAATCGTGGTTCCTGCTGAGCGTGACGCCCCGGCCCGGCCGCCTGACCGGGCTGGAAGGACTGAGCTTGCTGCTGGGCTTGCAGTGGCCGCGGGTTCCACTGCCCTACCGCGCCCAGCTGTCCGAGGTCTCCCCAGGTGGGGCGCACTCCCGCCGCGCACGCCTTATCGTATTCGGCCCGCTTTGCAGCAGAGCCCAAGACGCTGGCAGCGATGCGCAGCTGCGCGCGCCGCGGATCTTCAATGTCGTGGCCTTGCTGCTGTAGCAGCACATCCTTGGACTCCAGCAAGACTAAGAGCTCGTGCTCGCCATCGCGGCGATCTAGTCCCCATTCCTCATAAAGATTCGGTGCGATGTCATTGGCGTTCATAATGCTCCATCTTAAAGCCCAACGGCAGCGGCGGCCTCACCCCTAAGGAGGAGATTTTACTTACGGCGCAACAAGCTCCATGCGCCCACGGCCGCGGCGCCTACAGCGGCGCCAACGCCGAAGGTCGCACCTGCAGGCGCGCCTTCCTTGACCTCGTTGCGGACGCGAATAACGGCCGGCTCTGGGACCGGCGGGTGAGCGTACTTCAGGGACTCGGCGGTGGTGGCGGTCCACGCGGAGACGTACAGCACCACGCGCCAAATCAGATACATGACCACCATGAGCACGATGACGGGGCCGAAGACCGCGCCGGCAGGGCTGCCGGTAGCAGAGGACATGATGAGCGTGGACAGCTGCTTGAGCAGCTCAAAAGCCACGGCACCAATGGCCGCGCCGATAAGGCCGGACTTCTTCGGCACCTTGGTGCGCGGCAGGATCATAATCAGCCACCACATGACGATGAGGTTGGCCAGAAGGCCCACTGCCAAGCCGACAAAGAAAATAACCGAGTCCATGCCCGGGAAGGACTCGATTCCTACGCGCTCAAAGATTTTCTGGGTAAGGCCGGAGGACCCGGCGGCGGTGACGCCAAAGGCGATGAGGAATGCCACGATAAGGCCAATGAGGCCCACCAGGTCAGACAACTTCTTCTTCAAGAAGGAACCGCCCTCGTTGGCATCGATGCCCCACATGGCCGAGATACCGATGCGCAGGTTGTTCATCCAGCCTAGGCCGGACCACAGAGTGGTCAAACCACCGATACCGAACATGGCGCCGCGTTGGTCAATGGCGGTATCCAAGATCTCATTGACCGTATCTCCCATATCGCCATCGATAGAACTGGTGATATGGGATTGCAGATCATTGAGCAGGTCCTCGCGGTTAGCCAAGACGGCGGCGACGGTGGCCACGACCAGCATGGCAAGCGGGAAGATGGAGAGCACCGAATAATAGGTGATGCCGGCGGCAAACTGGTTGCCGCCTTCGGCACCGTAGCGCTCGTTCATGCGCATGAGGTGGTCAACGAATCCGGACTTGGAGCGAATCTTATCTACCGCACCGGGATCGTCGGCATTGGCGCGTTCGATGCCGTAGTGGTCCGTCTTCTTCGAGGAGGATTGCGTGGTGGTAGGCACGTGCTTCCCTTCTTGCTCGCACAGTTTTTATCTCACCTAGAGTAACTGGCAGATGCCCACTTGTCCCTTTGCGGGGTGGGGCACGGGGGAAGCGGCCGCTTACTACTTGCGCAGGCGGGGAAGGAAGCCGACCTTTTCATAGACGGCGTCGACAAGCGGCTGGGCAATCTCCTGCGCCGTCTCCGCGCCCTGCGCCAGGATGCGCTCGAGCTCGCCGCGGTCCGCCATCAACTCGTCATAGCGCGCCTTGAGCGGAGTGGTAAATTCCTGCAGCGCGTCGGCGGTATCGACCTTGAGGTGGCCGTAGCCCTGGCCGGCGTACTTTTCCACCAAGGAATCGATGGATTCACCGGTGAGCGCAGACTGGATGACCAGCAGGTTGGACACACCCGGCTGGTTGTCGCGGTCAAAAGCCACCGAGCCCAAGTCATCCGTCACGGCGGACTTGATGCGCTTAGCCGAGGTCTTCGGTGCATCAAGCAGGTTGACCAGGCCCTTCGGGTTGGCGCCGGACTTAGACATCTTGGACGTCGGCTCTTGCAGGTCATAAATCTTTGCCGCACCCTCCGGGATGAACGGCTCCGGCACCTTGAAGGTCTCGCCATACTTATTGTTGAAACGCTCGGCAAGATTGCGGGTCAGCTCCAGGTGCTGGCGCTGGTCCTCGCCCACCGGCACATAATCCGGCGAGTAGAGCAAGATATCGGAGGCCATGAGGATCGGGTAGGTAAATAGGCCCACCGAGGTGCGGTCCGAGCCCTGCTTGGCAGATTTATCCTTGAACTGGGTCATACGGGAGGCCTCGCCAAAACCGGTAAGGCACTGCAGTACCCAGGTCAGCTCCGCGTGGGCGGGCACGTGCGACTGCACGAAGAGCGTGGACTTTTCCGGATCAATGCCCAAGGCAATGAGCTGTGCGGCACCCGCGATGGTGCGGTTGCGCAGCTCCTCCGGATTTTGCTCCACGGTGATCGCGTGCAGGTCAGGGATGAAGTAGAAGGCGTCATAGCCGTCCTGCAGGTCAATCCACTGCTTCAGCGCTCCCAGGTAATTACCCAGGTGATAGGAATCAGCGGTGGGTTGGATACCGGACAGGACGCGGGAAACGGTGGAATTGTCTGCAGTCATGGTGCCTTATCCTACCCCCTAGCCTCGCCGCGCGGTTCACATCCTTCCCCGGCGCCGCCTGAGCGAAGGATCGAAAAATCCCCTGCCCGATTAGGCAGGGGATGCGGCGCAAGGATGTTAGAGCTTGCGGGAGGTCGGGCTGACCACGTCCATCAGGATGGCCCAACCGGATACCATCAGCGCGCCGCCCACGCCCATGAGCACGATGGGGCCGAGGAAAGCGAAGGACGGACCAACAACGGTCCACCACCAGATGCTCAGGCCGAGGATTACAGCGCCGAGGACGAAAGAAATAATTGCGCGAGCCATGAACTTTCTCCGTTGCAGATTACTGAATTTTTTGACCTACCTATAGTAGCACTACTGCTTGTGTTTGGGCGCCTTGCGCTTGCCGACGTCCCCCTTATTAAAGCTCCACTGCTGCTCCACGTTTACTCCCCTTGCCCCTGGCGAGTGCCGGCCGCTCGGCCGCGTAATCGACTGCTGCTTCGGCCGGCGCGCAATGCGGTTGCTCGACATATCGTCGTAGTCTGCCCCCTCTGCCGCAGTAGAAAAAGCTCGTGTCTTGTTCTTAAACGGGCGACTTAAAGGCCTAGTCAGCGGGCGTGTGATGGGGCTGGCATAGCGCGTGGCCGCGCCTGCCTTGCGCTTGGCCTTGCGGGCGCCATCGCGCACAATGCGCGCAGACAAACGCAGGCGCGGGTCCATCTGCTGCTCGGCGTCGCGGTATTCGAAGACGGGCAGGCCCTTCTTGAAGTAGATCGCGGCCAAGCGAGCAATAAAGCACACGGAGGCGGTGATAATCGCGGTCGGTTCCTCGGCCAGGCCACTGTGGTACAGCGCCATAAATAGCGCCGCGGCGAGCAGCGAGATAGCGGCGTAGAACTCGCCGGAAAAGACCAACGGGATGCGATCCGAAAGCAGGTCACGCAGCACTCCTCCAAAGACGCCGGAAATCACCGCAGAGACCGAGGCAATAATGAACCCGTGGCCCAGATGGACCGCGATTTGGGTGCCGAGCACCGAAAAGACCGCAAGCCCCAGCGCATCCAAGATGAGGAAGAGGTGGCGGAAGTAGTGCATGAGGAATGACATGCCCACCGTCACCACGGCCGCCACGATGACGATTACCAAATAGATGGGGTGCTCAACCCAGGTAAAGGGAGGGTCATCGAGGATCATATCGCGCACCGTGCCGCCGCCCAGCGCCGTCATGGAGGCAATCATGGTGACGCCAAAAAGATCGAGCTTTTGGCGGCCGGCGGACAATGCGGCGGTCATGGACTCGGCCGTAATACCAACTACATACAGGACGCTAAATAGTGGCGTCATCAGCGGTACTCCACCAGCAGTGGGGAATGGTCGGACCAGCGCTGCTCCACGGTAGGAGCCTTATCCACCCAGGTGCGCTGCGCGCGCTCTAGCATCGGGCGGGTGGCCGCCTGGTAATCGATGCGCCACCCGGCGTTGTTATTAAACGCCTGGCCGCGGTAGGTCCACCAGGTATAAGGACCATCTTCTTCTGGGTGCAGGCGGCGGGCGACGTCGAACCACTGCGGTTCTGCCGCTGGGGCCCACGGCTCGCCGCCGGCGTACTCGACCACTCCCTGCCACTGCCCCAGGTTCTTCTTCTCCTGCGGCTTGTCATCCGGGAACGCGCCAAAGACATGGTCCATAAAGGCGCGCTCTTCCGGCAGGTGGCCAGCCTTCTTTTCGTTGGCCTTATTATTTTTCAGGTCCTGGGCGCGGTGGCAGATATTCCAGTCGCCGCCGATGACCATGTCGGCCGGGCTGCCATCAGAATTCGTGCGCGCCGCGTTCTCCGCCAGCACCTCCTGGAATTCATCCAAGAAGCGGTACTTTTCATCCAACTTCGGCGAACCAGTATCGCCGGAAGGCAGGTACAGCGAGGCGACGCGAATATCGCGGGTGGTAGCCGCAATCCAGCGGCCGGCGTCGGTAAAGGAGCCGAAGCCCACTTCGACGTCGGCAAGCGGGGTGCGAGACAGGATACCCACGCCGGCGCGGCCCTTTGCGGCGGCGTCGGCAAGAGCTAAGTGCCACCCCGCCTCTAGGGCTGGGGCCAGGGCCTTTTCGGCCTGCTCCGGGGTTGCGCGCACCTCCTGCATGAGCACGATATCGGCCGGAGTCTCCTCTAGCCAGGCGTTCATACCGGGGTTATTTTCATTGCGCTGCTTGCACGCAGCGCGGATTCCGTTGACATTAACGCTCGCGATGGTAAGGGTCATGCCAACAGCATATCGGTAAGCCTAGGCGCGGCGAGAAAGGCGCTTTTTATCCCACATCGTCGCAGCCCATACCAGGCAGCCCGCAGCCGCCAGGGCCGCACCGGCCAGCGCCGGGGCGGAGTAGCCCAAGCCGGCACCCACCACGGCGCCGCCAATGGTCGCACCGGCCGCGTTTGCGATGTTCAGCGCGGACTGGTTAAGGGCTGCGGCCAAAGTCTGGGCGTCGCCAGCCACATGCACCAAGCGCAGCTGCAGCGAAGGAACCAAGGTGGAGCCCATAAATGCCACGCAGCCAAAGCACAAAGTGGCGGGAATGGCATGGCTAGAAAGGAAGTAGAAGGCCGTCAGGATAACGATGAGGCAAGCCAAGGCAAAGATAATGCCAAACTCCAGGTTGCGGTCAGCCAGCCAACCGCCAAAGGCATTGCCGATGGTCATGCCGATGCCATAGGCCATGAGCACCACCCAGATGAGGCTCTGGTCCATGCCGGCGACCTCGGTCATGGTCCACGAAATATAGGTATAGACGGAGAACATGCCGCCAAAGCCGACCACGCCCATGATGACGGTGAACCACACCTGACTGTTTTTGAACGCACCAAATTCGGTGCGGATATCGGTCTGCTTCATCTCCGTCATGTGCGGCATCAGGAAGAACAACGCAATGGCGGTGACGATACCCAAAGCCACGACCACTAGGTAGGCCGCCTGCCAGCCCAGCGCGGAGCCGAGGGCTTGGGCGGCTGGTACACCAATAACCGTGGCGATGGCCAGGCCCATGCCCACATAAGCCATGGCCTTGCCGCGGCCGCCTGGGGGCGCCATGGATGCGGCCGAGAGATTAGCCACGGAGAAATAAGCGCCGTGCGGCATGCCCGCAATAAAGCGCGCGACCATGAGGATGGCGTAATTCGGTGCCAAGACCGAGAGGAGGTTGCCCACCACGAGGAAGCCGATGAGCAGCAGGATGAGCCGGCGGCGCGGCAGCTTGCCGGTAAAGGCCGCAATCAGCGGGGCACCGACCACCACGCCCATGGCATAGATGGTGATGAGTGTGGAGGCGTTTTCTTCCGAAACGCCAAAATCATCTGCAATAAGCGGCAGCAGGCCCATCGACACGAATTCCGTGGTGCCAATGGCAAAGGCACCAAGCGCCATCGCCACCATGACAATAGCGCGGCGACCGGCGGTAATCTCCGTTTGCAAAGGCAACGGACGACGCCGAATTCGGGGCTCGTGGGCACTGCGCGGGCTGAGCTCGTCGATGATTTTCATGGAGAGTGAGGGTACACCCCACGTTTAGCTGTAGCATGCCCGCAGTGGGCGCTCGTGAATATCTCCACCCGTCCAGCCAGTGGGTGATGCTAGCCACGCAACCCTTTTCAAGGGGCGCAAATGGGGGATCACAATCAGCAAACTAGCCCACATGCCGCCCACAAAATCGGTAATCTGGGCACTTGAACAATTTTCCAACGTTAATTAGGAGAATCATGGCAAAGATTACGTGGACCCGTACCGATGAGGCGCCGCTGCTGGCGACCTACTCCCTCAAGCCCATCGTGGAGGCCTTCGCTTCCACCGCTGGCATCGACGTGGAAACCCGCGATATCTCGCTGGCCGCCCGCATCGCCGCGCAGTTCCCAGAGCGCCTGACCGAGGAGCAGAAAGTCGAAGACGCCCTGGCGGAGCTGGGCAAGATGGCCAAGACCCCGGAAGCAAATATCATCAAGCTGCCGAATATTTCTGCTTCCCTGGTGCAGCTGAAGAAGGCCATCGCCGAGCTGCAGGCCGCAGGTTACGATCTGCCTGATTACCCGGATAATCCTTCCACCGAGGAAGAAAAGGACATCGCCGCCCGCTATGACTCCGTCAAGGGCTCCGCTGTTAACCCGGTGCTGCGCGAGGGCAACTCCGACCGCCGCGCGCCAGAGGCCGTGAAGAACTTTGTAAAGAAGCACCCGCACCGCATGGGCGAGTGGTCCAAGGACTCCAAGACCAACGTTGCCACCATGGCGGACAACGACTTCCGCCACAATGAGAAGTCCGTCATCCTGGACAACGAGGACACCCTGTCCATCGTCCTCAAGACCGCCGATGGCGAGCAGACCCTGCTGCCGGAGCTTCCTGTTCTTAAGGGTGAGGTCATCGACGGCACCTTCATGTCCGCAAAGGCCCTAGATGAGTTCCTCCTCGCACAGGTCAAGCGCGCTCAGGAAGAGGGCGTGCTCTTCTCCACCCACCTGAAGGCCACCATGATGAAGGTCTCTGACCCCATCCTCTTCGGCCACGTCGTCCGCGCCTTCTTCGCCGATGTTTATGACAAGTACGGCGAGGAGTTGCTGGCTGCTGGCCTCAATGGCGAGAACGGCTTGGGCGCCATCTACGAGGGCCTGAAGAACCTGGACAACGGCGAAGAAATCAAGGCTGCTTTCGACGCCGCGCTTTCCGACGGCCCCGACCTCGCCATGGTCAACTCCCACAAGGGAATCACCAACCTGCACGTGCCTTCCGACGTCATTATTGACGCCTCTATGCCTGCCATGATCCGCACCTCCGGCCACATGTGGAATAAGAACGACGAGGAGCAGGACACCCTCGCCGTCATCCCGGATTCCTCCTACGCCGGCGTCTACCAGGCCGTTATCGAGGACTGCAAGGAAAACGGCGCCTTCGACCCGACCACCATGGGTACCGTGCCGAACGTGGGCCTCATGGCACAGAAGGCCGAGGAGTACGGCTCCCACAATAAGACCTTCAAGATTCCGGCCACCGGCACCGTTGAGGTCCGCAACTCCCAGGGCGAGGTCCTCATCTCCCACGACGTGGAGGAAGGCGATATCTGGCGCGCCTGCCAGACCAAGGACGCCCCGATCCAGGACTGGGTCAAGCTCGCCGTCAACCGCGCTCGCCTGTCCGGTATGAAGACCATCTTCTGGCTCGACCCGGAGCGCGGCCACGACCGCAATATCAAGTCCCTGGTGGAGAAGTACCTTAAGGACCACGACACCGAGGGCCTGGACATCTCCATCGAGGACCCGGTAACCGCTACCAAGACCTCCATCGAGCGCATCCGCCGCGGCGAGGACACCATCTCTGTCACCGGCAACGTGCTGCGTGACTACAACACGGACCTCTTCCCCATTCTCGAGCTGGGTACCTCCGCCAAGATGCTGTCTGTGGTTCCGCTCATGGCGGGCGGCGGCCTCTTCGAGACCGGTGCGGGCGGCTCCGCCCCGAAGCACGTCCAGCAGGTCGAGGAAGAAAACCACCTGCGCTGGGATTCCCTCGGCGAGTTCTTGGCCCTGGCCGAGTCCTTCCGCCACGAGAAGCAGACCAACGGCAACGAGAAGGCCGGCGTCTTGGCCGCCACCTTGGACAAGGCCACCGAGCGCCTGCTCAATGAGGGCAAGTCCCCGTCCCGCAAGGCTGGCGAAATCGACAACCGCGGTTCCCACTTCTTCCTGGCCACCTTCTGGGCCGAGGAGCTGGCTAACCAGACCGATGATGCCGATCTTGCCGCTGCGTTCAAGGACGTGGCTTCCCAGCTGTCCTCCCAGGCAGACGAGATTGCCCAGGCGCTTGTCGACGCCCAGGGCAACCCCGCCGACCTCGGCGGCTACTACTGGCCAAATGACGAGAAGACCTCTGCCGTCATGCGCCCAGTTGCTCAGTTCAACGAGATTATCGACGGCCTGAAGAAGTAATTCTTCCCAGGCAAAAGCCGCCCCGCAGCGTTCGTCGAATCGCTGCGGGGCGGCTTTGGTGTGTCTGCGTGCCTAGAAGCTGTCGAGCCAGGCGGCGTGCACGCGGGCGTCGCCATTTTCTTCTGGGTGAAAGCTCAGCGCTGTCACGCGGCCTTGGCGCACGCCGACCACCGCGTCGCCGTCCTCGCCCGGCACCGTCGCGATGACCTCGACGCCATCGCCCACGCGGGTGACCAGCGGCGCGCGAATGAAACTCGCCTCGATGTCGAGCGTCTCCTCCCCCGCCGTCACAGGCACCGTGCGCTCTTCGGAAAAGCGCTGGTTGCCAAAGGCATTGCGCCGCACGGTCACGTCCAATAGCCCCAGGGTTTGCTGCCCCGGCGCGGGGTTTTCGAGCTCGCGAGCGCAATAGATGAGCCCCGCGCAGGTCGCGAGCACCGGCAATCCTGCGGCCGCGGCGTCGCGCAGCGGCTCGGCCAGCCCGAAGCTACGCGCCAGCTTGTCGATGACGCTCGACTCGCCGCCCGGAATCACCAGCCCGTCGAGTCCGTCCAAGTCGCGCGGCACCCGCACCCGGCGAGTCGCCACACCGAGCCCGTCCAAAATGCGCAGGTGCTCCTCGACGCCGCCCTGCAGCGCCAGCACCCCGACGGTGGCTACCATCCGCGCTCAGCCAGGCGGTGCGGTGCAGGCACGTCGTTGACGTTAATGCCCACCATGGCCTCGCCCAGGCCGCGGGAAAGCTTGGCGAGCTCAGCGGGGTCGTCGTAAAGCGTGGCAGCCTTCACGATGGCCTCCGCGCGCGCCGCCGGGTTGCCGGACTTGAAGATGCCGGACCCAACAAAGACGCCTTCGGCGCCCATCTGGCGGACGAGGGCGGCGTCGGCAGGCGTAGCCACGCCACCGGCAACGAAGAGCACAACCGGGAGCTTGCCGGTCTCCGCAACCTCTGCAACCAGGTCATACGGCGCCTGCAGTTCCTTGGCCGCGACGTAGAGCTCGTCTCGGTCCAGGTGGCGCAGTCGGGCAATCTCGGCCTTAATGGTGCGCAGGTGCTTCACGGCCTCGGAGACGTCGCCGGTGCCGGCCTCGCCCTTGGATCGAATCATGGCCGCGCCTTCGGTGATGCGGCGCAGCGCCTCGCCCAGGTTGGTCGCACCACACACGAACGGCACGTCGAAGTCCCACTTATTGATGTGGTTGACGTAATCGGCCGGGCTGAGCACCTCGGACTCGTCGATGAAGTCCACGCCCAGCTCGCCCAGGATCTGCGCCTCTACAAAGTGGCCGATGCGGGCCTTAGCCATGACCGGGATGTCCACGGCCTCGACGATGCCCTCGATAAGCTCTGGGTCAGACATGCGGGCCACGCCGCCCTGCGCGCGGATATCGGCCGGCACGCGCTCCAGCGCCATCACGGCCGACGCGCCCGCGTCCTCCGCAATGCGCGCCTGCTCCGGCGTGACGACGTCCATGATGACGCCGCCCTTCAACATATCGGCCAGTCCTCGCTTCACGCGCGTGGTAGCGCGTCCTTGTTCATTTATCTGTTCAGTCATAGGTGCCATAGTGACCCACACAAGTGGTACAAGACAAGAGCCATTTTCAGCGTGTTGGATTAGACCACTTATGATGGGCCCGTGCCCCTTCGCCTCGATCCCTCTGATACGCGGCCGCTGCCCGTGCAAGTAGCCGCAGCCCTACGCGCCCAGGTCGCCGCCGGCGTCCTCCTGCCAGGCGAGCGCGTTCCTTCGACCCGCCACTTGGCTTCGCAGCTCGGCATTTCCCGAGGCAGCGTGGTCACCGCCTACGACCAACTCACGGCCGAGGGCTACCTCACCGCCGAGGTTGGCTCCGGCACCGTCATAAACCCGCTGCTTCCCCACGCGCGTGCCCCACGGCCGGAGCCAGCCCCCGCACCGGCCGCCGAGCCCGAACTGGTGTCACTGACCCCCGGCCTGCCCGACACCGCCGGCATCCTCACCCCTGAATGGAGGGCCGCCTGGCGTGCAGCGGCCGTCGACCCTTCCGGCGATCTGCCCCGCGAGGTCGCCGCCCACCTGCGCCACATGCGCGGGCTCACCGTGGACCCGGCCTGCGTACTCATCACCGCCGGTGCCCGCGACGGCCTCTCCGTGCTCCTGCGCGCCCTCGGCCGCCAGTTGCGCGTGGGCGTGGAATCCCCCGGCTATCCCAGCTTGCGCCGCGTACCCCAGGCTCTCGGCCACACGTTGGTGGAAATCCCCACCGACCCCGACGGCGTCACCGTCCCCGCGGCCGATCTCGACGCCCTCATTGTCACCCCCAGCCACCAATACCCCTACGGCGGCTCCCTGCCCGCAGCCCGGCGCGCCGAACTCGTCGAATGGGCCCGCGCACACGACGCCCTCCTCATCGAGGACGACTTCGACTCCGAACTGCGCTACGTCGGCCAGCCACTGCCCGCCCTGGCCGCCCTCGCCCCGGAGCACACCGTGCTGCTGGGTACCTTCTCCTCGGTCATCTCCCCCTCCATTGCCTGCGGCTACCTCGTCGTCCCACCGCGCCTGCGCCCGGCCGTTGACCGCGTGCGCGAGGTCTTCGGCCAACCCGTCGGCGCCATCCCCCAGGCCGCGCTCGCCCACTACCTCGCCAGCGGCGCTTTACGACGCCACACCGGCCGCATGCGCCGCACCTACAAACGCCGCCGCAACCTCGTAGCTGAAACGCTTGGCACCGTCGATGGTGCGCAACTCCTCCCCATCCACGGTGGCCTTCACGCGGTATTGCTGTGCGACCCAGCCGTGGTCCCCCGCGCCGCCGCCCGCGGCATCAAGCTCACCCCGCTGCGCGATTATTGGGGTGGCGCCGACGCCGAAGATGGCGTCGTCCTCGGCTTCGGCCACCTCAGCGACTCCGAGCTGCGCACGAGCCTCACCGCGGTCGCGGCCGCATTACGCGAGTGATACCGTCATCTCAAAGGCCATAAAAGAAAGGTGATAAATGTCCCTCGGTCCGCTTGAATTTCTACTCATACTCATTCCGTTCCTCATCCTCGCCGGAATCATCGCCATCGTGGTCAAGCTCGTGCGCAATAGCAACGAAACTCGCGCAAACACCCGCCGCATTGCCGATCAGCTCGAGAAACAAGACCGCCACCGCTAAGCAAGGCACCCCACCAGACCAAGCGCACACTGACCGCTTGGTCTATTTTTATTCTCGTCCCTGCCAGCGGGTTTCACTAAACCCGTTCGCAAGACATACCGCTTGGTCTAGTCTTGCCAAGCATGACGACGAAATACGATAACTCCAATTCCAACTGGTCCTTCGCTACCCGCTCCGTACACGCCGGCCAAAACCTCGACGGGCACCACAACGCCCGCAACGTGCCGATTTACCAGACCACTTCCTACGTCTTTAACGACGCCGAGCACGCGGCCAACCGCTTCAATCTTTCCGACGCCGGCCCCATTTACACCCGCCTGACCAACCCCACCCAGGACGCGTTGGAAGAGCGACTCGCCTCCCTCGAGGGCGGCGTCGCGGCCGTCGCCTTCGCTTCGGGCCAAGCCGCCGAGACCGCGGCCATTTTGAACCTCGCCTCGGCCGGCGACCACATCGTGTCCTCCCCGCGCCTCTACGGCGGCACCTCCACCCTCTTTACCGTCACACTCAAGCGCCTAGGCATCGACGTCACCTTCGTCGAGGACCCGGATGACCCGCAATCCTGGCAGGACGCCGTCCAGCCAAATACCAAGGCCTTCTACGGCGAGACCTTCGGCAACCCCGTGGCCGATGTCCTCGATATCCCGGCCATCGCCGAGGTCGCCCACAACAACCAGGTCCCGCTCATCGTAGATAACACCATCGCCACCGCCGCCCTCGCCCGGCCGCTGGACCTCGGCGCGGACATCGTCGTGGTTTCCACCACCAAGTTCTACACCGGCAATGGCTCGGCCATCGGCGGCGCGATTATCGACGGCGGCTCTTTCGACTGGACCGTCACCCGCAACGGCGAGCCCGTATTCCCCTACTTCGTCACCCCGGATGAGGCCTACCACGGCCTGAAGTACGCCGACCTCGGCGCCCCAGCCTTCGCCCTCAAGGCCCGCGCCGGCCTGCTGCGCGATACCGGCGCCGCCATCTCCCCCTTCAACGCCTGGCTGACGCTGAATGGAATCGAGACGGTGGGGCTGCGCGTCGAAAAGCACAATGCCAACGCCCAGGCCGTTGCCGAGTACCTGGAAGGCCACGCCAAGGTCACCAAGGTCAACTACGCCGGCCTGGATTCTTCGCCGTATAAGGCCACCAAGGAAAAGCTCGGCTACGCCTACACCGGCTCCGTGCTCTCCTTCGACATCGACGGCGGCCGCGAGGAAGCCTGGGCGTTTATCGACGCCCTCAAGCTCCACTCCAACCTCGCCAATATCGGCGACACCCGCTCTCTGGCCGTGCACCCGGCAACCACCACGCACTCCCAGTCCGACGAGCCTGCGCTCGCCGCGGCCGGCATCACCCAGTCCACCATCCGCCTGTCCGTGGGCATCGAGCACATCGATGACATCATCGCGGACCTCGAGCTGGGCTTTGACGCGCTGGCATGAAGCTAATTAGCATTGGCGACTTTCACACCGAAGCCGGCGCCACGCTTGCCGACGCCCACATTGCCTACCACCGCTTCGGCCACCTCCTCGGCGATCCCCACGGCCGCAATAACGTCATTGTGGTTGAACACGCCTTGACCGGTGATTCGAATGTGGCCGAGTGGTGGGCCGATCTGGTCGGCCCCGGCAAGGCGCTAGATACGACGAAGTGGTGCGTTATCGCCACCAACGCACTGGGCGGCTGCGGCGGCTCCACCGGCCCTGCCTCCCCGCACCCAGACGACGGCCGTGCCTGGGGCTCGCGCTTCCCCGCGCTGTCCATGCGTGACCTCGTTACGGCCGAGCGTGCCGCGCTCCGCGAGCTCGGCATCACCCACGTCCACGCCATCATCGGCGGCTCGATGGGAGGCGCGCGCACGCTGGAGTGGACGCTGATGCACCCCGAGGCCGTTGATGCGGCTTGCGTCATTGCCGTATCGGCCCGCGCTTCCGCCTGGCAGATAGGCATCCAGTCGGCGCAAATCGCGGCCATTGAGCAGGATTCCTTCTGGCATGGCGGCGATTACTACGCCTCTGCTCAGCGCCCGCGCGAGGGGCTGGTGGCCGCGCGTCGCATTGCACACCTGACGTATCGCGGCGAGCAGGAAATCGACGAGCGCTTCGGTGTCCAGGTCCAGACCGGCGAGAACCCACTCGGGCCCTACCGCCGCCGCAATGAGCGCTTTGCCGTCAACTCCTACCTGGACTATCAGGGCATCAAGCTGGCCGATCGCTTTGACGCCGGCTCCTACGTCACCCTCACCGAGGCGCTCAACCGCCACGATATCGGCCGCGGCCGCGGCGGCCTTAACCGCGCGCTGGGCTCATCCGAGGTACCGACCATGGTCGTCGGCGTGGACACGGACATCTTGTACCCGTATCACCAGCAGGAACACATCTCGCGCAACCTCGGCAACCTGCTGGCGATGGCGAAGATTGTCTCCCCGGTAGGCCACGACGCTTTTCTTACCGAGTCACGCCAGATGGATCGCATCTTGCGCAATTTCCTCACGCTTTCCCAACCGGACCCGGGCATCGATTCTGCGGCGGGCGATCCCACCGAGTACTCGATTTAAAGGCTCGCTGCATCTGAGATCGCCGAAGCCGCGCAGCGCGCACTAACTATAAGCGGTGCGGCACGCTGCGCTGGGGTTATGGCTTGACGCGGCGGGACGGGATCAGCCGTCTTCGGGCGGTGTGGCCCAGGGCGGGCGCCAGACGATACCTTCGCCGGGGCGGCGCTCGAGCCGGCCGCGGCGCGGCGGCGCATTGGGGTCATCATCATTGACCCCGTTGTGATACTTGCAGGCCATGGTGAGATTCTCGGGATTCGTGTCCCCACCGAGCAACCACGGGGTGAGGTGGTGGACCTGGCATTCATCCGCCGGCGTATGGCAGTCGGGCCACGGACACACAGGGTTTTCCGCCATCGCCATCTGGCGTTGCTTCCATGTAGCCCGGCGCCGCGATTGATAGAGGTTTACGGGGCCGGTGGCGGGGTGGATGAGGGTGATAAGGCCGACGTCGGCAAGCGCGCGGCGGGCAAGGTCCGCACCAGAAATCTGTGCGCCATTGGTCAGCTGCAGGGTGACGTCCTCGCCATGGGTAACTTTGACCATCTCATTGAGGGTGAGCACCACATTGGTGGTGATTGTGGAGGCGGCGGCGCCCTGGGAAAAGACGCGGCGGGCATCGGCGACGGTGGAGACATGGTTATTAATCTCTGCCACCAGTTCGGACTCGGCGGTAATGGTCAGCGTCCACAGGTCGTCGCGGCGGCGGGTCAGGCGCACGCCCTCGGAGCGCTTGGTGGTGCGCTCCTCGCGCACCAGGCGGCGGGCGCGCTTTTCAATCTCGCTGGTAGCCACACGCAGGGCGCAGAGTTCCTCGCGCAGCGCCCAGGCCGCGCGCTGGGTTTTCATCTTTTGGGCGTAATGCTCGATGATTTTTAGCGCGTCGAGCGGCAGCGTAGTGCGGCGGGCGGTACGCTGTTTGGCGCGAAAGGAGGTGCGGCCGAAGTAGGTATCGGCAAGGCGGGCGAACTCGGCGGCTTCGCGGTCGCTAAAGCCCTTATCGACGAGCTCTTCTACCGACAGCCCAGCACACTCCTCGATGAGCACCATCGGGGAGTTCACGGCAGCCAGGTAGTTCGAAATCATGGCCCCGAGCCTAAGCCGGCCGCGCAACCCAGCGCGCGGTGGCGGCCCGGAGCTTGTGGATAACCGGCCATATTTCGGCTCTGCGGGCCGGTATCGGTGACGCTTCTACAAAAAGCTGTGGATAACTAGCTCCCGAGCGAGTCCACCGAAAAGGCCAGAAAGGCCATCGTGGCGCCGAGCAGGCCGGTAAAGCAGGCGTCGAAGCGGCGCGAGCGCACTGCCAGCACGCCGACGCGACTGGAATCACACGTCAGGCGGACCACGGTGAGCCACAGCAAGGCCAGGCCGAGGAGGAACGTGGCCCGGCGCCAGTATTCGAAGACGGCATAGCCGCCGGAGACGACCACGCCGGCCACGAAGAGGCCGATTGCTGCCCACTGCGCGGCGGGCGGCAGCGGGGAGGGCGCGAGGCCGGCGTCGTGCGGATTATCTAGATTCACGCCAACTTTTCCGCGCGCTCGACGATATTGCGCACCAAGAAGGCACGGGTCAGCGGGCCGACGCCGCCCGGGTTCGGCGAGACGAATCCGGCCTTGTCCCAACAATCTGGGTGGATGTCGCCGGTGAGCTTGCCGTCGACGCGGGAGACTCCGACGTCGAGAAGCGCGGCGCCTTCCTTAATCATGTCCGCGGTGAGCATGTGGGGCTGGCCAGCGGCGGCAATGACGATATCGGCCTCGCGGGTCTCAGCGGCCAGGTCTTTGGTGCCGGTGTGGCACAGGGTGACGGTGGAGTTCTCGCTGCGGCGGGTAAGCATCAGGCCAATAGGGCGGCCAACGGTCACACCGCGGCCGATGACCACGGTCTTGGCGCCGTTGAGCTCAACGCCGAAGCGGCGCAAAAGGTGCAGGCAGCCATTCGGGGTACACGGCAGGGGTGCGTCCTCGTTGAGCACGAGCTTGCCCAGGTTAACCGGGTGCAGGCCATCGGCATCCTTGGCGGGGTCGATTCGCTCGAGGATGGCGTTTTCATCTAGGTGCTTCGGCAGCGGGAGCTGGACGATGTAGCCGGTGCAGGCATCATCAGCGTTGAGCTCATCGATAACGGCCTCAAGTTCTTCCTGCGTGATATCGGCCGACAGGTCCTTGCGGATGGAGTTGATGCCGAGCTTTTCACAGTCGCGGTGCTTCATCTTCACATAGGACTGGGAGCCGGGGTCCTCGCCCACAAGAACAGTGGCGAGGCCGGGGGTAATCCCCTTCTCCTTCAGCGCGGCCACGCGCTGGGCGAGGTCGGAAAAAATCTCATCGCGGTACAGTGTGCCATCTAGTTTGGTAGCGCTCATAGCCACCATCCTAGACTGAAGGCATGAGCCAGCTGCACATTGTCTTTGATAACCCGGTCATTCCTACTAATACGGGCAACGCCATCCGCACGGCCGCGGTAACAGGCGCGAGCCTGCACCTGATTGAGCCGCTGGGCTTTAATTTCGACGATAAGCACTTAAAGCGCGCCGGACTGGATTATCACGATCTGGCCGATGTGCAGATTCACAAGGACTTCCAGGCCTGCATGGATGCGCTGCCGGGCGCGCGCGTCTTCGCGTTTACCACGCATACGGATAAGTGGTTTACGGATATCGAATACCAGGAAGGCGATGTCTTGCTCTTCGGCACGGAGCCGACTGGCCTGCCGGAGGAGCATATTAACCATCCGCGCGTGACGGACCGCGTGCGCATTCCGATGGTGCCGGCCAGGCGCTCGATGAACCTGTCGAATTCGGCGTCGACGGCCGTATTCGAGGCGTGGCGCCAGCTGGGCTTTAACGGGGCGGTTTAAGCTCCGGCAGTTGGCGGGAGCGCAGGCGGGCAAGGAGTGCGGTGGCGTCGGCAAGCGTGAGGTTGCGCGCGGCCATGCGCACGGGCCCTTGGACTAGGTCGAGGTCGACGGTGGCCAGGCCGAGCGCCTGGGAAATCGGCCCGCGGCGGTAAGTGAGCTCCTGGATATGGGAGGTGTGGATGGCCTTGACGCGGCGGTTGAGCCGGCCGTTGCGCACGATGACATACTCGCCGGTGAGCGCGACGGTTTGCTGGCGGTAATCCAGCGGGGAGACCCATTTGGCGCGGGCCGGCGAGGCGTAGGTGGGGGCGGCGTCGGCCGGGAGGAATTGCCGGGCTTGGGCGAGGGTGCCCACCGGCAGAATGCGGGTGGAGCCAGAAGCCTTGCCGCTTGCCGACGCCCCATATCCCGCCACCGAAACCCTCACCTCGTACCAGCCCAACGGCCGCCAGAGGAACGGCTGGGTAATTTGCACGGCGTGGATGCGGTCAAGGCGGATGCTTTGGCGGCGGCGATCGGCCAGGCCGTAGGTGATGTTGAGGACCTCGCCGTCGGTGCGGGCGGTGTAGCGCCAGGAGGAATCGAGCACGTTCCAGACGTTGGGTATCGCGCCGACGAGGATGGGCAGCGCAGTCGACAGCGGCAGCCGGGTGACCACGACGACGATGAGGAAGCCGACGAGGAAAAGCGTGGAGGTGCGCAGCGCGGCCGCCACAAGGGAACGGGCGATCGGAATTTCGGGCACGAGGGCTGGTTCTTCGGCCGGCGGGGCGGGTGTGTGGGCGCTGGTCGCGTCGGCGGCGGTGGCGGCCGGTGCGGGTGCGCCGTGGACGCGGGCGAGGATGTCCTCGCGCAGGGCTTCGGCGTCGGCCTTTTTGAGGTAGGCGATTTCTATGACGGATGACTGGCCGCCGGCTGTTTCTACGCGCACGGCTGCTAGCCGGAAAAGGCGGGCGATGACGGGCTCGACGACGTCGACGGCCTGGGTGCGGTCATAGCGCGCGGTGCGCAGTTGGGTGGAAAAGAGTCCGCGGCGCAGGGAGAGCTCGTCCGCGCCGAGCTGGTAGCCCATGCGGCGCCACCACAGGCCGGAGGCGAGCCACACGACCGCGCAGCCCGCAACGAACGCGGCGAGCGCAAAGGCGGTATCGCGCAGGGCCTCGCCGCGGTGCTCGCCGGTGATGAAGGCGAAGATATCGCGCAGGGCCTCCAGGTTGACGTTGAGGGCGAACGCCGCGATGAGGGCCAAGATGACCGACCATAGGCGCAGCAGCGGGGTGAGGCGGTGGACGCGGCGGAAGCTTGGTTGGGTGCTGGACTGGTCACTCATAGGCCGCTCATCCGTTCGCGGGCTTGGTGGGCAAGGCGGGTACGGAGGGCGTCGGCAAGCGGGGCTTCCAGGCCCTTAATGGTGGCGTCCGTGCTGGCTGAGGCCGTGTGGAGCTGCAGCTTTTTCAGCCCGAGGGCGCGGTCGATGGGCCCGGAGGTCACGTCGACGAATTGGATGCGGCCGTAGGGCACGACGGTGAAGGAATGCCAGAGCTTGCCGCGAGTGATAAGTAGCTCATCGTCGGTTTCGAGCCAGCCCATGTTGCGCACCTGGGCGGGGATGAGCCAGAGCAGCCAGAAGAATAGGGCGACGAAAAGCCCGGCCGCCCAGTAGAACCACGGGGTCCACCAGAAACCTGCCGCACCGGCGGCCGCCGCGAGGACAATCATCCAGCTCAGGTGGTGGATATAACGCGAGGTCACCAGGCGTGGCGAGACGGGATTCATTTCTTCGCTCATAGTTATTGACAGTATCAATCGAGCCATACCCTCGCGGCACTGTGTGCGGCGCTGGACTGCCAGCCGGGAGATATCTTCGGTGTCGAATAGCAACCCTTGCCAGGGTGTTGGGTTTATGCAATACTTTGACTCATGTCCCCAAAGAAGAAGCCCTCCGCACCCATTTATAACCGGGTACGCGTGCTGCGCGCCGAGCGGGACATGTCGCGCGCGCAGCTGGCTGAGGCCATCGACGTCAATCCCCAGACCGTCGGAGCCCTCGAGCGCGGGGACCACTCCCCCAGCCTGGACCTAGCCTTTCGCGTCTGCGAAGTCTTTGACCTTCCGGTGGAGGCTATCTTTTCCCGCCAGGAATTTGCCCCTATGTCCACTGAAATCTATAGGAAGAATTCCTAATGGCTACCACAATTCCCGCCTCTGTTTCCCGCCGCAAGCGCTTGATCCTGGCCGGCGATGTTTTTCTCGGCCTGGCCATCGTGGCGGCGGCACTGCACTTCTTCGCGCTTGGCTTGTCTAATCTGCTGTGGCCGATAGCTGGCATTGCGGCGACCACGTGCACCACGTGGCTGCGCCAGTCCATTCGGCACCTCGACGTTCCCACTACGGAAATGGATGAGTACGAGTTGCGCCTGCATACCAACGCCCGCGACAAGGGCCTGAAAACCGCATTGGCCACGGCCATAGTGCTCTTCCTCGTCGCCGGCGCCACCGCCTTTGGGCTGCGCTTCTTCAGCGCGGAGCAGGTTGCGGTGGAGCAGGCGACCTCCGGGGCTAATATCGCCATCTTCTTTGCCAAGCTCATCTATATCCAGCTGCTGTGGATTCCGTTTGCGGTAGCCAAGGAATTGGCCAATAAGCTCAACGCGGACGAGCTGCGCAGCGGCGGCAACTAGCGGAAGTCACGGGAGCCGCGGGAGAGGAATTTACCAAAGTCCAACGGCTCGAGCTTATCCGCGACCACGCTGACCGCTCCGGTGGCATTTTGTACGATGCCGCGGATGATCATTGCGCGAGCGGTGCGGGCCAGAACTTTATGCCGCGACCACAATCCGGGTGAGACCATCACGTTCATCAGGCCGGTTTCATCTTCCACACCCAAAAAGGTCAGGCCAGAAGCAGTACGTGGGCGCTGGCGGTGAGTAATGATGCCGGCGATACGCACGCGGGTGCCATCGGGGACATGGGGGAGCTGGGAGGCAGGGAGGACGTCGGCAAGCGAGGCACGCACCAGCTCCATCGGCTGCTGATTATGGGTCACGCCAGTAGCGGCAACGTCGGTAGCCATGAGCTCAAACGCAGACATACCGGGCAGGTGCGGCGAAGCCAGGGCGGAGGTACCAGGCAACATGCCCTCGCGCTCGGTGGCGGCGACGCCAGCCTGCCACAGCGCTTGGCGACGATCCAGCCCCAGACACTCCAACGCCCCGGCCGTAGCCAGCGCCTCCACCTGCTCCACGCTGAGATCCGCCCGGCGCGAAAGATCGGACACGCTGATAAAAGGCGCGGCCGCCTCCACGCGCTCGGCGGCGGACTCCCCTAGCCCCTTGATGAGGTTCAGGCCCAACCGAATCTCGCCCAACCTTGTCGCCCGGGCCTGCGCACCGGATTCATTAATGCTCACCGGCAGCACCCGCACACCGTGACGCCGGGCATCTTGGATGAGCGACTGTGGGGAATAAAAGCCCATCGGCTGCGCGCGCAGCAGGCCCACGCAAAACTCCGCCGGGTAGTGATACTTAAACCAGGCGGAAAAATACACCAGCGAGGCAAAGGACTGCGAGTGCGATTCCGGGAAGCCATAGGCGGCGAAGGCCACGATTTTGGTCCAGAGCTTATCGGCTACCTCGCCCTCGATGCCGTTGGTCTCGCGCAGGCCGGCAAAGAAGCGGCTGCGCAGCGCGGCCATCTTTTCCGGGGATCGCTTCGAGCCCATGGCGCGGCGCAGGTCATCAGCCTCGGCACCGGAAAAACCGGCGGCGTCGACCGCGATCTGCATCAACTGCTCCTGAAAAAGCGGGATGCCCAGCGTTTTGCCCAGGGATTTTTCCAGCACCGGATGGTCATAGGTCACCTCCTCAAGGCCATCGCGGCGGCGCAGGTAGGGATGCACAGACCCGCCTTGGATAGGGCCGGGGCGAATGAGCGCGACCTCGACCACCAGGTCAAAGAAACGGCGCGGCTTCAAGCGCGGCAGCGTGGCTAGCTGCGCGCGGGATTCTACTTGGAAGACGCCCACGGCATCGGCGCGGCAGAGCATGTCATAGACTTCCGGCTCGGCGAGGTCGAGCTCCCACAGGTGCACCTCGCGGCCGGTGGTAGCGCGCACTGCGTCAATCATGTGGTGCAGCGCCTCCAGCATGCCAAGGCCCAAAAGGTCGAATTTCACCAGGCCGGCGGCCGCGCAATCATCCTTATCCCACTGCAGCACGGAACGATTTTCCATGCGCGCCCATTCCATAGGAACGACGTCTGCAATGGGCCGATCGCACAGCACCATGCCGCCGGAGTGGATGCCTAGGTGGCGGGGCTGGCCGAGGAATTGCTCGGCTAAAGAGGAGACGTCGGCAGGCGGCTCGGAGGTACCTTTCGACCACGCATCGGCCGAGCCCTGCGGGTAGCCCAACGCGCGGGCGGCATCGCGGGTAGCTCCCTTGCGGCGATAGGTAATGACATTGGCCACCTGCGCGGCGCGATCGCGGCCGTGGGTGCGGTAGACATACTGGATGACTTCCTCGCGGCGGCCGGACTCGATGTCGATATCAATATCGGGCGGGCCATCGCGGTCCGGGGAGAGAAAGCGCTCGAAAAGCAGCTGCGCGGAGATGGGCTCCGCATTGGTAATGCCCAGCGCAAAGCACACCGCGGAGTTGGCGGCCGAGCCGCGGCCTTGGCACAGAATATTCTCGCGGCGGCAAAAATCCACCAGGTCGCACACAATCAGGAAGTAGCCGGGGAAGCCCAGCTGCTTGATGACGCCCAGCTCATGCCGAATCTGTTTCCTTGCCGCCTGCCTAATCTCGGCCGGGCGCGAGGCATAGCGGTCCTTGGCGCGGCGCCAGACCTCATGCTCCAGCCAGCTCATTTCGGTGTACCCCTCCGGCACCGGAAAATGCGGCAGGTTGGGCGCAAGGGCGTCCCAGGTAAAGGAGCACTCGCGGGCGAGCGCCACGGTTTCGGCGATGAGCTCCGGCCGATCCGGCAAGAGTTGCGCCATCTGCTCGCCGGATCGCAGCCAGCCAGCCCCCATGGGGTGGGCGTGCGGCGCGGCGGCCGCAAGGGATTCGCGCCGGGCCAGGGCACGCTTGGCGGCGGCGAGCCGAGCTTGGTCGCGGGTCGCTGCCGCCGGCCGTGCGGTTGCGATGGCCCGCAGGTTATTGTATTTATCGAGGAAACGGTGCCGATCCGCATCCTCGGGGGACATGCTGCACGAATATTCGAGAACTATGCTGTCTATTTTTATTCTTTCGAGCAGGTTATCGATTTCCGCTAGCGCCTCCGACCCCACCAGAAAGAAGCACTCCCCTTCCAGTTCGCGCGCCACCTCATCCAAGGACGGATAAGCCACGCGATCCTTCTCCCCCGCCTCCATCCGGGCGCGCGCGATGAGTCGCGACAGGCGGCGATAGCCCTCCGGGGTGCGCGCCAGCACGGTCACCGGGGCCTCCGCGAGCGATAGCTCCGCGCCATATACGGCCGGAAGATTAGCTTTAGCTGCGGCTTCAGCAAATTTCATCAGGCCATAAAAACCATCGCGGTCCACGATGGCCAACCCCTCAAGCCCCAGCTCCACGGCCCGATTCACCAACTCTTCCGGCTCGGCGGCGCCGTCGAGAAAGCTATAAGAACTTACCGCGTGCAGCTCCGCAAAGGGGACGGCGGAGTGACCGCGCCGAGCAGAATCCGCTGGCCCATGAAGGTGATTAACCGACACGGGCGCAGCAGATTCGCGGCCGGAGAGGATGCGCTCCACCCGCGACCACGACAGCGCCCTTCCACCATTAAATTTCACTCCACATAGCGTAATATCGAATCATTGTTCTATACAAGCCGGTGGGGCGTGATGTTCACAATAGACAAAGCGGTTCGCTGATTGCTAAGTTGCTAAACAAGCAAATTATTTCAACTCCTACAAGAAGGGGATTCCCCATGCAGATCCGTCGCGTAGTGGCTGCTACCGCCGCCGTAACCATCGCCGCCACCAGCCTGGTGGCATGCTCTTCCGACTCCGATGACTCCAAGGCCATCAAAGTCGGCACCACCGATGACGCAAAGAAGGCTTGGGTAGCGTTCGAGCAGGAAGCAAAGAACGCAGGCTATGACATCGATATCCAGCCTTTCGCGGATTACAACACCCCGAACCAGGCTCTGGACCAGGGCGAGCTGGACACCAATAACTTCCAGCACCTGAAGTTCTTGGCGGAGTATAACCACGGCAACAGCACCAACCTGGTGCCTATCGTGGCTACCGAGATCGTGCCGCTGGCACTGTTCTGGAAGGACCACGACTCCCTCGACGGCATCGAGGGCGAAGAGGTCGCCATCCCGAATGACTCCACCAACCAGGCTCGCGCCATCAACGTGCTGGTTCAGGCCGGCCTTCTCACCCTGAAGGACAAGGACAACCTGGAGCCCACCCCGCTGGACATCGATGAGAAGAAGTCCAAGGTCAAGGTCACCCCGGTAGACGCGGCACAGACCACGTCCGCACACGGCGAGGGCACCCCGGCGATTATCAATAACTCCTTCCTGGAGCGCGCCGGCATCGACCCAGCCACCGCTATCTTCCAGGACGATCCGAACTCTGAAGAGGCAGAGCCGTACATCAACGTCTTCGCCGTCCGCGAGGAAGACGCCGATAACGAGGACATCAAGAAGCTCGCCGAGCTATGGCACAGCGACGCCGTCCAGGAGGGCGTTGACGAAGACTCCGCCGGCACCTCCGTCGAGGTAGAGCGCAGCCAGGAGGATCTGCAGAAGATCCTGGATAAGCTCGAAGCAGATCTGGACTAATCACCCTTGCTTTTACCCCGCCGGAGACCCCGGCGGGGTTTGGCACTTTCCTAGCTAAGGACGCAAACACGTGGCAGATTCCACCCACCGCGGCACCCGCATTGAGTTCCGCGAGATCACCAAGATCTTTAAGCAGAAAAAAGCGCGAATTAAGGCGCTCGACCATGTCTCCATGACCATTGAGCCTGGCGAAATCGTCGGCATCATTGGTTATTCCGGCGCCGGCAAGTCCACCCTCGTGCGCATGATCAACGGCCTGGACACCCCATCCTCTGGCGAGCTACTGCTCGACGAGACCAATATCGTTGGCATGTCCGAGCGGAAACTGCGTGGCATTCGCCGCAATATCGGCATGATCTTCCAGCAGTTCAACCTGATGAGCTCGCGCACCGCGGCCGGCAATATTGAATACCCGCTGCAGCTGCAGGGCGTCGGCAAGCAGGAGCGCGCCAAGCGCGTGCAAGAGCTGCTGGACTTCGTCGGCCTAGGAGACAAAGGCAAGAGCTACCCGGAGCAGCTTTCCGGCGGCCAGAAGCAGCGCGTTGGCATTGCCCGTGCGCTGGCCACTAACCCTTCGCTGCTGCTTGCCGACGAAGCCACTTCCGCCCTCGACCCCACCACCACACAGGAAGTCCTCGACCTCCTGCGCCGGGTGAACAAGGAATTCGGCATCACCATCGTGGTTATTACCCACGAGATGGAAGTCGTTCGCTCCATCGCCGATAAGGTCGCCGTGATGGAAAACGGCCGCGTAGTAGAGCAAGGCAGCGTCTACGAAGTCTTCTCCAACCCGCAGACCTCCGTGGCCGCCAAGTTCGTGGCCACCTCGCTGCGCAACGAACCCGACGTCGTCGAAACCGACGACCTGCTTGCGCACGAAGGCCGCCTGTTTACCATCAACCTCACCGAGGAATCTGGCTTCTTCACCGCCGCCGCCCGGCTCAAGGAAGCCGGCGTATCCATCGCCGTTGTCCACGGCGGTATCACCACGCTGCAGCAGCATTCCTTTGGCAAGCTGACCGTGCGGCTTAGCGGCGATAATAACGCCATCGAAGAGTTCTACCGCACGCTTTCTACCACCACCCAGATTGAGGAGATTGCACGATGACCGTCACCAACCTCGCCCAAGCCAACTGGGACCGCCTCGGCCCCTCGCTCATCGATGCCATCGTCGACACCCTCATCATGGTCTCGACCACCCTCATCGTCTCCGGCATCCTCGGCCTTGGCCTGGGCATGCTGCTCTACACCACCCGCACGGGCGGCATCCTGCAAAACAGGTTTGTCTACGTCATTGTGAACCTGCTGGTGAACTTCGTCCGCCCCATCCCGTTCATCATCTTGCTGGCCTTTGCCCAGCCGTTGACCGTCATAGTGATGGGCGGGTCCATCGGCCGCGGACCGGCCACCTTCGTCATGGTCATCGCGGCGACCTTCTCCGTGGCCCGCGTGGTGGAACAAAACCTCGTGTCCATCGATCCCGGCGTTATCGAGGCCGCCCGCTCCATGGGTGCCTCGCCGTGGAAGATCATTACCTCCGTGATCGTCCCGGAGGCCCTCGGCCCGCTGATTCTGGGCTACACCTTCCTGTTCATCGCCATTGTGGATATGTCCGCTATGGCCGGCTACGTCGGCGGCGGCGGCTTGGGCGACTTTGCCATCGTCTACGGTTACCGCGCCTTCGAGTGGGAAGTCACCGTCGTGGCCACGCTCATCATCATCGTGCTGGTGCAGGCCGCGCAGTTCTTCGGCAACTGGCTCTCCTCCAAGGTCATGCGCCGCTAGCCCCCACCCCGCTTGCCGACGCCGCCTTCGCGCAGCCTACCCCGCGACCGGCTCCACGCCGGTCGCTACGATGGCCTGGCCTTTCTTCGGCGCATCGCCGCACGAGGAGACCACGCCTTCTACCTCGCGCTCCTCGAGCGCCACGCGCCAGCGCCGGCCGTCAGTGTGGCTGACCTCGCCGCCGTCGGTGGCGGTGAGCTGGCCATAGGAGAGGTCCTCGCCGGCGTCGATAAGCGAGCGGGCCACTGCCAACTCCGCCACCTGGCCGCGCGGGCCGAAAATACCGCGCCCGCGATTTACTGGGTAGAAATACTTCCCCTTCGCCGCCGCCGCAATCATCTGCGCGGCGGCTTCTTTATTCATGCGACCAAAAGAATAGCCCCACGGCATGAGCATGACCGACGGCGCGAACCGGTGCCCCTTCGTGTGCGAGGTCTCCCACACCATATCCGGATAATCCGCCACCAGCTCCGCAGCCAGCGGCCGGCCCTTGACCGCACAGCACGTATCGCGCTTCGCATGCGTGCACACCAGCACCAGCGGCGTATCCAAAGCGCCGCCCCCATTGCGGCCAGGCCCGGTCAGGTCCAGATCGAGGATCTTCTCCGGGCCCGTCAGCAGCACGAGCTCCATCACGCCCTGCTCGGCCCACACCAGGTAGCAGCGGTGCATCTTGCCCACCTGGCGGCCATTGCGGCCCGGCCGGCGAATAAGCTGCAGCCCCGCCATGCCCTTCAGCTTGGCCTTAAGCTGCGCCGTGAGCTCCGGCCCAAAGGTATCGCCATCGAGCACGTCTCGCGACCATCCGCCCGGCCACTCGAAAAGCACATAAACGGATTCCTTCTTCGCCGTGCCCGGCAGCGGCTCTACCTGGATATCTGAACAGAACTCGGTCATATACCTAAGCCTAACCTTTCTGCATTCCAGCTCACACCCTTGGCAACAATTCGGCCACGAAGTACCCCCTCAGCTATACAGTTCACGGCCGAAAATATAACCTAGGGGACATGTTGAAAGTCCGTCTCGCCGCAACGCTTCTCGTCGCTGCTTTTCTCAGCGGCTGCGCTGCCGACGAGTCGAACCCCACCACCATGGCCGCGTCTGCGGATAACTCCCAGCTCAATCCGCTAGGCCAGGCCAATATGGAGATGAAAACCCTCCGGCCGCAGGCGCCCTCCGAGCTCACGGTGACCGACGTGCGCTTCGGCCGGCACGAGGGTTTTGAGCGCGTCGTCTTCGAGCTCGACGGCGGCGGCTCCCCCGGCTGGTTCGTGGACTATGCCGACACGCCCACGCAGCAGGGCTCCGGCAAGACCATTGATTACTCCGGCGAGACCGCGCTCAATGTCAATATCGACGGCGTGGTCTACCCCTTCGAGGCCGGCAAGGAGGACCCCCGCATCGGCGTGGTGGATGCCCCCACGGAGGGAATTGTCACCCAAGTGGTCAATGGCGGCACCTACGAGGGCCGCTGCCAATTTGTCATCGGCATGACCTCTCGCAAGCCTTATTCCGTGCAGGTGCTCGATAACCCCACCCGCCTCGTGGTCGATATTCGCGATTAATAGGTCGCCTCAACCCGCCAGCGACCGCCGGACCATACCAAGAGCCAGGCCCGCTGATGCTCTTCGTGGTCGGATTGGCCCACCACCTGCAGGCGCGCTACGTGTTGCGGGGTATCGGTCCACCACTGCGTATCCACCGGCCACGGCCCGGCCCAGCCCAGCACGCGGAAGCGATGCGCGCCCCAGCCCAAGGCCACCGGCACCCCGGACAAGAGGGCCTCGGCGGTAACGAAGACGGGGCGCCCGGCGGCGTCGATAAGCCGAATGCGCGCGGCCGGGTGGTTCGGCCCACCGCCCAGCCGCGCGGGCAGGGGCGCGGGAATGCGGCCGGGCCACTCGCCGTCCGGCGGGGCGTCGCGCTGCTCGCCATAGGGCACATACTCGATGCGCTCGGCCACCCCACGGCCGCCCACCGCCCGCGGCTGCAGCACACGATCCACCCCCAGCTGCGATTGCACGCGGGCGATCACGCGCTTGACCTGCTCCTGCGAGCTCTCCCCGCCCCAGAGACCTGCAGCGGACGGGGCGGCGACCTCCACCGGCTCCAGCGCTAGGCGGCGAATGGCCGCGCCCTCACCAGTAGCGCGCGTGAGCCAGCCATCGAGCTGCCAACGCACGCGGTCCGCGGTGGCCTGTTCCGTCAGCGCTTCCTGTGTGCGCCATACCCGCGCCAGCTCCTCACCGGTGCCAAACTCCGCCACCACGCGCAGCCGCAGGCACACCTTGCCGGCCTCTTCCAAGCGGGCATGCAGCCGGGCCGCGAGTTGGCGGGCCGCGAAGGCCGCCGCGTCCACACGCTCGATGCGCTCTTCCATTTCCACCGCCAGATCCGGGCGCGCCAGCCCTGGGGCCACGCGCCTATCCGCACGGGCCTGGGCCAGTTCGTGCGCGCGCCGGCCAGGCTCGCCAAACCGGGTGGCTACCTGCTTAAACGGCAGCGCGGCTAAGTCGCCCAGGCGTCGCACGCCCAGCTTGTCCAGCTGTGCGATAAACCCAGCCTCAAAGCCCAAGGCCTCATCGGCCGCCAGCACGCCTATGGGCTGGGTAGCCAAAAACTCCCGCGAGCCGCCCTCTGGCACCACCGCGCCCACGCCGCAGTACCGGGCTGCGATGACGGCCGTGGCAATCTCATCGGCGACGCCGAGGGTGGAGTCGAAGCCGGCGTACGATGAGGCGTCGACAAGCATCTCTAGTGCTTTCTCCCCGTGGTAGCGCAGCGCCGCGCCCGCATCCACAATCGCCAGGCCCGGGCGCAGCACCTCTACCGAGGACGCCACCGCATCTAAGCCGGCCGCAACCTCCGCAAACGCCGCGCCATCCCGGTCCGGATTGGCCTCCACCACCGCGGCCTCGGGGCACAGCGCTTGGGCCTGGCGCAGGCGCATCCCGCGCCGAACACCCGCCCGGCGCGCCCTCCTATCGCACACCGCCACCGCGTGATTGCGCGCAATAACCATAGGGCCCTGCCCACCGGCGGCCTGGATGGGCCAATCCGGAAACCACACGGCCGCTACCCTCATACGGCCTCCAACCGGCGACGCTCACCTACCGTGAGCACCCCGCGCGAGGCACCCTGCTTCGAGGTCACCTCCACGTCCATGTCCACTCCGCGAATGCGTCCGCTGCCCTTGCCGACGCCCCGATAGGCACTCACCCGCGCCCCTATCCCCACCGCCGTGCCGGGCAGGCGCGTGCCCACCGTAAGCACCGCCGCGCGCCCGCCGCGCACCTTCGCCAGCACCGGCCGCGCCTTGGTAGGGCTCACCTCGCCGGGCGGCCCATGGTGGATGACAAGGTCCAATCCTTCCGCCAATACTCCTGCCACCATCCAGGATTCCAGGCCCGGATCCGGCACGGTTACCACGCGTTCGATAGCGCCTTCCTCGGCCACTTGTGCGAGTAGCAAATCCGGCCACCCCACCACTCCCACATACCCGCCACGGGCGGTGAGGTGACAGATAAGCTCCACCACCAGCGCTGGGCAGCTCGCACAGTGCACCACCTGTCGGCGCGCCAACCCACCTGCGGGAAGCAAGCGCGCCAGGCCAGGGAGCGTATCTACCAGCTCTTCTTCCGGGCCGCGCTCCATAGCGCGCATGCGGGTACGCAGCATCGCCACGCGGTCCGACCTACTTAGCCCGGCCACCGCTTTTTCTAGGCGAACGCTCGTTTGACTCACCCGAATAGTATGAACCCTCACCCGGACACATGCAAGTGTATGTTCGAATGGTAGCCTTAGCGGCATGAACTTCAACGCTGCCTACGGCGCCATGCGCGAGCACACCACTCCCATCCCTACTCCACCTTGGGTGCGCTTGGGCTCGTCCATCCTCATCGGTGCGGCCGTGGCGCTCTTGGCTAGCCGCGCACATATCTTTGCCGCACTGGTTGGGGCACTCGTATGCCTCGTGGCGGCCTTCGTTCTCGTCTTTGCCCACCCCTACCGCCGCGCGATGCGTGCCTATGCCGACAAGCGCAATGTCGCTCTGGTTCCTACCATCGCACAGCTCGTGCCACTGATGATTCTGTGGCTTATGGTGATGCTCGCGCCCATCGTGGCCCTGCCCGCGTGGGGCGCCGGGCTGGTGTGGCTAGTGGTCTTTGGGCTGAGCTTTTTCGCCTTCCCCCACGTGGATGGCACGCGCCGGCTCGCGTTTGCCTAATCTATACGACGCTTTTCGGGGTTATCCACAGCTTTTTCGGCCCGCGGCGGGTGTGCGGGCCGGGTTATCCACAGAATCGGCCGTAGCGGTTGCGCCGGCCGTGCGCCGGTGTGGGTGCGCGCCGTAGCGTTGCAGGCATGAACGCACTCGAGACCTACCTCACCGCCTTGGGCCCTGGCATGGACATCATCGCCGGGTGCCAAGGCATGTCTGGGTCCGAGCTCATGGACCGCGGCGCGCCCGATGCCATCGCCGCCGATCTGCTGCTTTTGTGCGAAAGCTACTTCGGCCGCACCAAATTTGCGCGCCTGCAGCGCCGCGCTATTGCCGACGCCCGCCGCAACACCCACTCCATCGCCACCCTTGCTGCCCTAGAACGCATTGTTAACCGCGCGCCCAGCAAAAAGCAGGCCTGGCAGCTGCGCGCAGAATGCTGCGCGATGACCGGCTCAATGAGCCACATCCTTAAACACGCCCGACGGCGCCTGCGGGAGATGAAAGACGACACCGTAAGCCCAGGCGTACGCACCTACCGACGCCCCAATGATTACTGGACGCTTGCCATCACCGGAACCTCTAGTTTCATCGCGGATCTCAACGCCGCGCTGGCCGCGACTGGAAAGCAATCGCTCGAGGCAGTAGAAAAGATCTTCTTTGACCAAGCTGCGGCCGCGCGGGCAGAAGTGGTGACCAATGCCATCGTGCCGTTAGACAAATTCATCCGCATCCGCGACGGCCATGGTGATGATATCGAGCTCGATCTGACCAATGGCGCCACCATCACCGGCACCGAATATCTGCGCCGCGTGCTCAACGACGTCGGTTTTTCTGGCGACAAAGAAACCGGCTACGTCACGCTCGTGCACCCCGAGGAAGGGCCGGTCAATCTCTACCGCACGGCGCGCGTGGCCAATGACAAGCAGCGCATTATGGCCGCCGCAGAAAATCCACGCTGCGCCTGGCCGGGCTGCAACCAACCGGCCGACCTCTCCCAAGTCCACCACCTCAAGGCGTGGAGCAATGGCGGGGAGACGAATATGAAAAACCTGGTCATGTGCTGCGCTTACCATAATGGCGTCAACGACGATGACCCCAACGCCCCACCTCGGCGCGGCCGCCTCGAGCGGGTGGGCGGGCGCATTGTGTGGCGGCCACCGTTTACCCCACGCGAGTAAGCGCCGCCCGCTAAAACGAGCGAGAAGGCGCTCAGCACTAAACTGAGCGCCTTCTACGCATGCCGTTTTACTCCCACTCGATGGTTCCTGGTGGCTTGGAGGTGCAGTCCAAGACCACGCGGTTGACGTCCTTCACCTCGTTGGTGATGCGGGTAGAAATCTTCTCCAGCACCTCATAAGGCAAGCGAGTCCAGTCTGCGGTCATGGCGTCCTCCGAGGACACCGGGCGCAGCACAATCGGGTGGCCATAGGTACGGCCGTCGCCCTGCACGCCAACGGAGCGGACATCGGCCAGCAGTACCACCGGGCACTGCCAAATCTGGTCATCCAGGCCGGCATTGGTCAGCTCGGTGCGAGCAATAAGGTCTGCCTCACGCAGGGTTTCCAAGCGCTCCTCGGTCACCTCACCGATGATGCGGATACCCAAGCCCGGGCCAGGGAATGGCTGGCGGCTAACGATCTCTTCTGGCAAGCCTAGCTCGCGGCCGACGGCACGTACCTCGTCCTTAAACAGCAGGCGCAACGGCTCGACCAGTTCGAACTCCACGTCATCCGGCAAACCGCCGACATTGTGGTGAGACTTAATATTCGCCGTGCCATCGCCGCCGCCAGACTCGACAACGTCCGGGTACAGAGTGCCCTGGACGAGGTAGTCGACGGTGGAGCCTGCAGGGGCGTCGTCAAGCACGCCTGCAACCGCGCGCTCAAAGGAACGGATAAACTCCGCGCCGATGGCCTTGCGCTTGGCTTCTGGGTCGCTAACTCCTGCCAGCTTTTCCAAGAAAGCAGCGCGCTCATCTGCGGTCACCAGCTTCGCTCCAGTGGAGGCAACGAAGTCCTTTTCTACCTGCTCGCGCTCGCCGGCACGCAGCAAGCCGTGGTCAACGAAGACACAGGTGAGGCGATCGCCAATGGCACGCTGCACCAGTGCGGCCGCTACAGCGGAGTCCACACCGCCGGACAGGCCGCAAATAGCGCGACCTTCCTCGCCCACCTGTGCGCGGACATCCGCGATGAGCTGCTCGGCGATATTATCGGCCGTCCAGTTCTGCTCTAGGCCAGCAACCTCAGTGAGGAAGCGGGTAAGCACCTCCTGGCCATGCGGCGAGTGCTGTACCTCAGGGTGGTACTGCACGCCGGCCATCTTCTTGTCTAGGCACTCCATCGCTGCAACCGGAGCACCGGCCGACGTGGCCGTAACCTCAAAGCCTTCGGGAGCAGCAGATACGGCATCGCCGTGAGACATCCACACCTTGTGAGTAGCCTCCAGGCCTTCGTGAAGTACGCCGCCCTTAACATTCATATCGGTACGGCCGTACTCACGCTCGCCGGTGGAAGAGACAGTGCCACCAAGCGCATGGTTCATAGCTTGGAAGCCGTAGCAAATGCCGAAAACCGGAATGCCGAGCTCAAGTAGCTCCGGCTTGAGGGCCGGGGCGCCATCGGCATATACGGAAGATGGTCCACCCGACAAAATGAGAGCGGCTGGATCCTTTGCTTTAATTTCCTCTACAGAAGCGGAGTTGGGGACAACCTCGGAGTAAATCTTGGCCTCGCGCACGCGGCGGGCAATAAGCTGCGCGTACTGAGCGCCAAAGTCCACAACGAGGACGGGGCGCGGGGTAGTATTTGGCTTAGTCACGCCCCATAGTCTAACCCACTAAACTGATAGCTTATGAAGCGCTTGGCTATTGTGCTCGCCGCGAGCCTGTTGTTGTCCGGTTGTGACGCCACCCCAACTACGGCCGCGGTGGCGTCTGCGCTGGATGAACAAGGCCCGCAGCAGGTGACACTTCCGGCCGCGGACGTCTTTGGAAGCGAGTGGGATGAGTGGGTTCCATTGTGCGGCACGCAGCAGGCAGAGCGCGTGGGGCATCCAGAAGTAGCGCAAAATTCGGTGGTTCTACGCGCGAGCGGCGAAGAGAAGGTTGTAGAGCTCAATCCCTCGGGAGTACGCGTGTGCCCGGTCCACAATGCAGGGCAATGGCGGCCAACGACGGACAAGACCACGTGGAGGCGTGAGGGCGGCTGGCAATTGGTTTCCTAAACCACTCTCCTACCTCGCCAACTGGTATCTGTTCGGCGACGAAGGAAGCCCTGAGACAAAGAAACGCGGCTGCGCCAAGAAGGCACAGCCGCGTCAGGACTCTCGCGCGGATTAGTAGCGAACGGCGAGTTCGACCTTCTGGAAGGACTTCAGGTCGGTGTAGCCACACTTGGCCATGGAACGGCGCAGCGCGCCGACCAGGTTGGTGCGGCCAAAGGGCTCGCTGGAGGGACCGTGCAGCACGGTTTCCAGCGACGGGGCGGCCGATTCTTCTGTGGCTTCGGCCGGGGTACCGGTGGTGAGGAAATCGACGTCCAAGTCGGTATCGGCCCCGGAGAACTGGACGAAACCGCGTGGGAAACGCGGGTGGCCGGCCGTGGCAGGCCAGTACCAGCCTTTGCCGCCGGCCTCGCGGGCCTGAGCAAGCAGTGGTCCGAGAACAACACCATCAGCGCCGCAGGCAAAGGCCTTGGCAATATTGCCGGAGTTTTCAAACTCGGTATCGGCGATGATGTGTACGTAGCGGCCGCCGGTCTCGTCGAGGTAGTCGCGGCGGGCTGCGGCGGCGTCGGCAATCGCGGTGCCCATGGCCGAGTCAATGCCTACGGTCTCGGCGTTAGTGGTCACGCCTGCGCCAACGATGACGCCGGCAGCACCGGTGCGCATCAGGTGTAGCGCAGTGGTGTAGTCGGTAACTCCGCCGGCGATGACGGGAACGTCAAGGGAGCCAATGAACTCCTTGAGGTTCAGCGGCTCACCGCCGGTAGCCACGTGCTCGGCCGAGACCAGGGTGCCCTGGATAAACAGCAACTCGGCACCGGCCGCGATAACCTTCGGGGCCATCTCGCGAGCATTTTGCGGAGAAACGCGCACAGCAACGGTAACTCCGGAGTCGCGGACTTGGGAGATGCGCTCGGTAAGGAGGGCGTCGTCAAGCGGGGCGGCGTGCAGCTCCTGGATGATGGAGTTATCGCCCGGCTGCGAGTAAATGCGGGCCAGGGCGCCCTCGAGGTCCTTGTGGCGACCCCACAGGCCCTCGGCATTAATGACGCCCAGGCCGCCCTGCTTGCCCATCTCGATGATGAACTCGGGGGTGGCGAGCGCATCGGTGGGGTGGGACACGAAGGGGATGTCGAAGGTATAGGCGTCGATGTGCCAGGTGGTGTCCACGTCCTTGGAGGAACGGGTACGGCGCTGCGGCACGATGGATAGTTGCTCTAGATCGAAGGTACGGCGGGCCTCGCGGCCGATGCCAATTTCGGCGTATTCACGCATGATATTCCTAGCGGTAGTTTGGTGCTTCTGCGATTTGCTGCAGGTGGTGCGGGTGGGATTCCTTCAAGCCCGCGGCGGTGATTTGGACGAAGCGCTTGGTCTTCAGCTCGGCCAGGGTGGCGGAGCCGGTATAGCCCATGGAAGCGCGCAGGCCGCCGATAATCTGGTGCACGATGGCATCGATATCGCCGCGGAAGGGCACGCGGCCCTCGACGCCTTCCGGAACCAGCTTGTCTTCGCTGCGGACATCGGCCTGGAAATAGCGGTCCTTGGAGTAGGAGCGCTTCTCACCGGAGAGGCCGCGGCCCTGCATGGCGCCCATGGAGCCCATGCCGCGGTAGCGCTTGTACTGCTTGCCCTGGTAGACCACGATGTCACCGGGGGCTTCGGTGGTGCCGGCAAACATGGAGCCCAGCATGACGGTATCGGCGCCGGCCGCCAGGGCCTTGGCGACGTCGCCGGAGTACTGCATGCCACCATCGCCGATAACCGGCACACCGGCCGGGCCAGCTACTGCGGCGGCCTCCATCAGGGCCGTAATCTGCGGCGCGCCCACACCGGCGACGACGCGGGTGGTGCAGATGGAGCCCGGGCCGATGCCGACCTTGATGGCGTCGGCGCCGGCATCGATCATCGCCTGGGCGGCCTCGCGGGTGGCAAGGTTACCGCCGATGACATCGACCTTGGAACCGAAATCCTTTTGGACGCGGGCGACCATTTCCAGCACGCGGTTGTTGTGGGCGTGGGCGGAGTCGACGACGAGGGCGTCCACGCCGGCGTCGACAAGCGCGGCGGCGCGCTGGTAGGACTCTTCCCCGGTACCGATGCCGGCCGCAACCAACAGGCGGCCGGCCGAGTCCTTGGACGCGTTAGGGTACTGCTCGGTCTTGACAAAGTCCTTGACGGTAATCAGGCCGGTGAGCTTATTATCCGCATCGACGATGGGCAGCTTTTCCACCTTATTGGCCGAAAGCAGTTCGAGGGCTTCCTTCTTAGATACGCCCTCGCGCGCAACGACGAGCGGCATGGCCGTCATGACCTCGCTGACCTTGCGGTCAAAGTCAGGCTCGAAGCGCATATCGCGGTTGGTGCAAATACCCACCAGGGTGCCGTCCTCGTCTACCACCGGCAGGCCAGAAATACGGAAGCGGGCACACAACGCGTCTACTTCCCCGATGGTCATATCCGGGCGGGCGGTGATGGGGTCGGTGACCATGCCGGACTCGGAGCGCTTCACAATCTCTACCTGCTCGGCCTGGTCCTCGGTGGAAAGGTTGCGGTGCAGCACACCGATACCACCCTGACGGGCCATGGCAATGGCCATGCGGGCCTCGGTCACGGTATCCATGGCGGCCGAGGCAAGCGGAACGCCGAGGCGGATATTGCGGGTAAACTGCGCGCCGGTATCGACCTCGGAGGGCACGATATTGGATTCGGCGGGCAAAAGGAGCACATCATCAAAGGTCAGGCCGCGCAGGGCTACCTTGTTCGGGTCATCTCCACCAGTATGAATACGGTTCTCGCTCATCGAGGTCTCTCCTTAACAGGTTTAGCGGCTAACCCAACTGTAGTGCGTTGCCGGCCGACGACACCATTTGGGCAGGGGGTAAATTGCCTCGGGAGGGCAAGTTCAATAGGCTCGCAGGCGTGAACTTCTTCGCCAATATGCCCCGCGATCCTTTCGCCGATGATCCGAATGACCCCGCCTCCTTCCTAGAGGAAGACGAGCAGGTCATGCCGCTTACCGACGACGACCGGATCGCCATCATCCACGACCTCGCGCTGGTGCAGAAATTCGCGTCCATCCTCGGCCCACGCGGCATCGATGGCATCTTCTTCCTGTGCGAGGATTGCCAAGAAAACCACTTTTATGAGTGGGACATTATGGCCGCTAATATGCGCGCCACCCTTGAAGGCGAGCTAGCGCCGGTGCATGAGCCAGGCGCCGAGCCGGATCCCTCCCGCTACGTGCCTTGGGACTACGCCTTGGGTTACTTGGATGGCCTAGAGGGCCGCTAGCTTCTACTGCTGCTGGCCCAACTCGACGGTGGTCGTCGGCTCATCCTCAACGTTGGGATTGGGCTGCGGGTTTGGCTGCCCCTGTTCCGTGACCACCACGGTTTCGGTGGCGTACTGAGTTTCGGTCACGGTGACCTGCTCCGGCTGCTGCTCTGGTTGCGAAGCTTCTTCCGCCACGGTTTCGGTGGCAGTCTCCGTCACGGTGTGCGGGGTGGGCTTCGGGTGCGCAGAGCGCTTTTGATCGGCCTCACGGTTGGCGGCGATGGCCTTTTCTTCTTTGCCTTCGGCCTCATCCAGCTTGGCGCGGGCGTCCTTCATCAGTTCGCGAGCGCCTTCAATATCACCTTCGGCCGCGCGAGATTCCATCTCTTCCAGCGTGCCGGCCAGCTCTACGTTGCGGGTCTTATCGCCCTTATCAAAGGTTCCGGCGTGCAGCATGGCTCCACCGGCTCCAGCGATGACTAGCGTTGCGGCCGCCGCACCGATGAGCCCATGTACGAACGGGCCGCCGCGGCGGCGCTTGCGGGCCTGGCCTAGGTCGATGACCTCAGGCTCAGCTTCGGCGCCTTCTACCAGCGGGGCTGGAGGCATCTGCTTATCGACGTCCCCCTTTAACTCCAGCAGCAGCTCCGCCAGGTCATCCTGGCCGTCGGAAGGGTTAGTTCCCTTCGAAAGCTCGGTGAGGAATGCATCATCATCTATCAAGGGCTGGAGCTGGTCCGCCAGGCCGTCATTTTCGCCGTGGTGCTTCGGTGCCATGATGGTGTCTCTCCCCCTTCCTTTCTGTTAAGAGATATCTGCTGTAAGAGTCGGCCGCTAGGCCCTTAGCGCGCAGTTTCCTGGGCAGCTTGGAGGGTCTTTCGCAATTGAGCGAGTGCTCGGTGTTGTGCGACACGAACCGCGCCTGGGGTGGAACCCACAATTTCCGCGGTCTCTTCTGCCGACAAACCGTTGAACACGCGCAGAATCACGATGTTTTTCGCCTTGTCACTTAACGTATCGAGCAAGGCGCGCATTCTGTTACTACCGTCGGCCTCTAGCGCCCACTCTTCTGGGGTAGCTTCGTGCGCGGAGTCTTCTGGAATTTCTTCGGTAGGGGTGGACTTATCGCGCCCCATGGCGCGGTGGGCATCGGTGACCTTGTTGAACGCAATGCCGTAGACATAGGCCATAAACGGGCGGCCCTTGTCCTCGTAGGAGCCAATGGAGGTGGCCACTGCAAGACAGATCTCTTGGGCTACATCCTCCGCGGTGGGTTGGCGGCCGCCACCGATGCGGGCGCGGCAGTAGCGCAGCACCTGCGGGTGAATGATCCGCAGAACTTCTTGCAGCGCTCGACGGCTGCCGTCGACGGCATGCGGGACGAGATCCGCTAGCTCCTGTTCCTTATCACTCACGTATGCACCCTCTGACATGTTTTAAACCGGTAACTAACCATATTGGCACACGGGAAGATTATGCAAAGGCAACGCGCGGCCCCAGCGCGTGCGCAACCCGAGCGGCAGAAAATTCACAAACCGTTAACCTTCGTTGTTTCCGCTGGTAAACCGTAGTGCCGGAGGGGTGAACTGGGGAAGAATACCTAAAAGTCAAAAATAGGTAACCCATCGTTAACCCACGCGCGAAACACTACGTGAGGTTGCTTCCCGCGACACTGCGGAAGCCGCACTAGAATTCTCGCCCTTACAAAGGAGCTAAGTAACGTGTCTCAGCCTCATTTGCTTCCCGGTCCCACCGCTGACCTGTGGGATTGGCAGCTACAAGGCGCCTGCCGCGGAGAAAACTCGGACGTGTTTTATCACCCAGATGGCGAGCGCGGTCGTGCCCGCGCCCAGCGCGAGAACCGCGCCAAGGCCATCTGCAATTCCTGCCCGGTCATTGATTTGTGCCGCGAGCATGCTCTGCAATCCGCCGAGCCTTACGGCGTCTGGGGCGGAATGAGCGAATCCGAGCGCGTCGTTGCGCTGCGCCAACGCCGCCGCGCGGCCGCGCCGGTCAACGCTTAAGGCAGAAGGTTAGGGGGAGACGAGGGCGTCGGCAAGAAAGCGCCCCGTCACCGAGTCTTGCTGCTCGGCTAAATCGGCCGGGGTGCCGCTAAAGACCAGCTGGCCGCCGGCCGAACCGGCGCCGGGGCCCAAGTCGATGGCGTGATCCGCATGCGCGAGAACGGCCAGATTGTGGTCGATGCAGATGACGGTGTGCCCGGAGTCCACCCGCTCATCACGCCTTGCTCCACGTAGACCGCACCCACACCGCTGCGCTTGGAGCAGGCATCCTCGGAATGCGCGGAAAAGAGTGCGGGTTTGACGCCATTGGCCTTGGCGAAGGCCTTGCGAATGGGGTCAGTATCAGCGGTGACCTTGATGTATTCCACGGCCCTAGCTAGGTACAACAAAACCCGCTACGCGGGAAGCGGGGCGGGTGATGTTGGTAGCCGTTTAGTGCTGGTGGCCGTGACCGGCGTCAGCAGGCTGCTCTTCCTGTGGCTTTTCCACCACGGAGGCCTCGGTGGTCAGAACCATGCGGGCCACGGAGGTGGCGTTGACCACGGCGGAGTGGGTGACCTTCACCGGATCGATGATGCCGTTATCGATGAGGTTGCCGTACTCGAGGGTATTGGCGTTGAAGCCCTCACCGTTGGACATCTCGGCAACGCGGGAGACGACGACAGCGCCGTCGAGGCCAGCGTTTTCGGCGATCCAGAACGCCGGGCGGGTCAGGGCGCGGGCGACGGCGAGAACGCCGACCTTAGCCTCGCCCTCGAAGCCCTCGGCGAAGGACTCGAGTTCCTTGGAGATCTGGACCAGCACGGAGCCGCCGCCGGCGATGACGCCCTCTTCGACGGCCGCGCGGGCCGCGTTGATGGCGTCTTCGACGCGCAACTTGCGCTCGTTGACCTCGGTCTCGGTAGCCGCACCGACGCGGATGACGGCCACGCCGCCGGAGAGCTTAGCCAGGCGCTCCTCGAGCTTTTCCTTATCCCAGGTGGAATCGGTGCGCTCGATGTCGCGGCGAATGTGCTCGCGGCGCTCCTCTACTGCTTCAGCGGTGCCGCCGCCATCGACGATGACGGTGTCATCCTTGGTGATGGTCACGCGGCGAGCGGAACCGAGCACGTCGAGGCCAGCCTCGTTGAGGTTGACGCCCACCTCTGGGTCGATGACGGTAGCGCCGGTAACGACGGCCAGGTCATCCATGAATCCCTTGCGACGCTCGCCAAAGTACGGAGCCTTCACGGCCGCGACCTTGAGCACCTTGCGGATGGAGTTGACGACGAGCGCCTGCAGCGGCTCGCCCTCGATGTCCTCCGCGATGATGAGGGTCGGGCGGTTGGTCTCGGCGATCTTCTCCAGCAGCGGCAGGAAGTCCGGCAGGGAGGAGATCTTGTTGCGGACGAGCAATACTGCGGCGTCATCCAGCACGGCGTGGTAGGTCTCTTCCTCCGTAGCGAAGTACGGGGAAAGGTAGCCCTTGTCAAAGGAAATACCCTCGGTGACATCGACGGCGGAGTCGATGGTCTGGGATTCCTCGACGGTGACCACACCGTCCTTGCCCACCTTGTCCATGGCGCCGGCAACCATCTCGCCGACCTCCGGGTCGCGGGAGGAGACGGTGGCTACCTGGGCGATTTCAGAGGAGGAGTTGACCGCGGTGGCGCGGGCCTTAAGCTCCTCGACGGCCTTTTCGGCCGCCGCCGCGATGCCGCGGTTGAGCTCGATCGGGTTGGCGCCGGCCGCCACGTTGCGCAGGCCCTCGAAGATGAGCGCCTGGGCCAGCAAGGTAGCGGTGGTGGTGCCGTCGCCTGCGGTGTCATTGGTCTTGACCGCAACGGACTTGACCAGCTGCGCGCCAAGGTTCTCGAAGGGCTCCTCGATGTCGATATCGCGGGCGATGGTCACGCCGTCATTGGTGACGGTGGGGCCACCGAAAGCCTTGGAAAGCACGACGTTGCGGCCGCGCGGGCCGAGGGTGACCTTGACGGCATCAGCCAGCGTATCGACGCCGCGCTGGATTCCCTCGCGGGCTTCTTGGTCGAATGCAATGAGCTTTGCCATAAGTGGGCCTACTTCTCGATGACGGCGAGCAGGTCACGGGAGGACAGCAGCAGGTACTCCTCGCCGTTGTACTTCAGCTCGGTGCCGCCGTACTTGGAAAAGACAACGGTATCGCCTTCGTTGACGCCTACCGGGGTGACCTCACCCTTGTCGTTGGTGCGGCCTGGGCCTACTGCAACGACGGTAGCTTCCTGCGGCTTTTCCTTGGCGGAATCCGGGATAACCAGGCCGGAAGCGGTGGTGGTTTCAGCTTCTACGATCTGTACGAGGACGCGGTCCTCGAGAGGCTTAATGTTTGCCATGATGTTTCCTCCGTAGTGTTCGTATGCGCGCCGGTATGGCGCGCGCGTGCCGGTTGTGGATGTCCAGCACAGCCGTCGTCGCGGGTGAACAACTGTGGGTCAAACAACCTGATTAGCACTCTACCCTCGTGACTGCTAACCCTCAACAATGACCCGGCCCACATTCCGACACCCTCAGCGATCCCTTCAGCGCTCTCGTTGCCCGGCGCGGACAAAGCCGGCCAGCGCCAGCTTGACGACGCCCACGGCGATAAACATGGCACCAAAAATCACGGCGAAGGCCGGCCACCACAGCTCGTCTACCAGCGTTCGGCCGAAGGAAACCTGTGGGGTGAGCAGGTGGTGGAGTGGGAGGAGCGTCGCCAAGCACAGCGCCCAGACCACGCCGGCCGCAGTCAGGGTGAGGCACGCCGCCTCCCCTACTTGCACGCGCGCCCAGGCCGAGGGAGTGGCGCCAGCCAGCGTGAGGCCGCGGATATCGGAGGCGATGCGCCCGCGCATGAGCAGTGAGGTAAGCACGGCGCCCACGATGCTGGGGGCAAAGACCGGCCCTAAAAGGGCGACAAAGACCTGCCACGAGGACAAGGTGCCGCCGACGCCTGCATCGTTTCCAAAGCGCAGGCCCGAGCCGACGGCGACGATAAAGCCGCCGAGGAGCACCCACGGCACGATGTGTGGGGTGGAAAAGTGCCGGCGCACCCGCACGTTGGCCCCAGCGATGCCGGCCGCGCGGGTCCATTGGTCGATACCGGGCATGAGCCAAGGTAAGAAGAGGGCGACGAGGATGACGAGCCCCATCTCGGCCGACAAGAGGTCACCCGGGTCATCGATGTGCAGGCACCCGTAGACCGTGCCGCCGATAGCCGCGGCCGCAAGCAGGAATTTCACCAGAAGCCACATCGGGTGTGCGGGAGTACGCGGCCGGAACACGCGGCGCAGCGGAGGCAGCGCACCAACCAGGGCCGCGGACGTGCAGACGGATACCGCAATGGCGGTGACCTGGCCGGTAACGGCGATATCCGGCATGGGGATGCCGTCGCTGCGCAGGGCGCGCACGCACGGGTCAAGCAGAGGTCGGGCCGGCAGCACGCCGAGAAATCCGGCAGCCGCGCTGACCGCTGCGACTTGGCCCAGAATGAAGGCAACAATCATCCACCCGGGCATGCCCACCATGCGCCAAGAACGGTAGACCGGCTCGCGCTCGGCGATGATAAGGCGCATCTGCGATAGTGTCACCAACACCACCACGCACAGGGCCATGCCCAGCACCGTGCCACCCAGCGGGCCGGCGGGATTTTCTTCGGCCCCGGAGGAGGCAACCAGCATGGCCAGCGCCAGGGTGCACGAGGTGGAAGACACCACCAGGGTCAGCGCCACGGCCAGCCACGATAGCCAATTGGACTGTAAGTCCTTAAGCCACACCAGCATGGGCCACCTCCTCTAAGGAGATGATCCTGTCGGCCGCCTCAGCGGCGAGGTGCGAGTGGGTCACCATGACCACGCTGGCGCCATCGCGGGCGGCGGCGCGCAGGTGGGAAAGGACGGTGGATGCGGTGGCGTCGTCAAGCGCGCCCGTAGGCTCGTCGGCGAAGATATAGGGCGCCTGGGCCAGCAGTGCCCGGGCGACGGCCACACGTTGCTGCTGCCCGCCGGAAAGCTGCGCGGGCAGGCGGCGCTCCAACCCGCTAAGGCCGAGCGAGTCAAAGACCTCCGCCACCTTGCCGCGTGTAGGGCGCCGGCCGGAAAAGCGCGCGGTCAAGGTGGCATTGCGCTGGGCGTTGAGGGATTCCAGCAGGTTATAGTCCTGGAAAACAAAGGCTCGCTGCTTGCGCCCCGGCGCATTGACTCGGCCGGAGGTGGGCTTATCGAGCCCGGATAGCAGGTTCAACAGCGTGGTTTTTCCGCTGCCGGAAGGTCCCATGATGGCGACGAATTCTCCTGGGGCGATGGACACATTGACGCGATTGAGCACGGTGTGGCGGCCGTAGCGCTTGCTGAGGTTGTCTGCTTTTAACATGCCTTTGATTCCACTCGGCCGCGCAGAAGAAAGACATGGGGCGGGCCGCCCAGAAAATGGTAGAGCTAGCTCTACTGCCCCACCCTGGGTAAGGCGGCTAGGCTCATGGGTTATGCGAACCCTCAAAGCCTGCGCGTGGAGCCTCGTCCTCGGCGCGCTATTTATCCCGGCGTTGGTGGTTTCGGTGCTGATGCTGCCGTGGATTCCGCTGGTGGGACGCGCCGCGGAATTTGTCGGCCGGTTGGGTGCGCGGTGGATGGGCGTGGAGATCCCACCTCGGCGCGCAGGCCGGTGGTTTGATTGGCAGCAGTTTTATCACCTTATTGTGCAGCTATTGATTTCGGCTGCCTGCTTTGCCGCGTGGACTGCCGTGGGCTTTTCGGCGGGCGTGCTGGCAATTGCGCCGTTCGTGCCAAATACCGAATTCTTCTTTGGTGGGTGGTCTACCTCCAACCGGCCGCTCATTTTCTTTACCTGCTGGCTCACCGCGGCGCTGCTGGTGGCTTTATTGGTAGGACTTAACCGCCTCTTGGTCTTGGCGTCAACCTCGCTGACCCGGCTGGCGTTGAGCCCCTCGGCCGAGGAATTGGCGGCCTCGCGCGCCACGCTTATCGATGCCTTCTCCGGCGAGCGCCGCCGCATCGAGCGCGAGCTGCACGATGGCCCGCAGCAGTACCTCACTGCGCTCAAGCTCAACTTGGCCGCGGCGAAATTGCAGGCCCCTCCTGAGGCGCAACCGGCCTTGGCCGATGCGGAACATAATGCCTCATTGGCCTTGGCCTCCCTGCGGGCGACGGTGCGTGGCATTGCCCCGCAGGTGCTTTTCGACGCCGGACTTATCCCCGCCCTCGACGAACTACTCGCCCACTCCGGACTGGAGACCGAACTACACGTCGAAGGCGCCGAGCGCTCAGTGGATGAAACCACTGCCCTGCTGGCTTACCACGCGGTGGCCGAGGCGCTTACCAATGCTTCCAAGCATGGCGCGGCCACCCAGGCGACGGTAACGGTTGCTTTCGGGCAGACGTTGCGCCTAGACATCGTTGATAATGGCACCGGACCCTGCCCCGGCCCCGGAGCTGACCTCGGTCCCACGGCCAAGGAGCCAGCTGAGACGGGCACCGGTCTCGCCGGGCTGCGCGAACGCGCCGCCGCACTGGGCGGCACGGTGAGCTTTACCGCGGCTCATGACGCGGCTGCGGGTGAACGCGGTGGCCGGCTGCAGGTCGAATTACCGCTGAAGGAGGCGGAATGAAACTACTACTGGCGGAAGACTCCGCGCTGCTGCGCGCGGGGCTCGAGCAGCTACTCAGCGCTTTGGGGCATAGCGTTACGGTGGCCACGGATGCCGAAGAACTGCGCGCTATTGCCGGGCAGGAAGATTTTGACCTGATTATCAGCGATGTGCGCATGCCACCGACCATGACCGACGATGGCCTGCGCGCCGTGCATGACCTGCGTGCCGCCAATCCCACCCAGCCGGTGGTGGTGCTGAGCCAATACGTAGCGGCAAGCTACCTCGACCAGCTCTTGGAGCACGGCGGCTTTGGCTACCTGCTCAAGGAGCGCGTTTCTGATGTGGAAGAATTCGTGCGCACACTAGACGAGGTCGCCCGCGGCGGCACCGTGGTGGACCCAGAGGTCGTAACTGCGCTGCTGTCGGCGCGGCGTACTGGTTTAGCCCAGCTCACCGCCCGCGAGCGGGAGGTGCTGGGGCTGATGGCCCAAGGATTGAGCAATAAAGAAATTGAAGACACGCTCGTTCTTACCGCCGGAGCGGTAAGCAAGCATGTCTCCAATGTGTTCATGAAGCTCGGGTTCCGGCCCGAGGACGCCAACCGGCGAGTCAAGGCCGTATTGGCGTGGCTGCGCCACACCGAGCGCTAGCCAATGGGGCGACGCTCGCTACTTCTTCGAGCTGAGTCCGCCGAAAATATCGCTGGAGCTCAGGGAGCTGCCGCCCTCCGGATCCTTGGGCGTCTCAGGGGTATCCGGGTCGGCAGCCCCGGTGGACTCGGTGGAGTCGGCGGGGTCGGTGGCGTCGTCGGCAGGCGCAGCGCCGCGATCCTTCTTCTTGAGGGAAACCTTGTCCACCAGCGTGTTATCGCCTTCGTTGAAGGTGGTGAAGGTGAGCTTGTCATCGGAGACGTCCACGCGCATGTAGTCCTCGGTGTAGTCCTGGCGCCACATGGCGGTGGACTCGTGGGCAAGCTTTGGATCGATGGTCTCCATGCGCGCGCCCTTGTGCTTTTTGTTATTCACGTCGGTGAAGTCGTAGTACTTGCCACCGCCCGCGGTGGTGGTGGTCAAGTACAGCGCCTCGCCATCCTTGGGCTCGAGAACGTCGCCGCGCTGCGGCTTCTTTTCAGGCAGGACCGGCTTGTTGTTCTTCATCAAGTGGCTGCGGGTGTAGATGTGGTCGTGGCCGGAGAGCACGGCATCGACGTTGAGCTCAGAGAGCACCGGGGTGAGCTTCTCGCGCAGGTTGGTGACGTCCTTATCAAAGTGATGCGAGCCCTGGGAGTACGGGCCGTGGTGCATGCCGACGACGATCCAGTCATTATCCGCGCCGCGGGATTCGATGGCCTCGCGCAGGAACTGCTCGTGGCGGGCGATATCGGCGTCGGAAGAAGCATTGGAGTCCAGGCCGATGAAGAGTACGTTATTGCGCTCGAAGTAGTGGTCGCGGATATCGTCCGCCTGATGCGGGTTGGAGAAATGCTCATCATGATGCTTCATGGTGAGGTTATAAGTCTCGTGATTGCCCGGGACCGTGTTGGTAGGGATGTGACGAATCTCCGGGGCGGAGAAGTACGCATCGTACTGCGGTACCTGCGCACCCCAGCCCTCAACCTGGTCACCCAGCGACCAGATCATGCTGGCATTCGGCACGTGGGAAGCCGCGTGACCAATGGTCTTGCGCCACTGTTCGGCTTGGTCATCCACCTTGAGGTCCACGCCGATCTGCGGGTCGGCGACGGTAAGGAAGGACCAGTCATCGCCATTGGAGCCGGTGTTGAAGGTCTCTGGTTCGGACCAGCCGCCTTCCTCGGAACCAACGCGGTAGGAGTACTCAGTATCCGGCTGCAGGTCGGTGGCGGTGGCGAACTGGGACTTGTACAGCAAGGCGCCAAAGTCGCGCTCGTCGGCCTGGAAGGTGGTGGTGCCTTCTGGGCCGGTAACCTCGAGGACCTCGTCTGCCTTGGACTTGGTGCGCCAGGTGACCATGACCTGGGATTCATCCTCGCCCGGTTGCAGGATGGTGCGGTAGATGGGCGAGTCAGCGGCCAGCGCCGGGGTGGCGGGCACGATGGCGGCGCCACCCACGGCGAGGGCGGTGGCGAAGGAGGCGACGAAGCGCGATGAACGAAGCATACAGTTTTCACCTTTGGAGTCTTAGAAGAAGCGGTACGGCTCCCTAGAACACCATAAGAATGTGAACACCGTATTACGGGCGCGCGAAAAGCGCTTGAACCCTACCTGTGAGGGGCTGGGGTTTAGAGACTCTTATCGGAGTTGATAACGGCCGCGCGCCACAGGGTGTATTCCTCCGGGTTATCTTCGCGGTAGTTCTTCACTGCGCGAATACCCTGCTCCACAGACTCGATAACGGCATCGATGGTGGTGTCTTCGCCCTCGGCGTCAACGAAAATGACGGGACCGCAGATGGAGCGGATGGGGTCCTGCAGGAAGGCGGCATTGCCGGTAGCAGCCGCGTTGCGCGCCAGGGAGGCTACCGGGTTCGGCTCGGCGCCTTCGGCCTTGGCTTCGGGATTGTAGAGCGCGGCGTAGGTGGTGCCGTCTTCCTGGAAAACAACGGAGACGCGGTCCTCGGTGGTGCCGCCAAGGAACTGGTTGGCGTGCTCCAGCTCGAACTCGAGCTTGCGGCGGGTGAGATCAGGGTTGACAAGGAAACCGACGGTCATGAGAGAAAGCTCCTTCAGAAAGCCAAGAGGGCATGAACGTTGTTTAGAGTACCGGCCCCCTGCCCCGCCTGCAGCGCGAGCGAGAAGAACTTTAGGTTAACTGCGGCTCTTCCACGTCCAGCTGGGTATCGGTGCCTACGCCGAGGCCAGAGGGCTGGGCGCCTTCGTGGATGAGTTGCGCGCCGATAGCGGCGATCATCACGCCGTTATCGGTGCACAGGGAAAAGCGCGGCACTCGCAGTTCCACCCCGGCGGCGGCGCAGCGCTCGGCGGCCAACTCGCGCAGTCGAGAATTAGCGGCCACGCCGCCTCCCAGTAGCAGCACCCGGGCGCCGGTGTCCTCGCAGGCACGCACGGCCTTGGCGGTCAGGACATCGGCCACGGCTTCTTGGAAGCTGGCGCAGACATCTTCCACGCTGATGGTCTCCCCTGCCTTTTCGGCGCGCTCCACGTAGCGGGCCACGGAGGTCTTGAGCCCGGAGAAGGAAAAGTCATGGCGGTGCGGGCCGCGCAGATCCTCGGCGCGGGACATGCCGCGCGGGAAATCGATGATGGCTTCGCCGCGGGCGGCGAGCTTATCGATCACCGGGCCGCCCGGGTAGCCCAGGCCGAGGAGGCGGGAGACTTTGTCGTAGGCTTCACCGGCGGCGTCGTCAAGCGTAGAACCCAGCTCGCGCATGGGCTTGCCGACGGCCTCTACCTCCAACAGTTGCGTATGCCCGCCCGAGACCAAGAGGGCCACCGAGTGCGGCAGCTCTTCGCCTTCCAGGTTGGCCACGGCAACGTGGCCACCTAGGTGATTGACGCCGTAGAAAGGCACACCCCAGGCCGCGGCATAGGCCTTGGCGGCCGAGGCTCCCACCAGCAAGGCACCGGCTAGACCCGGCCCCACGGTGGCGGCGATGGCATCCGGCTTTTCGATGCCCGCCTCATTCAGCGCCGCCTGCATGACCTGCGGCATGGCCTCAAGGTGGGCACGGGAGGCGATTTCCGGGACGACGCCGCCGAAACGCGCATGCTGCTCCATGGAGGAAGCAACGGCGTTAGCGAGGATTTCCATGTGGCCGTCCTCGCGCAGCTCGACGATGCCCACGCCGGTTTCATCGCAGGAGGATTCGATGCCCATGATATTCATGACTGCTCCTTAATCTTCTGGGCGCTCGGACTGGCGCGGGCGCACCATCACGTGCGCATCCGCCCCGGAAGGTTGGTAATAGTTCTTGCGGATCCCCTGCTTGGCAAAGCCGTAGCGCTCATACAGGCCAATAGCGGGATCATTGCCCACGCGAACCTCGAGGAAGACCGGGGCATCCTTGAGATCCGCGATATGGCAGATATTGTCCATCATCATCCGCGCGATGCCGCGGCGCTGTGCGGCGGGGTCGACGCCAATGGTGTGGATTTCAAATTCCGGGTCCGCGGCCGGTCCCATCATGCCGATGCCCGCATAGCCTAGGAGCTCCACGGGTTCCGGCGCCTCGAGTGCACCTTCCACCCCGAAATAGAAGTTGAAGGGCTGGGCCATTTCTTCCCGGAAAATCCGGCTGGACCACGGGGTTTCGCCTGGGAAAAGGACCCCTTCCAGCTCGGCGCATCGAGGTGCATCGGCTGGGGTTAGCTCGCGCAGCCTCACAGCTCGACCTTCGGGATGGCGGCAGAAAGCTGTTGCTGCTTTGGCGGGACCGCATCTGGGCGGCGTAGGTACAGCGGCACGACGGGGGCCGGTTCTGCCTCGAGGTCGGCCGCGGCAACGAGGGCCGTCGCACTCGGATGGGCCGCGCGGTGCGGGAGGGCGGCGAATCGCTCGGGAAGTTGCTCAGCAAGGCGGTCAGGAATGATGACCTCGGCGGTGGAGGCAAGTTCCACCTCGAGTTCGGCCGGTTTCGTCACCGCAGGACCAGAAATGCGCTGCACACCGGAGTCGGTAGCGCGATAAGTGGCCCAGTAGATCTCTTTGCGGCGGGCGTCGGTAGCCACCAAGGCGGTCGCCTCGTCGGCCGCGGCGGCAGGTTCTACGTGGAGGTCGGCGGCGGCCGCGATGGCATCGTGGGTACAGATGCCGTGAAGGGGGATAGAAAGGGCGTCGGCAAGCGCGGAGGCCGTCGCCATACCCACGCGCAACCCGGTAAATGGTCCCGGGCCCACGCCGGTGACCACCGCATCGAGGTCGGAATACTCCATGCCCGCCTCTGCGAGGACCTCGGTGATGGTAGGAATGAGCAGTTCATTATGCGCGCGCGTATCCTCCAGCACGCGCTCGGTGGTCTGCCCGGTGACGGTATCCACTACCCCGGTAACCAGGGCGGTGGTGGCCGTGTCGATCGCGAGGACGCGCATTAGGCAACCATCTTCCAGGTGCCATCCTCGCGCTGGAAGCCCAGCGGCTGGGTGCCCTGGATCATGGGCACTCCGCCATCAAGGCTCTGGCCCTGCTGCTCCATGGCCTTGACCTGCATGTCAATCATCTCGCACACCTCCACCTTTTTCGGATCCAGCTCTTCGATGAAGGGCTTAGCGCTCTGGGAAATGGCTACCGCGTAGCTCTTGCCTTCCGGCACCGCACCATCTTCAAAGGTGATGTTCTCGGTATCGATCTGTGCCTCTTTGACCTTGTCTTCGCGCATGCCCGGGCAGATGAAACCAATGGCGGGGTACTCCTCGCCATAGACATCGGTAGGCATGACGGTCATGACCTCCAAGTTATTTGGCGCCTTGGCCAGCGTGGAGGAGAGGTTGCCCTCCAAGTGGTTATCCTCGCGCAGCGTGGAGGAGGCAAGAAGAACCATCATGACAACGATAAAGATGGCGATGATGACGGCAGTGAGGTTGCGAGCGAATTTAGTCATGGGGTGAGTATGGCTCCTTGAAAAATGTTTAAGTTTCAGGCGGGCGGCGGTAATTCTGGCAACCGATGCTACCTGGTTCACCGCAACACAAAACCCACAGGGTAGTGCCTGCCAGTGTAGGCGGGCGACCCTGTGGGTGAGTAATTAACGCGAGATATTGCCGCTATAGCAACAGCAAGAGCAATACCTGCGAGGCAATAATCTTGCCGATAATTGTGGTGGGATAGACCGTGGCCCATCCGCGGCCGGCCAACTCGGTGCCGGTTTGATCACGAATGTAGGCAAAGACTGCGGGGTTGGTGGTCATGCCGGCCGCACAACCCATGGCCTCGTCCCACTTCAGCTTGAGCACCAGCATGCCGATGACGCCGATCAAGATGGCGGAGACCAGCGTGATGATAAGGCCCACGCCCATGATGGTCAGGGAGGATGGATCCGTCAGGGCATCGCGGAAGGAGGCGCCGGCCGAGGTACCCACGCCGGCCAGGAACAAGGTAAGGCCCATATTGGACAAGGTCTCACGGGTGTGGAATGGCATCTGCCAGTTCAACGGGCCGGTACGGTTGAGGTAGCCCAAGAGCAGGCCGACGACGACGGGGCCGCCACCAAAGCCCAGCTGCAGGGTGGAACCGCCCGGCATCGGAATCGGGATGAGGCCGAGCAGCATGCCCAAGGACAGGCCGATGGCCATGGACAACAGGTCCGCGTTGCCCAAAGCGGCCTCAGAGTCACCGAGGTACTTGCGCACGTACGGCAGGCGGTCCGGGCTGGTCACAACGCGAACGCGGTCCGAATAGTTCAGCACGGTGTCCGGGTGCGGCACAAGGTCCTTATCACCCTTACGAATACGAGCGATGATAAAGCCGTGGTCGAGGGCCTTGATCTCGCGGATGGATTTACCGGCAATCTCTGGGTTGGACACGGTAACGCGACTGTACTTGAGACCGGCTTCCTCGGTCAGCTCCACTGGGTGTTCCTCACCCAAGATCTCAATGGCCTTATCGACGGCCTCTTCGGAGCCGTTGAGCAGGTAGGCCTCCCCCTCGCACAGTGGCATTTCGGGGACGGCGAGGCGGTGGCGCTCTTCATCGGAGATGATACGAGTAGCCACTACGGTCTGGCCGGTAACGCGGTAGATATGGCCAGCGGTGTCATTGAAGTTCTTGGTCAGGCGCACGCCTTTGGCCACGAGCTCGGCGGGAATCATGCCCTCTGCGCGGGCATCTTCCTCATGGTTCACCTTGACCACCTTGGCGCCGATGGCGGCGACAAGGATCGCGCCGATTACCGCACCTGGGTAGGCCAAGGAGTAACCGACGACCGGGGTGGAATCGCCCACCATTTCCACCACGGCGGCCATGCCCGGCGTGGAGGAGAGCGAACCGGCGAACATGCCGACGGCTTCTGGCACGCTCAGGCCAAAGCCACGGATGAGGCCATAGCCAACGGCGACCAAAACAACCAACATGCCCAGCATGAAGACGGTGAGCTTCCAGCCGCGGGTTTTAAACTCGCGGACGAAGGAAGGCCCGAAGTTGAGGCCAATGGCATAAACGAAGATCGCCAGGCCAAATTGATAGACCAGCGGCGGAATTTGGATATCCGGATTAGCAGTAGAAAGACCCAGTGCCACGAACATCGCAGCCGCGGCACCGAGAGAGATGCCGAAGATCTTGATCTTGCCAATCGCTAGACCCACCGCCATGATGACGAAGAGAGATAGCAAAGGACTTGAGGCGAGAAAATTCAACACCTTTATAGAATTACGTAGTGGTTATACCCGGATCAAGTTTGCTTTCTGGGATATTCATCACTTAACCCCCTATAAGGCGGAACGATGTACTATGCACCATTTTTCCAAGACCATGTGAAGCGGCGAACATCCTCTACTGCGCCGGCATATTCTGCCGGCTCGCGGTCGATGCTGATAAATAGGTAGCGCTCCGCAATCTGCTCTACTAGTCCCCCGCCCCACTCGGCGATAATCACGGCATCTTCCAACTCCGTGTCCAAATCCAGCGCGTCGAGCTCCCCTAGCGGGTCCCCGGAATTAGCACCGCCTTCATCGAGCAGGCGGTAGGCATCCACGTGCACAAGGTCCGGCCCGCCCACCGTGGAGCGGTGCACGCGGGCGATCACAAAGGTCGGCGAGGTAACGCGGCCTTTAACTTGCATGCCCTTGGCGACGCCCTGCGTCAGCGTCGTCTTTCCAGCCCCCAACGGACCATCCAAAATCACTACATCGCCGGCTTCAAGCACCGCACCTAGCTCTTCACCAAAGGCATAGGTTTCTTCCACCGTGGATAGGTCGCGGCTGCCAGATTCCGGAAAGCTACTGCGCATCTTCTTCTCCTATATATTCGCGTTCGGTGCGGCCATCGGGCAGGCAGACAACCTCGTAGTTAATGGTGCCTGCTGCCGCGGCGAGATCCGTGGCCGATACTCCCCCGTTGCCAAAGATCACGGCTTCTTGGCCTGGCTCTACGCCATGCGGGTTATCACCCAAGTCCACCACGATCTGATCCATACAGATTCTTCCTACCTGTGGGTAGAGGTGCCCACCAATGCCCACGCGCAGGTCGCCCTGATAGCCGCGCGGCAGGCCATCGGCATAACCACAGTCCACTGTGGCCAAAAATCCCGGCTTATCCGCCTTCCAGGTCAGTCCATAGCACGTGCCCTCACCCGCTTGAATGGGCTTGACGTTAAAAATCTGACCGGACCAGGTCATGGCCGGGCGCAGGCCATGCTCGCGCCCCTCGATGGGCTCCAAGCCATAGCAAGCGGCGCCGACGCGCACCTGCTCGAAATAAGAGGACGGACGTGTCAGCACTGCGGGCGAATTGGCCAGGTGATTGACCGGGCATTCCAAGCCAATCTCACGCGCGAGCTGCAGGGCCGTGCGGAACGCCTCCTCTTGGGCGTCATTGTGCGGATTATCCGGCTCATCGGCACACGCAAAGTGGGACATGAGCCCGAGCACCTTGATGTGCGGGGCATCGCGCAACACCTTAAAGGTCTCTGCCCAATCCTCTTCATCCACACCGGAGCGGTGCATGCCGGTTTCCACCTTGACGTATACCTCAGCAGGAAAATCGGCCTTGACCAGCTTATGCGCCTGCTCCAGGGAGTTGACCGCTACCTCGATTCCATTGGCCAAGGCTTCTTCGAGGATTTCATCTGTTTGCCAGATCCAGGCCACGATGGGCGCATCCACGCCTGCGCGGCGCAGGTCCACCGCTTCCCGCAGGGTGGCCACGCCAAAGCAATCCCCACCGGCGCGCGCCATCACCGGCACAACCTTGGCCGCGCCGTGCCCGTAGGCATCGGCCTTGACCACGCACATGAGCTTGACCTCAGGCCCCACCTTTTCCTTGATGAGGCGGACGTTGTGCGCAATGGCGGAGAGATCAATCGTGGTTTTCAGCATGCCCACCATTGTGCCACTGCTCACCCTTGTGCTGAATTCGGGCGGGGTGTGGCGCACTGACTCGCGATACCTCCACCTTGGAATCGGCTCATCCAATGTCTTCTATCGAAACTTGCCTCGTAAGTTCTATCCGCGAACAGAAATCTTCATCATGGCTCACCACTAGCAATGCGCCCCGATAGTTTTTCAAGACCGAGACCAACCAATCAACAGTTGAAATATCAATGTTATTAGTCGGCTCATCGAGCATTAGCAATTGCGGCGCCGGATCCGCTAAGAGCACTCTGGCGAATTCCGCCCTAAATCTTTCGCCTCCCGAGAGGGTCCCAGTCAACGCATGAACCGAGTCAGATTGAAACAACAACTGAGCAAGCTGATCACGGATGAACTGCGGATCCTCTCGTGGATTCGCGTTAGTAACCACGTCCCATACGCTTAGAGAAGGATCTAATCCAATTCGTTGACGCAAATACCCCGAATTGCCGATCACGTAGCCCGCCTCACCGGAGTTAATTCGGTTTAAGAGCGTGGTCTTGCCACTTCCATTTGGTCCTGACAAGCGCACCCGTTCCGGGCCGACAATCGTCAGCCCAGGAATCGAAATAACCCGCTTTCCTTCCGGCAGCTCAGTTTGTGGCAGCTCGATATAGACCGAATCATCATCTCGTATGTTTCGCTCAGCTCGAGCTAAAGAGCGTTGGGCCGCTTCAACTGCGCCTGAATGGATTTGCGCTCTGCGTGATGCCGTCTTTTCGGATCGCTGCTTATCAAGCTTCATCGTCATGCCTGGTTTGCGCTTCGACTCCGCGAACTTCTTTCCACGGCGCGCATCACGCGCAATTCGTGTTTGCATTGCTTGTTGTTCGCGGAGTTGCTGCTTATAAGTCGCCTTGGCGGTAGATACTGCTTTCTGAGCTACTTCCTGTTCTGCATTAATCGTGGCTAGGTAGTCGGAATAGTTGCCTTGGAAGAAGCGTAGGTTCCCATCCCTTAATTCCGCTACCTCGGAAACTACATCCAACAGGTCTTTGTCATGGCTTACCACTAGCACCGGCGCCGCGGCATTTACCAACATATCTTTCAGATGCTTCTTAGCAGTTCCGTCGAGGTTATTGGTCGGTTCATCGAGGATAATGAAATCCGGCTCGGACAAGAAAACCGCCACCAAAGCGACGCGGACCGCTTCGCCTCCAGAGAGGCTTTTGATAGGGCGGTCCAACGGGATATCCAATCCGGCGGCGGAAAGGGCAGCGGCAATGCGCTCACCGACGTCCCATTGCTCCCCAATTAACTCATAGAGTTCTGGTTCATACTCACCGGCTTCGACTGCGGAAATCGCCGTGAGCACTTGGGTGACACCGAAGATGTCTGCTACTACATCATTTTCATTCCAAGCAAGGTCTTGTGGCAGGTACGCTATCGATTCCGGCTTTTCCACCGTTCCAGCAGTAGGCAAGATTTTGCCAAGGATGACGTTTAACAGAGTTGTCTTTCCTGCACCATTATCCCCAATGAGCGCAGTTAAAGGGCCAGAAAAGGCACCGTTTAGGCCGCTGAAGCAGGTTGTGCCATCGGGCCATACTAGGGAAAGGTCGTTCAATAAAATAGGCATGCTTAAATCCGTTCTTCCTTTGGGCCTGACCCCCGGAAAGTGGACACGTCGGGGGTTAGCTATGCTGCTCTAGTC